>WNGA01005019.1_pt1 | contig 19267 bp, 20 predicted proteins | sample 5400061 | NCBI WGS metagenome assembly WNGA01 (sample SAMN13153366, study PRJNA577476) | soil metagenome | isolation source: 100 cm soil or saprolite under grassland replicate 2 | place: USA:California | collected 2016-06-15 | reverse complement strand
TCGCCGGCCGCGATCACCCCCGGTACCTGCTTCATCGGCGTGAGCTTCTTCCGCCCGCTCGGCACCGACAACACCCTGCGCACCTCGGTGGTCCAGGCCTTCGACGAAAACGGCGACGGGCTCGTGCTGCGCGGCCACGACTTCCGCTGGGACGACAGCCGCGGGGGCAAATCCCCGCACCTGCCCGAGGACCTCGCCGCCGACCTTGTGCGAATGGTTCTCGACCGGTACCGCAAGGAACGCAAGCAGACCCCGCGCCGGGTCGTCGTGCACAAGAGCTCCCTGTTCACCCCGGCCGAGCGGGCCGGCTTCCAGCACGGCCTCGACCAGATCACCGAACATGACCTGGTCTGCCTGGCGCCACGCAGCGACGTGCGGCTCATGCGGCAGGGCCAGTACCCGCCGCTGCGCGGCACCACATTCACACTCGGGGCCGACAGCTACCTCTACGCCACCGGCTACATCCCCGCGCTCGGCTACTACCCGCAAGGCCACGTCCCGACCCCGCTACTGGTCGCCGACCACATCGGCGACACCCCGCACGACCGGCTGCTGCGCGAGATCCTGCTGCTGACCAAGATGAACTGGAACTCCGCCGAGTACGCCGAATCGCTGCCCATCACCCTGCGGTTCAGCCGACTCGTCGGCACCGTCCTGCGCGAGGTACCCGCCGATCAAGAGCCCGCATCGAAGTACAGCTACTACATGTAGATCACGACCGACGGGCAGCCGCAGCAGCCTCGGCGGCACGATCCGCCCAAGGGCCGTCATACCGTCCGGTCCATCACGCCCGGGAGAGCGACGAAGGTTTTGGGCACGCGTTAGGCGTCTCGTCGTTCGAGCGTGATCGCGGCGGCGACCAGGACCGCGACGGCGTAGGCGCAGAGCACCGCGAAGCCGACCCAGGGTGGCAGGAGCGCGGCATCGGGCGGGGTGAACTTGGTGCGGCCGATGACCGCTTGCCCGGCGGCCGAGGGCAGGAACTTGGTGATGGCGTCCTGCCAGGCTTGGGGCAGGCCCTGGAAGAACACGGGCAGGATGATGATCAGGCCGATGACGGCAGCGATGGCTCCGGCGGTGCGCCGGATCAGGGTGCCGATGCCCAGCGCGAGGAGGCCGAGGGCGGCCAGGTAGAGGCCGGTGCCGATGACGGATCGCAGCGCGCCGGGATCGGCGAGGTGGGCTTGGAGGTTCTTCGGGGTGAGGATGGCCTGCCCGACGAGGAAGGACCCGATCGCGGAGACGATGCCGGTGATCGCGGCGACCGCGCCGAACACGGCGGCTTTGACGGCCAGGACGAGGGATCGTTGCGGGGAAGCGGCGAGGGTGGCCCGGATCGAGCCAGTCTGGTATTCGCTGGTGATGACGACGACGCCGAGCACGGCGATGGCGAGCTGGGCCAGGAAGAATCCGCTCATGCTGTAGGCGGCCGGGTCGAACACAGCGTGCGGCGGCCGGCCCATGCCGATGTAGTGGCGGGCGTAGGAGGAGTCGAGCAGCCCACCGAAGACGATCATGCCGAGGGTGGCGGCGAGCAGCGTCCAGTAGGTGGATCGGACGGTGCGCAGCTTGGTCCACTCCGACCAGGCCAGATCCCAAGCCAGCGGCACGAACCGGTTCGGGCGCTGCAGGGCCGGAACCTCGACGACGGGTGTCGTGGTTGTGGCGGTCATGGTCAGGCCGCCTTCTCCGGGTCGGCCGCCTGCGGCTGGAAGACCACCGCATCCCGGGTGGACTGCATGAACGCCTCCTCCAGCGACGCTTCCCGGGCGGTGAGCTCGTGCAGGGTGAGGCCGTGGCGGGCGGCCAGTTCGCCGATCTGGTCGGTGCTCATGCCGGTGACGGCGAGGCTGGTATCGCCGTCGGGGTGGACGGTGGCGCCGGCCTCCCGCAGCAGTGGGGCCAACTGCTGGTGGTGGGGTGAGCGGACCAGCACCCAGCCGGTCACCGAGGTGGCGACGAACTCGGCGACCGACGTGTCGGCGATCAGTCGGCCGCGGCCGACGACGATCAGATGGTCGGCGGTCAGGGCCATTTCGCTCATCAGGTGGCTGGACACGAACACGGTCCGGCCCTGGCAGGCCAGGGATCGCAGCAGGGTGCGGATCCAGGCCACGCCGTCGGGGTCCAGGCCGTTGACCGGTTCGTCGAGCAGCAGCACGGCCGGGTCGCCGAGCAGGGCGGCGGCCAGGCCCAGGCGTTGGGTCATGCCGAGGGAGAACCCGCCGGCGCGCCGGGACGCGACGCTTTCCAACCCCACGAGGTCGAGGACCTGGGCGACCCGGCGCCTGCCGATACCGTTGGATTGGGCCAGGCCCAGCAGATGGGCCCGGGCCGACCGTCCAGGATGGACAGAGGCGGCCTCCAGCATCGCGCCGACCTCGAACAGCGGACGGCGCAGGCTGCGGTAGGGCCGGCCGTTCACAGTGACCGAACCGGCGGTGGGGGCGTCGAGGCCGACGATCAGGCGCATGGTGGTGGACTTGCCCGCGCCGTTGGGGCCGAGGAACCCGGTCACCCGGCCGGGATGCACGTCGAAGGTCAGGTCGTCGACGGCCAGCACCGGGCCGTAACACTTGGTCAGACCGCAGGCTTGGATCATCAGGTGTCCCCTCGACGACGGGCCCGGCGAGACCCGGCGCGTGCTGACGGGCCCGGCGCCGGTGGGGCCGGTGCCGGTGTGTAGAACTGGCGCACGATCCGTTCCACTACGTCCTCGTCCGGGTCCCGATCGTGCTCCAGACGCCAGTTCTGCAACAGCGACAACGGAAGCTGCGACAGCAGCTCGACGTCCGCGTCTGGGGCGAGTTCACCCCGGTCGGCCGCGCGGGCCACGATCGTGCGCAGGCAGCCGGTGAGCATCCCAGCCAGCCCCTTGTGCCACGCCGCGCGTAGCTCCGGGTTGGTGGCGATCTCCCCAGCGACCGCGGCCAGAGCCCGGGAGCCTTCGCTGCGCGAGCGCAGCAGTGCCCGCAGAAATACCCGCATGTCTTCGGGCAGGCTGCCGGTGTCGGGAATCTCGGGAACCGCGCGGGCGCGGCGCTGCAGGGTATCAGCGACCAGGGCAACCTTGTTGGGCCAGCGCAGGTACAGGCTGGCCTTGCTCACCCCGGCCCGGCCGGCGACCTGATCCATCGTCAAGCGCGCGTACCCGACCTCCGCCAGCAGAGCCATGGTCGCGGCCCGGATCGCCGCGTCCTTGCCCGGATCGCGCGGCCGACCACGCCGGGGCTTGTCCTCCCCCCGCGGCTCATCAGCCGGCAACGCCGCCCTGGCCATGCCCAGCCCGCTCCCGATCCGTGCTCCGCCCACACCAGTATCCAGACGATCACGTCTGCTAATCCTCGCAGATTAACTGAACGATGACGTCGAGTAAAGCACGGCGCGTTCCGTACCCTCAGCCCACCGCGGCGCTGGCGGCGGCACATCGAGGCAAGGCATGCCGTCCGGTCGCCGTGCCACTGGAAGCGCCGCCCGACCCACGCTCTGCGGCGTCACCGACTGGCGCACACCGCGGCGGCCCTGCCCGGGTCGAATCGTGGACGCCGCCGGGCGGACCGCGAGAACGATAACCGGGTCCGGCGGGGCTCGGGACGGTGTCCAATCTGATAGACGGTCTTCATTGTGATGGGGCGTCATGTTGGTGAGGATGAGGTTCGACAGCCTGCCGGCATCGCCGTCTGCGCCGGAGGTCGATCGGAATGTGCGCGGGGGCACCCGGCTGGCTGCCGCCGACATTCGGGCCTCGGGATGGGAGGCGGCGATGCGGCAACCCAGCAGGGCGTTGGCTGTGCTGGTGGTCGTCGTGGTGCTGGCCGGCTGCCGCAGTGCCGGCGGCGCGTCCGACACCCGTCAGACGGCCGGCCCGTCGAGCACGTATGCCGCTGGTTCGCCGGCACGGGAGCGGTCTGCAGGCGCCTCGTCCGGGCCGGCCGCGCCGGCACCCGGCTCGACACCGCCAGCCGGTGCGCCACCGACCGGGTGCCAGGCGGGCACGGTGACTGTGTCGTGGGCGCCGGACCGGCCGTCGCCGCAGGCGGTGTGCGTACGAGTGCGATCCGAGATCACCGTCGTGCTGGCCGCCCCTCAGCTACACGAGTGGACGCCGCCGGCCAGCTCCGACACCGGGGTGGCGGCGGTGACCACGTTCGGGGCCAACCAGGAGGGCACCATGTACGCGACGGTGATCGCGGCACGGGCGGGCACCACGGTACTGACCGCGGTGGCGCAGCCGCGCGAGGGCGCCGACGATCCGCGGCCGGTGCCGTGGCGGCTGGCGGTCACCGTGGTGGCCTGACCAACCGCCGGCGCGGCGTGCGCCTGACCCGACCGGTTGTGGGCCGACCCGCACCTTCGCCCCCGCACAGCCAGGGCGGTTGCCCAGGCGAGCGGCTCGCGACCCACACCCTGAGCAGGACGGCCCGGCGTCGCGCGTCGGAACCGCCGCGGCCTGCGGTGCGTCTGAGCCATCGTGAGGAGGCTGGTGCTGCTCGCCGCCATGCTGCTGTCGGTGGCCGGCTGCGGCCAGACCGCCTCGCCCGGCAGCCAGCCTTCGGCAACCGGCGCATCCATCGGCTCGACAACCCCGCACGCGACGACAACCACCACTACGGCGGCGTCGCCCCCGCCAGCGACCGGCAGCACGACGGCGAGGGTGTGGCAGCTGCGATACCTGCTGCTCGGTCACTACCCGAACTTCGCCTACTGCGATCCCGACTACTACCCGGTCGCGCGCAATGACGAACAGGCGGCCGCCGACGACTGGTGGGCCAGCGCAAACCACAGCTCGCCCGAGGTGTCGACGATCATTGCCCAGCACGGCTATCGCGAGCCGCTCACCAACGACCAACGCCTCACCGCCTACCGCGATCACAAGAAGCTCAGCGTGATCGCGATGAGGGCGGTCCCCGGCGGCTACGAGTACGAGCTGTCGACCACCACCACGTCCGGTGGCGAGCCGGACCACACCGTCGTCGGCGTGGTCACTCTTGACGGCACAGTTCACGAAACCTCGCGTCGGGCACGCCCGGGCGGCTGCCCGATCTGCCTGGAGACGGGCACCCGCATCGCGACACCCGGCGGCGAGGTCCTGGTTGCCCTCATCCGGACCGGCGAGATCGTGTGGACCACCGACGCGAACGGGCGCCGCGTCGCGGCCCCGGTGGAGCGGGTCGCGCGCCGCGCCACGCCCGGACCGCATCTCATGCTCCGGCTGGCGCTGTCCGACGGGCGCGTGCTGGTCGCGGCCGGCGCCCACCCCGCAGCCGACGGCACCTACCTGCGTCAACTGCACCCGGGACAGCGCTACGACGGCGCCACGATCGTCGCCGTCGGATGGACGCCGAGCACGGCACCGGCGACGTTCGACATTCTCCCCGCCGGGCCGACCGGAAGCTACTGGGCAAACGGGATCTTGATTGGTAGCACACTGAAACAGTGACTTGTCAGGTGTGGTCTCGCCGGGCGCCGGTCAGCAGCCGGAGGAAGACGATCAGCGCGAGGGCCTGGATCCTGCCAACAGTGAGGATCAGGGCGGCGGTCGACCGGTCGATCGCCTCGTGCGCGGCGAAGCCCTCGCCGCGCCCGACCGCGGACGCGGCGAGGGAGAACATCAGATCCTTGGCAGGGCTGTGGATCGCCCTGCCCACCCGCTCGGCGGCCACCAGCGCCCGCGGGGACCGGCCGCCCGGTCGAGTGACCGACCTCTGAACTGGACCTACACAACAGTCACTGTGAAGCAGGCGACCAGCAGACCCGGCGACGGATGGATTTTCGCCTCCTGCCGCCCGGCCGCCGCCGCGTCGTGATCGAGTGCGACGGGTCCCCGCACGACGCCGACGAATCCCGCCCTGCAGATCCCCGACCACCTTCTTCGACGCCCTATCGACCCGCCATGTCTGGTGACCCGGGTAGGGTTACCGGACATGACCGGCCCCCGGGGTCCGATGCCGTCTCCGCCGTTTCCGGATCCACAGTCTTCGGTGCTCAAGCTGATCGTCGAGAACGCGATCAACGCCATGAACTCGGGAGAGGCAACCCCCGAAGCGGCGATCTTGCACGCCGCCGTGCACGGCTGGTACGAGGGCCACATCCAGGGCGAGGACGCCTGCCCCGGGTGCGACTTTCGCGGCGGTCTACCCAAGCAGCAGGGGCCCGGACATCCCCGGTCGAACTGACCCGACTCGACTCGGCGGCGGACACCACACAAGGGCGAACCTGCGGAAGAAGAAGACCGCCGCGGCTCGCGAGCGGCCGGGTGCAGATGGCCCATGAGCTCGGGTTGAACCCGAAGAAATGGCCCAGATACACACCTTCAATGCGGCATGCTCGTTGGGGAGATTCACCCGCCGGTGCCCCGCGAGCATGCGGGTGGCGCGTACTGGGCCATCGGCGGGTGCTGGCAGGTGTCGCAGCCGATCAGGCAGATGTCGGCGTCGTCGGCTACCCAGGCCAGCGTCTGGTGCAGTTGGGTGAACGCATCGCGGATCAGCGGTGCGCGCACCGGTCGGGCCTGGGCATGGTGAAGCAACGCGCGGCAGGCCTGTTCCAGCTCGTCCGCGTCCCCGCGGAGCCGGGCCTGCCGGACCCGCTGCACGAGGGTGCCGTATCGGTGGTTCGCGGTGGCCCAGGTGCGCCGGTGCAGGCTCGCGGTGGCGGTGTACCAGGCGACCAGGAGGTCCGCTGACGCGGTGAACAGCACGCCATGCCGCCACCCGTCCCGGTCGCGGATCTGCCAGGGGCAGGTGTCGTCGTCGGTGTCGGCGGGCATGCCGCTGACCCTGCCCGCCCCGCGCGGCGCGGCGGAAGGCCGGATCTGGCCCTGTGAATGACGGCTGTGGATAACCCGCGAGCGCGGTGGCTGCGGACCTCCGGCGCGTCGGATCCGCGCGGCGCTCCCTGGTGTTCATGGGGTGGGTAGCAGGGCGCGGTGAGGGGAGGCAGTTGCCGTGGGCGGATCGACGCGCGTACCCGACTTGCGGTGGGTGTTCCGGCCGAGCGGTTCGCGGCCTGCCGCGCTGCAGGCACTGGCCGGCCGCCCGGTCCACGCTGTCGGTGCCGTCGGATCCGACGGCGGTGTGGATGTGGTTCTGCAGGATGGCACCCGTGTGTGCGCTACCCCGGCGGAGGTCGTCGCCGGGGTAGCGCCGCAGGTATGACACGCCGGGTCAGCGTACGTCGTACGACCGCGACCTCCCGGCGGGCGGGTTTGCTGTGCGGGTGGCCAGGCCGAAATTCGGTGCTGAGGGCCCGAAGCTCCCACCCGATCAGACGCGATCCGATCCCAGCGCCCGGACCGACTCGTACGGCTGTTCGTCGGCGCGATTGGTCACCGGTGGAGTTGTAGGTATTCGTACCCTGCGGTATTCGCCGATCAGGAAGGCTCTCGCAGACCAGAGATACGAGCCATCGGGTCGCCTCCGAGGCTGCCCTGCGGGTTAATCGTGGCGGCAAGCCCCGCGGCGGTGATGGTTACCAGGTGGAGGTCAGATGCGCCAGGAGCCAGCCGGTGATCGCGCGGACGGCTCCTGAGATGATGCCGGTGATGGCGGCTGTCGCAACCCGGACGCGCAGGCTGCGTTGGTGATCGTCGGGGTGGGGCATGGGGTGCTCCCAAGCGTGTCGAAGGAACGGGGTGGCAAGCCGACGCCGGCTGTTCCTCCACCGTGGAGCCCCGAGTGGATCTTTAAACGGGTTGCGACGAGACGCCGCCTCGCTGGCCCAGTCACAGCGCCCTGGGTGATGCTGGGCTGCGATGAGTCGCGATGAGCCAGGGTCGGGGCGGCGCCGGCCCCGCCCGATCGAGCCCCCGCGGGTACCGCCGGGGGCTTTGAAGGATCTCAAGGTCGCGCTGTACGAGCTGTACAGCGTGGTTGAGCAGCCCACCCTCGATGAGATCGCCGCCCGAGGTGGCCGGCCTGGCCGACGAGCTGGACCTGCCCGGGATCCCGAAGCGCGACACGATCGCCAGGATCATCGGCGGCACCGACGTGCCAGCCAACAGCGCCGATGTGGTCGCCGTGGCCGCGGTGTTGGCGCACATGGCGGGTCGGGACGTCCCTACGGTGGTGGCGCAGGTTCGGCAGCTGTGGGTCCGTGCCCGCATGGCGCCGGCCCCGCCGGGGGCGGTGCGGGTCCGCGACGCCCGGCCCCGCATGCTCGGCGTGCACGCCGCGATCCGGGTCGACGATGCGCCGGGCGGGCTGCCGGAGTTGCCCGTCTACGTGCCGCGTGATGTGGACGCGGATCTGCGCACCGCGATCACCGCCGCAGCCGCCGACGGCGGGTTCGTGCTGCTGGTGGGCGGCTCGTCGGTCGGCAAGACCCGCGCCCTGTACGAGGCGGTCCGCGCCGTCCTGCCCGACTGGTGGCTCATCCGCCCCGGCGGCTCTGACGAGATTCGGGCGCTGGCGGCCGGGCCTACGCCACGAACCGTGGTATGGCTGGACGAGCTGCAAAACTACCTCGCCGACGGGCTCGGTGTGGCCGCTGCGGTACGTACCCTGCTGCACGCCGGGGTTGTGCTGGCCGGCACCCTGTGGCCTCACGAATACGCCACCCGCGCCACGCCACGCCTGCCGGGCCAACACGACCCACACGCAGCCGACCGGGAAGTGCTTGGCCTGGCCGAGGTCATCGACGTGCCCGACACGCTGAGCCCTGCAGAACGGCGCCGCGCCGAAACCCTTACCGGCACTGACCCACGCATCCGCACCGCGATCGACAGTCCCGACTACGGCTTCACCCAGGTCCTCGCCGCCGGACCCGAACTAGTCCGCTGGTGGGAACAAGCCCCCGACCCCTACGGCAAGGCCGTCATCACCGCCGCCCTTGACGCCCGACGCGTCGGCGCCCACGCCCCCCTCACCCGCAACCTGCTCGCCGCCGCCGCACCTAGCTACCTCACCCCGACCCACCGCGCCACCGCCCCGCCCGACTGGCTCGACAACGCGTTGACCTACGCCACCACCGCCCTGCACGGCGCCGCCGCCACCCTCACCCCTGTCGGCACCGAACTCGGTCAGATCACCGGCTACGCCGTGGCCGACTACCTGCACCAACACGCCCGCCGCACCCGCCGCTGCGAACCCCTACCCGACGTCGCCTGGCAGGCGCTCGTCGACCACGTCCACCCCGACGACGCCTACTACCTCGGTGACAGCGCCGAACGACGGATGCGCTACCGGCACGCCGAAGCCCTCTACCGACACGGTGCAGACGCCGGCAACTTCTACGCCGCCGAACGGTTCGCCGGGCTGCTCGCCGAGCAGGGCCGCATCGACGAGCTACGTGAGCGCGCCGAAGCCCTTTACCGACATGGCGCAGATGCCGACGACTGCTACGCCGCCGAACGGTTGGCCGGGCGGCTCGCCGCCGAAGCGCTGGCCGACTTGCTCGCCAGGCAGGGCCGCGCGGACGAACTGGGCGAACGCGCCGAGGCCGGCGAAGAGTACGCGGCCTACCGACTAGCCAATCTATTCGCCGAGCAGGGCCGTACCGACGAGGCCACGGCGACCCTGCGGCAACTCGTAGCGGCCGCCGGCGAGCACCTCGAACTGTTTCTCGAGCAGTTGGTCGATCTCCTCGCCGAGCAGGGCCGTATCGACGAGGCCATCACGGTCCTACAGCCACGTGCCGAGAGCGGCGACGAGTATGCCACCTACCGGCTGGCCGATCTGTTCGCCGGTCAGGGTCGTACCGACGAGGCCATCGCCATCCTGCGGCAATACGCCGGTGGCGGGTACCCCCGCGGGCTGCTGATCAGGTTGCTTGGCGAACAGGGCCGCACCAACGAGCTGGGCGAACGCGCCGATGCAGGCGAGAACGCCGCCGGCGAGGAGCTGGCCGATATACTCGCCAGGCAGGGCCGCACCGATGTGCTGCGTGAACGCGCCGACGCGGGCGACCACCACGCTGCCGCCCGTCTGGCCACCCTGCTCGCCAAGCAGGGCCAGACCGATGAACTGCGCAGGCGCACCGACGCCGGTGACCAGGCCGCCGCCGAGCGGCTGGCCGAATCGCTCGCCGAGCAGGGCCACATCGACGAAGCCATCGCCATTTTGCGCAGGCGCACCGGCGTCGGCGACCGGTCCGCCGTCAAGCGGCTGGCCAGGCTACTCGCCGAGCAGGGCCACATCGACGAGGCCATCGCCATCCTGCGCGAGGCCGCGGACAGCGGCGACCGGTCCGCCGGCGATCGGCTTACCGCCCTACTCGCCGAGCACGGCTACACCGACGAGTTACGAGCCGAGGTCCACGCCGGAACGCCTGGCGCGGCAGCGCGTCTGGCTGCTCTTACACGTGTACAGGGCCCCGTCGCAACGGAAGGCGCGGTTCGGGGTCAACCGGAGTAGGCCCATACCCGGATTCCGCAGCGTGCACTGGTACAGGGCACGTATTCGAACCCTGCGCTGTTTCGTCGATCATGATCCGGGCACGGCCGGCGGGCCGGGCCGGTGTCAGCCCGGCCCGCGGTGTTCGGGGGCGCGCGGGTCAGTGGTTGAGGGCCCAGGCGATGAGGGCACGGGCGGTGCCAGAGACCAGGCCGGTAATGGCGGCGATGAGGAACCTCTGCAGCCAAGCGTTCTTGTCATCGGGGTGGGCGTTTATGGTCGTCTCCCGTCTCTTGGTTGATGCGGGAGGAGCCGGCCGGGTCTCCCGTGGGACGTCTTCCATAACACCGGCAATGCTGGGGGTATGGCATCGGGTCGGGAGGAACCCGAACCCCTCGCGGTCCTGCCCGAACGGGCTGAGCAGCGACAAACCGCCGCCCAGGTTCCGGCCGTCTACGCTGGTTCGGTGGTGTTCGGCGAGGTCTCGCCGAACAGGTGGGAGGGAGGGGGTCTGCAGGGTGCGTGCTGGCCCGGCGGCTGGTGACCCGGCGCGGGTTGACCCAGGCTCGGTGCAGTCCCTGGCGGAGTTGGCCCGGGCGTTGAATCTGCTGCGCGGCACCCGGTCCTACGCCTAACTGGACAGGGCGGCGAGAGCCCAGGGTCAGCGGCTGGCGGCATCGACGCTGAGCAACCTGCTCAACGGCACGTCCGTGCCGACGCGGGACACCGTCGTCACTTTCCTGACCGCCTGCGACCTGGACGAACAGACGCAGGGACCGTGGCTGGCCGCCTGGGAACGGGTCAGCACCGCACATCTGCGCCATCCAGCCGGGGCCGTGCGGGTGCGGGGGGCCCGGCCGCGGCTACTCGGCGTCCATGCCTCCATCCAGATCGACCCGGCCGCCACCGACCTGCCGGTGTATGTCCCCCGGGACCTGGACGCCGACCTGCGCACCGCGATCAGCGCCGCTGCCGCGCAGGGCGGGTTCGTGCTGCTGGTCGGTGGCTCGTCGGTGGGCAAGACGCGCGCGCTGTTCGAGGCGGTCCGAGTATTGCTGCCCGAGTGGTGGCTGGTTCACCCTGCCGACGCCGACGAGATCCGCGAGTTCGCACGTGCACCCACCCCACGCACCGTGATGTGGCTAGATGAGTTGCAGCGCTATCTCAACCAGCCCGGCGCCCTGCCGGCCGGGTCGGTGCGAGCCCTCGTCACAGCCGGGGTAGTTGTGGCGGCCACCGTGTGGCCAGACGAGTACGGCGTCCGCGTTGCGTCGCGCCAGCCCGGTCAGCCTGACCCGTACGCCAACGACCGCGACCTGCTCGGCATCGCAGAGGTGGTCACCGTCGCCGACACGTTCAGCGCGGCGGAGCGGCGCCGTGCCGAAGCCCTGGCCGCCGACCGGCGCATACGCATCGCCCTGGATACCCCCGGCGCGGGGTTCACCCAGGTCCTCGCGGCCGGCCCGGAACTGGTCCGCTGGTGGGAACACAGGCTCCCGCCGACCAGTGCTACGGCACGGCTGTCATCACCGCCGCGCTGGACGCGCTCCGCGTCGGGGCCACCGCACCACTGACCCGCGACTACCTCGCCGCCTCCGCACCCGGCTACCTACCCCCCGCCGCGCAAGCCACCGCACCACCGGACTGGCTCGACCAGGGCCTCGCCTACGCCACCACCCGGCTGCACGGTGCGGCGGCCACCCTCAATCCGGTTCCGGCTGGCATGGGGCAAATCGCTGGCTACACCGTCGCCGACTACCTCCACCAACACGCCCTGCTCGTACGCCGCACCACCCCCCTCCCGGACCTCGCCTGGCAGGCCCTCGTCGACCATCATCAACCCGACGACACCATGCGACTGGCCGGCAACGCCGAGCGCCGCGGTCGACCTGCCGAGGCCGAATGCTTGTACCGCCAAGCCATCGAGACCGATACCGATAGCACGTTCGCCGCCCCCGACTTCCTGGCTCATCTGCTCGCAGAGCAGGGCCGCGTCGAAGAACTCCGGCAGCGTGCCGACGCCAGCGACTGGTGGGCCGCTGATGTCCTGGCTAACCTGCTCGCCGACCAGGGCCGCGTCGAGGATCTGCGGGCACGCGCCGATGCCGGCGATGGATCGGCCGCCGACCGGCTTGCCGACCTGCTCATCAAACAGGGCCGCGTCGACGAGGCCATCGCCGCGCTCAGCCAACCGGGCGTCACCGACGACTGGCGCGCCGCCGAACGGCTGGCGGACCTTCTCGCCGCGGAGGGCCGCGTCGAGGACGCCATCACCGTGCTCCGGCAAGCCGTGGACGCCGGCGAATGGCTCCTCACCAAGCCCCTGAGCAGGCTCCTCGCCCAGCAGGGACACATCGAGGAACTCCGGCAACGCGCAGACAGCGACTCCCCGGCAAGCGTGTTCGCCGCTGCCTCCTTGGCCGACCTGCTCGCGAAGCTGGGCCGAGTCGAGGAACTCCAGGAACGCGCCGACGCCGGCGACGGATCCGCCGCCAACCGGCTGGCCGGGCTGCTCGCCGAGCAAGGCCGCGTCGACGACGCGATCACGGCGCTGTGGCAACGCGCCGACGCCGGCGACGGGTCAGCTGCCTACCGGGCGGCCGAGCTGCTCGCCGAGCAAGACCGCGTCGACGACATGATCACCATAATGCGGCGACCTGCCGACGCCGGAGACTTGACGGCCGCCAATTGGCTTGCGGACCTGCTCGCCAAGCGCGGTCGCGTCGAAGACCTCCGAGAACGCGCCGACGCCGGCGACGGGTTGGCCGCCAACCGGCTGGCCGACCTGCTCGCCGACCAGGGTCATGTCGAGGAACTCGGGCAACGCGCCGACGCCGGCGACACGCATGCCGGCAAACGGCTGGCCGACCTGCTCGCCGAGCAAGGCCGCGTAGAAGAACTCAGACAACGCGCCGACGCCGGCGACTGGTCCGCCGCCAACCGGCTGGCCGACCTGCTCGTCGAGCAAGGCCGCGTCGATGAGGCCACCACCGTGCTCCGGCAACCCACCAACGCCGGCGACATGACCGCCGGCGACCGGCTCTCCGACCTGCTCGCCCAGCACGGCCGCCTCGACGAACTCACAGACGAGGTCGCCGCAGGAACGTCTGGTGCAGCGGAACAACTCGCCCAGCTCACCGCATCAAACCGCCGTTCGGATGCCGGGCGGCGCTAGCGCATGGGTAGCGAGACTCGCAATCTAGCTCGCAGCCTTCGGCGACGACGCCAGCCAGCGTGAACCGCAGCGGCAAGATTCTTAACGCAATTCGTCACGGTATCGCCGGTATGTCGGCGACCTCGGGCAGAGCATGCAACCGATCGCTACCGGCCGTCCGGGCGGAGGCGCCCAGGCGCCGCCTTGCCCGCAGTACACCGCCTCGGTCTTCGTCGAGCTGACCGGTTCGCGCTCGACCGCCGGGGTGACCCTGGCCGGCCGGCGGGTCGACATCTCCCGCTGCCGTTGCTGTTGCTGCGCCCACCACCCGTGGCTGTCGCCGCTACGGTCCAGCGGCGCCCAGCTGGTGTGGTCGTATCCCTGCGGGCACAGGATGGCCAGTGCGGCTTCCAGGTCGCCGCCGGGGTCTATCCGCAGCGTGAGTTGGTTGTCCTCGCTGTCGTGATCCCGGTGCTGGGAAAGCCGCCAGACCGCGACGGCCCGCTGCGGCGTGAGTGGGCCCTGGATAACGAACTCGCGGTGCTGATCGGTGATCTCGGCGCCGGCCGCGCGGAGCAGCACGATGACGCTCTCCAGGTCCTCGACGCCGGGGACGGTGACGAAGATGCGCGGCGGGGCGGCACTGCTTACCAGTCCAGTGTCCATGGTCGGGGACCGGAGTGTCGATCCCGCACGTCACCGTGACCGGGTTCGTGCTGGAACCTGGCAGCACCGCGCAGATGCGGGTCTGCGGTACTCAGCTGATCGTCGAAAACGCGATCAGCGCCATGCGCTAGGGAGACGCAGTCCCCGAAATGGCGATCTTGCGCGCCATGGTGCGGGGCTGCTACAAGTCGCATCCAGGGCGCCCACCCCCGGGTGCGACGTTCGCGGCGGCCTGCCCAGCAGGCCTGTACATCCGAGGCTGACCTGATCGCGGCCCGCACCGTATAGAGGGCGAACATGCCGAAGAAGAAGACCGCCGCCGGCCAGGGGCAGGCGTGGGCCGAAGCGCAGCGCCGGCACCGGCTGTCGGGGGCCCAGGTGCAGATGGCCCGCGAGCTCGGGTTGAACCCGAAGAAACTCGGCAAGATCGACAACCATCGGCAGGAGCCCTGGAAAGCGCCCCTGCCGCAGTTCATCGAGGATCTGTACGCCCGACGTTTCGGCCGGCCAACACCCCGGACCGCAGCACCGAATCACGATTTCACCTCCTGCCGGAGCCGAAGGAGGCTGAGAAGAACGGCGACGGTTCGTCGCGCGTAAGGCGCCGTGAGCCGCGGTGGATCGAGGACACCCTGGTGCCCGGCCGCGGGGTCAGGCGCTGGCGGCGGTCGTCATCATGGTCGGGCTGGCCGGTTCGCCCGCCGCTTGTCCGGTGATCATGGGGAGGGGGCCGGTCAGGGCGGGCAGCCACATCTGGACCTGCCGGGCGCGGGCCGCGTCGCCGCGTCTGTGGGCCACGACGGTCAGTTCGCGGCAGCGCAACCGTCCCCGTCCCTCGCCCAGCCCGTACCAGGTGCCGGCAGTTGCCTGCAGGGCCAGGTCCGCCCCCGGCCAGTCGCCGACGGGGACCAGGACGCTGCCACGCTGCCGGGCCCGCGCCGACAGCCGCCGCGCCAGCGGCGGCGAGACCGGCTGGGCTGCGGTGGTCACGACCAGCTCAAGACCGTCGAGCAGGGCGGCCACCACCTCCGGCCAGTCCGGGCCGGGGTCGGGCACCAGCGCCATCCGCTCCAGGTCCACGCCGAGTTCGGCGGCGGCGATCGGGCCCAACGTGGGCATCCCCACCACCGCGCACCAGGATCCGGCCCGGGTGGCTCCGGCGAGCAGGGCCAGGACCAGCGACGTGCCCCCGTGTACCGCCACTGTCGATCCCCGGCGCAGGCCCCGCCCGGGGAACAACTCCCGCAGCGGGGCGGGTACGTCGATGACCCGATCCGCACCCGGCCGGTCGACCCGCTGGCTGGCCCGGTCGACCATCCCGGACAGGCCGGTGGCACGCCGCAGCCGCCCCGATTCGATCAACCCGAGGACATCCTCGGCGGTGCCCGCCGTGGCGACGTCCCGGCCGAGGGCACGCATCCGCGCCCGCAGCCGCTGTTCGCCGGCGCCCTCCCGCAGGGCCGGCGTCGGCAGCGGTACCGCCGTCGTGCTCACGGCCGCGCCCTCCCGGATACTCCCGTCGTGCCCAGTACGCCGAGGGGGAAGCGCGACACCGCGAACCGAGGCTCTTAGCACGTATGTTCGACAAATCGAACGTACGTCTCGGCGATCAAGAGCGCAAATTTCAACCCGCTGACCTGCCGCTACGGGAGGAGCACCTTGGCGAGGACGGCCCCGGCGATCAGGTAGGCGCCCCACGCGATCCGGCTGCCCCGCTCGATGCGCCGACGAGCCAGCCGAACCGCGGTGACGGGGGCGCCCAGGAGGTATGGGGTGAGCGCCCCGGCGAGGATGCTCGCTGGCGGGCCGGTACCCAACAGCAGCCCGAGCAGCGCGGCCAGGTACACATCGCCCATGCCAACCAGGCCGACCAGCGCGAGGATGAGATAGACGCCGCCGAACGCGGCGGCGACCACCACCGCACGGACCGCAAGGCCGGGATCGCGGGCACAACCGGCGGCCACGGCGACCAGCGGGGCGATGACAGCCGCCCCGGCGGCGAGGATCGGTCGGGGTAACCGGTCGACCAACGCGTCGATGCCGGCCAGGACAACACCGACGGCCGTGAGCACCAGCCACGCCACCAGCAGGACCGCCTCGGCGGCGTTGCGGGTCGGCAGCCGCCACGCCAGAGCGGCGAACCCGGCCGCCGGGGCCGCCACGTAGACCCACGAATGCGCCACCAGCGGCGCGTGGCAGGCAGGGCAGCGGCCGGCCCCGGCCGGGCGCAGCCAGCCCCGCCATCGGTCGGGCAAAGCCACGTGGCAGTGCGGGCAGTCGGCACGGAGCGCGGCGCCCAGGGGCACGGCGAGCCGGTACACCGGGCATGCCGCGAGGGCTCCGAGGCATCCGCCGACGGCGGCGCATCCCCCGATCAGGAAGATCCGCACCGGCCCGATGGTATGGCCCGCACGCGAGCACCGGGAAAGATACGAGCGGCCTGGGAAGCCGGGCGGGGCGGGGGCAGTTCGTCGGGCTGGTCGTGCGGCCGTGCATGCCGGCGCCGCGGGTGTCGGCGTGGCCAACCTTGGTCGTCATACACCTCGCCTGCGGGGGCCCGGCTGGGGCGGCGGTGGCAAGGCAGTCCTGGCGCGCCGTGATCAGGTCGGTGCGCGCCTGACGCCGGTACAGCTCGCCTTCGGTGGATGGTGCCCGGTTGGACGTCGTCGCCGCTGGCGAGGCTGCTGCTGTACAGGCACACCGTGTGTCGCCCGCCTTGTGCCAATCCCGTCGGTCCCCGGCGCCGAATGCCTTACAGAACGGCCTGTCTACGACCCCCTATGCAATGAGCCGCCCCGAGCTTCTCTGGAGGCAAACATGGCCGGCGAGGACACCACCAGCATCCGCCATGGCGGCAAAGCCCTGATCCCGGCCGCACTGGTTGCCGCCACGCTTGCGCTGGGCGGCGCGATGCCGGCGGGCACGCTCACTACGGGCAGCGCCACCGCTGCTGTGGCGGGTCCGGATGAGCTTCGGGGGCTTCTCTTCGGCGAGACGGGTGAGTGGATCGATGAGGGCCGACCGGCCATTTCCGATGAGGATGATTGCTCCTTGGCCCGGGTGTCGTCCAGGTGCACGCTATGAGGCTGGGCGGCCGACTGATGATCCGCTCCAGCTAGGTCGGCGAGGGTTTTTGGCTGACGCCGGCGTACATCCACTGCGCTCCGGGGTCGGGTTGGGCCGGTGGTGGGTCGGGCCGCCACAGGGTGGGGAAGACCAGGCCGGGTTCGACGAGGTCGAAGCCGTCGAAGAAGGCCAGGATCTGTGAGTGGGTGCGGGAGATGAGGGGTGTGGTGATCCGCAGGCGGGCGAACTCCTCTGCGACCTTGGCGGCGAGGTCGGGGCGGGCGTCGCCGGTGAAGTGCGTAATGGCCAGGTAGCTGCCGGGTGCGAGGGCGTCGCGGAGGTGGGTGACGATCCCGAAAGGGTCCTCGTCGTCGGGCAGCAGGTGCAGTACGGCCACGAGCAGCACGGCGACCGGCTGATCGAGGTCGATCACCTCGCGCAGTTCGGGGTGGGTGAGGATGTGGTCGGGTTCGCGTGCGTCGGCTTGGACGACGACGGTGTTGGCGTTGTCGGCCAGCAGTGCCCGGCCGTGGACGAGGACGAGGGGGTCGTAGTCGACGTACACGACGGCGGCGTCGGGGTTGACCTGTTGCGCGATCTGGTGGACGTTGCCCTGGGTGGGCAGGCCGGCGCCGATATCGATGAACTGACGGATACCGGCAGGGCCGGCGAGGTAGCGCACGGCCCGGTCGATGAAGTCTCGGTTCTCGCGGGCGACGACGTGGCCGTCGGGGGCGCCGACGCGGCGGCAGGCTTCGTTGAGGGCGTCGGCGGCGGCCCGGTCGGCGCCGAAGTTGTCTTTGCCGCCGAGTTGGTAGTCCCACACCCGAGCCACGTTCGGCGTGTTCGTGTCCACACCGGTGGGGGCCGGGTTGTCGTGTATCACCATGGTTCTCCGTTCGGCGCTGATCCGACGTGCACGGCCGGCGATGCGGTGTCGCCTCGTCCTGGCAGGCGGCGGGCGCATGAGCCAGCGCCGATGCCGGGCCACCTAGGGGAAGCGGTCAAGAGTCGATCACCGGTGCCGTTCGCTGGCCGTTGACCGACCGTGGTGACGGCCGGTGTCGGGCGGGGCCGACGTCCATGTCCTGCGGTCGTTGACGTCGCTGCGTGGCTCGGCCACCCGCCATCGCTGACCGCCGACAGTGCACGACTGAGACCAAAACGGTCGCTGCTCGCGACGGCGTCCGCCGTGGACGTTGTCATTACCCCTCGTGCCTCCGCTGTGTCCGAGCCGGGGCCGCCCGGCCGGACGGAGTCACCTCTCACGGCCGACCGGGGCCTGTCAACGGCGGCGCGAGACGGTTGGAGCGGGCGTGTCCGTCGCCGTCGCGGCTGCCATGATGATCGTGCGACGCGCGGCGCCTACAGGGAACGCGATGGGGTTCTAGTGTTGGCCTAGTTTCGACGACCCGCCCTTAGGTTTCCCGGCCAGCTGGCGGTCACGATCGCACGACCATTCGGGATTGAGTGCAACGTCCGGTCTTGTCCTGGTTTCGTATTACCTGGGCGCGGGTCATCGCCGCTACGCTGACGGGGCGATCTAGCAACACTGGGCGAGCGTCTGAGGAGATTCCGGGGTGACCACGGTCTTACCGCCGACCGGCCGCGAGTTGCGCATCCTGCGCCAGGCCCGCCGGGTGATCGCAGGTGCGTTCGCCGCTCACCCGGGCGTTGCCACCGTCTCGGTGGCCGACCGGGAGCAGCCCGCAGAGCTGATTCGGTTATGCGACGAACCACGCCAGATCCCGAACACCGATCTGCGCGTCACCGACGGGGTCCGAGCGCGGTTCGAGGCCGCGCCAGCGGGGCCAACGGCAGCCGGCCAATCGACCGACGAACGTGATCAACGGTGGACGTGTGCGCTGGCCCATCACGACAACGTCGACCTGGTCACGATCGCCTTTCTGCGCGAGAGGGTCGCGGAGCGGGCATGGAGGTAGCGCGGTGGACCGGGCGGGAGGCCGCTGCTCTGCGCCTCGCGCGGCGCATGAGCGTGCGAGCCTATGCGGCTCGTCTCGGCGTGACGGTGGCGACCGTCGCCAACTGG
>WNGA01008965.1_pt1 | contig 19278 bp, 16 predicted proteins | sample 5400061 | NCBI WGS metagenome assembly WNGA01 (sample SAMN13153366, study PRJNA577476) | soil metagenome | isolation source: 100 cm soil or saprolite under grassland replicate 2 | place: USA:California | collected 2016-06-15 | reverse complement strand
CGAGGACATGTTGTCCGAGGAGAACACCGCCATGGCGATGGTCTTGCTGAGTCGCTCATGTTCCAGCCTGGCGGTGGCCAAGGGCTTCCCGAGCAGCAGCCGCTTGAAGAGGTACCCCGTCGAGGGGCCCCGCGGCCTCCGCTCTTCGGTGGGGGTGGGCTGTGCGGGTCGAGTCTCGGTGTCGAGGGCCACGATCAGGGCTCCGGCCCCGCTGGCAAGGTGGGCGACCTCTTCCGAAATACCACGATGCTGGTGACCGGCCGCTCGGTTGCCGGAGAAGTAACCTGCTTCGTTGCGTCGGCCAGCCGCTTCGCATGGCGAGCGGACCTTGTGGCGTACCGAAACCTGAGCCAAACGCGCATCGCCCTACCGAGGAGGACGAGCGCGAGCCCCCCGATGCAGACGAGGGAGACGACGGAGTCCAGCACCGGCATCGCTACCATCGCTTTGGAGCATCGGCCCGAAGGTGCAAAGGACTTGTCAAGAAAACGAGGTCGGGGCATCAAGATGTCGTCAATGCGAGACGGGCTGAAGTCGAGAGGGGAGAGGCTGGAACGCCTCATCACCGCCCCCGGGCGCCGCCGGACCGCGCTGGCCTTCCTGGTGGCCGTCGCCGGGCCGGCCCTCCTCACCGGCCTTGCCTCGATTCCCTCTCCTCGGGGGACGGCGATCCCGGCGCTGCTCTATCTCTTGATCGTCGTCGCCGCGGCGGCCATCGGGCACCTGTGGCCGGCCCTGCTCGCGGCGGGACTCTCGTTCATCCTCCTCGACTACTTCTTCACGGCCCCCGTCCACACCTTCGTGGTTTCCAAGGCGGAAGACCTGATCGCCTTGGGAGTGTTCCTGGTGGTGGCAGCCACGGTCAGCGCCGCCATCTCGGCCGCTCTGGCCCAGCGGGCGAAGGCCGAGTCCCGAGAGCACCAGGTTCGTGCGCTCTACAACGTGACGGCCAGGCTGCTCTCCGGGGATCGACTGGACGACGTGCTCCAGGATCTCGCCGCGTCTCTTCGGATGCTGTACTCGCTCAGGGGCTGCCGGGTTGTCGTTCTGGATAGGAACGGGCGAGAGCGGGAGCGGGCGATCAGCGGGACCATCGAGTCGGAGATCTCATCGGTTTCGCTCGCGGCCGAGGGGCACGTGGTCGGGAGGATCGAGATGGCAGGGGTTGCCCCGGGAGCACTCGGAGATCCCGAGGGGGAGGTCCTCAATACCTTCGCCGGACAGCTCGCCCTGGCCCTGGAGCGGGCCCGCCTGGGAGAGGAGGCGGCCGAAGCCCGCCTCGACGCCGAGTCGAGCCGGATCCGGGCGGCGCTCTTTGCCTCTGTCACGCACGACCTCCGCACGCCGCTCGCGTCGATCAAGGCGAGTGCGTCCAGCCTGCTCGAGGAGGGAGTGCCCTTCTCCGACGAGCAGCGGCAAGAGTTGCTTCGCACGATCCTCGAGGAGTCGGAGAGATTGAACCGCCTGGTGGCAAACCTGCTGGATCTCTCGCGCCTTCGGGCGGGAGCGTTGGTCCCGTCCGTCGAGCCGGTGTTGATCGAAGACGTCCTTTCCTCGGTGGTGGAGCGGCTTCGCCCCCAGCTGGCGGGTCGCCCGGTCCGGGTGCGGGTTCGAGGAGACATCCCTCCCGTTTCGATCGACGTCGTCCAGATCGACCAGGTCCTGACGAACCTCCTCGAGAACGCGGTTCGCTTCTCGCCCGCCGGAACGGAGATAGCAATCTCCGCCGTCCGGTGGCAGAACATGATCGAGGTGAAGGTGTCGGACAGGGGGCCGGGCATTGCCGGGAGGGAGCGCGATCGGGTGTTCGAGGAGTTCTACCGCAAGGATGTGGGGGATCGTCGCGGGGGCACCGGCCTGGGGCTTGCCATTGCCCAGGCCATCGTGACTGCCCACGGTGGCTCGATGTGGATCGAGGACACGCCCGGTGGTGGTGCAACGGTTGGATTCCGGCTCCCGCTCGCGGCCCCGGCGGTCACTTCGAAGCCCGAGGAGCAGTCGGTGACGTGAGGATCCTCGCGGTTGACGACGAGCCGCAGATCTTGCGGGCGCTTCGGACCAGCCTGGCCGCCCGGGGCCACGAAGTGCTCACCGCGCCCAACGGGGAGACCGCCCTCGACATACTTACCTCGAATGAGGTCGATCTGGTCATCCTCGACTTGGGCCTGCCCGGGATCGACGGGGTGGAGGTCATCCGTCGGCTGCGGTCCTGGTCGGCCGTTCCGGTTGTCGTTCTCTCGGTTCGCGACGCTCAGGCGGACAAGGTCGCCGCCCTGGACGCGGGTGCTGACGATTACGTCAGCAAGCCGTTCGGCATGGACGAGCTGCAGGCACGGATGCGGGCAGTCCTTCGCAGGACCGGTTCCGGAGCGGATGAACGGCCGGTGGTCCGGGCCGGCGACCTCGAGATCGACCTGGCCAAGCAGTTGGTGACCAGGGCTGGCAAACCCATCCACCTCACCCGCACCGAGTTCGCCCTCTTGGAGCTGTTCGCCACCAATCCCGGCAAGCTGCTCACCCATCGGTGGCTGCTCCAAAAAGTGTGGGGCGACGCGTACCGGGACGAGAGCCATTATGTCCGCGTCTACGTGGCCGGGCTTCGGAAGAAGCTGGAGCAGGACCCGGGCTCGCCGTCCCTGATCCTGACCGAGCCAGGGGTCGGCTACCGCTGGACGGCTTCGGACGGAGGGTCCGAAGGTCGCAGCTAGAATCCCGTTTCATGGCCACAGCCGAACGGGACACCGAGTCTACTTTCGACCTCGTCAAGCGAGTCGTGGTGGGACGGCGAATGGCCACCCACCGCCTGGAGCACACGCTTCTGCCGAAGATTCTGGCACTACCCGTCTTCTCCTCGGACCCCCTGTCCTCTGTCGCCTACGCGACCGAGGAGTCCTTGCGCGTCCTGCTTGCCGCCAGCGCGACTGCGTTCACGCTGGTCATGCCGATCTCGATCACGATCGCGGCCCTGTTGGTCATCGTTGTGATCTCGTACCGCCAGACGGTGCGGGCGTACCCCAATGGTGGCGGAGCCTACATCGTGAGCAAGGAGAACCTCGGGGTTTTCCCGGGATTGCTCGCTGCCGCGGCCCTGCTCACCGACTACGTCCTGACCGTCTTCGCCATCCCCACCTACGGGTTCGTCGCTTCGATCTATGTCCTGCTGGCCGTCGGGCTCTCCCGCTGCCTCTTGAGCGGCTGTCCCCATGCGGTCATTCCCCATGACGTGATCGGCCTGGGGCCGGCGGCGGGGGGCGTGTCGCTGTTCGTTATCCTGCACGCCTTTTCGTCCGGCTCGACCGCCCTGACCGGCGTGGAGGCGATCTCGAATGGGGTCCCGGCGTTCAGGCGCCCACAGTCCCGAAACGCCGCTGCGACGCTCGGCATCATGGGCGTGATCTCGATCACGATGTTTCTCGGGATCAGCTTCCTGGCCCAGAACGGTAAGGCGATACCGAGCGACACGAAGTCCGTCGTGGCCCAGATCGCCGATGGCGTCTTCCACGGCGGTTTCTTCTATTACGGGGTGCAGGTATTCACCGCAGCCATCCTGATCCTGGCGGCCAACACCTCCTACCAGGACTTCCCTCGATTGTCTTCGATCCTCGCCCGCGACAAGTTCTTGCCCCGGCAGTTCGAGAACCGCGGAGACCGCCTGGTTTTCTCCAACGGCGTCATCGTCCTGGCCGTCCTGGCCTCGCTCTTGATCTACGTGTTCGATGCCGATCTCTCTCGGCTGATCCAGCTCTACGTGGTGGGAGTGTTCACGTCCTTCACCCTGTCCCAGAGTGGCATGGTTCGCCACTGGCTCAAGGTCCGGCAGGGCCTCGATCCCGATGCGTCTCGAGGTTGGAAGCGGAGCATCGTGATCAACGCGGTGGGAGCGGTGGCAACCGGTGTCGTATTGGTCATCGTCGTCGAGACCAAGTTCATCCACGGGGCTTGGATCGTGATCGCCGCGATGCCACTGATCATCGCGGGTTTCTACGGGATCCACCGACACTACGAGGGGATCTTCCGCCAACTGCATCGGGGAGGAGCTGCCCTGGCTGAGAGCCCTCGCAACATCGTGGTTCTGTATGTGGATGAGCTGAACCCCGCCACTGCGGAGGCAGTCGGATACGTCCGGTCGTTCACCGGTGGCGACTTCAGGGCGATCCATGTGCAGGCTCCTGACTCGCCACCTGACTTGTCACAGAGATGGAAGTCCTTCTGCCGGACGACGGTCGAGCTCGAGGTTCTCCCCGGTGGGCGGCATCCCACCACCACCGTGCTCGAGTACGTCCGGTCGATCCCGAGGGAGGAAGGGGATTTCGTGACGGTGGTGATCCCGGAGCTGCTGGCCAAGCGCTCCCTCCTGTCGGCCGTTCGCCGAGGGACTTCATTCCTGTTGAAAGTGCGGCTCCTCTCCCAACCACAGGTGGTTATCTCCGACGTCCCGGTCTTGAAGGAACAGGGAGGGCCGCCGGCCCCGCTCATCCCCGAATGGACGGTGGCGCTGGTCTTCGTCTCCGCCGCGCACGATCCGACTGTGCGAGCGGTGAACTACGCGCGGTCCCTGCGCGCCACCGAGGTTCGAGCAGTGTTCTTTGCGCTCGACCCCAGCGAGGTCGACGACATCCAGCGCCAATGGGAGGAGCGAAGGATGCCGATCGCCCTCGACATCGTCGAGGCGCCTTTCCGCGACCTCACCGCCCCCATCCTGAACGAGGTCCGTCGGGTGACCCAACATCCCGACGCCGTCTGCGCGGTGATCGTGCCCGAGCTGGTGGTGAAGAAATGGTGGCACAACTTCCTGCACAACCAGCGGGCCCTGTTCATCAAGCGTCTGCTGTTGTTCGAGCCCCGGGTGATCCTCTCGAGCGTGCCCTACAAACTCAAGTAGCGCTCAGTTCTGGAAGCGAGGTGTGAGCGATTGGACATCGAACAGGCGCGGGCGCTGGCTCGCGAGAAGACCGACAAGGACACCACCTTCCGGCACCTTGTGAGCGTCGAGGGGGTGATGCGCCGGCTCGGCGGACACTTCGGCGAGGACGAAGAGAAATGGGCCCTGACCGGCCTGTTCCACGACCTCGACCAGGACCAGACCGCGGAAGATCCCGAACGGCACGCCTACCTGGCCGCGGAGTGGCTGAGAGAAGCGGGCGTCGACGAGGACGTTGTGAACGCCGTCCTGGCCCACGGGCACGCGGAGTATCAGCGCGACCGGATGTCTCGGGGGATCGTGGCCGCGGACGCCGTGGCCGGGCTGCTCGTGGCCGCTGCCCTGGTCAGGCCGGAGCGCTCAGCCGGGATGAAGGTCTCCTCGGTGAAGAAGAAGCTCAAGGAGAAATCGTTCGCGCCTGGGGTCAACCGCGACGAGATCGCTCAAGCGGAGCCGAACCTCGGCCTCTCCCTGGACGAGTTCATCGGTCTGGGCATCGAGGGCCTCCAGGAAGTGGCTCCCGAGATCGGCCTGTAGACGACCCCACGCCTATCGTCGCTCGGCGTCGTCCAGCCGCTTCTGGCGCGACCTCCGGATCAGCCACCAACCCAGCGCAAGGACGATCACGGTGGCGACGACGATGCTGATGGGGCGGAAGTACCGCTCCACGAGCGTCCAGCGGCTTCCCAGCGCGTAGCCCACCCCGGCCAGGGCGAACGTCCAGGGCAGGCAGCCCGCGAACGTGTAGACGCAGGTTCCCAAGCGTCCCCATGAGCCCGATCAGGAGGAAGTTCAGATGCGGAGGGCTTCCCGGGAGGCTGGCGGCGAAAGTGGCGTTGGCCGCGGCCCCGCCGAAGAGCATGGTCACCTCGCTGGGAATGGGTATGCACGCCGATTCGAGCACCATGAGGACGAACACGGCCAGGTAGCCGTAGTCCTCGATGGTCACCCTTATCAGGTGCTCCAAGCCCTCGTTCCTTCAGGATCTCCGGCCCTTGCGTCGGCGGCGAGCCTACCGTTCTCAGGCCCGGCGGGAACATCTCGAGCCCGAGCTGCGTTCAACTCTTGACGTTCCCGGCCGAGATACTTGGCCTGAAGGGCACACAGCGGCTCGTGTTGAGCGCGACCGGGATCGTCCCCGGCATGGCGTACAGTGGCACGCGTTCGCCAGGGTTTCCCCCTTTGACAAACGAGAAGAACTGAACATGGCGAAACAACTGGTGATCGTGGAGTCGCCCACGAAGGCGAAGACCCTGGAGCGGTACCTGGGCTCCGACTACTCCGTCACGGCCAGCAAGGGCCACGTGCGCGATCTCCCCGAGAAGGGCATGGGCGTGGAAGTGGACGACGGGTTCCGCCCCGAGTACGTCGTGCCCGAAGAGAAGAAGGACACCGTCGGCCAGCTCAAGCGGGCGTACAGCCGGGCGGCGGGCCTGTGGCTCGCCACCGACTTCGACCGGGAGGGCGAGGCCATCGCGTGGCACGTGGCCGAGGCCATCGGGGCCGATCCCCGGGCCGCCAACCGCGTCACGTTCACCGAGATCACCAGGGACGCGGTGCAGAACGCCTTCCAGCAGCCCCGGCGGATCGACTTCGACCTGGTGGACGCTCAGCAAGCTCGCCGGATCATGGACCGTCTCGTCGGCTACGAGCTGTCCCCTCTCCTTCAGAGGGGCCTGAAGCGATGGGAGCTCTCAGCGGGCCGGGTCCAGTCGGTGGCGCTGCGCCTCATCGTCGACCGAGAGGGCGAGATCGACGCCTTCACGCCTCAGGAGTACTGGAGCGTCGACGCCCGCCTCTCCCCGAATGGTGACGATCAGGCATTCCTGGCCCGGCTGAACCAGATCGGCGAGGAGAAGCTGGCCGCTTCACCCGACAAGAAGGGCCTGGTCCTGTCCACGCAGGAGGAGGCCGAGCAGCATGTCGCCAGACTCCGAGGGGCCGCCTACAAGGTGCTCGAGGTCCGCCAGCGCGAAGTCAAGCGCACCCCGGCCGCGCCCTTCACCACGTCGACGTTGCAACAGGAGGCCGCCCGGAAGCTCGGCTTTTCGGCCAAGAAGACCATGCAGGTCGCGCAGCGACTGTACGAGGGCGTGAACGTTCCAGGCGAGGGCCAGGTCGGCCTCATCACCTATATGAGGACGGACTCGGTCAACATCGCGGACCAGGCGCTGCGCGAGCTGACCGGAGTGGTAAAGCAGCTTTACGGTTCCGAGTATGCCTTGCCGCAGCCGCGCCGCTACAAGAAGAAGCAACGGGGAGCCCAGGAGGCCCACGAGGCCATCCGGCCGACCGGCGCCGCACGGCACCCGGACCAGCTCGAGAGCGTCCTCGACCCGAACCAGGCCCGTCTGTACCGGTTGATCTGGCAGCGGACCGTGGCATCGCAGATGGCCGAGGCGCGCTTCGACCAGGTCTCGGTGGACATCCAGGCCAGGCCGGCCGAGGGCACGATCTACCTGCTCAGGGCCACCGGCCAGACGTTGAAATTCGACGGGTTCCGCCGCGTCTATTTCGAGGGGCGCGACGACGCGGCCGACGAGGACGCCGAGGCCCAGCTTCCCCGGCTCACGGCGGAGCAGGCGCTGCGGCTGCTCGAGCTCATCCCCGAGCAGCACTTCACCCAGCCCCCGGCTCGGTACACCGAGGCCAGCTTGGTCAAGACGCTCGAGGAGTACGGGATCGGGCGACCGTCCACCTACGCTCCCACGATCGCCACGCTCCTGGACCGCGGCTACGTGAGGCTGGAGGACAGACGGTTCTACCCGGAGGAGATCGGGATGGTCGTCACCGGCATCCTCGTGGAACACTTCGGCGACATCGTGCAGGTGGGTTTCACCGCCCGCATGGAGGAGGAGCTCGACGACATCGCCGAGGGCAAGGCGGGGTGGGCCGCGGTCATCCGGGAGTTCTACCAGCCCTTCCACGAGGACATCGAGCGTGCCAAGGGCAAGATCCAGCCGCCCGTGGTGGTGCTGCCCGAGCTTTGCCCCCTCTGCCCGGAGGAGGGACGGGAGCCGGCACATCTGGAGAAGAAGCTCGGCCGATACGGCTATTTCATCGGTTGCGGGAACTATCCCGAATGCAAGTACACACGTCCGATCGATGGCAACGGCCAGCCGCCGGAGGCGCCCAAGCCGACTGGTGAGATGTGCCCGGAATGCGGCCGGCCGCTGGTCGAGCGGACCGGGCGCTTCGGGCCATTCGTGGGTTGTTCCGGGTACCCCGACTGCAAGTACATAAAGAAGGAAGCGCCAAAGGGCACCGGGGTGAACTGTCCGCAATGCAAGCAGGGTGAGCTGGTGGAGCGCAGGGGGCGGTTCGGCACCTTCTACTCGTGCAGCCGGTACCCGGACTGCGACTTCTCCCTGAACCAGAGGCCGCTGGCGGACCCGTGCCCAGCGTGCCAGGGTCTGGTGGTGGAAGCTCGTGGCGGTGCCCGCCGGTGCATCAATTGCGGTCGGGCGTGGGACGCCGATGGGAACGAGCTCTCGGAGGAAGAGGCCAAGGCGCTGGTGCCCAAAGGTCGGGGCAAGGGAAGTTCCTCCGGTCGATCCGCGAAGTCGAACAGAAGTGGGACGAGAGGCTCGGGGTCCCCCGCGAGCTCCCGGGCGAAGGCCAAGCGAACGGCCTGATGGCCAGCGGGGCCGCGCAGACTGCCCAAGAGATCGCGGCCCTTCGCGGCACCCGCCCCGCCACCCTCAAGGACCTCCTCACCGACCCCTCCTTCTCTCGCCTGTGGCGGGCCATGCTGGTGTCCTCGCTGGGCGACTGGGTCGGGTTCGTGGCCGTGGCCTCGCTTGTGGCGGACCTGGGCGGAAAGCGACTCGGCGCTCTGGCTGTGGCCGGGGTGATGCTGGCCCGCCTGTTGCCGTCCGTGGTCTTCGGCCCCTTTGCCGGCGTCTTCGCCGACCGGTTCGACCGCAAGAAGCTGATGGTCTCGGCAGACGTCGCTCGTGGCGCGATGTATGCCTCGATGCCCTTCGTCCCGGGGCTGCTGTGGATATTCCTCCTGTCCTTCTTCATCGAGTGTTTCTCGCTGCTGTGGACGCCGGCCAAGGACGCCAGCCTCCCCAACCTGGTCCCTCGGCGGCAGCTCTCGAACGCCAACTCGGTCGGCCTGATCACGACCTATGGGACGCTGCCGCTGGGAGCTTCCCTGTACACCGCGCTGGCGGGATTGTCCGCGGGGCTCGGCGCGGGGGTCCATTACTTCGGCTCCCACCCACAGTTCATGCCCCTGTGGCTGGATGCCGTGACGTTCCTATTCTCCGCCCGGATGGTGTGGGGACTGGACCTCCGGCCGAACAGCGTCACCCGTGTCCGGGCCACGACGACGCCCAAGCTCACCTTCCGGAGTGCCGTGCATGAGGCCCGGGAGGGATACCGGTTCCTCGCCGAGCACCCGGTGGTCAAGTCGATGACCATCGCCATCGTCACTGCCTTTGCTGGTGTGGGGGCGGTGATCTCGCTGGGTCCGGTGTTCGCCCAGTATTCGGTCCACGCCCGGTCGACGGGCTTCGGCATCTTAATCACCGCTTTCGGGATCGGGATGGGCGCAGGCATGGGGCTGATGAACGTCCTCACCCGGCTCATCGAGAAGGACAAGTTGATGGTCATCTCGATGATCGGGGCCTCTGCGTGCCTGTTCGTCCTGGCGGCCATGCCGTCGATCGCCCTCGCCGGGCTGTTCACGGTGCCGATGGGGATCGGCGTTGGGCTGGCGTGGGTGAGCGGCTATACGCTGCTCCAGGAGAACGTGACGGACGAGTACCGTGGAAGGACGTTCGCGACGCTGACGATATCGGCGCGCATCACTTTGTTCGCTGCCCTGGTGGCCTTTCCGGCTCTGGCCGCCGCCATCGGGCCGGATACGCTGCACGTGGGTGGGACGCGTATCGCTATGTGGTTGGGAGGGGTCGTGGTGGTGTTGGCCGGACTTTTCTCGCGAGGCGGATTGAGGCGCAGCCGTCTGGCCCGCCCGCGGGCGCTCTCGTTGGTCCCACACGTCCGGCGGCCCACTGGGTCCGGCATCCTCATCGCGTTCGAAGGTGTGGAAGGAGCCGGCAAAGGGACCCAGATCGAGCTGGCCCGGAGCTTCATCCAATCGAAGGGCCGGGACGTGATCGTGACGCGGGAACCGGGGGGGACCGGATTCGGAGACCGCCTTCGAGATCTCATCTTGGACCCGACCACTGGGAAGGTGCACCCTCGTGCCGAATCGCTCGTCTTCGCCGCGGCGCGCACCCAGCTCGTTTCGACGGTGATCCGGCCGGCCCTGGAAGAAGGCAAGGTCGTGTTGTGCGACAGGTTCGTGGACTCCTCGGTCGCCTATCAGGGGGTCGCCCGGGGCGTCGGAGAGCAGGACATCCTGACCCTGAACGCCTGGGCCACCGAGGGCCTCTTTCCGGACCTCGTCGTCCTGCTCCACCTCGAACCCGAGGAGGGGCTGCGCCGGTCGGGCGAGAATCCGGACCGCATCGAGGCCGAGGAGCTGGCATTCCATGCCAAGGTCGCCGACGCCTACCTCAAGATCGCCGAGGAGCATCCGGACCGCTTCCACGTGGTCGACGCCAGCGGCACGCCGGAGGCCGTCCATGAGCGGGTTCGGGTCGGGCTCGACCGGGTGTTGGACCCCGAGGCCGGCCTGGGGACGCGAGATCGAGGAGGACGAACGTGAGCGATCAGCCGGGCGAGTTGCCACCGGTCATCCGGGACGTTCCTGGACAGGAACAGGCGGTCAACTTCCTGGCCAGGGCCATCCGGCGCCCTCACCACGCCTATCTGTACTCGGGCCCGGAGGGATCGGGGAAGCGCCTCGGCATGCGGGCCTTTGCAGCAGCCCTTCTGTGCCCCCAGGGAGGGTGCGGGAAGTGCCGTGCGTGCCGCCTGGCCCTCGCCGAGAGCCATCCGAACATGCTGATCCTGGAGCCGGCCGGGCCGGACATCCTGGTGGGCAAGGACGCATCGGACCAGAACACGGCTCGGTGGTTCGCTTCCCGCGCCTACCTCACTCCACCCGAGCCCGGTCGCAAGGTGATGGTCGTGCTGCAGGCCGACCGCCTGCGGGTGGAGGCGGCCGATGTCCTGTTGAAGGTGGTGGAGGAGCCTCCTCTCGACACGGTGTTCATCCTGTTGTCGGCGCGCCCCGACGATCTGCCCGACACCATCCGATCCCGTTGTCAGGAGATTGGGTTCCCTCCTCTCTCCGAAGAGTTCGTGGTGGCCACCCTGCGCGACGAGGGTATGGACCCGGAACGGGCCCGTCTCGCCTGCCGATTGGCTGGAGGAAATCTGGGTCGGGCCAGGCGGCTGGCCCGGGATGAGCGACAGCTAGCCTTTCGCCGGGCCGCCCTGGAGGCGGCTCGGTTGGCTACCCGCGGTTCGGCGGGAGCGCTGACTGCCGCCGAGGGGGTGACCGCCGCCGCGAAGGAGTTTCGAGCCGGCCTCGCCGAGGAGCTGGAGTCGGAGCTCCAGCCCTTTCTGGATGAGCGAGGACGCCCGGAGGAGCCATTCCGAGGTGTGGTGAGGAGGCTGGAGGAGCAGCACGAGCGGCGCCTTCGGCGGTCCGAGCGAGAGTTTCTGGATTGGTCGCTGCTGTTCCTCGCCGCGTACTGGCGCGACGTCGTGGTTGCCGGCACCGGAGGCCAGGTCGATCTGCTAATCAACCTCGACCTCGACCTCCCCGATTCGACCAGCCCACCTGATCAGGCGGTGGCGAAGGCTGGGCGAGCATGGGGCGCGGTGGAGGAAGCCCGAGCGGATCTGGCCGATGAGACGAACTTGAACGCGCGGCTGGTTCTGGAGCGGTTGTTCCTCCGCATCGCAGAGCTTCGCCCGCTTTTGCCTGAGCGTCGTCAGTCGGGACTCGCGGGTCCTGCCGTGACTTCGTAGGGCTGGTGTCCCGAGCCCAGCCCTTTCAGCTCGTGCTCGCCCAGGTCGTCGAACTCGCAACCTGCTTGTGACGCCAGCGCCTTGGTCGCCTCGGAGACGAGGATCCGGGCCGCCGGTGCCAGATCCGCGATCCGGGCAGCCCTGAAGACGGTCGAGCCGAAGTAACGCTGCTCCTCCCCGAGGACCTCGCCGGTGTCCATGCCGATGCGAACCTGCACGGCATCGTCCCCTTGCTCTTGTCGGTCTGCGGCCAGGGTGCGCTGGATGTCCGGTGCGCAGGCGACGGCCCGGCGGGCAGTCGAGAAGGCAGCCATGAAGCTGTCGCCGGCCTGCTCCACCTCGGTGCCCTCGTGGGCTGAATCGCCTTTCTGATGATGTCGTCGTGGCGCCGCAGGACTTGCCTAGCCCGCCGGTCGCCGAGCTCCCGTACCAGCTCGCTGGATCCCACCACGTCGGTGAACATGATCGTCACCGCGCCCTCGGGAAGGTGCGGTCCGCCCAGCTTCTCGCGGATCTTCCGCTGCACGTTCGCCTGGATCGCTTCGCTCAGCGCGTCGCCGGAGTCATCTCGGTGCATCACCGGGACTCTAGCCCGGTGGACCGCCCGAGGTCGAAGCAACCGAGCCGGTCGATACAATGGCCTGCGTGCCGGAGTAGCTCAGTCGGCAGAGCGACGCACTCGTAATGCGTAGGTCCGGGGTTCGACTCCCCGCTCCGGCTCCGCAAACCCGTAGATGCGTGGGTCCCAGGCGCGCCGGCCTGGTTGTCGTCTGGCGTCGCCTACCGCCGGATCTCCTTCCAGGCCAGAGACGATCATGAGCGGCGCGCGTTGGACGCGCACCGCTCCTCTCTTTGACGGATCCCTTATGTCGTCGTGACGTTACCGGCCGAACCGTGAGGCGCGGACGAGCCCCCGCCGGAGACGGGCCGGGTGGTGGCCGGGCCCAACTCGCTTGTCACGGTCGGATCGATGAAACCGGATGCCTGGCTGTACCCGCCGAGGATGTACATGGGCGACTGGCCAGAGGTTCCGAGCCAGGCCCCAGCGTGGTTGCGACGGTTCTCGTTGAGCGTCCCAGCCGGCGACCAGGTATTGGCAGCCGAGTCGTACTGCAAGACATCAGGAACGGCATTTGGCCATTGCCCGCATCCGGCCAGGATGATGGTATTCGCCAGCTGTCCAGAGGTGAACCCGAAGGCCTGGGACTCGTCGCACGGCTCGAAGAGGTCGGCGACCCCCGCATCGTCCCACGAGCTGCCGTTTGTCGAGGCTTCGACCGTCTGCTGGGCGAAGAGGCTTCCTGCGATGTTCAGGTCACCTCCGATGGCGTACACCTTGCCCGCGAGCACCGCAGGCGTGATATAGCCCCTTGCAACGGCCAAGTTTCCTCCCTGCGTCCAGCGGGTGCCAGCCGGGGCCATGGGGTCGAAGATCCAGGTCTGCGCTGAGTTCTCGTCGAGGCATCCGTTCGCCGAGAAAGAGGCGCCCCCCAAGATGAAAGCCTTGTTCCCCATCGCCGCCACTCCGCTCGCCGGAAGGGTGACGCAGCCGGAGGGACTCTTGCCCGGCCAGGGGTCGCTGCTGATGACCGCGGTCGAGTTCGTGGCCGGGTAGTAGGCCTGGACGGTCGTGACTATGTTTCCGTTTGCGTCTCGGCCGCCAAAGACATAGAAACCAAGTCCGTTGGGATCAGTCAGAGCGGCGATCCCGTAGTTGGAGATCGGGACCGGCATGTCGACGCCCGTGTCCACATACGTCTGTGAGGCGATGTCGTAGTACCAGACGGAACCATCCGTGGCGTTGGCGAACGTGCGGAACCCAAGGAAATAGACGCGTCGAGTGGCCGCGTACAGTTCACCGTCGAACCGAGTGCCCCCAAACGGACTCGACGGGCCGAACCGGAAGAAGACGGTTGCGGCAAGCGCCGGGGCCGCAGCAAGCGCGATGGCTCCGACCACGAGCAAGGTGAGCGCCCGCGAATGCGTTTTCCTCATGCCGAGACCCCCTTTTTCTCTGCGAGCAGGCCGCCGGATGGTGGCCGACACTTGACCACTGTCAGCGGCATTCATGCACTTCCGTGTGGGTGCGTCAAACGCGCCTATGGCGCTCAGCCCAGAGCCGATCGGACCCACCGCTGAACGGCGTCGGCGACGAGCCGCACCGCGATGGCGGGTCAGCAGGAGCCCCATGATCCGGGTGAGGAAGTGGATGGCGTTAGGTCGGAGCAGTCGGGCCAGCTCAGACGCGAACCGGAGCGACGCCAAAACCACCAGGAGCGCAACAACAGCACCGGCCACCACGGCGAGGCGCTGGGTAAAGGCCGGATGCTGGCGCGTGAGGACGATGCTCGCCACGATCGCGCCGGGTCCCGCCAGGAACGGTGTTCCCAGTGGAACCAAGGCGACGCTCGCATCCTCGGGGACCCGAACGAGGGAGTCGGCGCCCCTCATCATGTCCAGCGCCACCAGGAAGAGCAGTACCCCGCCGGCCACCATGAGGCTCGCCAGGCTGATCGAGAGATAGCGGATCAGCGCGTCACCGAACGCGGCGAAGGCGGCCAGCACGGCGCCGGGCGACCAGGACAGAAACATACGCGGCGCGCTTCCGGGCCCTGGGCTCGTCCTCGTGGGTGAGGGCCAGGAACAAGGGGATGTTTCCGAGGGGGTCCAGGATCACGAGGAGGCTGACGAACGACTGACCGAACGTCCTCCAGGCCATTTGCGGCATGGTAGCCGACCGGCATTGCCGACCTTGTCACGATCAGGGCGGCAGTACCCTGCTGATAGAATCTGGCCTCGTGCGCGTCCCGCACCGCATCGCAAGGATCGCCGCGATCATCGCAACGTCCGTGATGGCGCTCGCGATGATCGCGGGTCACGCCTATGCGCAGGTGGTGGAGATCACCCCGCCGCCCACTGAAAGTCCCTCGTCCAAGTTGGCGCCCGGGACCCAATGGGTCTATTGGATGGCCATCGGTGCGGGTGTCATCGTGGTCCTGATCCTTCTCGTGGTGGCCGCCGGCTACATGCGGTTCGCCCCGAAGTTCTTCGGCCGTGAGGAGAGCGCGCGGCCCGTGCCGCCCGGTACCCGTCCCCCTACACTCGCTCGCCAGGCCGCCCAGATGCGCTACGCGCCGCCTCCCGCCGCCGAGTCAGCTGCCGCGCCCGCCCAGGCCCGGGCCCGGACCGCCACCGCTGTGGCCGAGCGTCCTGCGGCTGCTCCAGCGGCGACTGCCGCACCCGCAGACGCGGGAACCGAGCGGACGACCGCCCCTCCGTCCGGCGAGCCAGCCGTCCAGGCTGACGTGGTGGGTCAAGCCGAGACCGAGGCCCCCGAGGAGCGACCGACCGTCAAGACCGCTGAGGAGGTGGGGTCTGCTGCAGCCCAGACCCAAGCGCCGTCGGAAGCGCCCGCTCCGGCGCCACAGCCCGCGGCTACGGCACAGCCGGCCGTCTCGCGCTCGGGCGGCGGCGAGATGGACCAGGAGACCTTCGACCGCGTCCTCAAGGAGCAGCTGGACCGGGGCGTCGACCGGCGGGTAGCCGAAGGTCGGGCGCGGGCCGCGGCAGTGGTCGCTGCCCGCAAGAAGGCCCAGGGCTAGGCTCCCGGCCCTCGCGTTCGATCCGGTGGTTGCCGTGCACAATGGAAGCGTGACCTTCGCCACAGACAAGCTCATCGACTGGGGCACCGCAGACCGAGTGGGCCGCAAGGTGGCCGGCCTCGGCCAGACCCTGACAGCTGTGGAGCGAGCCCGGCTCGTCGAGGACTTCTCCGAGCTCGTCCCTCATGCCGAGGCGATGATCCAGGAATTCACCGGCCTGGGGCCCGGGGCCCAGCGCTCCCGAGCTTGGGTCATGACCCGAGGCCAGTGGCTGCATCAAAACCTGAAGGGTTTCGAGCGCATCCTGGAGCCCTTCGCCAAGAAGCTCTTGGCGAATCGATCCGACGGAGCCATGGCCGGCGTGCGGCGCGGGATCCTGGGCGCGCAGCTGGGAGCCCTCCTCGGGTATCTCGGACACAGGGTCCTCGGCCAATACGACATGTTCCTCCCACCCGACGACGACGGTCTCCTGTATTTCGTGGGAGCGAACGTGGCAGGTGTGGAGCGCAAGCACGGCTTCGCGAGCCGTGATTTCCGGTTGTGGATCTGCCTGCACGAGGTGGCCCACCGCTTGCAATTCGGAAGCGCGCCGTGGCTCCGGGCGTATCTCACAGGCCTGATGGATACCTATCTGAGCTCGGTCGAGCTGGACCCGAGCTGGCTGATGCAGCGGCTTCGTGGGGCCATTGCCGAAGTGAGGGGCGGGCAGATCGAGCGAGGCTTCGGCTGGGTGTTCCTCCTGATGACCCCGGACCAGCGCGACATGGTGAAGAAGATGCAGGCGGCAATGTCGCTTCTGGAGGGGCACAGCAATTACGCCATGGACGAAGTGGGGCGCGGCCGCATCCCCGATGCGGAGACCTTCCGCGAAACGCTCCATGAGCGCAGGAACAGGGCAGGCCTCGAACGGGTCTTTCAGCGGGCGATCGGGTTCGACGTGAAGGTCCGCCAGTACGCCATGGGGGAGCGGTTCACCCGGAAAGTCGTGGAGGAGGTGGGGCTGGCCCGCTTCAACCGGGTGTGGGAGGGACCGTCGAGCCTTCCCACCATGGACGAGATCCGTCACCCCCAGCGATGGGTGGCCCGCGTCGCGGCGTCCTGACATGCCGGCCCCGGCGCTCCGCCGGCCTCCTGCGGTCGGCCGGGTGATCGAACGGGTCACCGCAGCAGCCCGCCGCTATCGGATGTTCGATCCTGGCTCGCGGGTGGTTATCGCGGTTTCTGGCGGGCCCGACTCAGTGTGTCTCTTGCACACACTGGTTCGCCTGGGGCGCCTCCTGAGGATCGGCCCCGTGTGCTTTCACTTCGACCATGGCCTGAGGAAGGGGTCGGAGGATGACGCCGCGTACGTCCGGGGGCAGGCGAGGCGACTCGGCGTGCCGTTCGTCCTTCGACGTGCCACCACGCGGCCAGCGAGAGGGGAGTCCGTCGAAGCGTGGGCGCGAACCGTCCGTTACCAGGCCCTGACCAACGTGCTGGAAGAACTCGGGGGAGGTGTGGCCGCGGTGGGACATACCGCCGACGACCAGGCCGAGACAGTGCTCCTGGCGCTACTTCGAGGCGGCGGCCTGGATGCGATCAGCGGCATGAAGCCGGTGAGCGGGCCCCTCGTCCGGCCCCTCCTGGAAACCACCCGCCAGGAGACCGAGGCGTTCTGCAAGTCGCTCCGCCTTCGGCCCCGCAGGGACCCGATGAACGAGGACCCCGCGTTCATGCGGGTCGGGGTCCGCACGCGGGTGATCCCACACCTGGAGCGTGCGCTGGGGAGGAGCTTGCGGTCGACGCTGGTGAGGACCGCAGAACTGCTTCGCCAGGATGCGGAATTCCTCGACCAGCTCGCGTGGACAGCCCGCTCCGAGGTGGTCGCGAGGAGTGGGCCGGGCGTCACGCTTCTACGGGCAGGCCCCCTCGAAGCCCTGGCGCCATCGATCGCCGGCCGCATCGTGCGCCGGGCGCTGCTGGACTTCGGTGCCCTCCCCGAGGCTGGACACGTGGAGGCCGTCATCGGATTGTCAACGGCCCGGCCCGGCCGCTCGGTCACTTTGCCCGGCGGCTTGCTCGCCCGAAGAGAGAGGGAGTATGTTCGGCTCGTCCGTCCTTCCCTGAGGCCCGCTTGAGGTTTCCGGCGACGAAGAGTTCGGTGGCTCGAGGGAGGGTTCCGATGGAGACACATGTGGGACACGGGCGATCGGTAAGCACGCCGTCGCATACCTCCTTCCATAGACTGTCGAGTCAGATGGAGGCCCATCAGAACGACATCGAGCAAGTGCTGATCACCGAGGAGCAGATCCAGCAGAAGATCGCGGAGGTCGGCGAGCAGCTGTCGGCCGATTACGCCGACCGGGACCTGCTTCTGGTGGGCGTGCTGAAGGGAGCCTTCGTGTTCATGGCCGACCTCTCCCGACGCGTGCGACTTCCGATGGAGTTCGACTTCATGGCCGTGTCGTCGTATGGAGCGGCCACGCAGACGTCCGGCGTCGTCCGGATCCTGAAAGACTTGGACCACGAGATCCTGGGGCGTCACGTCCTGCTCGTGGAGGACATCGTTGACTCGGGTCTCACGCTCTCGTATCTCCTCAAGAACCTTCGGACCCGCCGCCCGGCCAGCCTCGAGGTCTGTGCCTTCATGCAGAAGACCGGCGTTCAGCAGGTCCCGCTCGACATCAAGTACAGGCTGTTCGAGATCCCCTCGGTCTTCGTCGTGGGTTACGGGCTCGATTACGGGGAACGCTTCCGGAACCTCCCCTTCGTGGGGACCCTCCGACCGGAGGTTTACCGGGACGCCGTCTCCTGAGGGCCACCCGGGAACCTGTTCGGTCGGCGACCGGTCTAACCTGCTGTCATGAAGCGCTTGTCGGTGCTGCTGATCGGGCTGGCCCTCTCGCTCTCGGCCTGCGCGGACACATCGACCATAGGAACCTCCGGGAGTGGAGCTGCCGGGATCCAGGGCAAGGTCCTGCTCGGCCCCATGTGCCCCGTGCAGCAAGCCGGCAGCCCCTGCCCTGACAAGCCGATCAAGGCGGACATCAGTGTGACGGCGTCAGACGGGAAGACGGTTGCCACCGGCCACTCGGACGAGGACGGGACCTATCGCATCGCCCTGCCCCCGGGGTCCTACACGGTGACGGCGAATCACCCGGGCGGCGCGATCGGGTCGGGGAAACCGATCATGGTGGAGGTGCCAGCGGGTACCTACGTGCACCTGAACCTGCTGGTCGACTCGGGCATTCGCTGACACCGACCCGCAAGAGGGCACTTCAGACCCCTGTGTTACCATCGCCCGGCGAGGCCGGGCGCGGTTGCCCGTTTGATCGAATCTCGGAGCGGCGAAAGGAGCACACCCCCAACGAATAGGCAGGAGTCGACCCTTCGGCGCGTCTTTCGTGGGCCGGTCGTGTACCTGCTAGTCGTCCTGGCGGGGCTGTGGCTGTTCCTGGCCGTTGCAACTCGGAGCCCACAAGCAGCTCCTCTGAGCCTGGCCCAATTCGAGAGAGCGGTCGCTTCGGGAAAGGTCCTTGTGGCCACGTTTCTGGAGCGGGATCAGAAAGTCGTCGGCAAGCTCATCGACAAAACCCGATACGAGACCACCTACCCTCAGCAGTATCAGGAGACCCTCACGGCGAAGATCCTGGGTGCGCCCAACGCCAATGGGATCAAGTTGACGGCCGATCCTCAGAAGGGCTCCGTGATCGTGAGTGCCCTCATCCAGATCGGGCTGCCCATCGTGCTGATCGGGGCTCTACTTCTGTTCTTCATGAACCAGATGCAGGGAGGAGGGAACCGGGTGATGGCCTTCGGGAAGGCCAAGGCGAAGGTCGTCGCCAAGGACCAGCCCAAGACCACCTTCTCGGATGTCGCCGG
>WNGA01010144.1_pt1 | contig 19279 bp, 17 predicted proteins | sample 5400061 | NCBI WGS metagenome assembly WNGA01 (sample SAMN13153366, study PRJNA577476) | soil metagenome | isolation source: 100 cm soil or saprolite under grassland replicate 2 | place: USA:California | collected 2016-06-15 | reverse complement strand
ACGCCAGGGCAGATTACGACGCGGTCGTTGCAGCCGCACTCGAGCAGATCGAGCCACGAGTCGCGGTTGGGGCAGAGGAGATCCTCCAGCGTGCTCGCGCTGCCGCCCCGAGCACGCGTCGCCGGCTGCGGCGTCGTGCCATCGCAATCGCGGTCGCCCTCGCGCTCGTGCTCGCCCGTGCCGCCCTGGCCGCTCAGTGGTTCGGACTGCTGTCGTGGCTCGAGGTCGACGAGCCGGGAACGGCCCACTTCGTGATCGAATCCCGACGCGCGTACGCAGGCCCCGCTTCACGATGCGCCCCGCGGTCCTGGGCTCGCGGCCAGCTTCGAGCGCCGTCACCAGCCGCTGATCGCTCAGAGGCTGCGGAGCGAGGCCCGCGGCGTCCCGGAGAGGTTCTTCCCGAAATACGCGATCCCGGCCACCCTCCAGACCTGGGCCGTGGTCTACGACGTGCCGACCCCGGACGGGCGCGGAGCGCTGGTCGTGCCGCCGAAGGACGTTCCCACGTGGATCGTCTGCAGTCAGCGGGTGAGCGAGGGGCTGCGCTGTCGTGCTCTGACCGGAGCGACCGCCGTCCCGCTCGGAGGGGCGGTCTACGCCGCCTTTCCCGGCTTCAAGGGCGGGCAGATCAACTCGTCGTGGCCGCGCGCGCGCCTCGGGCCCAGGGCGGACCACGTTCCCGCGCGCTCGCGGAGCACATTTGGGGCCGCCGGCTGCGACCCGCCGAGATCCGGCTGATCAGCACGCTCCACGGGATCGGGTGGCACTACGGGCCGCAGGTTCAGTAGCCCGGAGCCGCTACCCTAGGGCGAATGGCTCAACAGTTCGGATCGCTCGAAAAGGTCCTTCGCTTCGGCGAAGGCAGGCGCCTCAAGCGGCTCGCCGAGCAGGCGGCCTATATCGGCACGCTCGAGCCCGAGTTCGAGCAAATCTCTGACACCGAGCTCACCGGCAAGACGGCCGAGTTCCGGCAGCGGATCGAGAACGGCGAGCCGGTGGACGAGCTCGTTTTCGAGGCGTATGCCGCCGTGCGCGAGGCGTTCAAACGCGCCATGGGCATCCGCCTCTTCGACGTGCAGCTGATGGGCGGCATCGTCCTGCACGAGGGCGACATCGCTGAGATGAAGACGGGCGAGGGCAAGACCTTCGTCGCGGTGCAGCCGCTCTACCTGAACGCACTCAGCGGCAAGAGCGCGCACCTCGTCACGGTCAACGACTACCTCGCAAAGCGTGACCCCGAGTGGACGAGGCCGGTCTGGGAGGCGCTCGGCATGCGCGCCTCCTTCATCCAGAACATGATGCCGTTCGACGAGCGCCGCGAGGCCTACGAGGCCGACGTGGTCTACGGCACCAACTCCGAGTTCGGCTTCGACTATCTGCGCGACAACATGGCCGTCTCGCTCGACGGCCTCGTCCAGCGCGGGCACGACTACGCGATCGTGGACGAGGTCGACTCGATCCTGATCGACGAGGCGCGTACTCCGCTGATCATCTCCGGCGAGCCCGAGGTGGCGGCGCAGGTCTACTACGACTTCGCGCGCATCGCCCGCGGGCTCGAGGGCCATGCCGCCAAGCCCGACGATCCGAAGGGCGCGGCCGACGACTTGGGCGTGGACTTCGAGTACGACGAGAAGCACAAGACCGTCTCACCGATGCACGGCGCGATCGAGCAGGTCGAGCGCGGGCTCGGGGTCGACAACCTCTACGACCCGCGCAACGCGCAGCTCGTCAACCACCTCAACCAGGCGCTGAAGGCCCAGGCGCTCTTCCAGCGCGACGTCGACTACGTCGTCCAGGACGGCGAGGTGAAGATCGTCGACGAGTTCACCGGCCGGATCATGGAAGGCCGGCGCTGGTCGGAGGGGCTGCACCAGGCGGTCGAGGCGAAGGAGGGCGTGCCCATCCAGGAGGAGCACGTGACGCTCGCGACGATCACGCTGCAGAACTACTTCCGCCTGTACACCAAGCTCGCCGGCATGACGGGAACCGCGAAGACCGAGGAGAAGGAGTTCGTCGAGATCTACGACCTGAACGTCGTCGAGATTCCGACCAACGTCAACGTCGCCCGCGACGACGAGAACGACCTGATCTTCAAGACGAAGGACGCCAAGTACAACGCCGTGATCGACGACATCAAGGAGCGGCACGAGAAAGGCCAGCCGGTGCTGGTCGGCTCGATCTCGGTCGAAGTCTCGGAGCACCTCTCACAGCTGCTCGACCGCGCGGGGATCCCGCACAGCGTCCTCAACGCGAAGCAGCACGAGCAGGAGGCCGGGATCATCGCGGAGGCGGGCCAGAAGGGCGCGGTCACGATCGCCACGAACATGGCCGGCCGCGGCGTCGACATCAAGCTCGCCGAAGGGGTCACCGACCTCGGCGGGCTCTACGTCCTCGGCACCGAGCGGCACGAGGCGCGGCGCATCGACAACCAGCTGCGCGGGCGCTCGGGCCGCCAGGGCGATCCGGGCGAGTCGCGCTTCTACCTCTCCGGCAAGGACGACCTGGTGCGCCTGTTCGCGGGCGACCGGATCTACAACATCATGGAGCGCTTCAAGGTGCCGGACGACCAGCCCATGGAGGCGAAGATCCTCTCGAACCAGATCGAGAACGCGCAGAAGAAGGTCGAGGAGCAGAACTTCGTCGCGCGCAAGAACGTGCTCAAGTACGACGACGTCCTCAACAAGCAGCGCACGGTGATCTACGAGCAGCGCCGCCGCGTGCTCGAAGGCGAAGACCTCTCCAACGAGGTCAAGCTCTGGGTCGACGAGGTGATCGAGCGCACCGTCGCCGAGTACACGCAGGGCGAGTTCCCCGAGGAGTGGGATCTCGACGCGCTCTGCAAGGCGATGGAGGACCTCTACGCCACGAACGACCCGATCACGCCGGACGAGCTGAGCAAGGAGGTCGGGCTCGACCGCGCCGCGCTCGTCGAGGAGTTCCAGGAGGACGCGCGCGACACCTATGAGGAGAAGCAGAAGGCGCTCGGGCTCAACCCTGAGACCGAGCAGCCGCTGCTGCGAGACGTCGAGCGCTATGTGATCCTCCAGGTCGTCGACGTTCGCTGGCGCGAGCACCTCGAGAACATGGACTACCTGCGCGAGGGCGTGCACTTGCGCGCCATGGCCCAGAAGGACCCGCTCGTCGAGTACACGGCCGAGGGGCACGTGATGTTCGAGGAGCTGAACGCGGCGATCCGCGAGGTCGTCGTGATGACGCTCTTCCACGCCGAGATCGAGGTCGAGGAGGCGGACCAGCTCCAGCAGGCTCAGGCGGCGCAGGCCCTCGACGGCGGCGCCTTCGCCTACGAGCACGAATCGCTCGCCGGCGCCCAGGCGATTGCCGCCGCCGGCGCAGGAGCGGGGGCCGGGGCGATGCTCGGCGACGGCTCCTCGTCGATCAGCGCGGGCGCGATCGGCGCGGGCGGCGGCTCCGTGGTAACACAGCAGCGCGTGACCGACGAGCGCGAGAAGAACATCGGCCGGAACGACCCGTGCTGGTGCGGCAGCGGCAAGAAGTTCAAGCGCTGCCACGGCGCTTGACGTCGAAAGTCCGCCTGCGGCTTCGCCGCAGGCATGACGACTTTCGACGTCTCGCCTCGCCTACATACGGAACGAGCGCTGCCGAGCAAAGCCCGGCAGCGCGGCGATCAGACCTAGCAGCGGACGTACCGAACAAGCGATGGTTCGAGCGCTTAGGCGATGGACCCGGACGCCTTTCGACCTTCGTAACCAGCTCGACGGCTGATTCGGAGGGACGGTTCGCGCTTGGCTACCATCGACGACGATCGTGGCCGACCAAACTACCTCCGTCCCGCTCGACCAGCAGCTCCAGGAGATCGGGGCCCAGCTCGCCTGGGTCCGTGATTACCTTTGACCCGGAGAAGCTGGAGACGCGCGTCGCCGCGCTGGAGCAGGAGCTCGGCGCCCCGGGTTTCTGGGACGACCCGCAACATGCCGCCAAGGTCTCGGCCGAGCATGCCCGCCTGACGAGACGGCTCGACCGCTACGGCAGGCTCACCCAGGAGTACCAGGACGCCCAGGAGCTGCTCGCCATGGACGGCGATATGGCGAACGAGATCGAGGCCAGCATCGCCCCGCTGCGCACCGAGCTCGACCGCCTCCAGGAGGACGCGCTCTTCTCGGGCGAGTACGACGCGGGCGATGCGCTCGTCACAATTCACGCCGGCACCGGCGGAACTGACGCCCAGGACTGGGCCGAGATGCTCCTGCGCATGTACCTGCGCTGGGCCGCAGGCCGTGGCTTCCAGACCGACCTGCTCGAGGCCAGCCCCGGCGAGGAGGCGGGCCTCAAGTCGGCCACCTTTTCGGTCAGAGGCGAGAACGCCTACGGGATCCTCAAGGCCGAGCGCGGCGTCCACCGCCTCGTGCGGCTGAGCCCGTTCGACCAGGCCCACCGCCGGCACACGAGCTTTGCGCAGGTGATCGTCAGCCCGCTCCTGCCCGAGGACATGGACGTCGAGATCGACGAGAGCGACCTCCGCATCGACACCTACCGCGCGAGCGGCGCCGGCGGCCAGCACGTGAACAAGACCGACTCGGCAGTCCGCATCACGCATCTGCCCACGGGGATCGTCGTCCAGTGCCAAAACGAGCGCTCGCAGAGCTCGAACAAGCAGACGGCGCTGCGCATCCTCAAGTCGCGCCTGCTCGAGCAGGAGCAGGAGCGGCGCGAGGAGGAGCTCGCGAAGGAGCGCGGCGCCGCCCAGGACATCGGCTTCGGCAGCCAGATCCGCAGCTACGTGCTCCATCCGTACCAGCTCGTCAAGGACCACCGCACGGATCACGAGACCGGCAACACGCAGGCGGTCCTCGACGGGGCGCTCGACGAGTTCGTGCGCGAGTACCTGCTCGCCCGGGCCGCAGGAAAGGTGTTCTAGCCGCAGGTTTCGCTAGAGTTCTGAGCCCAGCCCGAATGGCGCGAGCGTAGGCCGCGCCGCCCTTTTTCCCAGTGCAGGACTCGGATCTCCAGCAGACAGTCACCGGCACAGCGGTCCTCGAACACGAGCCCGTAGCGCCGCCGCCTGCTCCTTCGAGCTCGGCGATGGTCGTGTTCGAGAACGTGACCAAGATCTACGAGCCCGACGTCGCCGCCCTGCGCGACATCTCCTTCGTGATCGACAAAGGCGAGTTCGTGTTCATCGTCGGCGCCTCCGGCTCCGGCAAGTCCACCGTGATCCGCCTCGTCCTGAAGGAGCTCGAGCCGACGGCCGGGAAGATCTTCGTCGGCGGGCGCGACCTGACGCGTCTCAAGCGCTCGAAGGTGCCGCTGCTGCGCCGCAACGTGGGCTGCGTCTTTCAGGACTTCAAGCTGCTGCCGAACCGCTCCGCGGCCGAGAACGTTGCCTACGCGCTCAAGGTGCAGGGCGAGAACACCAACGCGATCCGCCGCAAGGTGCCCGAGGTGCTGAACCTCGTCGGCCTCTCGCACAAGATGTCCTCGCTCCCGGACGAGCTCTCCGGCGGCGAGCAGCAGCGGGTCTCGATCGCGCGCGCGTTCGTCAACCACCCGCCGCTCCTGATCTGCGACGAGCCGACCGGCAACCTCGACCCCGACACGAGCGTCGGGATCATGCAGCTCCTCTACCGGATCAACCGCTCCGGCACGACGATCCTGATGGCGACTCACGACCGCGAGATGGTCGACAAGATGCGCAAGCGCGTGATCGCGCTGGAGGAGGGCAAGCTTCTCCGCGACGAGCGCCGCGGCGGGTACACCTCGGAATGAGCCGCTTCCGGCTGATCGTCGCCGAGGCGGTTCGCTCGCTCGGCGCGAACATGTCCACGACCTTTGCCGCGACGACGACGGTGCTGATCGGGATGTTCATGCTCGGCCTAGTTGTGGGCCTCGGCAGCTGGGCCCTGTCGCTCGGCAACCACTACAAGGGGCAGCTGCTCGTCAAGGTCTTCTTCTGCTCGCCCCTACGCTGCGAACAGGAGGCGACGACCGGCCAGATCGACGCCGCGCGCGCCCGCTTGCTGGCGATCCCGCAGGTCAAGACCGTCCGCTTCATCTCGAAGGAGGACGCGCTCCGAATTGAGACCAAGAAGCACCCCGAGATGACGGCGAACCTCCCGGGGAACCCGCTTCCGAACGAGTACGAGGTGATCCCGAAGCGCGGCGAGGACGTCGACACGATCGCGGTGCAAGCGAATACGCCGCCGCTCGCGGGGGTGGAGAAGATCTGCCCGCCGCCGCCGGGATCGAAGTCTTCGAAGACGGCGATCGGCGAGAGCTGTAACCAGATCACGCACCGGGTGCTCTCGGTTGCGAACTACCTCTGGATCGTCGTGCTGATCGCCTTCATCGTGCTGATGGTCTCCTCGACGCTGCTCGTAGCGAACACGATCCGGCTCTCGATCTTCTCGCGCCGGCGCGAGATCGAGGTGATGAAGCTCGTCGGCGCGACCAACTGGTTCGTGCGTGGCCCGTTCATGATCGAAGGCCTGCTCTGCGGCCTCGGGGGCGCGATCGGGGCGGTGATCCTGCTCGTCCTCGGCCGGACGCTGTTCATGCCGCTGATCCACCTGACGAGCGCCTCCGACGTCCACGCCTGGCCCTTCGGCCTGCACGTCCTGATCGTGCTCGGTGCGGGCCTCGCCCTCGGCGCTGCGGGCTCAGGGCTGACGATCCGCCGTTTCCTCCAGGTCTAAGGAATCGCAAGCGACGCCGTAGTCGTCGAGGTGGAGCGGCGAGGTAAGAACCTCGTCGGCGAGCCGTACTTCGTCCCCGGGACGCCGCTTCCGCTCGACCGCAAGGGTTCCGGTGAGCTGAAGCCCGGCGATCTCGCGGTGGTGAGCAAGGACAAGGGTCGCGCCCGTCTCGTGCGCCTGCTCGGCCCGGCGAGCTCGATCGAGAGCGTGCTCGAGGGCCTCCTGGTGCAAGAGGGCGAGCTGCGCGGGTTCGAGCCCTTCGACCCGCCGCCGCTCACCACCGAGGGCCGGGTCGACCTACGCGATGCGCTCTCGTTCACGATCGACCCGGAGACCGCGAAGGACTTCGACGACGCGCTCACCGTCACCGAGGACCGCGCCTACGTCCACATCGCCGACGTCTCCTGGTTCGTGCCGGCGGGCTCGCCGCTCGACCGCGGCGCCCAGGAGCGGGCCTTCTCCGTCTACGTCCCGGGCCTGGTCTCGCCGATGCTGCCACCGGAGCTCTCCGAAGAGCTCTGCTCCCTGAGGCCGCACACCGACCGCCTCTGCGTCACCGTCGAGGTGTCGCTGAAGGACGGGCTTCCGGCCGGGAAGCCGCGGTTCTACCGCTCCGTGATCCGCAGCCGCGAGCGCCTCACGTACTCGCGGGCCCAGGCGATCCTGCGCGGCGGCGAGCGAGCGGACGCCGAGCTGGCCGAGGCGCTGCAGCGCGCCGAGCGGCTTGCGACCGCGCTGCGCGACCGCCGCTTCGCCCGCGGCGCCCTGCGGATCGAGAGTGGGGAGGTGTCCTTTGCCTTCGACGGCCAGGGCGGCGTCGAGCGCGCCTGGCGCGAGACCGAGCCGCACGCGCACATGCTCGTCGAAGAGCTGATGATTCTCGCAAACGAGCTCGTCGCAGGCCTGCTTGCGGGGCGCCGCCGCGAGGCGCTCTACCGCGTCCATGAGCCGCCGGAGCCCCAGTCGGTCCAGCTGATGCTCGCGCGCTTGGCCGATCTCGGCGTGCCGACGCCGCCGGCGCCCGAGCGGCTGAGCGCTACGGATGCCGCCGCCGTCGGCGGAGCGGCCAGCGAGGCCGTGACCGCATACATCCAGCGCAGCGGCCGCGGCCGGAGTGCGTTTCCGCCGCTCGTGCTCCAGGCGCTGAAGCAGGCGCGCTACGACCCGCACAACCTGGGCCATATGGGCCTCGCCAGCTCCGCCTACGGCCATTTCACCTCGCCGATCCGCCGCTACCCGGACCTCGTCGTCCATCGCGCGCTCCTGCGCGAGCTCGGCGTCTCGGACGAGCCGCTGCCCGAGGACCTCCCCGAGGTCGCCGAGCATGCCTCCCTACGTGAGCGCCACGCCTCGAAGCTCGAGTACCAGGCCGACGAGATCTGCCTCGCCTGGCTGCTCGAGAAGCGCCTCTTCGAGCTCGGCTGGGACGCGACCTTCGTCGGCGAGGTCACCGGGGTGATCCCGTCCGGCCTCTTCGTCATCTTCGACGAGGTCTTCGAGGGCTACGTCCTGGCGCGGCGGCTCCCGGACGACTACTTCGAGCTCAACGAGCTGGCGACCGCGCTCGTCGGGCGGCGCGGCGGGCACGCCTATCGCCTCGGCGACCAGGTCGAGGTGCGCGTCCAGGACATCCGGCGCAACGAGGGCAAGGTCGAGCTGGTCCTCGCCGAATTCAGGCGGCCCAGCGGAGATCGGCGCGAACGAAGGCGCGCCTAGACTTGCCGCATGGCCGAGAAGCTGATCGCGGACAACCGCCGTGCCCGGCACGACTACCACCTGCTCGAGCGCGTCGAGGCGGGCCTCGTGCTGACCGGGAGCGAGGTCAAGTCGCTTCGCCAGGGGCACGCGATCCTGCAGCGCGCCTATGCGGACACGCGCGACGGCGAGCTCTGGCTCGTAGGGCTCCACATCCCGCCCTACGAGCAGGCCTCGATCGAGCCGCACGAGCCGGATCGCGATCGCAAGCTCCTGCTGCACCGCCGCCAGATCGACCAGCTCGCCTCGAAGACCGCCGAGAAGGGACTGACCCTCGTGCCGACCCGGCTCTACTTCAAGGGCGGGCGTGCGAAGGTGGAGCTCGCCCTCGCGCGGGGCAAAGAGGTGCGCGACAAGCGCCGCGACATCGCCGACCGCGAGAGCAAGCGCCGGATCGAGCGCGAGCTCAAGAGCCGGCGGCGCTGACGGCTTAACGCCACTTGCCCGGCACGCTCTTGAGCTCCGTCGAGCCGCGATCTCGAGCTCGATCCCGTCGACGTCGCCGCTCTGCCTGTACCTGATCTCGGGCGCGCTCATGCCACCGGTCCTCGGAGGTAGATCCGGCCGACGGCCGGCCGGTAGCCGAAGCGCTCGTTGAGCTTGTAGATCGGGGTATTGCGCTCTTCGTTCCGCGTCCGGAGCTCCTCGTAGCCGTTCTCTTTCGCCCAGCGGATCTGCATCTCCTTGAGGGCGCGGGCGACACCGCGACCTCGCCAGACGCGCTTGACGGCCGTCAGGTCGTGATGCGCAGTCGTCGGCTGGGCGCCGCTGAACGCGAACTTGGCGTAGCCGACGACTTCGTCGCCGGCGAGCGCGACAAAGGTCGCGTCCGCTCGGTCGCCCGCCGACTGCATGTCCTTCCGGAGCCACTCCTCGAAGGGCTCGACCTCGGCAGCCTCCTCGCCGGGCACGTCCACCACCGCCTCGGTATAGACCTCGTGGAGGCCGGCCGCCAGCTCGGGGCGCTCCGCCCAGGTCAACAGCTCGATCCCGTCCGGCGCCTCGACCGCGGGCGTCTCGATCACCGCAAGGTCGAGCGTGAGCCCGCGCTCGCGCCCCGTCTCCTCGAAGCCGAGCCCGCTCGCGAACGAGATGCCGTCGGTGTCGTCCTCCCGCACCCAGGCCTCGAAGGCTGTGTGGCCCTTTGAGCCCGCCCAGCCAGACACTTCCGCGAACAGCGCCGAGCCGGCACCCTTCCTGCGCTCCGCGGGTGCGACCCAGATCTGCACCCAGGGGTTCGGACGCCGAGGCTCGAGGAACGCGCGCGCACCGCCCACGATCGTGCCGCCCGCTTCCGCGGCCAGGTCGATTCGCTCGCGTGCCTGCTGCCCCCAGGAGACGAAATCCTCGACCGTGACCGGATCGTCGGAGTGGACGGCGTTGCGAATCGCGACCACCCGCTCGAGGTCTCGGGCGTCCCGGAGAGGGCGCGTCTCCACGAGCCGAGCGTACTCCGTCGAGCTGCAGGGTTGTGGGTCGGGCGTACCGAAGCTACGCTTTTGGTGGGCCGCCCCCGTGTTGCAATTGAACAGGTTTCATTCCCGACCATGGCTTTCCGCAGTTGTCAGCCTCGTTCTCGTGGCTGCCGGGGCCGTCGTGCTGGTCCTGCTCGCCGACAGGACGGCGAGGATCGCGGCCGCGGCGGCGATCTGGGCCGCGGCCGTGGCCATCGCCGTGTTCCTCGCGGTGCGAACCCGTCGCCTCGAACATGCGCGGGAGGCCGAGCTCGACCGGGCCGAGGCGCGCTACCGCGCGCTCGTCGACGGCCTTCCCCTGGTGACTTGGCTCACGGAGCCGGGTGATCGCAGCTCGACGCTCTACATCAGCCCGCTGATCGACGAGCTGACGGGCTACTCCCCGGCCGAGTGGGCCGAGGAGCCGGATCTCTTCTCGAAGCTACTGCATCCCGAGGACCGCGCAGCAGTCCTGGCCGAGCTCGAACAGACGAAGAACGGCACGCCTGTGCGGGCCGAGTACCGCCTGATCTCGCGTGACGGCCGCGTCGTCTGGGTGCGCGAGGAGACGACGACCGCGCGCGATCCGGACGGTGAGCCGCTCTACACCCAGACCTTCCTCCGCAGCATCGGCGAGCGAAAGCGCGCCGAAGGCGAGCGCGAGAACCTCCTCGCAGCGGAGCGGGCCGCTGCCTCCGACACCGCCGAACGGCAGTCGCGGCTCGATCTCCTGCGCCATGCCGGCGACGAGCTCTCCTCGACGCTCGACCATCAGGCCGCCCTGCAGAGAGTCGCCGAGCTGGTCGTGAGGGACTTCGCCGACTGGTGCATCGTCGACGCGTTCGACGACGGGAACGAGCTCAGGCGCGTCGCCGTCGCACGGGCCGAGCCCCGAAAGCGCGGCGGCCGACCTGCGCTCGACAACCACCCAGAAGGCGGCGTCCGCGCAGTCGTCGAGAGCGGTCGGCCCGAGATCGTTCCTGCGCTGGGGGAGAGCTCGAGCGGCGCGGAGCGCATCCACTTCATCGGCGGCATCGAAACGTCTTCGGTCATCTGTGTCCCCTTGCGCGCGCGGAAGCAGCCGCTCGGCGCGCTGACGGTCGCGCGCACGGAGCCTGGCTCCCCCTACGGAGCCGACGATCTGGCCGTCGTCGAGGATCTCGCCTCGCGCATCACGATGGCGGCCGATCGCGGGCGCCTCTACCGCGAGGTGGAGGAACGCGCCGACGCCGCACGCGTGCTCGAGCACGTGGCGGACGGGATCCTGCTGCTGGATCGAAACGGCATCGTCCGGCTCTGGAATCCCGCCGCAGAGGCGATCACCTCCATCGACGCCGACGAGGTGGTCGGCCGAGCCGCGGCCGAGGCGATTCCAGGCTGGCAGGAGGCGGCAGAATCCGTGCCCGTCTTCGCCTCGCCCGATCCGGGTCACGACGAGATCGTGATTCCCGTCGAGACGAAGCAGGGCGAGCGCTGGATCTCGATCTCGGGAGTCCAGTTCTTCGGAGGAACCGTGTACGCGTTTCGCGACCTGACCGACGTGCGGCAGCTCGAGGAGATCAAGGCCGATTTCATCGCGACTGCGTCACATGAGCTTCGCACGCCGCTGGCGGCCGTCTACGGCGCCGCGCAGACGCTTCTTCGGCACGACTTCGCCCTCGACGAGGTCGGCCGGGAGCGCTTCGTCTCCCTGATCGCCGACGAGTCGGAGCGCCTGGGTCGGATCGTGAACGAGATCCTGCTCGCCAATCAGCTCGACGCGGGCCGCCTCGACATCCAGTTCGAGCCGTTCGATCCCGCAGACCTGGTGGAGCGCGTCGTCGAGGCGACGCGCGCCTATGCACCTCCATCGGTCACGGTGGAGTTCACGACTCCCGCCGACTCGCTCCCGAGCGTCGCGGCCGACCTGGACAAGGTGCGGCAGGTCCTCGTGAACCTCGTCGAGAACGCGATCAAGTACTCACCCGACGGCGGGCGCGTCGAGGTCGGGATCGAAGCGCAGGACGATGCCGTGCGGTTCTTTGTGCGGGACGAGGGCCTGGGGATCGCGGCCGAAGAACAGGAGCGGATCTTCGAGAAGTTCTACCGGGCGGACCCGCAGATGGTCCGCGGGGTGGGCGGGACCGGGCTCGGCCTCTACATCTGCAGGGAGCTCGTCGGTCGCATGGGTGGCCGGATCTGGGTCGAGCCGAACGGCGACAAGGGCTCGACGTTCTTCTTCGAGCTCCATACGGCGGAGGTCGTCGCACATGGAGCCTCCCAGGTGGGGCGGCTACAATTGAGGGACTGACATACGGGGGCGACCTGGTTTCGACGTGGTCGGTTCTCCGGCAGAGCTGCAAGGCGACGCTAAAGGATGGCTAGCCCGGCGGTTGGTCGGTTGCCAACCGGCCGGCGGGCGAAACTCAACGGCAGCCTAAGCTTGTAGATGCTCTGACCGGTGCGATTGCGGACGCGGGTTCGATTCCCGCCGCCTCCACCTTGGGCTTCCGAGCTCATCCGACAGTTCATCGCCGAGCGCCGTCAGATCGGGCGACGCTTGCGCGTGTCGGGAAGCGGTCGCCCGATCCAACGCCGCAGCGAGTTCATCGAGCTCGACTCCATCGGTATAGGCCTGCGTCGGTGTCGGGTCGGGAGTGGCCCATAAGACCCTGCAGCGCGACGAAGTCACGGCCGCTTTCGCGAAGGAAGCGGTTCGCGAAACCGTGTCGCAGCCGATGAGGGGAGAGGGGGCGTACGCCTGCCCGCTTGCAGACACGCCAGACCATTCGCATCAGCGCCTGCGCGCTCGCCGGCTTCTTCGGATCCCTCTGACGGCGGACACGCTCGTACTGCGAAACCCACTGCTCGACTTCGACGGTGAAAACGTGATCGTCAAGCTCAGGCTGGAGCTGGTGGAATGACGTACGAAGGCCCGCAACAACGTCCGGATCGGGCAGCAGCCACTGCCAATGCCGCCCCTTCCGCTGAACACGTAGTCGACCGCGCACGACGTCCGGATCGGCCACCGGCACGTCACGACTTTCGGAGCGGCGAAGGCCCGCACCTTCCATCAAGAGGATCGGCGGTCGCTCCGCTCCCACGGCGGCAGCGCGTACGCGCGCCAGCTCGTCAAGGCTCGGCCTGTAGATGTCCGGACGTCGCTTCGGCGGGCGGCGGATCTTCCGCGAGGGGTCGATTTCGATGTAGTCCTCCGTCATGGCCCACGCGAAGAACGAGTGCAGAACAGAGATGACGTTCGATCTGGTCGCTGCGCTCGCCGTCCGCCAACGTCCGAGGAACCGCGTAGGTCCTCCGTCGTCAGAACCTCCAGCCGCGTCTCCGGATAATCCTCGCCTAGTTTCCATAGGAGGCGGCGGTACGAGTCCAGCGAGCGCGTAGTAGCGTCACGCTCGAGCTGCCGTCAATAGAGGTACGCGTCGATCGCGCGCTCGATTCTCAAGGCGCCAGCTCCTCGCTCATGACCTGCCAAGCAGGAAGAACCGCGCGACGCACAACGTCGATCCTTTCGGCGTCATTGATCAGCGCGATGAAGCCGGCGTCGACGGCATCGAGCACCGCACCCACGTTCAGAGTCGAGGCGCGTAGCAGCCCTTCGCGAATCTCGCGCCGAAGGTCAGCGGACGCAGCAGGCTCCGAGTACGGCCGACAGTAGTCGCGAAAGAACCAGTCCCATCCGACTTCCGTCGGGTTCGACAGGTAGATCTGCCCGACCAGGCTCAGCCACTGAGCCAAAGCGCCCAAGACCAATTCAAGCCGCCGCTCCTCGGTCGGAGACGGCTGACTTCGCTTGTTAAGGACCCGGCCCGACCGGTCGCGGCGGACACCGAAAAACATCGCCTCGCACGCGCCCGGCGGATCAGCTCGTCCACGAGGCGGATCGCCGAGCAGACGGTCGCGCTTTACGAGAGCCTGGTCTAATTCCCGGATGCAGTTCGACCGGCACACGCTCGTACTGCTGGTGCGTCGGCCCGATGCGCCGGAGCTCACCGACGAGGAGGCGGCCGAGCTCCAGGACCGGCATCTCGCCTTCCGGGCCGATCTGCGCGACCGCGGCTACCTCGTCGGCGGAGGGCCGCTCGTCGATCAGGACGACGAGCGCCTGCGCGGCATCTCAATCATGACGTGCGACCCCGAGACGGCGCGCCAGCTCAGCAAAGAGGACCCGGCGGTACAGGCCGGCCGGCTCGCGGTCGAGGTGATGACCTGGATGGTTCCCGCGGGCAACGTCCGCTTCGAGAACGTGCCGGCGCCGCGATCGATGGCCGAGGCCGCGGACGACTAAACGTGCTGTCCCGAGGCCCGCCAACTAGCTCGCCGGCAGCGTCTCGTCATCATCGATGGGGCTGAACTCGCTGATCTGATCGACGCCGGCGTCGGTGTCACGTACGCCAAGGCCTACGAGGTCAAGCGGCTGGACGAGGATTACTTCGCCGCGGACGAGGAGACGACGTAGCAGCGACTGGGCGAGGCTTCTTCTGAGGCACTGTGCTCTAACTACTTTAAGTCGGAGCGCCCGGGTGAGAGGACGCTGGCCCAAGCGAGGCATCTCGTGCCTACGCCCGCCGTTCAGGCCGTGCGCAGCGCGTCGATCGTCGCGGTCTTGACGAGGCCGGAGACCGCCCGCGCCAGATCGCCGTCGGACGTGATGAAGGCATCCGCCTGTAGCTGCGTCAGCGCCACGAAGTCGGCGTCGAACGTTGTCTCCCACCCCAGGTGATCCGCGACCTTCCACGCCGTCCGCTGGAGCACCTTGTCGCCGAGGAAGCGAACCTTCAGCGAGTTGATCCGCGTCACCCGCTCGATCCCCTCTGCGGCCGAGATCTCATTCCGGCGGGCTGCCTCGTACAGCGCCGACAGCGCCTGCGAGCGAACGAGCGTCGGCGCGACGAGCTTGTGTTCAGCGACGACCTCAATCTCGCCGGAGGCAATCCGAAGCAGCGTCTCGCAGTCGACGACGAAGCGGGTCACGCCGCAGACGCTATACGCGCGTGTGACCGGATAGACGCGCGTTCCCTCTAATCCCGAACGCTGGCCCAGCCCGGCTTCCTGCCGCTGACTACAGAGTTGCGATTACCTCCGACTACGCGCGTCTACACGAGCTTCGACACCACGACCGGCCGCCCGATGAGGGCGAATCACGGTAGGCCGCTCGAATCAGTCGGCCCCGCCGCTCGCTCATCCCATCAAGTGACATTCCCCAACGCTGGCCCACGGCATCGTGTCGTGCTCAGAATCGAAGGAGATAACGCCAAGGCAAACGTGCGGACAGACCAGTCTGTTGTTGCGTCACGACCGCGTGATCGCTTTGTGGTGGCGTCGTTTTCGGCGCACTTTGCGGGGAAATCGGCGTCCGCGCAACCAGCGCGAAACCCGCTTGCCTCCTGGATCCCCTTCGGCGGGCCCTTGCTAGCGTCGGACCGCACCGTTCTCCGACCTTGAAGGGGGGTTGTTTCATGGCGGCAACGGTCACACCGTCTCTCGTGCAGCAGTTCTCGTCGATGAAGCCGAGCGACTTTGCCAACAAGATCGAGCCGAAGTGGCAGGTCGCGCAGCGGCTCGTCAAGGAGGTCCAGCTCGCGGTCGAGAAGGAGCATCTGACGCCGCTCGACGGCGCGCGCGTGATCTCATCGCTGACCGCGACGCTGTTCGGCTACGACGAGTTCATCCTGCGCGAGTTCTCGCCAGAGACGCTGCTGGCGAGCACGCCGAGCAGACGCTAGCTCTAATTGTCACTGGCGCTGAGAGAGGGGCGAAAGCCCCTCTCTCAGCGCAACTCTTGCGGTGCGCAACCAACCCAGGTGAAGGTCGGGGACATTCGCGAACACTGGCCCACGCGAGGGTCCTGCGCCCAACTACAGAGTTGCGACTACCCCCGACTACGCCCGAGCCGGGCTTACACGCAAGCCCGGCTTTGCTCCGTCAGACGACGACCGTCACTCGCGGGGCGCCAGCACGGTGCGCGAGAGCTGCGGGTAGGTAGCGCGATAGCCGCGCCGGCGCGCGATCGGTGCGAGGACGCCGAAGAGCGCGCGCTGCACGCTCGGGGGCGGCTTTCGGAACACGATGACGTCGCTGAACTCCTGAGCGAAGACGGCGAGCTGCAGCGGAGGCGGCTTGCCCTTTGCGTCGGTGTGTCCGAGGCGAGCGAGCCCGAACACGGTCTCGATCATGTGCGCGAAGCGTTCGCCCGGCGTCGCCTCGACCCGCACCCGAGCGTCTCGGTCGGCCGCGTTCCACCAGTCGTGCCACACCCCCGGCTCAATTTCGGCCGTCTCTCCCTGGCGGACGATGGATGTCTGCCCATCCCGTTTGAGGGTTAGCTCGCCCTCGAGCACGGTGAACCGCTCGAGAAGGGCGGGGTGGAGGTGCTCGCCCATCACCTGCGCCCCCACAAGCGCAGTCAGCTCGGCGGCCGCGCGCCCCTCGGGATTCGTCCAGGGAAGCTCGAGGATCGTGGAACGCTCGCGGGTGACGGGGTTCTCCCAGACCTCGCCGACCCGGATCGGTGTGAGGTCAGCCGGGCCGTGCGGATCGGGGTGCGCCATACGGCCAATGGTGACCATGCCGAATTCGGCGGTCAAGAACCCAAAGTTGGGCTCGGGGCACAAGGACATCCCCGAACGCTCACCGAAGTAGCGAGGCGGCGTCGGACGTGTGACTACGGAGTAGCGATAACCCCCGACCGGCTCAGGAGAGCGCGCGCTCGAGGGCGGCCCGATCGCGAGGCCCACCGTGCGTGGCGAGCACATGCTCGACCGGCCGATCGAGCAGCGGGCGCAACCCCCCGGTGACCTGCTTGGGGGTCACGCCGTCAGGTAACCACTCGGGCGGGATCTCGAGGCCTTGGCCGAAGTCGACAAGCGTGTCGCCGGCGATGACCGCATGGCCGTTCTCGATCCAGAGGACGACGTCGTTCGGCTCCCTTCCGGGGAACGCCTCGACTCCGTAGGGCAGATGATCGCCCGCCGAGAACAGATGCCGCTCGACCGTGTCGCTGGCTAGCAGCCAGGCCACGTCCGGGCTGCCCTCGTCGGGCGGAGGCACGAACACCGCAGCGCTGAGCCGCTCCGCCAGGCTCCGGGTGTCGCGCTCGTGCCACGGGCACGTCAGCACGATCGCCGGCTGGCGGTCGGCCGCAAGCTCGACGATCTCTCTCGGCACGGCCAGCGGATCGAACAGCAGCACCTGGTCGCCGTTGTCGATCGCGTAGGACGAAACCACTCCCGCCTTACTCGGCGTCTCAGCGGTCGCCGCAAGGCGCTGGCGAAGCGCCTCGTTCTCGGGCCCCGACCAGTCCGGGTGCGGTGCCTCCCAGTGCCACAGGCCCGGCCGCAACTCGCGCATGGCCGCATGCTAAATCACATGGACGCAGTCGCCGACGCTCGCCCAGGGCAGAGCTCGCGGGTGCATCCGGCGTGTAACTACGGAGTAGCGGTAATACGTGACTAGCTGGATCGAGGGAGAGGACGCTTGCGCAAGGCAACGGTGCGTCGTGGCTTCGGTCGCCAGCTTCTAGCCATCCCGCTGCATTAAGTCGTTCGGCCAAGGCGTCTCTTGATCCACTCGACGGTCGTCCCGCAGTTCACGGACAGGCGTTACGTTTGTTCGCCTCACCCGATAGAGATGGCGATGAACGAACACCCTGCGGAGCCATGGCGCCGGCAGTACGGGAGCGTCTACCGGTTCGTTCGCCGCCGCGCGTCCTCACGCCAGGAGGCGGAAGACCTCACGCAGGAGGTGTTCGAGGCCGCGATCTCGGCGCTCGGCGAGGCCAGACTCGATGCGCAAGCCCCGCCTCTGGCCTGGCTGTACACCGTCGCCCGACGACGTCTGATCGATCGATTCCGGGCTCCAACGCACGCGCACACTGTCCTCGACCCGGACGAGCTGAGCGGCGCAGACCACGAGCGTTCGTACGGCCCCTCGATCGTCAACGCGCTGCTCGAGGGGCTGCGCTCACTCGACGAGGCGCAGCGGCGAGTCGTTGTGATGAAGGTGTTCGAGGGTCGCTCGTTCGCCGAGATCGCGGATGAGGTGGGTGCGACCGAAGAGGCCTGCCGAATGCGTCTCTCGCGCGGCCTCGCCAATCTTCGCCGCCAGCTCGAGAGGAGGGGAGTCACGCCGTGACTACAACCCAGGATGTCTGGACCGATCCCGAGCTCCGAGAGCTCCTGCTCGAACAGCCCGAGCTCGTCGCGATCGCGGACGCGCTCGCCCAGGCAGACGTGGAGGCCGCGACGAGACGATTGCGCCGACGAGTTCTTAGCAACTCGCGAATCCTCGCCGTCGCGGCCGCGCTCGCCGCGGTGGTCGCGGTGGCGCTGATCGCGCCGTGGAACCGTTCTAGTGGAAGTCTCAGCGACCTGGCGCTTGCCGCGATCGGCGCGCAACCGGTCCTCCACGTGATCGCGGAGATGGAGGTGCCCACCGCCGGCCAGCTGATCGACATCAAGACGGGACGGGCGCAGCAGATCAGCCAACATCAGCGGGAGGAGATCCGGTACGACGCCGCCAAGGGTCTGAAGCGCGACACGGTCCGGGTCGGCTCGACAATCGTCGACGACACGCTCGAGACGCCGCAGGGCGGTTACACGCCGGGCGGGATCATCTACGACTGCGCTTGGATCGCGGCCCACCCAATCCAGGCAACCAAGGCGCGGGTGAGCTGCAACTTCTCGGGGGAGAACGGCACCATGCCGCACGTTGTGCCGCGTCCGAAACCAACGCTCGACCCTGGCCTCGCCGGCTTTGTTGACGGCTACCGACAGGCGCTCGCCGCTGGCCGGGCGCGCGAGGCCGGGAGCGGCCGGCTCGACGGTCGGCCCGTCGACTGGCTCGCTTTCGAGACGAGCGATGGCAGCGAAAGAGTGGCCCTCGATCACACAACCCATAAGCCGGTGCTCTTGGAGAACGACTCGGGCTGGCGCGTCAGGATCACGTCGATCGAGACGATCCCCTTCGCGGCCGCCGATTTCAGGCGACCGACCGCGGACGAGGTTCCCGCGCAGCCCTCCTTCGGCAGGGCCGCCGACGCGCAGACCCTGCAGCTTGAACGCGGCGCGCTCGCGGCCGCGGTTCCGGGCGCGGTCTGGGCCGGACCGAGTGTGAATGGCCTCGCGCTGACGAAGGCCGAGCGGCAGTCACTTCGGACGACCTTTGCCAATCACGCCCGGCCGCCACAGACCGGGGCGGGACTCGAGCTCGAGTACGGCACCCTCAAGACCAGCGGTCGCCTCGACCCCTCGCAGCCGTATCTGCGGATCCAAGGGGCACCGAGCCGTGCACTCGCCTTCGGCAACATGTGGGGCTTCGTCCGCGGCCTCGACCCGCCCGAGGGCTGGCTCTACACCTCCGGATCGCTCCCAGTGGGCTTCACCGTCGTCGAGGGCACCTACC
>WNGA01013425.1_pt1 | contig 19283 bp, 16 predicted proteins | sample 5400061 | NCBI WGS metagenome assembly WNGA01 (sample SAMN13153366, study PRJNA577476) | soil metagenome | isolation source: 100 cm soil or saprolite under grassland replicate 2 | place: USA:California | collected 2016-06-15 | reverse complement strand
CGCCCTCACGCCATAGAACGCAGCCACCGTGGCGTCTGCCCGCGGATCCGGGGACGCGATCCGCCCGGAGTCGCTATTGACAAGACCTCACGATCGCGCCACTCTTTCAAGCGTCTGCTGGGAGCGCACCGAACTATGATCTCGCCCGTTCGCCTCTCTCGGACGCTCAGCCTCCGCGCCGCCGCGTCCGTCGTGTTCGCCCTCGTCGCTCTGCTCCCTATCCTGCTGCTCGTGTACTTCCTGTCCTGGGCCGACCTCCTCCGGTACACCGCCGCCGAGCTCGGGGTACTCGTGGCCGTGGGCGTGTCCGTCGTCGGCTTCCTGATCTTCCGCCGGCTGGTGAGCCAAATCGCCCGACTGGCCGAGACCGTCCAGGCGTCGGCAGCGGGCAAGCCTGTCGTCCTGAGGGACGAATCCAGCGCCGTGGTGCCAAGGCTGGCGGAGGTCACCGAGATCGGCCAGTTGACAGCCGCCTTCCGGCAGATGGTCGACGATCTCCGGGGGGCCACCCAGCGCCTCGAGGACCTCGTGTTCAAGCTTGGCACCTTGAACGAGACCGTGGAACTGGCGGCCCGGGTGCCCCGGATGGAGGACTTGCTGACGCTGGTCCTGCAGAACACGATGCGCGCGGTCCGGGCCAGCAGGGGGTCCATCATGATGCTCGACCCGGAGCGACAGGTGCTCAAGGTGGTCGTGGCCCAGGACATTCCGGCCGACATCGCGTCCCGGGTCGAGGTGAAGCTCGGGGAGGGGATTTCGGGGAAGGTCGCCGCCGAGGGGGAGCCGATCCTGGTGGAGGACATCGAGACCGATCCTCGGTTCGGCCGCCAGAGCGCGCCCCAGTACGGTTCGGGCGCGTTCATCTGCATGCCGATCCGGGTGGCGAACCGGATCATCGGCGTGATCAACCTGGCCAAGAGGAAGCCGGAGGCTGGGGCGGCGTCCCTCGCGCCGTTCAGCCCCATCGACCTGCAGTTCCTCAATGCTCTGCTGACCTACGTCGGCTACTCCGTGGAAAACGCGCGGCTGCTCCAGGAGGCCCGGCAGTCTGCCCAGCGGCTGCACGGAGTCGTCGAGGACCTCAAGACCACTCAGGCCCAGCTGGTGCGGGGCGAGACGCTGCGGGCAATCGGCCAGCTCGCATCGGGCATGGCCCACCACCTCAACAATCTCTTCGCGGTGATCGTCGGCCGGGCGGAGCTCGCCCTGCGGGCCGGGGCGCGCGCCAACGTCTCCCGAACCCTGGAAATCATCCTCCGCACGGCCCGTGATGGCGCCGAGGTCGTCCGACGCGTGCAGCGGTTCGGGCGCGCCGAGCCGGTGTCCCCGGCAACGGCGGTCGACCTCAACGAGGTCGTCCACGAGGTTGTGGAGCTGGTGCGGCCGCACTGGCAGGACGAGGCGCAACGACGCGGCTCCTCGATCGAGATCGCGTTGGAGCTGGGAGCTGTCCCGCCGGCCGCGGGTGAAGCGGGCCCGCTCCGGGAGGTCCTGATTAATCTGATGCTGAATGCCGTCGAGGCCCTGCGTGAGGGTGGGGTGATCACCATCCGGACCTGGGCGGCGGAGGACCGGATCCACTGCGCCGTGACGGACAACGGCGTCGGGATGTCGGAGGATACGCGGCGCCGGGCGCTGGAGCCCTTCTTCACCACGAAGGGGCCCAAGAGTACGGGGCTCGGGCTGAGCGTCGGCTACGGCACGATTCAGCGTTACGGGGGTACCCTGCAGATCGAGAGCGCGGAGGGTCAGGGAACGACGGTCACCGTCAGCCTCCCGATGGGGATCGAGAAGAAGCCACCCCAACCCGGGGCCGATGTGGAGCCGGCCGTGAAGGGGCTGCGCGTCCTCGTCATCGACGACGAGCCCGAGGTGCGGGCCGTCCTGGCGGAGATCCTCGCCGCGGACGGGCATCACGTGCTCCAGGCCGGTGGAGGCCGGGAGGGGCTCGACCTGCTGACGTCGGGGCAGGAGGTCGACATCGTGCTCACCGATCTCGGCATGCCCGAGATGAGCGGATCCGACACCGCCCAGGCGATCCGCAACCGCTGGCCTCGCCTGCCGGTCGGGCTCGTCACGGGCTGGGAGGAGGCGGAGGTGACCCTGGAGGAGCGCCGGCATGCTTCCTTCGTGATTCACAAGCCCTTCGACCCGACACGCATACATCAGGCCCTGTCGGGCATCACCTCGCCGCTCTAGCAGGCTGCTGAAAAAGGCCCATCTGCTGCGTTGGCGCCCTCGGCCGCACGCTCAACGTACAGAGAGTACGCCTCGCGTGCGGCCCTCGGGCGCCGCCTTGCATCTGGACCTTTTTGAGCGGCCTGCGAGTTTTTCCGCATCCTGCTAGGAAACTCGGCGGGGGGCTTCGCCGCCCTTGCGAATTTGGTGCTCGAGAGCGCCGATAGATGCCCTGGACGATGCCACCGGACGCAACCCTGGCGCACCGAGACCGGCTCGCCTGCTCCGGCTTGTCACCGTCTCCTGACTTGAGCCAGGCCGCTGTATCCGATTTCGCACTCTAGGTTGCCCGGCCTCCACATGGCACGCTCTGAGTGTCATGCTGTACTCTCGGCCCCAGCTCCGTCTACTCATCGTCCTCGCGACGATGCTCCTACTGGGCATGGGCATCCGGGAGTGGCGGGCCGGCTTCCCCGGCGCTGCCCTACGCCTCGAGCGCTTCGACCGCGAGGAACCCTCGGCGCCCCTGCTGGCCTTTCCTCGGAGAGAGGCAACCCCGCTCTCGCGAACGGCCCCGCCGAAGACCGTTAGCGTCAACGGCGCGCCCCCTCGCCCTCTTGACCTCAATCGCGCCACCGCCGCCGAACTGGCCCGACTGCCGGGTGTGGGGCCGGGACTCGCTCAACGGATCCTGGACGAGCGGGAGCGCCGCGGGGGCTTCGACTCTCCCGAGGCGCTGCGTCGGATCGTGGGGCTCGGGCCGAAGAAGCTGGCGGCCCTCCGCGACCTCGTCACCGTCGGGGAGTGAGTGTGCGTCTCGAGAGCGCGCCGGTGCTCCCGCTCGCCGTGACCTTCGCGGCGGGCGTCGCCGCCGCTTCCTGGCTCGGCTCCCCTCCCCTGTTGCTCGTCGAGCTCACCGGCGGATTCCTGGTCCTGGGCGTGGTGGCTCTCGGCTGCGGTCACGACCGACCGGCGCTGCTCCTGCTGCTGGCGAGCCTTGTCACTTTGGGGGCGTTGCGCGGCAGCGCGCCCTTCCTGCCCCGGGACCACATCTCCCGCCAGGTCCTCCCGCCGGTGGTTTCCATTGACGGGCGATTGATGGAAGAGCCCGTTCGGTGGGCGACGGATCACATGCGGCTCCTGCTCGACGTGGACGCCTACCACGATGGCCCCGACCGGCGCCCCGCGAGCGGCCGGGTGCAGCTCACGATCTACGGCGAGACAGGGTCCCTCGGAGAGGGGCAGCGGATCCGAGCCGAGGTCCGACTCCATCGGCCCATCGGATTCAGGAACCCGGACGTCTTCGATTACCCGGGCCATCTGCGCCGGGAGGGCATCTTGCTCGTCGGCAGCGGACGAGGCGACCGCGTGACGCCCCTTACGGCGGATGCTCCCCCGTGGCCCGTCAGGGTGAGGCGCTGGGCGGTGGCGATCACCCACGCCCAGCTCCCCGACTCGTCGGCGGCCCTCCTGGCCGGGCTCCTCCTCGGGGAGCGAACCGCGCTGCCCGTTGAAACCGACGAGGCCTTCCGCCGCGCGGGCGTCTACCACATCCTCGCAGTCTCGGGGTTCAATGTCGCCCTCGTCGCCTCCTCGGTGTTCGCCTCGTTGTCCCTCTTCGGCGTGCCGCGCCGGGCGACTGCGCTCGTCGCCGCGGCCGTACTCGTCGGCTTCGCCCTGGTGGTCGGTGGGCAGCCCTCCGTCCTGAGAGCCACGGTAATGGGCCTCCTCTTGCTCCTGAGTGTGCTCCTCGAGCGCGACTCCCAGCTCATGAACGCGCTCTGCCTGGCCGGATTGCTACTGCTCGTCTGGAGCCCGACTGACTTGTGGGATCCCGGCTTCCAGCTCTCTTTCGCGGCCACTGCGGGCATCATCTATCTCGCTCCGCCATTTAGCGGGTTCTTGATGGAGCGTGGCTGGCCGCACTGGCTGGCGGCGGCCGTGGCAGTGAGTCTGGCCGCCCAGCTCCCGGTGACGCCCGTCATGCTCGCCCACTTCAACCAGCTCTCCCTCATCGGCGTCGCGGCCAATCTCGTGGTGGTTCCTCTGGCGGGACCGGCCACGACGCTCGGGATGCTGGCGCTCTTGATCCAGCTGTTGAGCGAGACGGCGGCGAGCCTGCTGTTCAACACCCTCTGGCTGCTGCTCGTAGCATTGCGCGTCGCGGTCTGGGCGGCGGCCGCCGTCCCCGGAGCCATGGTGCATCTGCCGGCCCCTTCATGGGCGGCAATCACCGCCTGGTGCGGTGCGCTCCTCCTCGTCCCGTACTTGGCGATGCGCGTCTGGACACGGGTAGCGGCCTCGGGGCTCTTGGCCGCCGCGATGGCGCTCTCGGTGTGGCCCTGGCTGAGTCCGGGTGATGGGCGGCTCCGGATCACGTTCCTCGATGTTGGCCAAGGCGATGCCACCCTCGTCGAGCTCCCCGAGGGACCCCGCATCCTGGTCGATGGCGGCCCCGGCGGCGCGCGGCGCTTCGACGTCGGCGAGCGGGTGCTCTCGCCCTTTCTCTGGAATCGGCCCGTGCGCCGCCTCGACGTGGTCGCGCTCTCCCACTCGGATTCGGATCACGGGGGAGGCCTGGGCGCGGTCCTACGCCACTTTCGGGTCGGCGAGTTCTGGGAGAGCGGACGGTGGGGGCCGGGAGGCGCGGAAACGCTTCTGGCCCTGCAGCAGTCGGGCGCGGCGCGTCGGGTCCTGAGCGCCGGACAGCGGCTCTGGGTAGGCGATGCCCTCGTCACGGTGGTGAATCCGGACGGTCAGCCGAGCGCCAGCCCGAACGATGACTCCCTCGTCTTGAGGCTCGACTGGCGCACAGTCTCTGTGCTGCTCACCGGGGACCTCGGCTGGCAAGGCGAGGCCCGCGTCCTGGCGCGAGGAGGGCCCGTGCGCGTTCTCGCGCTCAGAGTCGCCCATCATGGGAGCCGCTTCTCGTCGAGCGCGCCCTTCCTCGAATCGGCGCGGCCGGCGTTCGCGATCATCTCCGCGGGCGCACGCAAATCGAGACCTATGGCGTCCACCTCTCGGTCACCCGATGGGCCAGAGGCGCCACCGAGTTCTTCGACCTCGACCCGGAGAGAAATTTGGAGGGGGCTTCGCCCCCTTCCGCAGGACGGCCGTGGGCTGGGCCCCACGCGTCCGAGCCAAGCAATCCGGAACTTGCGCCGGTAAAGCCGGCGCTCGACGGAGGTGGTCCAACCCGTTCCCTGGACAAGGCGGCGGCGCGGCAGGAGCGACGAGCGCCGCCGGCGAAGAGGCGTGCCGGTACGCTGCCCGGAGGTTGTCCAACCAGCTCGCGGACGAGGCGGCGGCCCCGGGGGCGAAAGCACCGACGGCCTCCAGGAAGCCGGAGGCCGTGGTGGGACGCGCGGAGAGCGGGAGGGGGACTCAGGTCCCGAGCGTGCGCTCATAGTGGGCGCGCAGCCGCTCCAGCTCCTCCGGATCAAGGCGCATGCCGAGGGAGAGCCCCATCTCTCCCAGGATGGTCTTGATCTCGTTCAGCGACTTCTTGCCGAAGTTTTTGGTCTTGAGCAACTCCGACTCGGTTCGCTGGACCAGGTCGGCGATGGACCGGATATTGGCGGTCTTGAGGCAGTTCGAGGCACGCACGGACAGCTCCAGCTCGTCCACGCTCCGGAACAGGTGCTCGTTGATCTCCGTGCGCAGAGCCGGCTCGGTCCCCGTTTCCCCCGGCTCGGCCGGAGGCGGCGTCGCGTGCATGAAGTCGGTGAGCAGGTTGAACTGGTCCTCGAGGATCCGCGAGGCCTCCGCGACGGCGGCCTCCGGCGTCAGGCTGCCATCGGTCCACAGTTCGAGCAGGAGCCGCTCCTGTGATTCGGACGGGGTCGCGAGGCTTTCGACGCGGAAGTTGGCCCGCTCCACCGGGGAGAAATCGGCATCGATGAGCATGGCGTTGATGGGCAGAGCCTCCGGCTCCCGCTTCTCCGCGGGCTGGTAGCCGCGTCCGCGCTCTACGCAGACTTCCATCTCCAGCGTGCCGTCCTTGTCGAGCGTCGCCAGGAGCACATCCGGCGTCAGGATCTCCACATCGGCATCTTGGTCGAAGTCTCGAGCCGTGACCGTGCAGGGCCCCTGGACGCGGAGACGCAAGAGCTTCGGCCGGTTCACGTGAAGGACGAAGACTAGCTTGCGGAGGTTCATGATGATGTCGAGCGTGTCCTCGGTGACCCCCTGGAGGTGCGAAAACTCGTGGAGCACGCCTTCGATCTTGGCCCAGGTGGGAGCGGCTCCTGGGATCGACGAGAGGAGCACTCGGCGGTAGGCGTTGCCCACCGTCAGGGCGAGCCCCGGCTCGAATGGCTCCATGGCGATCGTGCCGTGTCTGCGTTCGCGGACCAGCCACTCGTGGCGGGCGGGGAGCGCTAGCTGCTGCATCGAGTCCCTCCTGGAAGAATACGGGGCCGGCCCCAGGTCGCTCATTATACCAAAGGCCGGCCGGGAGCAAAGCCGAGCGTTCAGGTCGGTTGACTCAACCCAAGAGACCCGGCAGGATAACAACTTATGAGGGAGCAACCCAGATTCCTCTGGGGCTGGGCAAGCCCCTCCCATCCCGGCCTCGGAGCCCGGACGGTCATGGGCCTGCTCCTGGCCGGTTCCCTGCTCTTCCTGGGGCTTCAGACCTGGTGGGTCCTGACCCCTGCCGCCGCTGTGCGCTCGGGCGCCCGGGTGGTGGAGATCCCCGCCCACCGGGGCTTCCTGGGTGTGGCTCGAATCCTGGACGGCGCCGGGGTGATCCGCAGCCCCCTCGGCTTCATACTGCTGACGCTCGCGCGCGGCAGCATGCGGAGCCTCAAGGCGGGCGAGTACCAGGTGCCCCAAGGAGCCAACACGGTCGCCGTGCTCACCATGCTCGAAGGGGGCCAGGTACTCCAGCATAGTGCGGTCTTTCGCGAAGGCGCCACCGTCGGGGAGCTGGCCGGCCAGCTCGCGGCCGACGGCCTCGTCAAGGCCGACGACATCCTGCGCGTCGCCCGGGATGGCCTGTTCCTCCGGACGCTGGACGTGCCAGCCGATTCCCTGGAGGGCTACCTGTACCCCGACACCTATCAGTTCGTGAAGGGGATGACGCCGGAAGAGATCCTCGCGCGGATGGTGGCGCGGATGCGCGAGCGCGTCTCGGCGGACATCCTCGCCGCGGCGCGGGGGCGTGACCTGACATTCCACCAGCTCCTCACGCTGGCCTCGATCATCGAGAAGGAAGCCGTGGACCGGAGCGAGATGCCCCTGATCTCGGCCGTGTTCTGGAACCGGCTGAGGCTCGAGATGCCACTGCAGGCAGACCCAACCGTTCAATACGCGGTCGGCAAGGACCGCCAACGCCTCACGCGCGACGACCTGATGGTAGAGTCGCCATTCAACACCTACCGGAGGGTTGGGTTGCCGCCGCGCCCCATCGCCAGTCCCGGCCTCGCCGCCATCCGCGCGGCCGTCAATCCCGCGGCGGTCGGCTACCTGTACTTCGTCGCGATCGACGAGCGGCATCACCAGTTCTCCACTACGCTCGCCGATCACAATGCTGCGGTCGCGAAATACCGCGTCGTGCGGACGCGCTAGGCTGCCGTCCCAGAAGTTCGCCGGCGAATGGACGGGGCCGGGCTGGGGTTGCCCTCCCCGGAACACGCTGAGTCGCACCCGCCCGCGCCGGCGCATAACGGGCCACGAGACGGAGTTCTGCGGCTTCGGCAACGCGCAGAAGCCACGGTTCCGGGGAGGGCAACCCCAGCCCGGCCCCACCCGAGTGTTGCGAACTTCCGTATCATCACACCAGGAGCGTGTCGGTGAAAAGCTCGTTCGAGGTGTGCAGGCTCGAGCGCCGGCTTTGCCGGCGCAACGATTCCTGGGGAAGGGTTCGGAAGGGGGGCGAAGCCCCCCTCCGAGTTTCCTAGGCCTCGGATATTCTTGGCAGGGCCCCGCGCCAATGCTATAAACAAGCGCACCATGGCTCCAAGAGAGGAACCCAGCCGTTCATCGGTCCTGACACGGCCGGCGATCCTGCCGCGGCCCGCCGTTTCCATCTGCGGAGGCGCCGACCTCTTCTCCGCGCTTCCGGCGCGGGCTACTCGTCGACCCGACGGCGCCGAGCGCCTCCCACCCCTCTACCGGCTGCTCCGGCTGGGCTGCACGCTGCTCCTGAAATGGCTCTTCGACCTGCGCGTCACGGGCATCGAGCATCTACCCGTGTCCGGGCCGTACATCCTGGCGGCCAACCATCACAACTATGTGGACGGGGTGGTCCTGGGTGTGGCGCTCCCGCGTCCGATCGCGTTCCTGGTCATGCCGCGCGTCTTCAACGCGAGCCCGCTGCACCCGCCTTTCCATCGCCGGGTCGGCTCGATCCCGGTGAACCTGGAGCGCCCGGACCCCGGCGCGATCAAGCGCGTCCTGCGCGCGCTCGAGAGCGGGCGGGTCGTCGGCATCTTCCCGGAGGGCCCGTTCAGCCGGGAGGGACGTCTGGTTCCGGGGCAGCCCGGCGTCGCGATGATCGCGTTGCGCTCGGGCGTGCCCGTCGTCCCCGCGGCCATCGAGGGCACCTACGAGGCACTCGTGCGGCGCCGGTTCTACGTGCCCCGCCGGCACCCCCTCTCGGTCCGCTTCGGGGCGCCCATGCACCTCGGCCGCGCGCGGCATCGCCGCGTCAAGCGCGCCGAGCGCGAGGAGTTGACCCGGCACATCATGAGCGAGATTGCGGCCCTCCTGGAGGCGGAGCGCGAGCCCATCGCCGCGGCCCCCGGCGGAGCGGCCAGCTCGTGACCGCAGGCAAGCTTCCCGACAAGGCCTGGTCCGGGCGCTTCTCCCAGGGAGCCGACCCCGCAGCCCTAGTGTTCACCTCGTCGCTCGCCTTCGATCGCCGCCTCTGGCGTCACGACCTCGAGGGCAGCGCGGCCTGGGCGCGGGCCCTCTGCCGGGCTGGGCTCATCGGCACGGACGAGCTGGCGACCCTGCTCAAGGGGCTGGAGGCCGTCGGCGCCGAGCTCGAGAGCGGTGGCTTTCCCTTCAGACGGGAGCTCGAAGATATCCACATGAACATCGAGCGCCGGCTGATCGAGCTGGCGGGCCCGGTGGGAGGCAAGCTCCACACCGGCCGCTCCCGCAACGACCAGATCGCGGTGGACGAGCGGCTCTATCTCCGCGACGTCCTCCGTCACCTGGACGACGGGCTTTCCGAAGCCCAGCGGGCGTTGCTCGGGCGCGCCGAAGAGCATCCGGACTGCTGCATGCCCGGCTACACCCACCTGCAGCGCGCTCAGCCCGTCCTGCTCGCCCATCACCTGCTGGCGTACGTGTTCATGCTGGCGCGCGACCGCGAGCGCTTCATGGATTGCCGCGCCCGGGTGAACGTGATGCCGCTCGGATCCGCGGCGCTGGCCGGGACCGCATTCCCCATCGACCGGGAGGCGCTCGCCCGGGATCTGGGGTTTGCCGCCCCCAGCCCGAACAGCATGGACGCCGTCGCCGACCGCGATTTCCTCCTCGAGTTCCTCTGCCACGCCGCCATTCTCGGCATGCATCTGTCCCGGCTCAGCGCCGACCTGACGCTCTGGGCCACGGCGGAGTTCGGCTTCGTGGAGTTCTCCGACGCCTTCGCCACAGGCTCCTCGATCATGCCCCAGAAGAAGAACCCCGACGTGGCCGAGTTGATCCGCGGCAAGACGGGCCGGCTCTACGGCAATCTCCAGGCGGCCCTGGTCACCATGAAGGGGCTGCCCCTCACTTACAACTCGGACATGCAGGAGGACAAGGAGCCGCTGTTCGACACGGTGGACACGCTCGAGGCGATTCTCAAGATCGTGCCCCCCATGCTCGGCACCCTCACGTTCAAGGTCGAGCGCATGCGGGAGGTGGCGGGAGCGCAGTACTCCACGGCGACGGACCTGGCCGACTACCTCGTCCGCAAGGGGCTGCCCTTCCGGGAGGCCCACGAGATCGTCGGCAAGACGGTCCGGTACGGACTGGCTCACGGGAAGGAGCTGTCCGAGCTCTCCCTGACCGAGTTCCAGCAGATCTCCCCGCTCATCGACAAGGACGTCTACGCCACCATCACCGTGGAGGCCTCGCTCCGCGCGCGCGCGGCGATCGGCGGCACGGCGCCGGAGGCCGTCCGGCGACAGATCGAAGCGGCCAAGGAACTCATCGCGCGAGGACGCCGGGCGTGAGCCGCCCCCCGCGCGGGCTCGCCGCCCTGGCGCTGCTGGGGCTGGCGCTGACCGCCTGCGGCAAGAAGGGACCGCCCGTCACGCCGGAGCAGCGGCTCCCCACGCCCCCTGTCGGGCTCCAGGCCTCGGTCGACGAGAGCTCGATCCTGGTCACCTGGACCAATCCGACGACACGGTTCGATGGCACGCCGCTCAAGGACCTGAAGGCGGCGAAGCTCTACCGGCGCGAAGACAGCGATGGGCGCCCGCCCAAGCCCGCCATGCTCTCCGCGGGGCGGGTCGTGGGCTATGACGAGATCGCCACCATCCGACTCGACTCGCCCGGGCCGGCCACGGTCCAGGGCGGCACCGTGCAATGGGTGGACCGCCAGGGGCTGGTGCTCGGCCACCAATACGTCTACGTGGTGACCGCCATCGACGCCCTGGGCCGGTCGAGCCCGCCGTCAGAGCGCCGCGCCATCACCTTCCTCGCGGCGCCGAAGCCGCCCGGCGGCGTGCAGGCGAGGCCGGGCAACCATCAGGTGACACTCAGATGGGATGCGCCTGCGGAGTTCACGGACGGCAGCCCGGTGACCGGTGAGTTGCGGTACCTCGTCCTGCGGGGCACCGGGAGCGAGGGCCCGCTGAGCGTGATCACGCGGGAGCCGCTCGCGGCCACCTCCTATACCGACACGGGACTCGAGAATGACGCCGAGTACCGCTACGCCATCCGCGTCGTCCGGGTGGACCCGCGGGCTACGGTCTCGGGGGCTCTCTCGCTGGCGGTCGCGGCGACTCCCATCGAGACCGAGCCCCCGACCCCGCCGAGCAATCTGGTCGCCGCTCCCTCGCCCGGGGCGTTGAGGCTCGCATGGAGTCCGAGCCCGGAATCCAACGTGGCCTTCTACGCGGTCTATCGGGCGACAGGAACGGGCGCGCCCATCCGCATCGGCACGACGCTGTCCGGCAACACGACCTTCATCGACCGCGATGTCCGGCCGAGCACGACCTACCGGTACACCGTGACGGCCATCGACAACGCGCGCAGACCCAACGAGAGCGCGAGCTCCAACGAGGTGACGGTCACCACGCCGTAGGGAACTCGGAAGGGGGCTTCGCTCTCCTTCCTCGGCGTCCGGTTCCCCCGGCTCCCTCGCCTTGAACTCCCTCCCCTCTTGGTGCTAGAGTCGTTGGCGTTCATCGGACATCACTCGAATGGAAGCGTTCCAGTACCGAGGCGGGGAGCTGTGCTGCGAGGGCGTGCCGTTGCGCCAGATCGCAGAGACCGTCGGCACGCCCACCTACGTCTACTCGAAGACCGCGATCCTGGTCAACCTTCATGCCTATGACCGCGCGTTCGCTTCGGTGCCACACGTGGTGTTCTACGCCATCAAGGCCAACGCGAACCTGGCCGTCCTGGCAGCGCTGGCCAAGGCGGGCGCCGGCGCCGACATCGCCTCGGGGGGTGAGCTGTTCCGCGCCCTCCGGGCCGGCGTGCCAGCCCAGCGTATCCTCTTCGCCGGCGTGGGCAAGACGCGGGACGAGATGCGCGAGGCGCTCAAGGCCCAGATCCTGATGTTCAACGTGGAGTCGGCGTCCGAGCTCTCGACGCTGGACCAGGTGGCCCAGGAGATGGGGGTACGCGCCCCGGTGGCGCTCAGGGTCAACCCCGATGTGGACCCCCAGACGCACAAGTACATCGCGACAGGACTCCGCTCCGCCAAGTTCGGTATCCCGGTCGCCGAGGCGCTCAAGGAGTACGTGGCGGCGGCGCGCATGCCGGGGATCGAAGTGCTCGGCGCGCAGATGCACATCGGCTCCCAGCTCACCAAGATCTCGCCCATTGCGGACAGCTTGGCCCGCATCTGCGCTCTCGTGAGCGAGCTCCGGGAGCGGGGCATCGAGATCAAGATGGTGGATGTGGGGGGCGGTCTCGGGATCCGCTACCGGGACGAGCAACCCCCCTCCCAGGACGAGTATGCCGCCACGCTCCTGCCCGCGCTCAAGGAGCTGGGAGTGACCGTGCTGCTGGAGCCGGGGCGTTCCATCGTCGGCAATGCGGGGGCGCTGCTCGCCCGCGCGCTCTACCAGAAGCAGACGCCGGACAAGCGCTTCCTCATCGTGGACGCTGCGATGAACGACCTCATCCGTCCCAGCCTCTACGAGGCGTACCACGAGATTCTTCCAGTCCGCGAGGCGGTGTCGAAGTCGCGCTCCAAGGTCGACGTCGTCGGTCCGATCTGCGAATCGGGCGATTTCCTCGCGAAGGACCGCGAGATGCCGGACGTGGGCGAGGGCGACCTGCTGGCCGTGATGAGCGCGGGGGCGTACGGCTTCGCCATGTCCTCCCAGTACAATTCCCGGCTGCGGGCGGCCGAGGTCCTGGTGGAAGCGGACCGCTACCGGGTCGTGAGACGGCGGGAGACGTACGAAGATCTGATCGCCTGCGAATCCCTGGAGTGAAGGAGGCAGCTATGCGTCCCACATTTCAAGGCTCCATGGTCGCCCTGGTCACCCCGTTCCGCAACGGTGAGGTGGATGAGGCCAAGCTCCGCGAGCTGGTGGAATTCCACGTCGGCCAGGGAACAGATGCCATCATCCCGTGCGGCACCACAGGGGAGTCGCCGACCCTCTCGCACGACGAGCACAAGCGCGTGGTCGAGATCGTCATCGAGGCGGCCCGGCAGCGGGTGCCGGTGATCGCCGGCACCGGATCGAATTCCACCACCGAGGCGATCGACCTCACGGCCCATGCCTGGAACGCCGGCGCCAGGGGCGCGCTGGTCGTGAACCCGTACTATAACCGGCCGACCCAGGAGGGGCTGTACCGGCATTTCCGCGCCGTGGCCGAGGCCGTGGACATCCCCATCCTCGTCTACAACATCGCGAGCCGCACGGCCGTCAACGTGGAGACCGACACGCTCGCCCGCCTGGTCAAGGACTGCCCCAACATCGTAGGCGTGAAGGAAGCTTCGGGCTCGCTCGACCAGATGACTCAGGTCATCCTGGCCTGTGGCCCAGACTTCAGCGTGCTCTCCGGCGACGACACCCTCACCCTCCCGCTCATGTCGGTGGGCGGCCGCGGCGTCGTCTCGGTCGTCGCGAACGTCGTGCCGCGGGACACCGTGGAGATGACCCATGCGGCGCTCGCAGGCGACTGGAAGCTGGCGCGCGACCTCCACCTGCGGCTTTTCCCGCTCTGCCGGGCCATGTTCATCGAGACCAATCCCATCCCCGTCAAGGAAACCATGGCCATGATGGGCATGATCGAGCCCGAGTTCCGCCTCCCCATGTGCCGGATGTCCGAGGCCAACCGGCAGCGGCTGAAGACCGTCCTCGACCAGTACGGCCTCCTCAAGCGCTGAGCCGAAGAGCCAATGGCAGACGTGGTGATCGCCGGCGCGGCCGGCCGGATGGGGAGTCGTCTCGTCGCCCTGCTCCCGGAGGAGCGGGAACTGCGCCTCGTGGCCGCCCTCGAGGCGCCGGGCCACCCGGCGCTCCTGAAGGACGCGGGCGAGGTGGCGGGCATCCCACGACTCAACGTGCCCATCACCGCGAATCCCGAGGGCGCGCTGGGGAAGGACCGGATCCTGATCGAGTTCTCCGTCCCCGACGCGAGCCTCGCCCATCTGAGGATGGTCGCCCGCGATGGCGGGCGCGCGGTGATCGGAACGACGGGCTTCTCCGCCGGCCAGAAGGACGAGGTGGAACGCCTCGCCAAGCACGTGCCCATCCTGCTCTCGCCCAACATGAGCGTGGCCGTCAACGTGGCCTTTCGCGTGCTTGCCGAGATCGCCCGGCTGCTCGGCGACGACTACGACGTGGAGATCACCGAAACCCATCACCGATTCAAGAGGGACGCGCCCAGTGGAACCGCGTTGAGGATGGCCGAGGTCGTCGCCCAGACCCTGGGACGCGATCTCACCAAGACCGCCGTGTACGGCCGGCACGGCCTTCCAGGCGAACGCACCCGGAAGGAGATCGCCGTCCTCTCGCTCCGGTCGGGCGACGTGGTGGGTGACCACACCGTGTCCTTCGGCGCGCTGGGGGAGCGGCTCGAGCTGACCCATCGCGCCCACAGCCGGGACACCTTCGCCCGCGGTGCGTTCCGGGCGGCCCGCTTCATCGCCGCGGCGTCGGCGGGACTGTACTCCATGCAGGACGTGCTCGGGTTGGGATGACGGCCGCAGGCGGCGGCACCACATTTCCCTCTCCCCGGCGTGGAGAGTGCCTCGCTGGAACCCTCACCCCAACCCTGCCCCTCCCAGGGAGAGGGAGTCGAAGGGCCTGCTCGTGAAGATCGTCCGGTTCAAGGCGGCGGGCAAGACGCGTTACGGCGCGGTGGAGGGCACGCGGGTCGTCGAGTATGCCGGCACGCCGTTCAGCATCTTCAAGAAGGCGCGCAAGAACTACCCGCTCCGCCAGATCGTTCTGCTGGCGCCGGTGCTCCCGTCCAAGGTCGTCGTGGCAGGGCCGAATTACCGTGACCATGCGGAGGAGCTGAGTTCCGCCACCTCCGAGGAGCCTCTCATCTTCTTGAAGCCGACCTCGGCGCTGTGCGGGCCCGACGACCCGATCGTCTTTCCGACGCAGGCCGAGCGCGTCGACTACGAGGCCGAGCTCGCCATCGTGATCAAGAAGCGCTGCCGTCACGTGGCGGCCGAGCGCGCCCGGGAGTACGTGCTGGGCTACACTTGTCTCAACGATGTCACCGCGCGTGATCTCCAGGCGCGTGACGGCCAGCCGGGCCGCGCCAAGAGCTTCGACAGCTTCTGCCCCGTCGGCCCCTGCGTCGCCACCGACATCGATCCCCACGGCGTGGACATCGAGACGTACCTGAACGGCGAGCGGAAGCAATCCTCCAACAGCAAGGACCTGGTCTTCCCTGTCGAGGACCTCGTCGCGCGGGTCTCCGCGGTAATGACACTCCTGCCCGGCGACGTCATCGCCACTGGCACGCCTGCCGGCAGCGGGCCCATGCAGCCCGGCGACAACGTTGAGGTGCGGATCGAGGGAATCGGGAGCCTCAAGAATCCGGTCATCAAGATCTGACGGATCGCGGGGCTCGAGCCGGTGAGCCGCTCTAACCGGCCGCCTGGTTGCCGCGAAGCGCACCCCCTATGCAAAAGGGCCCGAGCGAGGGCCGGACGCCGCGTACCGGTGATTGGGCCACGGACCGGGTCTAGCAAAAACTCGCAGGCTGCTCAAAAAGGTCCAGATGCAAGGCGGCGCCCGAGGGCCGCACGCGAGGCGTACTCTCTGTACGTTGAGCGTGCGGCCGAGGGCGCCAACGCAGCAGATGGGCCTTTTTCAGCAGCCTGCTAGGGCTCGACGCGCCTGGCTCTGATAAGATGTCTCGTGCGAGGTGCGCGGACTGACGCCGCCGATGGATGGGCTCCATGGCACGCCGGGGGTCCGGCGTCGGCGCTGAAGCCGGGGAAGGCCACGTGGCCAGAGTGTTTCTCTCGGTGGGCTCCAATCTGGGCGATCGGCTCGAGTGCCTGCGCCGGGCGGTCGGCGAGCTCCGGGCCATGCCCGAGGTCGAGTTCCTCGACGCCTCGGCACTCTACCGGACGGAGCCCTGGGAGCAGCGGCCGGGGCGGCAGCCAGACGAGGAAACCTGGTTCTTCAACTGCGTGGTATCCATCGAGACGACCCTCGACCCGACGGTCCTGCTTGCACGTCTTCAGGATGTCGAGAAGAAGCTCGGGCGGCAGCGCGGGCAGGGCACGCCGGAGGATCAGCGGTATGAGCCGCGCCCGCTCGACATCGACATCCTCCTCTACGGAGACCTGGTGATCAGCGGGCCGGACCACCTGCACATTCCCCACCTCTTGATGCACGAGCGACGCTTCGTGCTCGAGCCACTGGCGGAATTGGCGCCCGACACCGAGCACCCGGTGCTCTACCGGACCATCCGGGAGCTCCTCGAGCAGCTGGAAGACGAGCACCGGATCGTGGGACTGGACCTGCCGCGCCCGTGGTTCGAGCGCTAGTGTCCTGTCCCAGAAGCTTGTGGACAAAGCGCCGGGCGGGGCGGGGGGGCCCCCCGCGGAACACGCTGAGTCGCAACCCGCCCCGGGCACTCGTAAGGAGCCACGAGAGTGAGGCTACGGCCTCCGGCAACGCGCAGAAGCCACGGTTCCGCGGAGGGCCCCCCCGCTCCGCCCGGCACCGCGAGTCAACGGATTTCTGGGACACCACACTAGCGGCCTATCGGAGGGGCCCCAGCCCCGCGCCGTCCTGCGGCTCGATCTTCCGGATTGCTCGCCTCGGACGCCGGGGCCCCAGCCCCGCGCCGTCCTGCGGCTCGATCTTCCGGATTGCTCGCCTCGGACGGCGGGGCCCCAGCCCCGCGCCGTCCTGCGGCTCGCACTACATCCTGGGGAGAGGCTTTGGAAGGGGGGCGAAGCCCCCCTCCGAGTTTCCTAGCGGGCGGCCCGTGGTCGACGACGATTTCTTGCAGCAGGCCCTGCAGCACCTGGAGGCGCTCCACAACCTGGCCGTCTATCTCACCCGCAACGGGTCGGAGGCCGAGGACCTAGTGCAGGAGACCTATGTTCGGGCCATGCGCTTCTCCCACCGCTTCGAGCCGGGAACTCACCTGCGCGCCTGGTTGTTCCAAATACTGAGAAATACGTTCCTGACCTTTTACCGGCTACGTGAGCGCGAGTCGGCGCTCTCCGAAGACGGAGTCCCGGAAGGCGAGGCGCCGATGTTCCACGACGCCCCGGGGCGGGACAGCGAGAGGTCGGCGGTTCACATGGACCTCGAGCGGGCGCTCATGAGGCTCCCCGAAGAATTCAAGACGCCGCTCCTGCTCGCCGAGGTCGAAGGGCTGCCGCTCGAGGATGTGGCGCGGATCATGGACTGCCCGATCGGAACGGTGAAGTCCCGGATCTTCCGCGCCAAGGAACGGCTGCGCGGACACCTGAAGGATTACGGCCAGGACTCAAAGGGCTGACGCGATGGCGGACGAGCCAGAAGATCAGAACCGAGAAGACGCCCTGATGCGGCGGCTCTTGAGAGAGCGGCTGCCCAGGTATGCGCCGCCGGCCCGGCTGCGGGCCGCCATCGTCCAGGCCGTCGCCCGAGAGGCGCCCAGGCCGGGATGGGCCACGCTCTGGATCGCGCCGGCCTCGGCCGCCCTCGCCACGGCCTTGATCATGCTCCTGTGGATCGCGCCTTCGCTTCCGACCACCACGGCAGGTGACCCGATCCGGCTTCTGGCCTTCGCGGTAATCAGCGAGCATGCGCGGAGCATCCTGTGGGGCGAATCCCGCCCAGACGTAGTGCCCGCAGCGCTGCCCCGCGCGATGGAGGAGAGCGGCGTCGTGCTCAACTGGGTGTTCACGGGCGACGAGAAGATCCAGCTCGTCAACGCCCACGCGACCTACCTGGAGGGGCGTCGCGGTATCGAGCTGGCCTACCGTGACGCGGACGGGCATGCGGTGACCTATCTCGTTCTGCCCGCCGGCACTCTCGCTCTGCCGGAGCGCGGCCGCGTCCAGATCGACCGATGGAAGCCGCTGCTGCGAACGGAGAGTGGCTTCAGCCTCATCATGTGGAAGCAGCAGAATCTGCTCTGCGTCCTCGTGTCGGACCTCGTCTCCGACTCCGACGTAGGGAAGCTCAAGGAATACTTCGTCAAGGTGCGCTCGTCCACCGAACCCTACGCGGTGTACTGACCCCCGCTCACCGAGCCTCTCCCTGCCGAGGAGGGAGGGGATCCTGCTCCCTCTCCCCTCGTGGGAGAGGGTGGCCAGAGGAGTAGCCGCGCTCCACGACGAAGGGCAGCGCCATCACGGTCCAGGCGACCAGGACGACCTCGGAGTCGCCGAAGTTGTACTCCGACAATCCCCCGATGAGAAAACCCGTCACGGCGGCCAGGCTTCCCGCCACGAGAGCCCGCTCGTCACGGGCGCCAGCGGGCAGGCGCCGCAGGAGCGCGATGACGCGCGCGTAGAACGCCACCCAGATCCAGAGCCAGGCGGCGAGGCCGATCACGCCGCGCTCCACGAGGATCTGGAGAGGCGCGCTGTGCACATGGCCCGTTCGCGTCTTGATGGCCTCGGGAATCACGTATCTCCGGTACTCCCGCTTGACCCCGCCGGGCCCCGATCCGAGCCACGGGTGCTCCCTCCACATCGCGACCCCGCTCCGCCACATGTACTCCCTCTCTCTGACCGTGGGGTCGTTGGGATCGGCCATGCTGGCGAAGCGGTCGCGCAGGTGCGCGGGCCCCGCGAGGGCCGCCATGGCCAGCACAAGGAGGCCGCCGACCAGGAGCCAGCGCCCTCTGCGCGTCGTGGGGAGGAACGCCAGCACGCCCGAGGCGAAGCCGATCCAAGCGCCGCGGGTCAAGGTCGCTGCCAGCCCCGCGAGCGTGATGAGCCAGGCCGGGACGGCCCAGGGGCGAAAGCTCCCGCCCGGGAGGAGCCGTGGGACCGTCGCGAGCAAGACAACGTTGAGTACGCCCGCCAGCGTCATGTAGATGCTGAAGGCGGCGCGGGCGCGATCGCAGCGGTGGAAGAACCATCGCGCGACGCCATCGGTGGGCTCCGGCTGCGGGCACAGACCGACCTGGAGCACTCCCATCAGCCCCGCCCCTGCCCCGACCACGGCCAGCGCCGAGAGAAACCCATCCGCCGCCTCCGCTCCGGAGAGGGCGTCGAGGGTGACGAAGAGGGCCAGGGCAAGCGGCAGCTCCCTCGCGGCGAGGAGGCTTGGGCCCGGGTGCCCGGAAACGAGAGCGGACAGGAGCGTCACCGCGGCGAAGGCCACCACCGGCCCGGCGAGCGGCCACGCGGTCCCGCGGCGATACTCGCGGTCGCGAAGCCGCCAGCCCCAGAGAAGTACCAGCATGGCCAGCGAGGTCTCGGACAGCGTGATGGAGAAGCCCAGCCCGACGACGAAGGCGCCCAGCAGGCCGCGGCGGAGGGTGGTCACCTCAAT
>WNGA01005937.1_pt1 | contig 19287 bp, 16 predicted proteins | sample 5400061 | NCBI WGS metagenome assembly WNGA01 (sample SAMN13153366, study PRJNA577476) | soil metagenome | isolation source: 100 cm soil or saprolite under grassland replicate 2 | place: USA:California | collected 2016-06-15 | reverse complement strand
TGGCCTCGGCGCGGCGGCCGGCGTCGTTCGCCGACCAGCCCACGTCGGCGTACAGCTCGCTCAGCGCGATCTTCAGGCCGCGGCCGGTCGCCTCGCCGTACTCGCTGTGCAGCATCCCGAACGCCCAGCCGGCGAAGGCCCGGCCGGCGTCCAGGACCGCGCCGCCGCCGTACCGGTCGTCCAGCGCCCGAAGGTGCCCGGCCATCGCGCGGACCTGCGCCACGTCGCTCACGCCGATCCGGGCCGGCACCGGCGCGGCGCCCAGCGGCGTGCCGGGGAACCACCTGCTCAGGCCGAGCACACTGCCGCCCGCGGCGACGACCGTCGCCGCGGCCAGGAACTCACGGCGTTCCATGGCGTCGTCTCCTTCCGACCGCTCCGGTGCCGGACGGGTGTGGTTCCCACAGTCGTCACAGCTACCCAGACCCATCAACACCCGCGGGACCAGCAGCCCGTCCGCGATCCGGAGCAGCACGTCGTACGCGGTGACGCGGCGGCCGTGCAGGATCGCCGAGACCTCCGGCTGCGACTGCCCGGTCAGGCTCCCGATCTGCTGCTGGCTCCAGCCGTGCTTCTTCTGCAACCACGTGAACAGGCCGATGATGTCGCGTTCGCCGAGGAGGGGAAGCACGTCCTGTCGGGTCCACCAGGCTGGATCGGGAATAGGCAGCGCGGTTGGGACTGTGTTCACGGGCCTACCTCCGGTGAGAGGCTAGCCGGGGCCGGGGTGGCTGCCCATACAAAGGGCATATATGACGTGGTGTATGGGGTGGTCGGGTTAGACGGTGCGGCGCTCGTCGGGATCGCGGTCCCGGTCGTCCTCCGGCGGCTTCGGGGTACGGCAGCAGTACTCCAGCCACAGCGCCCCGCCGACCAGCAGCGCGGCGCACACCACGCCGACGGTGCCGGTGAACGCGTCGCCCGGCGCGGCCGTCACGGTGGACAGCCGCGGCAACAGGTAGGCCAGCAGCCCGGCCCAGCCGCCCAGCGCCGCGGCGCCGACCAGGGCGCTGGCCTTGGCGAGGGCGAGCTGCCGGGCGGCCACCAGCGGGTCGACCGGCTCCAGCCCGGGACTGTGCCGGATCCGCGCCCGGAGCTGGAAGCCGGAGATCAGCTCGGCCACCGCCAGCACCGCCAGCGACAGCGGCACGAACCAGTGCAGCCGCGGCAGGCTGCCGTAGAACTGGCGGACGGCCAGCCAGCTCACCAGCCCGGCGGCCACCGCCACGGCGGCCAGGTCACGCAGGTGGGTCGGCTGGGTCGGCTTCATGACAGCTCCAGGTCGGTACGCCGGACGCCGGACCGGTCGAGCCGCCGCACCAGGTCGGCCACCGGACCGTACCCGGGCAGCACCGCGTCCGGGTCCACCTCCGCCCACGGCACCAGCACGAACGCCCGCTCGTGCGCCCGCGGGTGCGGCAGGGTCAGCTCGGGGTCGGCCGACCGCACGTCGTCCACCGCGATCACGTCCACGTCCAGGGTGCGCGGCCCCCAGCGGACCTCGCGGGTGCGTGCCGCCGCCGCCTCGGCCGCACGGGCCCGGGCCAGCCAGCCGCGTGGGCCGGTGCCCGGGTCGGCCACCAGGACCACGGCGTTGTAGTAGTCGTCCTGCGGCACCGGCCCCCACGGCGCGCTCCGGTACACCCCCGACACCGCGCGCAGGGCGTCGCGCAGCCGGTCCACGCAGCCCTGCAGGTAGGCCAGCCGGTCGCCCACGTTCGAGCCGAGGGACAGCACCGCGCCGCTCACGTCAGGGCCCCGGCGAAGACGCGGGGCCTGCGGAGCGTTCTCGGGGGGCGGCTCACCGCGACCGCCGGATGCTGACCGCGACATCGCCGAACTCCTGCTCGATCGGCGCCTGCGGCTTGTGCACCGTCACCTCGCACGCCCAGGCCCGGCCGTCTTCCAGGCAGGTGGCGGCCAGCCGGGCGGCCAGCGTCTCCAGCAGGTTCACCGGGTCGCCGGCCACCACCGCGGCCAGCCGGTCGGCGAGCTGCCCGTAGTCCACGGTGTCCCGCACGTCGTCTGAGCCGGCCGCCGCAGTGGTGTCCAGCCAGAGCGTCGCGTCCACCACGAAGTCCTGGCCGTCGCGGCGCTCGGCGGGGTGCACCCCGTGGTGGCCGCGCACCCGCAGGCCGGTCAGCACGATCCGGTCGTTCGACGTGCCCGCTGCGTTCACGGCCCCGGCTCCGCCCTCGTTCGCCTCGTTCACGGCCCGGCTCCGCCCTCGTTCGCCTCCTCGGGGCGCAGCGCCGCCACCACCTTCAGCGCGTCGAGGTTGCGCCGCACCTCGTGTACCCGTACCCCCCAGACGCCGGCCAGCGCCGCGACAACGGTGGTGGCCACGGTGGCATCCTCCCGCTCGTGCACCGGCCGCGGCGCGCCGTCCGGTCCGGTCAGCAGCGAACCGAGGAACGACTTGCGGGAGGTGCCCACCAGCACCGGCAGACCGGTGGACACGAACTCATCCAGCCGGCGCAGCACCGCCCAGTTGTGGGTGGCCGTCTTGGCGAAGCCCAGCCCGGGGTCGATCACCAGGTTGTGCCCGGCCACCCCGGCGGCCAGCGCCGCGTCCACCCGCGCGGCGAGCTCGCGCCGGACGTCGGCCACCACGTCGTCGTACTTCGCCAGCGCAAGCATGTCGCGGCTGTGGCCACGCCAGTGCATCAGGATGAGCGGTACGCCGGCGTCCGCGGCCACGCGGGCCATGTCCGGATCGGCCAGTCCGCCGCTCACGTCGTTGATCACCGCGGCGCCGGCCTCCACCGCGGCGGCGGCCACGGCGGCCCGCATGGTGTCCACGCTGACCGCGATGCCCTCGCCGGCCAGCGTCGTGATCGCGGGGAGAATGCGCCGGATCTCCTCCGCGGCCTCCACCCGGTCGGCGCCCGGACGGGTCGACTCGCCCCCGACGTCGACCAGGTCGGCACCCTCGGCCCACAGCTGCCGCCCGTGCTCCAGCGCCGCGTCCAACCCGGCGTACCGGCCGCCGTCGGAGAACGAGTCCGGGGTGACGTTCAGCACGCCCACCACCGCGCAGCGGGAACGGGGGCGCGGCAGGCCGGCCATCACTTGCCCAGGATGAGGCTCATCGCCTCGGCCCGGGTGGAGCTCTGCGTCTGGAACAGCCCGCGCACCGCCGAGGTCACGGTGCGCGACCCGGGTTTGCGCACCCCGCGCAGGGTCATGCACAGGTGCTCGGCGTCGATCACCACGATCACGCCACGCGGTTCCAGCCGGCGGACCAGCGCGTCGGCGATCTGGCTGGTCATCCGCTCCTGCACCTGCGGGCGCCGGGCGTACATGTCCACGATCCGGGCCAGCTTCGACAGGCCGGTGATCTGGCCCTTCTCGTTGGGGATGTAGCCGACGTGGGCAACGCCGTGGAACGGGGTCAGGTGGTGCTCGCACACCGAGGCCATCTCGATGTCCTTGACCAGCACCATCTCCTCGTGACCCTCGTCGAACACCGTGGTCAGCACCTCGTCCGGGTCCACGTACAGCCCGGCGAACTGCTCCGCCCAGGCCCGCGCGACCCGTTCGGGGGTGCGCACCAGCCCTTCCCGCTCCGGGTCCTCGCCGATGGCGAGCAGCAGCTCGCGTACCGCTGCCTGCACCCGGACGGTGTCGAACCGCCCCTTCACGGTGCCGCGCTCACTCCCGCGCTCCGGCCTCGCTGTTGAACGGCCAGTCGTCCTCGGGGCCGACCGGCGGGCGCTGCTGCGCGGACGGGAACGGCGGGCCGGACTGCTGTGGTGACCGGCCGGCCGGCGGACCGCTGCCCTGGGGTGCGTGGTGGCCGCCGCCCTGGGGTGCGTGGTTGCCGCCGCCCCGGGGTGCGTGGTTGCCGCCGCCCTGGGGTGCGTGGTTGCCGCCGCCCTGGGGTGCGTGGGGGGCGGCCTGCGGATCGGGCTGAGCGGTGCCGCGCGGGTACGGCGACGGCCCCGGCCGGCCGGGGCTGCCCGACGGCGGCGGCGGGTACGACGGGAGCGCGCCGGCCGGCGGCGTGGGCGGCACCGCCACCGACTGGGCCACACCAGCCGTGGCCGGCATGGCGGCCGGCACCGTCGGGGCGCCGTTCACCTGCTGGCCATTGGCCGCGGCGATCTCCGCCGGGGTGAGCACCGGCGGCTTGTCCGACGGGGTGCGCTTGCCGAACGTGTACGTGTTGTGCGGCGCCCGCTTCTGCACCCGGGACGCGACCCGGGCCATGTCGGCCTTGGACAGCGTCTCCTTCTCGATCAGCTCGAGCACCATGTCGTCGAGCACGTCGCGGTACTCGACCAGGATCTCCCACGCCTCGTCGTGCGCGCTCTCGATCAGCGCCCGCGTCTCGACGTCGATGTCGGCGGCCACCTCCTCGGAGTAGTCCCGCTGGTGGCCGTAGTCCCTGCCCAGGAACGGCTCAGACTCGTTGGTGCCGTACTTCACCGCGCCCAGCCTGGCGCTCATGCCGTACTCGGTGACCATCGCCCGGGCCAGCTTCGACGCCTTCTCGATGTCGTTGCTGGCACCCGTGGTGGGCTCGTGGAAGACCAGCTCCTCCGCCGCGCGGCCGCCCAGCGCGTACACGAGCTGGTCGATCATCTCCGAACGGGTCTGGGTGTACCGGTCCTCGGTGGGCAGCACCAGGGTGTGCCCGAGCGAGCGGCCCCGGGACAGGATGGTCACCTTGTGCACGGGGTCGAGGTTGGGCAGCGCCCAGGCGACCAGCGCGTGCCCACCCTCGTGGTACGCGGTGATCTTCTTCTCCTTGTCGCTCATCACCCGGGTCCGCCGCTCCGGGCCGGCGATCACCCGGTCGATCGCCTCCTCCAGCGCGGCGTTGGTGATGAACCGGCCGTTGTTGCGGGCGGTGAGCAGTGCGGCCTCGTTCACCACGTTGGCCAGGTCGGCGCCGGTGAAGCCGGGGGTGCGCCGGGCGACGGTGGCCAGATCCACGTCGGGCGTGAGCGGCTTGCCCTTGGCGTGCACGTTCAGGATGGCGATGCGGCCCTGCAGGTCCGGGCGGTCCACCGGGATCTGCCGGTCGAAGCGGCCCGGCCGCAGCAGCGCCGGATCAAGGATGTCCGGCCGGTTGGTGGCCGCGATCAGGATCACGCCGCCCTTGACGTCGAAGCCGTCCATCTCCACCAGGAGCTGGTTCAGCGTCTGCTCCCGCTCGTCGTGGCCGCCGCCGAGGCCGGCGCCGCGGTGCCGGCCGACCGCGTCGATCTCGTCCACGAAGATGATCGCCGGCGCGTTCGCCTTGGCCTGCTCGAACAGGTCACGCACCCGCGACGCGCCGACACCGACGAACATCTCCACGAAGTCCGAGCCGGAGATCGAGTAGAACGGGACGCCGGCCTCGCCGGCCACCGCGCGGGCCAGCAGCGTCTTGCCGGTGCCGGGCGGGCCGTACAGCAGCACGCCCTTGGGGATCTTGGCGCCGATGGCCTGGAACTTGGCCGGGTTCTCCAGGAACTCCTTGATCTCCTGCAGCTCCTCGATGGCCTCGTCCACCCCGGCCACGTCGGCGAACGTGGTCTTCGGGGTGTCCTTGCTCACCAGCTTGGCCTTGGCCTTGCCGAAGTTCATCACCCGGCTGCCGCCACCCTGGATCTGGTTCATCACCAGGAACAGCAGGAACACCACGATCGCGATCGGCAGCAGGGAGAACAGGAGTTGGACGAACGTGTTCTCCTGGGTGACGTTCGTGGTGAACGTCGCACCGTCGCCGGCCTTGCCCTTGACCGTGTCGAAGATCTCGTCCGCGGACTGCGCCGGGTACGACGCGGTGATCTTCTTGTCGCCGTCGACGGGGTTCTTCAGGGTGATATCGAGCGTCTGCTGCTTGTCGTTGATGGTGATCTTGCTGAAGTTGCCGGCGTCGATCTGGGACAGCGCCTTGGAGGTCTCCACCTCGGCGAAGCCGCCGTTGCCGCGGATCAGCGGAGGAACCACCAGCAGGGCCAGCACGACGAGCGCGGCCCAGACCCACCATTTGCGGAAGAAGTTTCTGCGATCCATATGGCTGCAAGGCGACCGATTGGGGTGGCCTCGTCCTCCTGATCTGGCTGGTGCGGGCGCGGACCTCTCGCCGTCCGGCGATCATCCCCGGTTACCGAACGGTACACCGGGAGGACGTGTCACGCAGGGCCGCCTGGCAGCTTCCCTGCCTCTCCAACGAGCGTCCTGACCTGCATGTTCCACACGGCTCACCGGGCCGGACGGGCAGCACATACCCAGGATCAGCGGGTGTAGACCTCTGGGTTGAGCCGGCCCACATGTGGCAGTCCACGATACCGCTCCGCATAGTCGAGGCCGTAGCCCACCACGAACTCGTTCGGGATGTCGAAGCCGAGATACCGCACCGGCACCTGGACTTTGATCGCGTCCGGCTTGCGCAGCAGGGCCACCACCTCCAGGGTGGCCGGCTGCCGGCTGGTCAGGTTGCGCAGCAGCCAGGACAGGGTCAGCCCGGAGTCGATTATGTCCTCCACCACCAGCACGTGCCGGCCGGAGATGTCCCGGTCGAGGTCCTTGAGGATGCGCACGATGCCGGACGAGGAGGTGGCCGAGCCGTACGAGGACACCGCCATGAACTCCAACTCGACCGGCCGGGTCAACGCCCGGGCCAGGTCGGACATGAACATGACGGCGCCCTTGAGCACCCCCACCAGCAGGATGTCCCGGTCGGCGTAGTCGGCGTCGATGAGCGCCGCCAACTCGGCGATCTTCGCGCGGATCTCCTGCTCGGACACCACGACGGTCTCGATGTCGCCGTCGCACACGGTTGCTCCTCGAGGCTCGGTCCGGGCACGCCACGTGCAGCCTGCCATGCCGGGCCGTGGCGCCGAACCCGGGGCGCCGTCCGCGCGACGGCTCACTCGGGTGGCTCGTCACTCGGGTGGCTCGTCACTCGGGTGGCTCGTCACTCGGGTGGCTCGGAGTCGTCCAGGCGCAGCGCGCCGTGCCGGCGGGTGACGCGGCGGCCACCTGGCAGGGAGACCGGGCCCTGGCCGTGCCAGCCGGTGAGAAGGTGGTCGATGGCCGTCAGGTGGGCCGAGGTCAGCCCGGGTACGTCGCGCAGCCAGGTACGGAGCAGGCGGCGGCGCAGGCCGTCGGGCAGGTCGGCGAGGGCGCCGACGTCGACCCGGTCGGCGGCCCGGATGCGCTCCCGGGCCAGGTCGGCCGCGACGGCGTCCAGCGCTGTCAGATCGGCGCGCAGCAGGGTGGCGGTGCGGGCCAGCGCCTCGGCGACGCCGCCGCCCAGCACGTCCTCCAGCAGCGGCAGGACCTCGTGCCGCAGCCTCGCCCTGCGGTACCGCGGGTCGGCGTTGTGCGGGTCAACCCACGCCGGCAGTCCCTCGGCGGCGCAGGCGGCCGCGGTGGTCGCCCGGCGGATCCCGAGCAGCGGGCGCAGGTACGGCGGGTCGGCGGGGCGCATGCCGGCGATCGACCGCGGGCCGGAGCCACGGCCCAGGCCGAGCAGCACCGTCTCGGCCTGGTCGTCCAGGGTGTGCCCGAGCAGCACCCACCGGGCAGCCGTCGCCGCCGCGGCCTGGTCCAACGCGCTGTACCGGGCTCGCCGGGCGGCCGCCTCGGGGCCGCCGTCGCCGGTGGCGTCGACCCGCCGGACCAGCACCGGATCCAGGCCGAGACCGCGCAGCAGCTCCGCGACCCGGTTGGCGCGGTCGGCCGAGCCCGGTTGCAGCGCATGGTCGACGGTGACCGCCCCGGCGGCGATCCCGCGGCGCGGCGCCTCGAAGGCGACCGCCGCGGCCAGGGCGAGCGAGTCGGCGCCGCCGCTGCACGCGACCAGCACCGGGGCCGCCGGCTCGACGTACTCGGTCAACGCCCGCCGTACCGCGACACGCACCTGCGCCACCGCGGGATCCGGACCGCCGCTGTGCCCACTGGTTCGCTCGCTCGCAAGCTCGCTCACTGGTGCACCCTCCGCGCTGCGCTCGTCGGCCGCGTGAGCGTCCGCTGCTGTGCTCATTGGTTCGCTCGCAAGCTCGCTCACGCAACCTCCTCGCTGCGCTCGTCGGCCGCGTGAGCGTCCGCTGCTGTGCTCATTGGTTCGCTCGCAAGCTCGCTCACTGGCGCATTCTCCTGTCCGCCCACGGCGCGATGCAGCAACCCACACGGCAGTCCGTCCTGGCAACGGCTCGGGATGGCCGCCGGCGCGCGGCGCGTCCGCCGGACGACGGGCCGGGTCGGGCCGAGGCGGTGCGGCGGACGACGGGGCGGGTCAGGCCGATGCGGCGGGGCGGATGCCGTGGATGCGCTCCACCCAGGCCTCCGGCGCGGACAGCTCGGACTTGCGCGGCAGCGTCTCCGCGGAGGACCACACCGCGTTGAAGCCCTCCATGCCGACCACGTCGATCACGCCGCGGACGAACTTCGCCCCCTCGGAGTACTGCCGCATCTTCACATCCATGCCGAGCAGCCGGCGCAGCAGACGGTCCAGCGGCCCGGTGCCCTTGCGGCGCTGCTGGAAGCGCTCCCGGATGGTGGTCAGCGACGGGATCACGTCCTCGTCCACCGCGTCCATCACGTACTCCGCGTGCCCCTCGACCAGGCTCATGAAGGCCGTGATCCGGTCCAGCACCTCGCGCTGCGCCGGGGTCTGCACCAGCGCCAGCAGCCCCTGCCCGTCGCCGGAGTGGCCGCGCACCGCGCTGCCGAGATCGCGCAGCGCGCCGACGACCCGCTCGCGCAGGGCATCCGGGTCCAGGTCGGTGGCCTCGACCAGCCGGGCCACCTCGGCGGTCAGGTGCCCCGACAGCCACGGTACGGCGGTGAACTGCACCCGGTGGGTGACCTCGTGCAGGCACACCCACAGCCGGAAGTCGGTGGGGTCGACGCCGAGCGCGCGCTCGGCCTCGACGACGTTCGGGGCGACCAGCAGCAGGGCGCCGCCCTCCGGGCCGAAGATCTCGTACTGGCCGAGCACCTTGCTGGACAGGAACGCCAGCACGGCGCCCGCCTGCAGCCCGGTGACCCGCGGGCCCACGCTGGCCACGATCCGCCCCGGGGAACGCCGTTCGGTGAGCTTGGCCACCAGCGGGGTGAGCAGGTTCTGCAGGCCGACGGCGTTCGCCGCCACCCAGCCGTGCCGGTCCACGATCCGGGCCGGCGGGGCGAGGCCCGGCGCGGTCAGCCCGGTGATCCGCTCGACATGGCCGGTGGCAACCTCGGCGTGCGCCCGGAGCTGGGCCACCACGGCGTCCGCCTCGCTGCGCGTCGCGTCGGGGCCGGGCCTGGCGAGCCGGCGCGCGGTGGAGACGGCGAGGTCCCAGTCCACCATCCCGGCTGGTACGTCGTTCGCTGCGCCTTCGCTCATGCCAGCAACCGTACGCTTCGGTAACTACCCGCGCCGCCGCGCAGCCGGCCCTACCCCACGCGGGTGAGCGCGGCAACGGCCACGTCCAGGGCGGCCTCCGCGCCCAGGACGCCGGGCACCCGGGCGGCCAGGAACGCGAACGCGAGCAGCCGCCCGTTCGCGGTCTGCACCACCCCGGCCAGGCTGCTCACCCCGGTCAGGGTGCCGGTCTTGGCCCGCACCGCGCCCGCCGCGGCCGCCGCCGCACCGGCGCGGTAGCGGTCGTCCAGCGTGCCGTCGTAGCCGCCCACCGGCAGCCCGGCGAACAAAGGGTGCAGTTCGGGATGCTGCGCGGACGCGGCGACCCGCAGCAGCGAGACCAGCAGCGCCGGGCTGAGCCGGTCCGACGCGGACAGCCCGCTGCCGTCCAGCAGCCGGTCGCCGGCCACGTCGAGGCCCAGCCGGCCGAGCACCGTACGCACCGCCGCCACCGCGCCGGCGAACGACGCCGGCTGGTGCTCGGCGAGCGCCACCTGGCGGGCCAGCATCTCGGCGAGCACGTTGTCGCTGCGCAGCAGGGTGCGTTCCAGGATGCGGGCCAACGGCGGGGACCTCACCTCGCCGAGCACCGTCGCGGCGGCCGCCGCCCGGCCCCGCGCCACCGCCTGCACGGGCACCCCGAGCAGCCGCGCGAACGCCCGGCCGGCGTCCAGGTCGGGCGCCTGCGAGCGGGCCACCTGGCCGGGCTGGCGGCCGCCGTCGATCATCAACGCGGTGATGGGCGTGACGTAGCCGCCGCTCACGTCGCGGGGGTCCCAGGCGGGGGCGAGCGCGGGACCGGTGAACAGCGAGCCGTCGACGAGGACGCGGGTCGGTCTGGTGCCGGTACGCCGCACCGCCGCGGCCAGGTCGGCCAGCCGGGCGGCGCCGGCGTACGTCGCGGGCCTGCCGGGCGGTGCCCCGGACAGGGTCAGGTCCCCGCCGCCGACCAGTACCACCTCGCCCGGCCGCGCACCCGCCACCGCCCTGGTGGCGAACCGGTGGTCGGCCGGGTAGCTGGCCAGCACCGCGGCGGCGGTGGTCAGCTTGGCCGTGGAGGCCGGCGCGGCCAGCCGGGCGCCGCCGGAGTCGAACAGGGTGGTGCCGGTGGCCAGGTCGGTGACCGTGGCGGACACCAGCGGGCCGAGCCGCCTGTCCCGCAGCGGGCCGGCCAGCCGGGCGGCCACCGCGGCCGGGCCGGGGGCAGCGCCGGTCGGGTCGAGTGCGGCGAGCACCGGGGCGGGGGCCACCACCGGCGGCTCGACCGGCCCGGCCGCTCCCGACCCGGCCCCCGACCCGGCCGCCCCCGGCTGGCCGGCCCGGGCCTGCGGGCTGCCGGTCCGGGTGGCGTACAGCGCGGCGGCGCCGACCGCCAGCGCGGCGGCGAGCAGCAGCACCAGCGCGACGAAGCCGGCCTGCCGCCACCGCGTGCGGCCGGGCACCGAGACCCGCCCGACAACCCTCACGCCACCCCCTGGCACCCATCCCGACCCGCGACGGTCCACACTAGACAACCGTGGAGTTCGACGTCTTCATCGAGATCCCGAAGGGCCAGCGGAACAAGTACGAGCTGGACCACAAGACGGGGCGCATCCGGCTGGACCGCACGCTGTTCACCGCGACCCAGTACCCGGCCGACTATGGCTTCATCGAGGACACCCTCGGCGACGACGGCGACCCGCTGGACGCGCTGGTGCTGGTGCAGGAGCCGACCTTCCCGGGCTGCGTGATCCTGTCCCGGGCGATCGGCATGTTCCGGATGACCGACGAGAAGGGCGGCGACGACAAGGTGCTCTGCGTGCCGGCGGCCGACCCGCGGCTGGAGCACCTGCGCGACATCCACCACGTACCGGCGTTCGACCGGCTGGAGATCCAGCACTTCTTCGAGGTGTACAAGGCGCTGGAGCCCGGCAAGTCCGTCGAGGGCGCCACCTGGGTGGGCCGTGCCGAGGCCGAGGCGGAGATCCTCACCTCCCGCCGCCGCCTCCGGGACGCCCACCCCTCCTGAGGCCGGGACGCCCACCCGTCCTGAGCGGGAAACCGGGGCGCGCCGGCCTCAGGCCACGGCGGGCTCGACGGCGTCCTCGACCGCGGTCGGCGCGCCGCCACGGAGGCGTTTTGCCCGGATGAACACGGTGAGCACGAACGCGACCAGCAGCACCGGCACGGCCAGGCCGAACGCGGTGGCGATCGCGTGCGTGTAGCTGTCCGGCTCGGGCACTCCGGTCACCACCCGGCCGTCCGGCAACCGGATCGGCGGCAGGTACGTGGTCCGCGCGTTCACCGCCGCGCCGAACAGGGCCGAACCGATCGCGCCGCCCAGCGACCGGAAGAACGTGACCGACCCGGTCGCCACCCCGAGTTCGGCCGGGTCGGCGTCGTTCTGCGCCGCGAGCACCAGCGTCTGCATGGCCAGCCCGAGGCCGATCCCGACCAGCAGCATGTAGCCGCTGATCAGCCATATCGAGGTGAGCTGCCCCAGGGTTCCGAGCAGCCCCAGCCCGGCCGCGGCGATCAGCGAACCGGCGATCGGGTACGGGCGGTACACACCCGTGCGGGTGATCGCCTGGCCACTGGCGATCGACGCGGACAGCACGCCGACCATCAGCGGCAGCATCAGCAGGCCGGCCCTGGTGGCCGAGAACCCACGGACGAACTGCAGGTAGAGCGGCAGGTACAGGATCGCGCCGAACATGCCGGCGCCGATGGCGAACGTTGCCCCGTTGACCAGGTTGAACGTGCGGTTGCGGAACAGCCGCAGCGGCAGGATCGGCTCCGCGGCGCGGTACTCCACGAACAGGAAGGCGACCAGCAGCAGTACCCCGGCCACGGCCAGCCCGACGATCCTGCCGCCGCCCCACGGCCAGCCCGGCCGGCCGCCCCACTGCATGACGAACAGCAGCGCGCTGGTGCCGGCGACCAGCAGGAACGCGCCGAGGAGGTCGACCCGGTGCCTGGTGGGCGTGTGCTGCAGACGGAGGTTGCGCGCCACGATGAGCCAGGCGACCACGCCGACCGGGAGGTTGACGAGGAAGACCCAGTGCCACGAGAGATGGTCGGTGATCAGGCCGCCGAGCAGTGGACCTGCCACGCTGGACAGCCCGAACACGGCACCGAAGTAGCCGGTGTACCGACCGCGCTCCCGCGGGCTGACGATGTCGCCGATGATCGTGAAGGCCAGCGACATCAGGCCGCCGGCGCCCAGCCCCTGGATGGCGCGCGCCGCCACCAGCATGGTCATGTTCTGCGAGATCCCGCCGAGCAGCGAGCCGACCAGGAACACCGCGATCACGAACTGGAAGACCGGCCGCCGCCCGTACTGGTCGGACAGCTTCCCGTACAGCGGCGTGGACACCGTCGAGGCGATCAGGTACGCCGCCACCGTCCAGGTCACCTTGTCCGCGCCGCCCAGATCGGTGACGATCGTCTTCATCGCCGTACCGACGATGCTCTGGTCCAGCGCCGCCAGGAACATGCCGGCCATCAGCCCGCTGAAGATCACCATGATCTCGCGGTGCGACAGCGTCCGCGGCTCCCCTTCGACCGCCGGTCGGCTCGCGGTGCTCAACGGCGTTCCCCGCTCCACTCGTGCTCGTTCCGGTTCACTTCGGCGTTCAACTGGCGGAGCAGCCGGACCAGGTCGTGCTGGTCGGCGGCGCTCCAGTGACCGACCAGGCGGCGCATCCGGTCGCACCTGCCGGACCGCACCTCGCGCAGCACGTCGGCGCCCTGGTCGGTGACCTCGATGAGCTGGGCGCGGCCGTCTTCCGGGTCACGCTCCCGCCGCACGTACCCGACCTGCTCCAACGCGGTCAGGTGCCGGCTCACCGTGGACAGGTCCAACCTGAGCAGGTCTGCCAGCGCACTGGGGCGCATCGGGCCGAGGTCGAGCAGCCGACCGAGCGCGAAGTAGGCCATCCGCTCCAGCGGGCGGCCGAAACTCTGCCGGTACCGGCTCTGCGCCCGGTCGGCGGAGAGCACGAACTGGCCCAACTCGCGTTCGAGATCCTCGTACAGGCCCACCGTTGCTTCGCATTCTTACTTGTGCTCTGCAACTAGTTTAGTTGCAGACCATAAGCAGGACAAGCCCGTTCACGCCAGCGAGGCTCAGACCAGGTCCGGGTTCGGCGGCGGCGGGATCGGGCTCGGCTCGGGTGCCGGCGGGATCGGGTCCGGGTTCGGCGTGGGTGGGATGGGACCGGGCTGCGGCGGGACCGGGTACGGCCCGGGTCGCGGCGGCTGCGGCGGTCCGGGGTCGGGCACCGGCGACGGCGGCCGTGGGTCCGGGCCAGGCTGCGGCGGCCAGGGGTCGGGTGCCGGTGCTGGCGGCTTCGGGTCGGGGCCCGGCTGCGGCGGCAGCGGGTCGGGCACCGGCGATGGCGGGGCCGGGTCCGGTGCGGGCTGCGGCGGGATCGGGTCCGGGATGGGGGCCGGCGGCACCGGATCCGGCCCCGGCTGCGGCGGCTGCGGCACCATCGGGTCCATCGGGTCCATCGGTCGCGTCATGGCGCACCTCCCTCGTGCGGCGTACCCCCTGATCGTCTCGCATAACCGGGCCGCCGCGGCGCTGGCGCAGGGCCGCGCCCCTCTGGGCAGAGTTGCCCGGAAAGCCGCGGCAGGCCGGCCGGGTGGTCGATACGATCGCGCGATGCCCGAGGCGACACAGCCGGCCAGACCGAAGGACCTGACGGAGCAGGAGCTCGGGTTCGCCCGGCAGGACGCAGTGCGCTGGCTGTCGCCCGGCGTCCTCGTCGGCACCGGCATCAGGGCGCTGCTGGCCTCGATCTTCGGCAGCTACGCCGACAAGCGCGAGCTGCAGGCCGTACTGCCGCCCAAGGTGCACGACCACGCGCAGGGCGAGGAGTTGTGGCTGGACTTCACGGCCGACGTTGGCGACGGGTTCGACCCGACGTACTCGATCGCCTCGCTGCTGGCCGCGCCGGGCATCGCGGTCACCGACGGCGGGGAGCGGAAGGAGTTGCCGCGCGGGCAACTGCTGGTGCTCGGCGGCGACCAGATCTACCCGGCGGCATCGGCCCGCGGGTACGAGGACCGCACCAAGGGCCCGTACCGCGCCGCGCTGCCGGTGGCACCGGACCCGGCGCCGGTGATGTTCGCGCTGCCCGGCAACCACGACTGGTACGACGGGCTGACCGCGTTCCTGCGGGTGTTCACCCAGGCGCGGCCGATCGGCGGCTGGGCCACCGAGCAGAGCCGCAGCTACTTCGCCATCCAGCTGCCGCAGCGGTGGTGGCTGTACGCGGTGGACGCGCAGCTCTCCTCCTACATCGACTCGCCGCAACTGGAGTACTTCAGCGCTGCCGCCCAGCAACTGCGGCCCGGCGACGCGGTGATCCTGTGCTGGCCGACCCCGGTCTGGGTCGAGACCGCCCGGAACCCCGAGGCGTACGACCCGATCGAGTTCTTCGAGGGCGAGATCATCGCCCCGCGGGGCGCCACGATCCGGGCGATGCTGTCCGGCGACGCGCACCACTACGTCCGGTACGCCGACGACCAGGGCACCGGCACCCGGATCACCTGCGGCACGGGCGGGGCGTACCTGGTGGCCACCCACCGGCTGCCGGAGAAGCTGGAGGTGCCGTCCCCGAAGTCGCGGATGCGGCGGCGCACCGACCCGCGCCACTACACCCTGCGAACCCGCTACCCGGACCGGAAGGAGTCCGCCGCGCTGGCCCCGGGGATCCTGCGGCTGGGCTGGCGGAACCCGGGGTTCTGGACGTTCATGGGCATCCTGCAGACGCTGTTCGTGATCTCGCTGGTGTTCGCGGTGGACTACGGGCGGCGGACCGGCGGCAGCGTGGGCAGCCTGGAGACGCTGCGGGCCTCGTTCCCGTGCGTGGTGCTGGCCGGGCTGTACGTCTACGGGGCGTACCTGTTCGCGAAGCTCGACCGGGGCAGCCCGCGGCGGACGGCGGTGGTGGCCGGGCTGCTGCACGGCCTGGCGCAGCTCGGGCTGGGCGCCGGGTGGACGTTCGCCGTGTTCGCGCTGCACCGCTTCCGGCCCGACTGGCTGCCGGACATCCTGCTGGCGCTGGTCGTCGTGGCGCTCACCTTCGTGCTGGTCGGCTTCGCCGCCACCCTGCTCACCGGCGTGTACCTGCTGCTGGCCAGCCTGGTCGACGTCAACCTGAACGAGGTGATGGCCGGCCAGTCGATCGAGGACTACAAGGGCTTCCTGCGGCTGCACATCGACACCGACGCAAGCCTGCGGATCTACCCGGTCAAGCTACGGAAGGTCTGCCACCGCTGGCAGGCCGACCCGGGCGGCGCCGCCGCGGACCCGTGGCTGAAACCGGCCGGCGACCCGCTGGCACCGGAGCTGATCGAGCCGTCCATCCGCATCCCCCGCGAGGAGCCGCTCTGAGGGTTGTGGAACCGTCTGCCGGGACAGCCCACCCGGGTTTCCGCACGCCAAGGGAGCGGGATGCGACCGCTGGACGGGATCACCGTGGTCAGCCTGGAGCAGGCGGTGGCCGCGCCGTTCGCCACCCGGCAGCTCGCCGACCTCGGAGCCCGCGTCATCAAGATCGAGCGGCCCGGCGGCGGCGACTTCGCCCGGCGGTACGACGAGTCGGTGCTCGGACAGTCGGCCTACTTCGTCTGGCTCAACCGGTCGAAGGAGTCGCTCACGCTGGACGTGAAGGCGCCGGCCGGCCGCGCGGTGCTGGCCGACCTGCTGGCCGGCGCGGACGTGTTCGTGCAGAACCTGGCGCCCGGCGCGGCCCGCCGGCTCGGGCTGGCCGCCGAGGATCTGGCCGCCGGGCACCCCCGGCTGGTCGTCTGCGACATCTCCGGGTACGGCAACGACGGGCCGTGGGCCGACCGCAAGGCGTACGACCTGCTGGTCCAGGCCGAGGCCGGGGTGGTGTCGCTGACCGGTACGCCGGACGCCCCGGCCAGGGTGGGCATCTCGATCGCGGACATCGCCGCCGGGATGTACGCCTACTCCGGCATCCTCACCGCGCTGTACACCCGGGCCACCACCGGGGTGGCGCCGCCGGTGGCCGTGTCGCTGCTCGATGCGCTCGGCGAGTGGATGGGCTCGCCCGCGTACTACACCGAGTACGGCGGTGCGCAGCCGGACCGGACCGGCGCCGAGCACGCCACCATCGCGCCGTACGGGCCGTACCGGGTGGCCGGCGGCGCAACCGTGCTGATCGGCATCCAGAACGAGCGGGAGTGGGCGGCGTTCTGCACGATCGTGCTGGGCGACCCGGCGGTGGCCACCGACCAGCGGTTCGCCCGCAACCCCGACCGGGTGGCGAACCGCGCGGCGCTCAACGACCTGGTCGCGGCCCGGTTCGCCGCGCTGACCGCCGACGCCGCCGTCGCGCTGCTGGACGCGGCCGGCATCGCCAACGCCCGGCTGAACTCGGTGGCCGACTTCCTGGCCCACCCCGCACTGGCCGGCCGGGACCGCTGGCGCACCGTTCCCACGCCCGGCGGCCCGGTCCGGGCGCTGCTGCCGCCGGCCACCCTCGGCGGGGTGCCGCCCCGGATGGGTGCGGTGCCCGCCGTGGGCGAGCACACCGACGCGATCCTGGCCGGGCTCGGCCGGTCCGCCGCCGAGATCGCCCGGCTGCGGGCAGCGGAGGTGGTCTGAGGTGCACGTCCGCGGGCTGCTGTTCGACAACGACGGGGTGCTGATCGACAGCACCGCGGCGGTGGAGGCGGCGTGGCGGGCCTTCGCCGGGTGGTACGGCCTGCCGGCCACCGAACTGCTGGCGCAGGTGCACGGGCGGCGGTCCCAGGACGTGATCGAGGGGTACGCGGACCGGCTGCCGGTGTCGGTGGACGAGGCACTGCGCCGGCTGCTCGCGGACGCGGTGGGCGGCGACACGCCGATGACGGTGCTGCCCGGCGCGGCCGCGCTGCTCCGGTCACTGCCTGCCCGCGGCTGGGCGGTGGTGACCTCCGGCACCCGCGGCGTGGCCCGGGCCCGGCTGGCCGCCGCCGGGCTGCCCGAGCCGCCGGTGCTGGTCACCGCGGAGGACGTGCCCGCCGGCAAGCCCGATCCGGCGCCGTACCGGCTCGCCGCGCCACCCGCCTCGGCCTCGACCCGGCCGACTGCCTCGCCATCGAGGACGCGCCACCCGGCCTGGCCTCCGCCCGCACCGCCGGTTGCCGCACCCTGGCCCTGCTGACCACGCATCCCCGCGCCGACCTCGACGCCGACGTGGTGGTCCCGGACCTCACCGCCGTCCACGTCGAGGCGACCCTGGCCGGGTTCCACGTGGCGGTGTCCGCTCAGGGCTGACCGGGCTGGTCCGTGTCGGTCCGTGTGGGTCTGTGTGGGTCTGTGTGGGCGGCAGGACTGCTTTTGGCGTGTCGTTGGGTGGATGGTTGCGTTTTGAGCTACTGCCGCGCCCACCACCTCGCTCACGCTCGGCGGCAGGCTTGCCACCGGGTTGTGCCATGAACGTGGAGAGGGGTTGCTGTGTTTGGGTGAGTAGGTAGTAGCTGCGTGGGTAGTAAATATGCCCGGGTGGTGAGCGTTGAGGGAAAAGGCGTGGCGTGACTGCGTCAGGTGGGGCCGGGGAAGGTGAATGCTGTCTGAAGCGTCGAAAAAAGCGTAGAAGACGTCTGAACCGGGGTGTTTCGGTGATCCCGGGATGAGTCTGGAAGGTGCCCGGTTACTGGCCAGGCGGCGTCCGGCGTATAGGCATCACGAGTCCCGGCTGCGGCTTTCACACGGAACTTGGGAAGGCAGGCCTTGACACACCCGGCGAGGGTCGGGGAGAGGGAGCGCGTCAAGCGGCAGATCCGTGAGGCGTTGAGTACCGTTGCTTGGCCTGCTGGCGGACCGACTCGTAGTAGTGGTGAAGCCCCTGTAATCGGGGTGGAGCGAAGGGGTCGGCTCATCTGGGTGGATTCGTTCGGGCAACCAGGGATCTGGGAGGGATCGGGTGGAGACATCAAAGCCTGAGGGGAAGTCTTTTGACATTCCGAAGGGTCTGATCTGGGATGCGTACCAGGTCGTCAGGAAGAATAATGGTGCGCCGGGGGTAGACGGAGTGACGATTGAGGAGTTCGAGAAGGATCTGAAGAACAACCTGTACCGTGTGTGGAACAGGCTCTCGTCCGGCACGTATTTCCCGCCGGCGGTGAAAGCGGTGTGGATACCGAAACCGCATGGAGGCGGTCAGCGGATGCTCGGGATTCCTACCATCGCGGACAGGGTGGCGCAAACGGCGGCGGCGATGGCGCTGGGGGTGCGGGTGGAGAAAGTCTTCCACCAGGATTCCTACGGGTATCGTCGGGGCCGGTCGCCGCTGGATGCGGTGGAGGTGTGCCGGCGACGCTGCTGGGAGAGGGACTGGGTCCTGGAACTGGACATCCAGAACTTCTTCGGTAGCTGTGGGCACGAGCTGATCGTGAAGGCGGTGCGGGCGCACTGCGATGCCGACTGCAGGTGGATCGTGCTCTACGTCAGGCGCTGGTTGACAGCGCCAATTCAATACCCGGATGGCACCCGGTCGGCACCGGAGGCGGGGACCCCGCAGGGTTCCGCGATTTCTCCGGTGCTGGCGAACCTCTTCATGACATACGCGTTCGATGCCTGGATGGACCGGGAGTTCCCGGCCGTCCGGTTCGAACGGTACTGCGATGATATCGTGGTACATTGCAGCACCGAACGGCAGGCCCGGGCTGTGTGGGCCGCGGTCGGTGAACGCATGGTCGAGGTCGGGTTGAGGCTACACCCGGACAAGACCCGCCTGGTGTACTGCAAGGACTCGAACCGGCGCGGGCAGTTCGACGCCGTGTCGTTCACGTTCCTGGGGTTTACCTGGCAGCCGCGCTCAGCGAAGAACAGGCGGACGGGACAGAGGTATACCTCGTTCGCGCCGGCGATGAGCAAGGATGCGCTGCGGGCGAAGGGCGTCCAGATCCGCTCCTGGCGGATCCACCGACGCACC
>WNGA01006240.1_pt1 | contig 19289 bp, 20 predicted proteins | sample 5400061 | NCBI WGS metagenome assembly WNGA01 (sample SAMN13153366, study PRJNA577476) | soil metagenome | isolation source: 100 cm soil or saprolite under grassland replicate 2 | place: USA:California | collected 2016-06-15 | reverse complement strand
CACGCGTGCGACCCGGGTAGCCGCGCAGGTTGACGTGCAGCTCCCCGCCGGCGGCTCCGGGCCCGGTCTCCTGCCACACCCAGCTCATCAGGTAGCTGCGGTCGCGGCTCACCTCGTCGATGTTGTTCCAGCGGCTCCCAATCACACCGTCGAGGGGATCGGGCATCCAAGTCGGGCAATAGACGGCCGCGCCGATGCGGTTCGCCAGCCGCTGCCAGCCGTGCAGCGCTTTTGCCGGACAGCGCGCAGAGGCGGCGCCGTAATCGGCGACACGGCGCGGCGTCGACTCGCCCCCGCCGCAGCCGGCGAGCGCGACGAGGGCGATTGCGAGGACCCCGAAACGCTTCATGCAGTCCATTAAAGCCGGGAAAGCCGCAACCTGGGCGCGTCCAGCCGAAATGCCTCGTGGGGCTAGTCATTGACCACACCGGGACCACGCCGCGAGAGGAGTTCGGCTGCCGTCAGCTCGGTCGCGTCGACGAGGACGTGGCTGTAGACGTCGAGCGTCGTCGACGCCTTCGCATGTCCGGTACGCGCCATCAGTTCCCTGATCGGGACGCCCTGGCCGTGCCACAGCGACGTGCGCCGATGCCGCAGCGAGTAGGGGCTGAAGTGCGGGATTCCGGCGGTAACGCAGGCGCGCGCCATCGCGTTCCTGGCTCCGTCGTCGGTGAAGCCCGGGAACACGCGGGCGGTCGCGTCGCGGTCTTCCAGCGGCGGCAGGGTCGCGGCGATCGCGTCCATCAGCCAGCCGGGAACCTGAACGCTTCTCGCCCGCACTGACCGCTGGCCCTTCACGGTCTTGCGGCGCAACCTGATCTTGTTCTCGGCGAAGTCGAGATCGCCGACCTCGAGCGCCTCGTCCAATCGGGCGACCGTCGCGATCAGCGCGTCCGGCGGCTGGTCCCGCCAGCCGGGTTCGAGCGGGTCGATGTCGAGGATGTCGTCGAGCGCGTCCAGGACAGGCTGGGGGATGTCGAACTCGGGTGCTGTCATGGTTCGGGAGTATCGCGACGCTGCAGGACGACCGACTGCACCGGGAAAATCCGGCGCGTGCACTCCCGCGTCGTCTCGTGCCACAACGGGGAGCGGCGAGTCATCGCCGCGGACGGCCGGACGTATCGCATTGCACTGCCGCTCCCTCTGACCGCGTGGGTGTAGACCAATCGGTCGTCTGTTATTCGATTGCGTCGGAAGCATCAGCCGCCGACGACGAAGATGTCGTCATCACAGAAGCCGCACGGCGTGATCCGGTGGAGCCCTCGTTCCGCGCATCGGATTGGCGCACGACCTATGGCACGCCGACGATCGACTCGCACAGCGCGGCGGTGTCCGTGCCTGCACCACCATTACAGCTGTCCCTCCCGTCCCCGCTGTCGAAGTTGCCCAAGTCGGTGAAGTTGTCGCCGTGGAGCTGATCGTCCCCGTCGTCCCCGAACAGGCTGTCGTTACCGCTGTGACCGCTCGGGACGCCACAGTGGGGATTGTGATCCCCGATTAGCGGGCCGTCGTCTCCGGCACCGCCCCTGATGACGTCGTTGCCGGCGTCTGCCGTGATCACGCCCTCGCAGGTGAAGACGCCGCTGTCGCCGACCAGGTAGTCGCCCCCGTCGCTTCCCGTGATGATGTCGCTGCCCGATGCTCCGGAAACAAGAAAGACGGAGAGGCTGTCGCCGTTGGCGAAGTCGTCTCCGGGGCCGCCGTCGATCACATCGTTCCCGCCCGTTGCGCTCACGTAGTTCCCGTTGTGATCGCCAGCCATGAAGTCGGTGTCCTCACCGCCGAAGATCTTGTCGTTGCCACCCGCGCCACTGATGTGGCCGATAGCGCGGTCCTCGTTTTCGACGGTGCAATCGCCAGCGATGAAATCGACTCCGGGACCTCCCAGCAGCAAGTCATTGCCGCCCGTGCAGGTTAGATCGATGGCCCCGAACGAGAGCACGTCGCCATTCATGAAGTCGCTTCCCGCGCCCCCATCGATACCGTCGTTGCCCGACCCGCCTTGTACGACATCATCCCCTGCGAGGGCGCAGATCAAATCGTTGCCGCTCTTGCCGTCGATGACGTCGTCGCCCGTCGAACCAACGATCACGTCGTTGCCCGCCGTCCCGTCGATCGCGCCCGCGCCCGTGATCGTGGCGGGCTTCCCGAAACAGGACGGCGCGGCGCTCGCCGCAGTAGGGGCGACAGCCACGCTCATCGCAACCGCACCGAGGACGGCGAGCTCATCGCAACCGCACCGAGGACGGCGACGGCAGCAAGCCATGCCTTTCTGTTGAACTCCCTCATGTCTCCTCCTTCAGTTGCCGGTGCTCTGGTTTCACCCGAGGCTCCCGAAGGCGCGCCGACGACCTCCTGCCGGAAAGATGGGGCGTGGTAGCCGCATAGGTTCTCCTTCGTTGTGAGCGGGGACCGTCGCTCCATCGCCTCCCACTGGGCTGCCACAGCCTCCACGCAATAACAATTGGCACCAGCCTGCAACGAAGCGGCGAGAAATACAAGGGGCCGGGCGGCGAGCCGAACGTCCGGGCGCTTTCCCACAACCGGCACCTAGAAGTTGACGGCCGGACGACTAACTTCGTTGCGCGCGTTACCGTTCCTCAGTGGCCGGGAGCTACGAGGAGTTCGAAGAGCTTCGGAGGTCGTGCATTGAGGACGGTCTGCTTGGGCGCGGTTTCGGCGGCCAGCTCAGGATCACGAAGAAGGGCCGCGAAGTCGTGAAGCTCGCCGCGGTTGTCGACGAAGAAGTGGCTTCTGCGCTCCAAGACGCGCTCCGCACGCCGTGGCTGGAGAGGCGGAGTGCGCTCGTCGCGCTCGTGCTCTTGGCCCGCCAGCGGTTGCCCATGCGCGATTCTTGAAGGTCACGTCGCACGCGCGTCTCGCCGAGGCCGCGACTAGGAGAGCGGGCCGGGCAGCGAGCCGAACGTCCGGGCGCTTTCCCACGACCCGGGCCCTGCTCAACGCTACGACGGAACTCTCCGCTCGGCTAGATGACCGAAGCGGACATGCTCCGGAGGCGGCTGATCGTCGGCGTCGAACACGGCGAACATGGAGGAACGGAGCGAGCGGATCGCCCAGCGGTTCGACCTACCGATGCTCGTCGCCGCGTTGCTCGTCGTGCCCGTCGTCGCTGTCGAGGAGTCGGACCTGGGAGATCCTTGGCGGCTTCTCGCAGCCGTCCTGAACTGGGCGATCTGACTCGCGTTCGCAACCGAGGTCGTGGTCATGCTCGCGGTCGTCCCAGAGAAGTGGAGGTGGGCGCGTGAGCATCCGCTAGAGCTGTTCATCGTTCTCGTCACGCCGCCGTTCCTGCCGGCAGGGCTTCAAGCAGCACGAGCATTACGACTGCTGCGTCTTCTTCGCCTGCTTCGCCTGGCTTCGCTCGCGCGACGCGTGTTCTCTTTGGCGGGACTGCGGTACGTCGCCGTCCTCGCCGGACTCACGCTGCTGGTCGGAGGTGCCGCGTTCGCTGCCGTGGAACCGAAGCAATCGACCTGGGACGGTGTGTGGTGGGCCGTCACAACGATGACGACGGTTGGCTACGGCGACATCTCGCCCAGCACCACCCTTGGGCGGATCATCGCCATCGGTGTCATGGTCGTCGGCATCGGCTTCATCGCTGTTCTGACCGGGGCAATCGCGGAGCGGTTCCTCGCCGGCGAGATCGAGGAAGTAGCCGAGTCCACCGCGTACGTCGAGGCGACCGATGCCGAAGTCCTGGGCGAGCTACGCGAGGTGAGGCTGCGGCTCGACCGACTCGAAGCACGCCTCGCGCAGCGCGAAGTGCCCTAGCTCAAGGTCTTCTCCACTGCCGGAGCCAGAGTGGAACGGGTGGCCGGAGGCGCACCGCTCTTTTCCCAGGCTTCAACTCCCCTGGTTGGGAGGAGCCTTGAGCGGGGCGAATGGTCACCGTGTTCAGCATCTCATCGACCAGAGCCCCTGTATCCCTTGCGATTACGAAACACCCAACCGGTCTCCGTTTCCCTTGTGCTGCTGGGCGGATGGCCACCGGCCACGAGCTTTCACTAGCCATCACGGTCTCCCGTACCTCTCGTGCCGAATCGCAGACTTAGCCGAAGCGCCGACTCTCACGGATCGTGTCGTCGGAGGCCGGCCGCTAGGCGCCACCGCCGCGGGTTGCCGGGGGGCCACACCGGGACCACACCGCCATACGATCTGTCGGCCTCGACGGCCGGTACGGCGATGGAGGAAACCGTTCGGGGTTGGTTGCGCGGTCGTCGCGGTTAAAGCCGGTAAACGGCGACCCAGGGCCCTGCCAGGTCGCCACCCGGCTCGAGGTAGAAGGCGCGTCTCGCCTTCGTCCGCAGGTCGTCGTAAAAGCTTGCCTCCAGCGGATAATCCGAGCGCGCCGCGAGCACGCGGTCCGTGACGGCGCCGGTGACGACGACCACGTGGATCCCCAGCCTGCGCAGACGAGCGACGCTGCGGTTCTCGTCGAATCCCCGCTTCGGGCCGGGCAGCGCGAGTGGGAGAACCTTCATTCCCTCGAAGCTCGGCGTCGACGGATCTGAGGCGATGTGCGTACCCGGCGGGATGTTCTGCTCGACCCAGCGATCTGCAACGACACGCGTATCGGTACGGGTCAGGTTCCTCGTATCGCGAACCGACCACGTCAGAGGAACGACGAGCAGCAACAGGGTCACCGGCGCGAGCGAGCGAAACCGCCCCGCGAGTGCGCCGAGCGGCGGTGCGAGCGGCAAGAGGTAGCGGTCGAAGTGTGCACGAAGCGTCATCAGGTCGATGAAGTAGACGAGGACGAAGAGCGCGAGGATGAGATCGGTCCGACTGCGGCGCACGAGCGCGAAGATGAGCCCGAGCCCACAAACGATCAGCGCCGGCCCGAGCCCTTCCCAGAGGCGATCCAGGAACGCGATCGGGGCTGCGTGATCGTGCTCGAACCCGAGCCAGCCGTCTCGCGCGAGTCGCTGGACACGCCAGGCCTCGTGCCAGGCCTGATGACGGTGCACGAGCACGAAAGGGCTGGAGGCGAAAAAGCCGGCGAGCGCCAGAATGATCGAGACGGCGAGCCTGTTCCAGCGCTGCCAGCCTGCAACGACGAGCGGGACGAGCAGAAAGACCCCGGGGTATTTGAATCCCATGCTGAGACCGACGGCGAAGCCGGCAAGCTCGAGCCGGCCTTTGACCATCAGCGCGAGCGCGACCGCGATCCCGAGGGTCAGCGGCACGTCGGTCACCGCGGCGTGCGAATATGCGACGTGGATCGTGAACACGGCGACGATCGCGGCCGCCACGACGCCCGCGGTCGGCGTCCCGAAGGCGCGGCGGCCGAGCCACCAGGTCCCCGCGACTGCGCCCAGGGCGAGTACGACGCCGACGATCCGCGCCGTGAGGTATGACGGTTCGGCCTGCCAGGCCTGGAAGGGCGCATTGACGTACATGAGCAGCGTCGGGTAATCGAACCAGTGTGGATCGCCGCCGCCCCCGTGGACGAGCTTCCAGGCCCGCGGGACGATCGACTGCTCGTCCGGGTTCAGGAGGTTGCCGAACGGCAGGCCGTACTCGATCCCGACGAACCGGAGCGCCGCCGCGAGCCCGACGATCGCCGCGAGCGCCGTCCCTACGCCGCCCCAGCGGGTCTCGGCCCACCGGTCCAGGCGGCGGCGGAACCTAGACTTGGGGCGGCGCGTCGCCGACGAGCTCGGCGACGTTTCGCGCTCCGACGATGACCGCATCGACTCCCGCCCGCTCGAGCTCGATCACCTGCTCGCGACTCGGCGCGGGAAACGCCGCGATCGCAAGCTTGCCGGCCGGGATGCTCGCCAGCAGATCAAACGTGCTGTCCCAGTCGTCGTTCTCAGCTTCGGGCGCGAGCAGGAAGATCTCCGGATCTGGCCCGTCCAGCACCTCTTCGAGCTCTTCCTCATTTCCGACCTGGATGACAAGGTCGAGCCCGAGCTCGACGGCCTCCCGATGGCCGGCTGCGAGCTCGTCGCCCGCGCGCACGACGCACGCGTCCGCACCGGCACGAGCGCCGGCGCCGGGTGATCCCTGGGCGAGCCAGAGGATCGGCAGTTCCGTCGCCTCCCGCAGTCCGTCGAATGCGTCCCGAACGACGATCGCCTCCGCACCCTGTGCCTCAGCGTCGCGAGCGCCCGCGGCATCCTGGACGGCCACGATCACCGAGATGCCGTCTCCCTCGGAGATCGCCTGGCTGAAGCGGCGCGAGGCCATTCCTGGCAAGAAGCTTATTCAGGAACCGGCGAGGTAGTCCGAACCTCTTTCCCGAAACGGCGTCTCAGTGGGCAATGACCCGCGCAGCAGTAGCTCTGCTCGCTGCGCTGACGCTCGTCGGAACGGCCGCCGCCGCCACGATCCGAGGGACGGCGCGCAACGACCGCATCAACGTGGTCAACGGCTCACGGCAGACCGTCGCCTGCGGCCGCGGCCTGGATGTGGTGAACGCCGATCTCGTCGATGTCGTGCGGCAGGACTGCGAGACAGTCGCCCGCCGGATCTCCCGCGACGTGACGACGGTCTCCGGCGCGCAGCACGCCACGATCGCAGAACCGGAAACGTTCTCCTTCGGATCCACGGTCGCGACCGCCTTCCAGGTGGGCCGCTTCGTGGACGGCGGCTCCGGCGCGATCGGATGGGCCTCATCGCTCGACGCAGGCCGGACGTGGCGCTCAGGCCCGCTTCCCGGTGTCGCCCGCGCGAGCGATCCGTCGGTCGCGTACGACGCGTCCCACCGCGTTTGGCTCGCGGTCACGCTTGGGATCGCGAACGGCCCCAACAGCATCGACGTCAGCCGCTCGGTCGACGCGCGACGATGGGACGCCCCCGTTCATGCGCTCCTCTTCCGAACCGCGGCCTTCGACAAGGAGTGGATCGTTTGCGACAACGCCCCGACGAGCCCTCGTCACGGGACCTGTTACATCGCGTTCACCGACATTCGCAGCGACCGGATCGCCGTCACCGCCTCGAGCGACGGTGGCGTGACCTGGACCTCACCCGTGGACGCCGGCAAACCGCCGGACGTCGTCGGCGCGCAGCCGATCGTGCTCCCCGACGGCACGCTCGTCGTCGCCTGGCTCCAGCAGAACCGGCTGCTGGTCGCGGCGAGCTCACGGAACGGCGCCGCGTCGTTCGAGCCAGCCGTGAACATCTCGGAGCTCGAGTTCCATGGCACGCCGGGCCTGCGTGCTCCGCCCCTGCCGTCGATCGAAGTCGGCGCCGACGGCCGGGCTCTGCTCGCCTGGCCGGATTGCCGCTTCCGGAGCGGCTGCCAGGGGAACGACGTCGTCGTGTCCACGAGCACGGACGGGGTCACGTGGACACCGCCCGCGCGCATCACGAACGGTGGCGGAAGCTTCCTGATCCCGGGCATCGCAGCAGATCCGCAGACCGGCGCTCTCGCGGTCGTCGCCATGGTCGAGCTCCCGGGAACGTCGGGCCGACTGGGCGCCGTGCTTCTCGTGGCGCGCGATGGCGTCCGCTGGGCGCCACCGAGACGACTCGATGCGGTCGCGATGCCGATCTCCTGGCTTCCACGGGCAGGCGGCGCCTTTCTCGGCGACTACCTCTCGGCTTCGTGGAGTGGAGGGCGGCCGATCGGCGTCGTCCCACTCGCGCTTGCGCCCACCCGCTCCGGGCTGCGCCTGGCGCTCTACTCGGGCACGGTGCGCTAGTCCGAGGGGTTACTGGCCGACCGGATGCCAGACGGTCTTGAGCTCGAGAAACGCGGCGATCTCCCACGGGCTCTGCGCGTCCGGCTTGCCGCGGACGACGCGTTTCACGTTTTCGGCGGCCGCTCGCTCGAGCTCGGCGGAGCCGCCGTCCGCGCCCGTCAGGTCGAGCGCATTGACATCCATGTGCGAGGCAAGCCAGGGCGCAAGCTCGGCACGGCGGCCTGTGAGGAGGTTGACCGCGCCTCCCGGAACATCCGACGTCGCCAGCGCTTCGGCCAGCTCGATTGCCGCGAGCGGCCGTGTCTCGGATGCGAGCGCGATCACGGCATTCCCGCCGGTGAGGGCGGGGACGACGCGCGAAACGAGCCCGAGCAGCGGCGGCTCGTCGGGCGCGATGACGGCGACGACCCCCGTCGGCTCCGGGACGGTGAAGTTGAAGTACGGACCCGCAACCGGATTCGCCGAGCCGAGGATCTGCGCGAGCTTGTCGGCCCAGCCGGCGTACCAGACAATGCGGTCGACCGTGCGCTCGACCTCTTCGCGTCCCGTGCAGAACTCGGCGAACTCGGCAGTGCGCGCCTCGACCATCTCCGCGAGCCGATAGAGCACCTGGCCACGGTTGTATGCGGTCATCCCGGCCCACTTCGGCTGCGCCGAGCGCGCGGCGCGGACCGAGTCGCGGACGTCTTTCCGCGAAGCGCGTGCAACGTTCTGTCCCTCCGCCTCGTACGTCCGGCCGGATTCCGACCGCGGGAAGGCGCCGCCGATGAAAAGCTTGTAGGTCTTCCGGACCGGGAGGCGGCTAGCCACCGAACGCCTCTCCGCCGTCCAGGTCGAGATAGGGCTCGAGCCCGTGCCGCCCACCCTCGCGGCCGAAACCGGATTCCTTGTAGCCACCGAACGGCGAGCTCGGGTCGAAGCGGTTGTACGTGTTCGCCCACACGACCCCGGCACGTAGACGCTCGGCCATCCAGAGAATGCGCGACCCCTTCTCCGTCCACACACCCGCGCTGAGGCCATACGGCGTGTTGTTCGCCTTCTCGACCGCCTCCTCCGGCGTGCGGAAGGTCAGGATCGAGAGAACCGGGCCGAAGATCTCCTCCTGCGCGATGCGGTAGCTCTGCGCCACGTTGGTGAAGACGGTCGGCACGAACCAGTAGCCCTTCTCCGGAAGCCGGCAGGGAGGCTGGTAGATCTCCGCGCCCTCTTCCTTCCCCGCTGCGACGAGCTCCTCGATCTTGTCGAGCTGCTGCTTCGAGTTGATCGCGCCGACGTCGGTGTTCTTGTCGAGGGGATCGCCGACGCGGAGCGTCGTCAGCCGCCGCTTGAGCTTCTCGACCACCGGCTCGTAGATCGACTCCTGGACGAGGAGGCGCGACCCAGCACAGCAAACGTGGCCCTGGTTGAAATAGATGCCGTTGATGATTCCTTCGACCGCCTGGTCGAGTGCGGCGTCGTCGAAGATGATGTTCGCGGCCTTGCCGCCGAGCTCCAGGGTGAGCTTCTTGCCGCTTCCGGCAAGCTCGCGCTGGATCGCCTTGCCCACCTCCGTTGAGCCCGTGAAAGCGACTTTGTCCACGTCCTCGGACTTGACGATCTCGGCGCCCGTCCGGCCGTCCCCGGTGACGATGTTGACGACGCCCGGCGGCAGCTCGGCCTGCCGCAGCACGTCGCAGAAGAGCAAGGCCGAAAGTGGCGTCGTCTCGGCCGGCTTGAGCACGACCGTGTTGCCGGCTGCGAGGGCCGGGGCGATCTTCCACGCGAGCATGAGCAACGGGAAGTTCCAGGGGATGATCTGTCCGGCGACGCCGATCGGACGGGGCCGGCGATTCGGAAAGGCGTACTCGAGCTTGTCGGCCCACCCCGCGTAGTAGAAGAAGTGCGCTGCGGCCAGGGGTAGGTCGACATCGCGCGACTCCTTGATCGGCTTCCCCCCGTTGAGCGACTCGAGCACGGCGAACTCGCGTGAGCGCTCCTGCAGGATGCGAGCGATCCGAAAGAGGTACTTCGCCCGTTCGGCAGGTGAGATGTCGGACCAGCCGTTGTCGAATGCGTGGCGAGCCGCCGCGACCGCGGCCTTTACTTCCTCAGGCGTCGCCTGACCGACCTCCGCAAGCCGCTCCTCGCTCGCGGGGGAGATGGTCGTGTAGGTCTCCTGGGCCTCGAGCCACTCGCCGCCGATGAAGTGGCCGTAGCGTTCCTCGAGCTTGACGATGTCTCGCGCTTCGGGCGCGGGTGCGTACGTCCACTCGGACGGAACCGGGGCGCGATCGCGCTTTCGCTCGAGCTCAGTCAACGGTGAAGTAGTCCGGGCTCTGATACGTGCCCGTCTTCTCCTTCCGCAACTGCATCAGCACGTCGTTGAGCAGCGACGACGCGCCGAGCCGGTAGAGATCGGGCGTGAGCCAATCGGCGCCGAGCGTCTCGTGCAACTGGACGAGGTACTGGACCGCCTGCTTCGCCTGGCGGATCCCGCCGGCAGGCTTCATCCCGACCATCCGCCCGGTCTCCGCGTGGACGTCCCGGATCGCTTCGAGCATGCACAGCGTGACGGGAAGCGTGGCCGCGCCCGGGAGCTTGCCGGTCGACGTCTTGATGAAGTCGGCGCCCGCAGCCATCGCCAGGAGCGACGCACGGCGAACGTTGTCGTAGGTGCCGAGCTCGGAGACCTCAAGAATCACCTTCAGGTGCGCGTCGCCACATGCGGCCTTCACCTGCACGATCTCGTCGTAGACCTTTGCGTAGCGACCGGAGAGGAATGCTCCGCGGTCGATCACCATGTCGACCTCGTCGGCGCCGTGCTCAACGACCCAGCGCACCTCAGCGAGCTTTGTCTCGAGGGGCGATTGCCCTGAAGGGAAAGCGGTCGCCACCGAAGCGACCTTGACGCTCGACCCCTCGACGCGCGCGACCGCAGCAGGAACGAGGTTCGGATAGACGCAGATCGCCGCGACTGACGGGATCGCCGGGTCGCTCGGATCGGGACGGATCGCCTTGGAGGAGAGGGCCGCGATCTTGCCGGGCGTGTCCTGCCCCTCCAGCGTCGTCAGATCCATCATGCGGATGGCCAGCTCGAGCGCAAAGACCTTGGCCTCTCGCTTGATCGAGCGGCGCGCGAGTGAGGCCGCGCGCTCCTCGAGAGCCACAGCATCGACGGAGCCGATGCGCGGCAGCCGCGGCTCGAGCGGAAGCTCGAACCCGCGCGGGAGTGCGGGCGCCTGCGCCATGAGGTGAGTGTAGCCCGCCATTGAGCGAAAGCTGCCGCTTTCGCTCAGGAGAGAAATACGCCGCTTCGCGGGAAACGTGCGCGGGCAAGCCCGCGCACTCCAACAGGCGTCTGCTTGTCGACTGTTCCCTTCCGCGCGGGCGGCGGCGCTGCGCGTCGCCACCCGCGTCAGTCCGCCTCCAGCCAGTGCGGCTCCGCTCCCACTGGCTTCCGGCCTTGAGGGCGACGAGGGACGCGGGCGAATTCCCTCGGCCCGGCTGGAAGCCCACCGCCAAAGGCCGGAGGTTAAAGCAGGCGCAGCCGCTTTAACCGTAGGCCGAACTCACGCGCGCGGAGACGCGTAGCGCCTCCGCACGCGGACCAGGCACCGCCGTCGACGGCAACCCCATAGAAGTGCGCGGGCTTCGCCCGCGCACGTTCCGCGCGAAGCGCCGTACCAGCCATGAGCGAAGGCGAAGCCTTCGCTCATAGACCGAGTCGTTGCAGCAGGGCTTCGTCGCGGCGCCAGCGCGGTCTGACCTTGACGCGTAGCTCGAGAAACACGGGATGGCCGAGGAGAAGCTCGATCTCGGGGCGCGCCCCGCGTCCGATCTCTCGCACCACCGCACCGCCTTTGCCGACGACGATCTGCTTCTGGGACTCGGTCTCGACCAGCAGAGCTGCGCGTACGACCCGGTCACCGACCTCCTCCACTTCCACCGTGATCGCGTGCGGCACCTCGTCCTTCGTCAGCCGGAGAGCCTGCTCTCGCACGAGCTCGGCCAGCTGCACGTCGACCGGCAGATCCGTCCGCTGCTCCTGCGGGAAGTACAGCGGGCCCTCGGGGAGGAGCCCGACGAGTTCCGCGAGGAGCGCATCCACCCCATCACCCGTCTTGGCACTTACCGGATGAAGCGCGTGAAAGTCACCGAGCTTCGAAGCCGTCTCCATCTGCGTTGCGATGTGGCCCGGCTTCAGACGGTCGACCTTGTTCAGGGCAATTACGACTGGAACGCCCTGCTCGAACACGCGGCGAGCGACGAAGCGGTCGCCGGCGCCGATCCGCTCCCGCGCTGACAGGACGATCAGAACGCCCTCGACGTCCTCGAAAGCCGCATCGACCGTCCGCTGCATGTGCTCGGTGAGTGGGTCAAGGGGGCGTTGGAAGCCCGGCAGGTCGGCGAGCACCAACTGGTAGTCGTCGCCGTTCGCGATTCCGAAGATCCGTCGCCGCGTCGTCTGCGGCTTGTCGGACACGATCGCGACCTTCCCGCCACAGAGCGCGTTCACCAGCGTGGACTTGCCGACATTCGGCCGCCCGGCGACGGCGATGAAGCCGGTTTTCAACCTGGCAGATCCCAGGTATCCGGCAGCAACTCCGGCGCCGAATACGTGGCGAGCTCGCCGCTCGAATTCAAAAAGGTGATCTCGTCGATCCCGAACTCGTACAGCCACTGGCGGCAGCCGCCACAGGGCGAGGCGGTGATCCCGATCGCGGCGATGTCACCCGGTCGGTAGCCCTCGCTGACGGCCTTCACGAGCGCCGACTTCTCCGCGCAGACGCCCAGTGGATATGCAGCGTTCTCGACGTTGACGCCCTCGAAGATCTTGCCGTCCCGAGTGCGGACGGCGGCGCCGACGAGATAGTTCGAGTACGGCGCGTAGGCACGCTGAGAGATCGCCACGGCTCGTTCGTAAAGCTCTTGGCTCACAGCAGCTGAAAGACGGAGAGCGTGACGAGGGCCCCGAGTGCGCCTCCGTAGGCGACCTCGAGGGCCGAATGGAATCCGGACTCGACGCGGGTTTGTGCCACGAGCAACGCCATGATGAACGTCAGTGCACTGACAAGGAAGCGGTGTGAGTCGCCGACGATGTAGGTCGCGGCCATCCAGCCGGCGAATGCGATCGCCGCATGGCCCGAAGGCAAGCCCCCGCGAAGGGGCGTCCCGCGACCGGTGAAGGCCTTCGTGGCGATGACGATGATGACGGTCAGGACGAGTGCGATCAGCGTGATCTCTGCAGGCGCGTCGCGGAGCTTGTCGAGCACGTCCGCCGATTTGTCCGCCGCCTTACCGGCGAAGACGAGGTAGCCGACCGCGACCGCGTTCACCGACGCGATCAGAACGGCACCAGCGGCAATGTCCTTCGCCAGCTTCGCCATCGGGTCGAATGAAGTCGTCGCTGCGTCGATGGTGCCCTCGACCGCGGTGTTGATCATCTCGGCGACCAGCACGAAAGTGATCGAGAGCAGGAGGGCGATCAGCTCGAGTCTCGAGACGCCGGCGGCAACGGCGACGACGAGAACCACCACGGCGATGGCGAAATGGATCCTCATGTTGCGCTGGGTGCGAAGCACGTGGATCACGCCCTCGATCGCGAAGTTGAAGCTCTCGATGATCGAAGGGCGCCGAATCATTCGTGCGCACGCTCCCGGGCTTCCATCTCCACACCATGGTCATAGCCAACGAGGTGGAGCACCGCGTGCACGAGCGGCCCTCGCCATGCCTCGCCTACGACCTGCGGACACAGAACCACGTCGCCGAGCTGCCGTGGCGTGCCTTCCGGAAGAGCGTCGCGGCCGTCGATCGGAAACGCGAGAGCGTCGGTCTCCTCGTCCACGCCCAGATGCTCGCGCTTCAACGCCCGGATCTCCTCCAGCCCGACCAGCTGGAGGCCGAGGTCCCCATCGCCGATCCCTTCGGCGCCCAGCACCTCACGGATGAGCGACGCTGCGCTCTGGAGATCGAACTGCGCATCTGAGCGGTTCGCCACCTCGATCTCGACCATCCCGTCTACTTCCGCCGCTGCGTTCCTGTCTCCTCCGCGTGCAGCTTGTAAGCCTCGACGATCCGCTGCACCAGCTTGTGCCGGACCACATCTTCGTGGCCGAAGCGGACGAACGCGATACCGTCGATCGAGCCGAGGATGTCCTGCACGTGGATGAGGCCCGATGCCTGCTCGCGCGGCAGGTCAACCTGGGTAACGTCGCCGGTGACGACGACCTTCGATCCGAAGCCGAGGCGGGTAAGGAACATTTGCATCTGCTCGGGGCTGGTGTTCTGGGCTTCGTCCAGGATGATGAAGGAGTCGTTGAGCGTCCGGCCGCGCATGAACGCGAGAGGCGCGACCTCGATCGTGCCGCGTTCCATGTACGTGTTCAGGCGTTCCGCGTCGAGCATGTCGTAGAGGGCGTCGAAGAGAGGGCGGAGATATGGGTCGACCTTTGCGAGCATGTCACCGGGGAGGAAACCGAGCCGCTCGCCCGCCTCAACGGCCGGGCGCGTGAGAATCAATCGCGCGACCTGGCGTTCCTGCAGCGCCGCGACCGCGAGGGCCATAGCAAGGTACGTCTTGCCGGTGCCGGCCGGGCCGATCCCGAATGTCACCGTGCAGCCGCGGATCGCATCCACGTAGCGCTTCTGGGTCACCGTCTTGGGCGTGATCTGCTTGCCACGGTGGCGCCAGACGACGTCTCCGAAAACGTCCTGGACGTTCTCGGCCTGGTCGATCGCATTCAGAACGGCGTCCACCGTGGCGGGGCCGAGCTCTTGCCCCGTCTCGACGAGCTCGACGAGCTCGTCCACGACGGCCCGCGCCTCGGCGACGTGCACGTCCTCTCCGGCAATGGTGAGTCGATTCCCGCGGAGCAGGACCGTGCAGGCCAGGCGGTCCCGGAGGGCATGGAGGATTCCGTCGCCGATAGAGGCCAGCTCGGCCGCGACGTCGTTGGAGACGTCGAGGGTCTGCTCCACCTGTTGCACGCGCTCAGTGTAGGCACGCGCATCGGGTTTCAGGCCCGAGGCGGCCGTTGTCGGCGTCGCCAGAGAAGAGGCGCGGGGTCGCCGCGCCTCCGTTTTGACTCGCCGCTAGGCGAGTTTCTCCTTCACGAGCTGACTTACGACGGATCCATCAGTGCGTCCAGAGACCTGGGGCATGACGTCGGCCATCACGCGGCCGAAGTCGCGCATGCTGGTCGCGCCGTTTTCGGCAATTGCGTCGTCGACGATCTCCTCGAGCTCGTCCTCCGACAAGGGTTCCGGCATGAACTCTGCCAGCACCGAGAGCTCGAACTCTTCGGCTTCGGCCTGCTCCTCCCGCCCCCCGCTCCGGAATGCCTCGGCCGCCTCGATTCGCCGTTTGCGCTCGCGCTGTAGAACCTGAAGCTCCTCCTCGTCGGAGAGGGGCCGCTGTAATTCCTTCTCCGCAGAGCGCAGGCTCGAGAGGATTAGGCGCAGCGCATCGCGGCGCTGGTTGTCCCGCGCGAGCATCGCCGCCTTCACCTCGTCCTCCATGCGAGCGATCAGGCTCATCGGCCGCTCTTCGGCCGATGAGCGGGGGAAGGGGCGACATCGCAGGCGATGTCGCGGTCCTCAGAACAGGCGGCGACCTCAGCGGCGCGTGTGCTGAGGCGTGACCCAAAGAAAGGGTCCCGTAGGGGAAACATGGTTTCCCTCACGGGAGCGAGCCGAAGGCGAGCGACGCTCATTCCGGCAAGCCTTGGATTCTGCCGCCGAGGATGTGCCAGTGGAGGTGGAAGATCGTCTGCCCACCGCCCTCGCCCACATTCACGACGACGCGATAGTCCTCGAGTCCGGCCTCGCGCGCCGTCTGGGCCACGAAGTCGAGCATCCTCTTAGCTTCGTCGGCGGGGAACTCGCCCACCTCACGAAAAGTCGGTACGTGTCGCTCGGGCAGGACAAGCAGATGCGTCTCGGCCTTCGGATTGATGTCGCGGATCGCCACCAACCCGTCGGCCTTCGCAACGTGATCGCCTTGACGGACGAGGCTGCAGAAGAGGCAGTCGTCAGGCAGCGAGAATTCCCTCCTCCGAAACGGCCGCTCCTCGCACCTGGACCAGCTCCCCCACTCGAGCGTCGACGACCCACGGGGAGTAGTCGTCTCCGTACCCACGGCCCGGGCGGTCGACCAGGACGACGTCCTCCGCGCCGATCTTGGTTCGCCAGCGTGCAAGGCATGCGGTGTCGGACGCGGCGCGCAGGCGTGCGCTCCGGTCCTTCTTGATCTGCGGCGGGACCGGATCGGTCGCGGCGGTCACCGTCCCGGGCCGCGGTGAGTACGGGAAGACGTGCACCTTCGTGATGCCGGCTGCGCCGATCACAGCAAGCGTTCGCCGGAAAGCTGGTTCCGTCTCGGTAGGAAAGCCCACGATCGCATCGGTCGTCAGGTTGAAGTCGCCGAGGGGCTCGAGCCGCCGCAGGTAGGTGGCCGCGGTATAGCGGCGCGCCATGTCCTTCAGAACGCGGTCGTCGCCGGATTGGAGCGGCACGTGCAGGTGGCGGCTGACGGTCGGTGTCTCACGGAGCGCAGCCACGAGCTCGGCGTCGATATGGTTGACCTCGATCGACGAGAGGCGAAGGCGGGCGAGCCCTGCCACCGCGCCGGCTTCGCGCACGAGCCGGGGAAGCGTGTAACCGGCCGCGCGGTCCCGGTAGCAGCCGAGGTTGATTCCGGTCAGGACGATCTCGCGGTGTCCCTGCGCGACGCGGCGCTCGATTTCCTGCAGAACAGCTGCGGCGGGTCGACTTCGGGAAGCACCGCGGACGAGCGGGATAACGCAGAAATTGCAGGAGAAGCTGCAACCGTCCTGGATCTTGACGAATGCTCGGACCCGATCGAGGCGGGCGTCGGCCTGAACGCAGCCGAGCGCTCCGACGTCACCGGCCACGAACGCGGGAGTCTCTTCGCTGCGGCGTGCGACCACCGTGACGTTACTGGGGAGGCCGGTGAAGGCATCTGTCGCAAGACCGGCGGCGCAGCCGGTGACGTAGACGCGCCGGTGCGTCCTCGCAGCCCGCGCCGCCGCCTGCCGCGATTTCCGTACCGCCTCGTGGGTGACGCAGCACGTGTTCACGACGGCGACGTCGGCACCGAGCTCGTGCGGCCGCTCGATGTGGCCATCGCCGAGCAGGCGCTCGCGCACGTCCTGGGCATCGGTGTGCGAAACCTTGCAGCCCAGGAAGCGAACAGAAAAGGTCGCCATCGGCCCCTGATGCTACTGGGCCAGCTGCGATCCGAGCTCGGGCGCACGCGCCGAGACGATCACATTGCTTCGTACAGGTCCGCCGCCCAGCCGTCTCGGGTGTTCCGCCGCACAAGCCGGAAGGCCGGGAGCTCGCGCGGGTCGGTCGGCAGATACCCGGAGCTCACGAGCCGTTTGCAACGGAGACGCGGCGCGAGCGCCTCGAGCGCTGGGCGCGTGATGTTGGCAAGCGCGAGCTCAGCTGCGGGCGCCTCTTTGGCGAGTATGTCGACACGACGCGCGTCGACCGAAACGCCGTTCGCGGCGGCATTTTGGGCTGTCGCCGTCACCGCGTTCTCGTCCGCATCGAGCGCGACCACCGGAGCGAACCCGAGCTTCGCGGCGACGATCGCCAGGATGCCGGAGCCGCAGCCGAGATCGACGACACTCGAGGGCTCCAGTTCGAGCAAGAGCTCGACGCACAGCCGCGTCGTTGGATGCGCTCCCGTCCCGAACGCCCTGCCCGGGTCGATCACAATCGTCGTTGCATCGGCGGGAGGCTCGTGCCAGGACGGGCCGATCCAGAGTGGACCCACCCGAACGGGACGATGGAACTCCTTCCAGCGGTCGCGCCAGTCGCCGGCGATCTCCGTCTTGCGCACCCCACCGAACGTGTGCCAGAGGCGCTCCTCACCGCCGGCATCGGTGTAGGCGACGAGCTCGATGCCGTCGGCATGATCGACTTCCTCGAAACCTTCGGGGAAGAGCTCGATCATCTGCGCTCGCGCCTCCTCGGCACGCGACGCGGGAACATCGACCGAGACGCGCCGCATCTTGCTCAGCGGAACGCGCTCTTCAGTTTCTCGAAGAAGCCCTCACCGCGGTCGTAGGTGGCCTCAGTGGAGAGGCGTTCGAACTCCTCTAGCAGCCGGCGCTGCTCTTCGCTGAGGCGTCGCGGCACGACGACGTTGACGAGAACGCGCTGGCTGCCCCGTCCGAACCCCTGCAGCACGGGCAGCCCGCGACCCCTGAGGACGCGGATTTCGCCCGGCTGCGTCCCTGGCTCGAAGCTGAGCTCGACCTCGCCTTCGAGCGTTGGCACCGAGACGGTCGAGCCGAGCGCCGCCTGGATGAGAGTCAGGTCGACGGTCGTGTACACGTCGTTGCCTTCGCGCACGAAGCGCTCGTCGGGGCGCACGTGGACCTCGACGTACACGTCGCCCGCTCGGCCGCCGAGCCCCCCGGTGTGCCCCTCTCCGCTCAGGCGGATGCGCTGTCCGTCGTGGATCCCTGCGGGAATCTCGACTTCGAGCGTTCGTTCCTCGATCACGCGGCCGCTGCCGTGACACTGCTCGCAGGGCTGCTCGACGAGCTTTCCCGAGCCGGTGCAGGTCGGGCAGGTTCCTGTGCGGACGAACTCGCCGAAGACGCTGCGGGAGACCTGGCGCAGACGGCCCGTGCCCCCGCAGGTCGGGCAGGAGCGAACGGGCGTGTCCGGCTCCGCGCCGCTCCCGGCGCAATGGCCGCACTGAACGGCCACCCCGAACGGCACCTCGCGCTTCGTCCCCGTCGCCACCTCGGCGAGATCGATCTCGACCCGAGCCCCGATGTCCGCGCCGCGCCCGCGACCGGTGCGACCCCCGACACCGAAGAGATCGTCACCGAAGAAGGCCGAGAAAAGGTCGGAGAGGTTGCCGAGATCGAAGCTCGAGGGCTGAAAACCGCCGCTGCGCAGACCGGCGTGACCGAACCGGTCGTAGAGCTCGCGCCGTTCCGAGTTGGACAGGACCTCATAGGCCTCGACGACTTCGCGGAAGCGATGCTCAGCGTCTGGCACGTCCGAGACGTCGGGATGGAGCTCGCGCGCGAGACGGCGGAAAGCGCGCTTGATCTCATCGGCGCCAGCATCCCTGGGGACGCCGAGGAGCTCGTAGTAGTCGCGCTCGGTCGTCGCCACTACGGCACCGCTTGCGGTGCCGTCGTCAGGACGCGCGGGCTCTGCCCGTGCGTCCGTCTGAACTGACCGGTCGACCCATGTGAGCTCATCACGATGCCATCCCTAAGCCACCGCCTGCGGTGCCGTCATCAGGACGCGCGGGCTCTGCCCGTGCGTCCGTCTGAACTGACCGGTCGAACCATGCGAGCTCATGACGACACCATGCGAGCCAAGCGTAGCGTCGGCCTCAGTTGTCTTCGTAGACCTCCTCGACGAAGCGCGACAGTTCCTGTGCAGCCCCGCGGACCGAGCGAATCGCCTTGTCGTAATCCATCCGCACCGGGCCGAGAAGGCCGACTGCCCCAAGCGCGCGGTTCGTCAACCCGTATGACGCGCCCACGAGCGCTGCGTCCTGGAAGGCCGGATGTTCGAGTTCCCCTCCGACCCGGACGAACGCGCGCCTCGGATCGAGCGCCTCCCCGAGGATCTCGAGCAGCG
>WNGA01013496.1_pt1 | contig 19291 bp, 14 predicted proteins | sample 5400061 | NCBI WGS metagenome assembly WNGA01 (sample SAMN13153366, study PRJNA577476) | soil metagenome | isolation source: 100 cm soil or saprolite under grassland replicate 2 | place: USA:California | collected 2016-06-15 | reverse complement strand
GAGGGGGTCGATGTCCGCTTTCTGGTCCGTGATCGCGACAGCAAGTTCACCCGTGACTTCGACGAGGTGTTCCGCTCCGAGGGGATCCGGGTGATCAAGGCGCCCGTGCGGGCGCCGCGGGCGCGAGCGCACGCCGAGCGCTGGGTCGGGAGCCTCCGTCGAGAGTGCCTCGACCGGCTGCTGATCTTCGGCCCCCGGCATCTCGAACGTGTCGCGGCTGCCTACACGCTCCACTACAACGAGCATCGGCCGCACCGCTCACTTGGCCAGCGACCACCGCTCGCCCAGCCGCCACCAATCAACGAACGAGCCCAGGGCGAAGTCCTCGCGCTCGATCGGCTCCGTCGTCGCGACCGGCTCGGCGGCCTGATCCACGAATACCAACTCGCTGCGTAAAACCGGGCTGGGTTCTCTTGAGCGCGTTCCGTCTGGAGATGCCTGACGCGCAACCCGCCGTCCCACGTTCAACGATCGTCGTGGCGCGCGGAACAACGTTCCTGTCTGACGAGGCAGAACGAAGCAGCAACTGCCTCGGTGTCGCCCGGAACCGAGTAATCGGCACCCACAGGGCACATCGTCCGACGAAATCCCTGCTTAGACGCCATCACTGTTGCCTGAGTAGGCGCGATCTTGACCCCTTCCCCATCAGGGAGGGGGTCGATGTCTATCCGCGTCGGCCAGCCATTTCTTAGTGCTGCAGTTCGGGCATGGACTCTGGTCGCATCCGCACCCGGTGCATGCCTAGCGGATCATGGGTCGATTTGCGGATGCCAAGGGATGGAACAGGTCTTAGAACGGCCAGACGAAGAAAGGGGCCGATCTTGTCTTCTAGCTTGGCAACGGGGGGCGAACGGACGGCAGCCGTTTCGCGCCAGACCTAGACGAGCCCGAGCTCTCGGGCCCGCTCCACCGCCTCTTCCCGGCTGGACGCGCCGAGCTTGCGGTAGATGCCCTTGGAGTGGCTCTTGACCGTGTTGAGCGAAACGTAGAGCGCCGAGCCGATTTCCCGCAGCGAGAGCTTGCTCGGCAGGAGACGGAGCACGGCCAGTTCGCGGTCCGTCAGGTCCTCAGGAGCAGCGCTTCGAATCGGGCCCGCCGCTCGAAGGCGCCGCTCGGCTCTCGCAAGCATCTCGACGAGGACCCCCGGGTCCGGGCAGCTCTCGACGGCTCGCCGGGCCTCGCGGACGACCGCGCGTGCCTCGTCGTGCTGACCGAGGTCATGCCGGACCTGTGCGTACGCGAGGAGCGCGTAGCCGATCTCGGCCTTGGCGGGACCTCGTCTCGAAAGCTCCACGGCACGCCGGATGTCAGACTCGGCCTCGTCGAGCTCGCCTCGCTGCTCGAGCGCCTTGCCGCCGGCGATGTAGGCCATCGCGTTCGCCCAGTGATCCTCGAGACCGCGCTCGTGCCCGAGCTCGATGGCGGTACGGGCAAGCTGTGTTGCCGTGTCCCACTCACCGCGCTCGGCGTGATTTGCGGCGAGGCAGCTGTGCGCGTGGATGACCGCGAGGTGGTTGCCGGCAGGGATGGCGCGCCGAACGGCTTGCTCGAGCGTCGTCGCCGACTCCGCCGGCTCGCCCCGCCAGAACAAGGCGACGCCGAGCACGGGGCAACCGACGGAGCGCCACGGTGCGCTTTCGTCCGGCTCCAGCTCGCGAGCAGAGCGTGCGGCCTCGATTGCACCGCCGACGTCACCCTCGAGGTACTCGTGGATACAGCGGAGCATCCCCGCTGCGGCCTCGAGCGAGACTGCGTCTTCTCCGCTCGGGCCGAGCCCGGTTGCGCGCTCGGCGGCCTCGATCCAGCGGTCGACCTCGTCGATCCGGCCCTCGTTCACCGCGATCCACGCCCTTATCAGGCAGAGGCGCGGATCGTCGGCCACGACCGCAGTAGGAAGCGCGTCGAGCCAACTCACGACTGTCTCGAGCTGACCCCGCTGCAAAAACGCCGACCAGTGGAGAGCGATCAGATGGGCCGCCTCGGCGAAGTCGCCCGCGAGCGTTGCGTGGTGGATCGCCTCCGAGACGTGGCCGGTGTCCCTCAGCCAGACAGCCGCACGCTGATGTAGCGACGCAATGAGCTCCGGCTCGGCCTGCGCGAGCTCGTGCCGGAGCAGCTCGGCGAAGAGATGGTGGTAGCGGTACCACTCGCGCTTCGCGTCCAAGGGAACAAGGAAGAGATTCGAGCGCTCGATGTCGCCGAGCAAGCGCGCGGAGCCCTCCGCTCCGGTGACAGCCCCGCAGAGGGAGGCGCAGAAGCGGTCGAGGATCGATGTACGGAGCACGAACGTCCGCACCTCATCCGAGAGACTCGCGAGCACCTCTGAACCGAGGTAGTCGATGACGTGGCGGTCGTCGCCCGCAAAGGCGGCGATGAACTCGCCAGCGTCGGTCCGGCCACGCAGCGACAGCGCGGCGAGGTGGAGGCCGGCGGCCCAGCCTTCGGTCCGCCCCTGGAGCTGCGCCACCTGGTCGCTGCCGAGATTCAGGTCGAGCATCTCGTTCAGGAGCTCGGCGGTTTCCTCCTCGCTGAAGCGCAGTTGCTCGGCGCGCACCTCGGCCAACTCGCCGCGGACGCGAAGAACTGGGAGCGGCAGGCGCGGGTCGGAGCGGGTGACGAGGACGAGCCTCAGGGTCGACGGCAGGTGCTCGACTAGGAATTCCATCCCGTCGTGGATCTCCCGGTTTCCGACGAGGTGATAGTCGTCGAGCACGAGCACGACAGAGTCCGAGAGCTCGTCCAGCTCGTTGATCAGATTCGGGAGCACGACGCCGACGACGTCGGCACCGGGGACGAGGAGCGACGTCAGAGCCGCCGCGCCGAGATCCGGCTCAGCCGTACGGAGAGCCTCGACGACGTAAGTCCAGAACCGGGCCGGGTCGTTGTCCTCCCGATCGAGCGCGAGCCAGGCGAAGCGGCCGCGCGCAAGGTCGCTCGCGATCCACTCGGTGACGAGCGTCGTCTTCCCCCAACCCGGCGGCGCGTCGACAAGCGTGACCTTCGGGAGTGGGGCTGCGCTCAGCAGGGCGAGCAGACGAGGGCGGGCGACGAGGCGCGGGCGGATCGGCGGAGGCTGTAGCTTCGTGGCGAGCGGGGCAGGTGAAGGAGCCCCGGCGGGCTTCTTGCTCTTCGCCCGCGTCACCACGAGCTCGCGTCTCCCATGCAATGAGGGTACAAGACGTGCGAGCGTCGAATACTCACGGCTCGAGCTCGGTCGCGCCGCGGCCGCCCATGAGCCGCGGCAGGGCGAGGGCCAGGACGAGCGCGCTGCCGTAGAAGAGCTGTTGGACAAAGCCCCTGGCGCCGTGAAGCTGGAGTCCGGTGATCCCGGTCCAGAGGAAGTAGACGGCGACGAACGACCCCCATGGGTTGAACCGGCCGGGCGCGATGGCTGTCGCGCCGAGGAAAGCCGCCGCGAAGGCCGGCAGGAGATAGGTCGCACCCGACGAGGGGTCGGCGCCGCCGGTCGTTCCCGCGTAGAGGACACCGGCCGCCGCGGCGAGCGTGCCCGAGGCGACCAGGGCGCCGAAGCGCACGCGCACGACGTTGACACCGCCGAGACGAGCTGCGCTCCTGCCGCGCCCGACAAAGAGCAGCCTGCGGCCGACGGGTGTGAACTCGAGCACGTACCAGAGGACGATGCAGAGCGCGAGGGCGTAATAGAAGGCAAGCGGGATTCCCAGGAGCTGCGAGACGGTCACCGGGTCGACCAGGGCTTCCGACACGCCGCCGATCGTCCGTGAACCGCTGATCCAGAGGACGATCCCGGACACGAACGCCGACATCCCGAGCGTGACCACGAACGCGTCGAGCCGGAGGACCGCCACGAGTAAGCCGTTGACGACGCCGACGGCTACACCGCTCAGGAGGGCGGCGACGATCGCCCAGCCGATCGGCCAGCCGTGCTCGACGTTGAGGAGGGCGAGAACCATGGTGGCCAACGTCAGCACGGACGCAATCGAGAGGTCGTAGTCGCCCGCCGTCAAAGGGACCAGGAGACTCAGCGTCAACACCACGAGGACGGCTTGCGAGCCGAAGATCGTCTGGAAGTTGCCTGCGGTCAGGAACGTGTCTGGCTCGAGTGCCCCGAAGAGGACGACGACCGCGCCCCAGACGGCGACGAGCCCACCACGGCGAGCGAGCTCGGTGGCGCTCACGGCCGATAATGCTCGCGCTCGATGCGTCCGCTGGAAAAGACGAGGACGCGGTCGCAGATCGCCCTGAGCTCTTCCACGTCGACGCTCGCGCAGATGACACACGCACCCTGGTCCGCCGCCTGCCGGATCAGGGCGAAGATCTCCTCACGCGCGCCCACGTCGACCCCACGCGTCGGCTCGTCGAGGAGGAGCAGCCGCGGCCCGATGTTGAGGGTCTTGGCAAGCAGGGTCTTCTGCTGGTTTCCGCCGGAGAGCGCCCGGAATGCGAGCCGCGGCTCGGACGGCCGGACGCCGAACCTTGCCAGGAGCCCGGCCACGTCGCGGCGCATGCGCCGGCGGTCGAGGCCGAGGCGCGTGGCGTAGCGGCCGAGAACGGGCAGCGTCACGTGGTCCACTACGGGCAGCGAGCCGACGCTCCCGTCGCGCTCCTCCCCGTCGGCCGGGAGCAACGCGATTCCGGCGCGGAGGGCACGGCCGGGCGTCATCGTGGTTGCGTCATGCCGGTCGTGCCCGAGCCTGAGACGACCCGCGCGGCTCGGCCGCGCGCCGAATAGCAGATAGGGAACCTCGTCGAAACCAGAGCCGAGCAGGCCTGTCAACCCGAGGACCTCGCGTTCGTGCACGTCGAAGGAAACGTCACGGACGACCTCACCCGTCAGGTCGGCAACCGAGGCGGCAACGCGCCCCGCCGGGCGGCGCCGCGCGACGGCCGCTTCGAGCGGGCGCCCGGTCATGAGTTCCGCGAGGGCGTCCCGCTCGAGCCCTGCCGTCGCAACGGTGACCACGACGCGCCCGTCGCGGAGCACGGTGACTCGGTCGGTGAGCTCGAGGGCCTCGTCGAGGTTATGGGAGACGAAGAGCACGCTTGCTCCCGCGTCGGCCAGCTGCCGAGCGAGCGCGAACAGCCGCCGCGTCTCGGGCTCCGGCAGGAAGACGGTCGGCTCGTCGAGGATGAGCACGCCTTTTCCGCCCAGTTCCTCCGCAGCGCGGACGATTGCGAGCAGAGCACGCAAGACGGGCCGCAGCCTGGCGACCGGTTGACGGGGGTCGAGGTCGACCCCGAATCGGGCCAGCGCCGCGGTGGCCCTGACGCGCTCGCGGCGCCAGGAGATCCGCCAGTCGCGCCTGGCGGCCAGCTCGCCGAGGCGAAGGTTCTCGAGGACGCTGAGCGACGGGATCAGGCCCAGCTCCTGGTGGACGAACGCGATTCCCAGCTCGTGTGCGCGGCCCGGAGGAAGCGGCAGTCGCGCGGCCCGGCCGCCGACCTCCAGCTCGGCGCCCGGATCAGGCGCGTGATAGCCGGCGAGGATCCGGATCAGGGTCGACTTGCCCGAGCCGTTCTCGCCGAGCAGCCCGTGGACCTCTCCCGGCAGGAGCGTGAGGCTCGCGCTGTCCAGCGCGCGCACTCCGCCGAAGCTCTTCGACACGTGCCGCACGGCGAGAGCGGCCAGGTCAGCCGCCAACGTGCCACAGCTTCCTGTAGCCGCTGACGTACGCGTTGCCGTAGCCCGCATCGAACCGCGGCGGCCGGCCCGCGTCGGCGACATTACGATCGTCAAAGACGCGAAGGGGCGTTTGCTCGCTCTTCACAGGTTGATCGCCGGCAATGACACGGAACGCCTGGTCCATGGCCGCCCACCCGAGCCAGGACAGGTTCTCGCCCACGTCCATCGCAACGATGTCGGCGTCCTGCATCAGCTTCAAGACGAACGGCGTGCCGTTGAAGGCGGCGATCCTCACCCGGTCGGCGACGCGCGCGGCTCGGATTGCCGACACGACGAACTGCGACATGCTGTCGTAGATCGGGATGACGTAGTCGATCTTCGGGTCGCGGACGAGCGCCGACTGGACCTCGGAGCGAATCCGTGCAGCCCAGTCCGGGATCGGGACGTCCACGGCTGTGACCTTGCAGGCCGGGCAGCGGCGACGGAACTCGTCCCGGAGGCCCCGCATCAGCGGAGTCGTCGAGCGAGCGTCGTTCGACGTGATCACCAAGACGTCCGCCGTGCCGTCTGCGGCCTGGATGACCCAGTCGGCCTCGAGGCGGCCCGCCTGCTCGAACGGCCCGGGTACGCACGTCGTCCCGTAGACCTTCCCGTTCGGACCGGCCTGGCAGCGCTCCCCCTCGCCTGTCGTGCGGAGGACGATCACGGGGATCCCGGCCTTCTCAGCCTGCGCGATCTGCGGGCCGAGCAGAGCCGGGTCCTGCGCAAGCAGTGTGATCGCGTCGGCGCCTTGCGCGATCGCGGTGCTGATGCCCTGCGCCCACTGCGTCGGCCGGCCCTGATTCGGGTACACGACGAGCTTCGCGCCCACCTCATCGGCGGCCTGCCCCATTCCACGCTCGACCGCGGCCACGAACGGCACCTCGCTCGTGATCGGGATCTCGAAGATCATCTTGCCGCGCAGCTTGCGCCTCGCGTCGAACGCGGGCCCCGGTGGCACGAACTTCGGAATGCCTCTGAACGCTTCGATCTGCGCTCTCGCGCCCGCGACGTCGACAACTCCCGTGACGTCCTGCGAGGACCCGCCGCTGCCGCAGGCAGCGAGGAGCGGCAGAAGCGCGACGCACACAACTGCTGCCCGCCGCGCCGCGGCGCGACTGAGTTGCCCGCTGGGGACACGCAATGGGGCCTCCTCTATGGGATGCGGAGGCTACAGCCGTGCGGGTCGATCCTCCAAACGGCCTGCGTGGCTTCGAGGTCCTGGGTAGTCGTCACGGTTCGACCTCCTCGAGGCGCACGAGCTCGAGGCCGAAGTCGCGCAGGCGGTCGAGAACCCCGTAGAGCTGTCCCTGGTCGGCGATCATGCCCACGAAGGCGGTCTCGCCCGGCTTGCGCTCGATGGTCATGCCCTGGAAGGCCGAGGCGAACCGTTCGCTCAGCCTCCCTCGCACAGTGATCCGGTATCTCGCCGGCGTCATGCTCCCGTAGCGTTGCCGAGCGCCGTGGGAGCCGTCTTCACCCACGCACGAATCTCACCCGGGTGAAGCCAGCGGCCCGAACGCTCCCTCAAGCCCCGGCGCGACGCTTTGCGCGCACCCGGTGTGCTAGCGGACGAGTCTTCCGTTTGGCCGCATCACGAGCCAGAGGCCGCCGAACTCGTTGACGTTCTGGCAGGTGACCTGTCCGGGCCGTCGATCGTTCCGAGCAGCGACGACTTGACGCCGGCGGCCGCGCGTGCGCGCGCATTGACAAGATACGGCGGCCAGGCCGTCGCGCACGCGCCGCTGCAGACGCTCCGTCCGCGCGGATCGCGTGTGAAGGCATAGAGGGCGAACCCGCGGCCGTCGAACAGGATACGGCCGTAATTCGACGACCTCGCCGTCACGGTCGATCGTGGGGCCTGAGTTGCGGCGGATGCGACACCGACAGCGGTGGCGGCGGCGGCAAGAACGACGAGAAGAAGAACTCTCGTGCGCATGCTGTCCAGTCTCCGGGAGGCCGCCGGGCGTTACAGCCGCTTCACGCGTAACGCACGCAGGCTGACGCGGACTGTAGAGGTGAATACAGCGAGAAAGGACCTGGTGATGACGGCTTCGACGATTTCCATTGGTCTCGCCGGCGGCGAGGACTTCACCGCCGCCGAGCAGCTACGGCCGAGTAACGCGCTCGTGATGCTTCTCGACGCCGCCGGCGACGTCGACGGCGCGTTCGGCCGCAGGCAGAACGATCTGCGCGCCGCACTCGACGGCGACGGGACGGTCGTGCTGTTGCTCGGCCCGAGGATCGCTGCCGGACTGGCCACGCAGTTCGGCTGTTGGATCCGCGCCAAGGTCGGTGTCGACATTCTTCCCTGGGCGCAGCCGCGCGAGCTCGAGCAGGGCGGTGAGGCCTATGCGGCGGTGCGCTTCTTCGCTGGCGACTTGCCCGACGGCGCGCAGCAGGTCGCGCGTTCGCGCGACGGCGAGCTCGCGGGCGTGCGCTTCCGGGGCGGCGGCGCGAAGATCGTCCTCGCTCCCGCCGACGAGCGGCTCACCGCTGCGGACGTGCCGGCGCTCCTCGAGGGTCTGAGATGACGCGTCTCGCGGCGCGGCTCGCGACGATGCCCATCGTCGCCGGCGTCGTCCTCGTTGGCCTCTGGTTCTTCGCCGGCGTCGTGACGAACGACTTCGTGACGTCCGGAATCCTCACGGCCGTGTGGTTTGGCGTCGCGGGCGCCTCAGCAGTGTTCGTGGCTCGCCGCCGGCGAGCGCTTGCGGTCCCGGTCCTCGCGGCGTATCTCCTGACCGCCGGTGGCGTCGGCGTCTACCTCGCGTGGTCGACGCTCCGCGACAGGGTCGTGAACGAGCAGGTCGCCAGCGCGGCGCCGGGGTCGGGCAACCGGCTCCTCGCCAGCGGGGCTTTCACGAGCGCAGAGCACGAGACGAGCGGCGTTGCACGCGTCATCCGGCTACGGCTCGGAGGACGCGCGCTGACGCTCGACCTCCGCACCTCGGCAGGACCGGATCTCCGGGTCTACCTGGCGCCGGGCGACGGCAACGACGTCGGCGACAAGGTCGATCTCGGCGGCCTGAAGGGAAACATCGGTACCCAGCAGTATGCGATCCCGTCCGACACCAATCTCGGCCGTTACAACGCGGTCGTGATCTACTGTCGTGCCTTCAGCGCGCCGTTCGGGCGCGCCGTCTTGAACCCAACCGCGTAACGCGGCGCGCACGGGCCGAGACTGACCGAACTCGGTTCGACGACCGGCGGTCAGCCGGCGACGAGGCCTGATCCGGCTTCGACCACGCCGATGCGCCGGAGGAACAGCCGTCGCTGTTCGAAGGCGAGCTCCAACGTGGGACTCTTCTCAGCCGGGATGGAGATCAGGAGTCCGCCGGCCGTCTGCGGGTCGTAGCCCAGCGCCTCGAGCACCGGCGAGATCTCCTTAGCACTCAGCCGCCCGTTGACGAACTCCCGGTTCCGTGGATCGCCGCTCGTCCGAACTCCCTTCCTCGCGAGATCGAGTGCGCCGTCGATCGCCGGGAATCGCTCCGGCTCGAGGCGGATTCGCACGCCACTTCGCTCTGCGACTTCGTGCGCGTGTCCGAACAGGCCGAACCCGGTCACATCCGTCACCGCGTTCGGCTCGAACGGACGCAGTGCGTCGGCCGCCTCATTGTTGAGCGTTCGCATCCAGCGAACGGCGCGCTCGAGCGGTTGCGTCCCGGCGAGGCGGCGTTTGAAGCCCGTGAGGATGAGTCCGGTTCCGAGCGGCTTGGTCACGTAGATCGCGTCGCCCGGCTTCGCGCCGTCTTTGCGCCAGATTCCTTCTGGATGCACGGTGCCGACGACGGCCAGGCCGTACTTCGGCTCGAGGTCACGGATCGTGTGGCCACCGGCGAGGGTGGCGCCGGCACCGCGCACTTGCGAGTCAGCGCCCGCGAAGATCGCGGCGAGCATCTCGATCGGCAACTCCTCCGGAAAGGCCGCGATCGAGAGCGCGAGGATCGGCGCACCGCCCATGGCGTAGACATCGTTCAGAGCATTCGTGGCCGCGATTGCGCCGTAGTCGGCGGGATCGTCGACCAGCGGCGGGAAGAAGTCGAGCGTGAACACGAGGGCGCGCTCTGCGTCGAGCCGGTAGACGGCGGCGTCATCCGCAGGATCGAGGCCGACGAGAAGATCATCGGACCGAGCCGGAGCGAAGCCCGCAAGCAGCTGCTCGAGCCGCGCCGCCGAGTACTTCGCGGCGCACCCGCCACACGAGGCGAGCTCCGTCAGCCTCAGTTCGCGGTTGCCGATCTCCATCGCAGACGCTCTAGCGAGTGGCGAGCTCGACCTTTGCCTGCTCGGCGGCGGCCTTGAGCCCCTCGCCGAAGGTCGGGAAGACGTGGTGCATGGCCGCGATGTCCTCTACCGTCGCGCCCAGCTTGACCGCCAGCGAGAAGCCCTGCACGACGTCGCCGGCGCCGCGCGAGACGACGTGCAGACCGAGCACCCGGCGGGTGAAGCGGTCGAAGATGATCTTGAACAGGCCGTGCTCGGCGCCGATGTAGGAGAACCGGCGCACGAAGCGGTTGCGGACGACCTCGATCTCGTGCCCCTGCTCGCGGGCCTCCTCCTCCGTCAGGCCGACGCCGGCGACTTCCGGGTCGGTGAAGATCGAGGTGGGGAGGATCGAGTAATCGGCGGAGGCGCCGTTCGAGCCGAACATGTCGTCGATCGCGATCCGTGCCTGGTACTGCGCGACCGGTGTGAACTGGGCGACAGCGTTCACGTCGCCCGCGGCCCAGATGCCGGTGACCGAGGTGCGCATCCGCTCGTCCACGGCAATCCCAAGCTTCGTCGCCTCGACCCCGGCGGCCTCGAGGTTCAGGCCGTCGACGTTCGGGACGCGACCCGACGCGAGCAGGATCTGCGCGACGCGGAGCTCGCGCTCGGGCGAGCCGTCGCGCGGGGCGAGCGTGGCGATGATCGCCTCGCCGTCGCGCCGGGCGCTCTTGACGAACACGTTCGTCACGATCTCGATGCCCTCCCTCTCTAGCGCCGCCGTAAGCGTCTCCGAGGCTTCCGCGTCCGAGATGGGCGAGATCCGCTCGAGCGCGTCGACGATCGTCACCTTCGAGCCGAAGCGCGAGAAGATCTGGCCGAACTCGAGCCCGACGGCGCCGGCGCCGACGACGAGCAGCGACTGCGGCAGCTCGGTCAGCTCGAGCGCCGAAACGTGGTCGATCCAGCCGACCTCGCCGATCCCTTCGATCGGCGGGACGGCCGTGCGCGAGCCGGTTGCGATCAGGATCCGGTCGGCCTCGAGCTCGCGGTCGCCGACGCGCACGGTGTGGGCATCGACGAAGCCGCCCTCCCCCTGGACAGTCGTGAAGCCGGCGGCCTCGAGGTCCTCGACCCACTTCGGCTGCGGCTTCTTGAGCGTCTCCTTCCAGGCGCGGACGCGCTCGAGATTCGTCCTCGCGGGGCCGACCTCGATCCCGATTTCGGGCGCGAGCGAGTTGACCTCGTGCATGAGCTCCGCGGCCACGAGGTACGCCTTCGTCGGCGTGCAGGCGACGTTCGGACAACTCCCGCCCCAGCGCGTCCGTTCGACGAGCGCAACGTTCGCGCCGTACTCCGCCGCGGCCTTTTTGGCTCCGTCGCGGGCTGCCGAGCCCGCGCCGATGACGATCAGGTCGAATTGTTGCGTGGTCATGCCACGACCTCCTTCGTAGTCACGTCTTGATGGCCCCAGCGGCCCGGGATGTTGCGGAGCTCGATTCGGGAAATTCGTTCCGGCAGGCGCGGATCGACAAGCAGCTCGTCCCCGTCCGGCTCGAGACCGAGCAGGACACGCAGGAGCAGCAGCGGCGTCCCGGTCGCCCATGCCTGCGGGCTCGATGCCGTCGGATACTCAACGGGGAAGCTCGTGCGCGTACGCCGGTAGCCGGCGAACACCTCGGGTAGGCGGTAGCGGAAGAACGTCGCGGCCTCCAGGATGGCGAGGGAGACGCGGGTGGCCTCCTCGCGGTAGCCATAGCGGGCGAGTCCGTGCGCGATCAGCGAGTTGTCGTGTGGCCAGACCGTTCCGTTGTGGTAGCGGATCGGGTTGTAGCCGCCTTCGCCCTCCGCCATCGTGCGGATGCCCCAACCGGAGAAGAGCGCATCGCCGACCAGGTGGCGGGCAACCGCGTCGGCCTTGTCGTCGTCGACGATCCCGCTCCAAAGCAGGTGGCCGATGTTGGACGTGATGCTGTCGACGGGGCGCTTTTCTCCCTCGAGCGCCTCCGCGTAGCAGTCGCGCTCGGGGATCCAGAAGTCCCGATTGAATCGCTCCTTCAGGGCTTCGGCCTCGCGCTCGAGCCGGTCGGCGAGCTGCGCGTCGTTCCAGAACTCGCCCGCGAGGCGCGCGCAACGAACCTTCGCGTCGTAGACGTAACCCTGGATCTCGCACGTCGCGATCGGGCCCTTTGCGATCGTTCCGTCCGCGAAGCGGATCGAGTCCCACGAGTCCTTCCAGCACTGGTTCTCGAGGCCGGTTTCCTTGTTCCGCCGCTCGTACTCGACGTAGCCGTCGCTGTCGCTGTCGCCGTGATCGTCGATCCAGCTCAAAGCTGCGCGTGCCGCCGGCTCGAGTTCGCGGACGAGCTGTGTATCGCCCGTCCACCGTTCGTACTCGTCGAGCAGCACGAGGAAGAGCGGAGTCGCGTCCGCGGTGCCGAAGTAGGGCGAGTGGGGCCGCTCGTCGAAATGCGTCAGTTCGCCGAAGCGGATCTCATGCAGGATTTTGCCCGGCTCCGCGTCGCGGAACTCGTCGACCTCCGTCGCCTGCCGCGCTGCGAGCACGCGCAGCGTCGTCTCCGCGAGCTCTGGCGTGAACGGAAGGGCCTGATAGCTGGTGATCAGGCTGTCGCGCCCGAAGACGGTCATGAACCAGGGCAGGCCGGCGGCGGGCAGCGACGAGTCCGGGAAGAGCTCGGATGTAAACCGCAGCGCCGCGAGGTCGATCAGGCTTCGCTCATAGATGTGCTCGAGCGGGTCCCAGTCGGTCTCCAGGGTTGGCGCGGACGCGATGAATTCATCCAGGCTCATGCCGATGTTCGGCCGCGCCTGCTCGTCGCCGTGCCGGTGCTTGATCGCAATCGCGTTGCCGTCGGTGACCGGCTGCACGAAGACGCAGACGTTCCACTCGTCGTGCGGCTCGACGTGGACTTGTAGCGTGAACCCGCGCTCGTCGACGGTCGCGGGCTTCGAGACGCGAATGCGCGTCTCTCGCACGAAGTCGTCTCGCCGGTAGCCGAGCACGAGCGTGTCGTCATCGACGCTCGTGTACCGCTCGCCTTTCTTCGCGAGCGCGTCCTTGACCTCGAACAGGTCGGCGAAATCTGAGTCGGCGTCGAGCCGCAACTCCACGCGGAGCGGCTGCGAGTCGTGGTTCAGGACCGTCACGTCCTCGTGGAAGCCGTCGCCGATCGTCCGGTTCCGGTGGATCGAGACGGTCGGGTTGTCGTTCACCGTCCCGGTCGGCGGCACGAGAAAGTGCGTCGACGCGAAGTACTGCGTCTCGTCGGTCGACAGGACGTCCAACGGTACGCCGTTCGCCGTCAGTCGCCAGGACGACAGAAACCGCGTATCGCGATAGAAGAACCCGTGCGGCTTGTCCGGGGACGCCTCGATATCCCCGCGCAGATCGCTGACGAGGAAGGTGCTGCCGTCGAGGATGCTGATCGTTCCGGTCGCCATGTCCGTACTGCACAGTCCCGTTGGGAAGGCGACGTGTTACAGCGCGTAACGAAGACTCCCGCCGCTCGGTCTGAAGGAGGTGGAGATCCTCGACATCAGTGTCGCGATCCGGCCGGGAATGGTCACGTATCCGGGCGACCCGACTGTCCGGCTCGAGCGCATTCGTGAGCTCGCCGACGGTGCGGCCGCGAACATCAGCAGGCTCGACTTCGGCGTGCACACGGGCACGCATGTGGACGCACCGTCGCATTTCATCGACGGCGCGCCCGCTGCGGAGACGCTACCGCTCCACGTGCTCGTTGGGCCGGTCCGCGTCGTCGACGCGACCGGGGTCGCAGAGCGGCTCGACGGTGAGGTGCTCGCCCAGCTGGAGCTCGCCGAGCGGGTCCTTTTCAAGACGCGCAACTCGGCGCTCTGGGAGCAGGACTCGTTTGTCGACGACTTCGTCTCCCTGACCGGTGACGGCGCCCAGGCGCTCATCGACCGCGGTGTCCGCCTCGTAGGGATCGACTACCTCTCGCTGGGCGACGAGGACGCCCACCGAGCGCTGCTCGGCGCCGGGATCGTCGCCGTCGAGGGCCTCGACCTGCGTGGCGTCGATCCCGGCGAGTATCAGCTCGTCTGTGCGCCGCTCAAGCTCGTCGGCTCTGATGGGGCCCCGGCCCGCGCCTTGCTCTTCCGCTAGGCGCAGAGACCGCGTTCGTCAGAGCTCGACGATTCCGGGCCGGGGGAGTCCGGAGGTCTGGACCTCGGGCAGCTCCGGCGTCCGTGTTACGACCTCGACGCCCCCTGGCTGCACGAGCGCCGTGTCCTCGGACTTCGCGCCGCCGCCGATCGATGGATTCCACGCGACTGCTGCGGAGCTCGGCACGGGCGTCTGTTCTTGCGGAGCGCCGAACACCTCACGCCCCTTGTAGCCGGTGAGACCGCCCTGGTGATGCCGGCGCCACTCCTCGGGAAAGCCCTGCGCCGCGTAGGCGTCCGCGCCGGCCTCGAACACCTCGCTGAGCGGCGACCCCGGCGTCGAGGCCGCGAGCAGCCGCGCGTCCACCTCGGCCGCTGCATGGACAAGCCGCTCGAGGTCAGCCGGCGGCGGCCCGAAGGAGACGAGACGGGTCATCGACACGTGCAGCCCTTCCCGCTGAGCCGTGAAGGCAAGGAGTGCGTGACGACCGACGCGCGCGTCGGTCGGGAGCGGGTGGCGGTGGAGTGGCTGGCGCTGCTCACCGCCGACGAGGACGACCGCCGGCACGAGCCCGCGGCGCCGCGCCTCGGCGGCGAGGACCGCGGCTGCCTCGAGCTCCGTCTGGTCGGGCCGCACCTGTGGCAAGGCGGCGCGCATCGCGTCCGCCGCGTCCGCCCCGGCCCGCCGGTAGCGGTCGCGCTCGTCCTCGTCCAGCTCTCGCCGGTGCGGCGCGAGTGCCGGCTCGAGCTCTGCGTCGGTGACCGAGCCGTCGTGGAGCAGCCGTGCGAGCGTCTCCGCGGGGCCGTCGTAGCGCGGATAGGACGAAGGCTCGTAGCCGAGCTCGTCGAGGCGCTCCTCCGCCTCGACGCGCGATGTCTCGATGTCGGCGAAGAGCGCGAAGGCGCGGTCCGGGGTTAGGACGACGGTGTAGGCCGCGTGCGCCGAGGTGTCGTCTACCGGCCGGCCGCGTCCGCAGAGCAGCCAGCGCACGGTCGCAGGCGTCGTCGCGACCAGCGCGGTGGCGCCGGCGCGCGCGGCCTCGCCCAGGGCGAGGTTCCGCTTTCGCTCGGCCTGCGTCACGCGACCTCAGCGGCGGCGAGCTGCATGGTCATCGAGACCTCGGGCACGTCGAGGGCAATTGCCGCCTGGATCAACCCGAGGTGAGAGAACGCTTGCGGGAAGTTGCCGATCAGGTCGCCCGTGTGCGGATCGATCTCTTCGGCGAGCAGACCGACGTCGTTGCAGAACCCGACCAACCGCTCGAACAGCGCCCGCGCCCGCTCGGTCTCCCCTGCGCGCGCCAGGCACTCGACGAGCCAGAAGGAACAGATCGTGAACGTCGCCTCCTCGCCCGCGAGCCCGTCGACGCCGTCGGTGAGATATCGGTACACGAATCCGTCGGCGGACAGCTCATTCGCGATCCGCTCGAAGGTCGCACGAGCACGCGGGTCGTCGTGCGACACGAAACCGACGATCGGGATCATCAGGTTCGATGCGTCGAGCTTGCCGCCGTCGGCGAACGACTGCACGAATGTTCCGCTGGCTGGATCGACGCCGTCACACTCGACGAGCGCACGGATCTCGTCACGCAGGCTCGTGAGGCGTGGCAGGTCGGCTTCGCGACCGTCGAGCTCCGCGAGCTTGATCACGCGGTCGACGGCGACCCAGGCCATCACCTTCGAGTACGTGAAGTGGCGCGGATCGCCCCGAATCTCCCAGATGCCGTTGTCGGGCTGCGACCACTTCTCCCCTACGACATCGGCGACGTCGCGGAGCAGCTCCCAGAACACGTCGTCGATCTCGCCGCCGTGCCGGCGGTAGAGCCAGGCGGTGTCGAGGAGCTCGCCGAAGACGTCGAGCTGGAACTGCTGTGCAGCTCCGTTTCCGATTCGAACCGGGCGCGACCCTCGGTAGCCCTCGAGCCAATCGAGCTCGACCTCCGGCAGGAGGCGTTCCCCACCGACGCCGTACATGATCTGCAGCTCCTGCGCGCGACCCGCCGTGGTGCGCTCGAGCCAAGCCATGTAGGCATGCGCTTCCTCCGTATAGCCGAGCGCGAAGAGCGCGTTCAGCGTCAGTGCGGAGTCGCGGAGCCAGCTGAAGCGGTAGTCCCAGTTGCGCTCGCCGCCGACCTCTTCGGGGAGCGACGTCGTCGCGGCCGCGACGATCGAGCCCGTAGGCGCGTTCGTCAACGCCTTGAGCACGAGCGCGCTGCGCACGACCTGATCCCGGTAGGGGCCGTCGTAGACGCAGCGGTCGGACCACGCCTTCCACGTCCGCGTCGTCGTCTCGAACCTTGTCGTGACCTCCTCCTTCGTCAGCCGCCGCGGCGAGAGCTCATGCGGGAGCTGGTACGTGAGCACGACGAACGCCTCTTCGCCGGCATGCAGCGTCCGGTTGCCCGTCGTCGCCGAACGCTCGGCGTGGCCGAAGGGCAGCTCGCTTTGGAGCACAAGTGCGTCGGCGCCGCCGTAGACGACGACGAGGTCCGAGTCCAGCGTCTCGAGCCGGGGTGTCGTCAGGCCGTAGTCGAAACGCGGTACGAGCTTGACCTTGACGGGGACCTCGCCCTCGGTGCAGCGCGCGATCCGGATCAGCTGATGGTCGGGGTGCGCCGCGTGCGCGTCTTCCTCGGGCCCAGGGACGCGGTACGAGAAGAAGTCGGTCAGCACGAGCGTGCCGCGCTCGCTCGTGAACGTCGTCTCGAGCACGTTGGTGCCGGGGAGGTAGCGCCGAGTGGGCTCGTAGTCGTCATCGATCGGCGCGATCCTGAAGAAGCCGGCCTTGCTCCAGTCGAGGATCCGCGCGAATACGGGGCGGGCCTCGAAGCGGTGGAACGTGCACCAGTCGATGGAGCCGTCCAGCGAGACAAGAGCGCACGAGTGGCAGTCGGAGATGAGCGCATACTCGGCGATCGGCGGATAGATCGGCACTGATCTCACGGGACGGCCTCCACTTCTGCGGTCGCACGAGTCGCGGGGCGGTTGGCCGCTGCTTTGACCTCGACGAAGACCTTGATCCCGTCGCCGCGCTCGAGCTGCTCGAACATCTGCTCGTACCGCTCGAGACCTGCGATCGGCGTCGTCAGCAGGCGCTCCAACCAACCCGGGAATCGCAGTGACGCCTGCACGAGGTCGTCTACCCCGGCGACGAAGTCCGCACGCGACGCATTGACGGTCCCTACCATCACCTTGTTCCCGAGGACGAAGCCCTGGTTGATCCGATCCGCCGGGACTTCGATGGTGCGGTCGCCGCCGGTCACGCTGGCGAGCACGAGCACGCCGTTCTTCCCGAGCGCCTCAGCCGCCTCGAAGACGAGGGGGCTGTAGCCCGTTGCCTCGAAGATCAGGTCGAAGGGACCGCCCGCGTCCGCGAGCGCGACGTCCTGCGAAGAGACGTACGAGGCGCCGAGCTCCTCGACGAGCTCGCTGTTGAGGTACGGCGCGCGTGGCAACGAGAAGCAGGTCACCTCAAGACCACGCAAACGGAGCACGAGTGCAGCGAGGAGCCCGATCGTTCCCGAGCCCAGTACGGCCGCACGACGCGGCTGCCACACCTTCAGCCGCCGCTGGATCTCGAACGCCTGGGCGATCCCCTTCTCGGCGACCGTCAGCGGCTCGAGCAACACTCCGACGCCGCCGAGCGCCGCCGGTAGCGGAACGACGTACTCAGCGTCCTCGACGTAGCGCTCGGTGAGGTAGCCGTGCAGGAGGTTTATGCCCCGCTCGTAGTAGACGTCGTCGGTGGTCATGTCCTGGAGACCGATCCGGTCGTAGATCGAGCCGCCGGGGCGGCGGACGGTCGAGACGACGTAGCCGCCGGGGCGGATCGCCGGGGAGACGTGGTCGCCCACGTCGAGCACCCGCCCGAAGTTCTCATGGCCGATGACGAGGAAGTCGTCGCCGGGCGGTGCGGCACCGTACTGCGCCTCGTTGATCTCACGATCAGTGCCGTCGACACCGACGCGCAGGACCTCGACGAGGACACCGCGGCCGCTGGGTATGTCGGCAAGGCGCGGCTCGGGAACGTCGGCGAGGTGCGCCGAGTCGGAAACGCCGGGATGAACGGCGATGGCCTTCACTGATTGGTTTGTCCCCCCGCGGGCGGCGCGCGTTACAGCCTGTAACAGTTCGCGGCGGCGGAGGGACGAAAGAAATAGAGGGATGGCTCTCCCACACCCGTGACCCCTGGCCAACCACTCACATGCCAAGAGCTCGTCGAGCTGGTGACCGACTACCTCGAAGATGCTCTTAACCCGGCCGAGCGGGCGCGGTTCGACTCCCACATCAGCGACTGCGACGCCTGTCGTGCCTACCTCCACCAGATCCGCACGACGCTTGACCTCCTGGGCCACCTCTCGCCAGAGGACATCGACCCAGACGCGGAACGAACGCTCCTCCGGGTCTTTCGGACCTGGAAAGCGCGGCCTCAGGCCACCTGAGCGAAGTTCACCCGGGTGAAACCGCCGCTCAGGTGATGACGGGTCACCCGTGCGTGCGAGACGGTTGCGGTGCGCTACCGGAGGAGGCTCGCCGCCATGACCGTCTATCCCGAAACCGCTCCCGCGTCCGTCCAAGCCGCTTCTGCGTCGCCGGCGGGCGCTGACCCCGGCGAGCTGCGGCTGCTCGCATCCATGAGGGCGGGAGACGAGGCCGCCTTCGCCGTGCTCGTTCGCCGCTATAGCCCGACGATGGTACGTCTCGCGCAGCTGAGCGTCGGCACACGCGCGGTCGCGGAGGAGGTCGTGCAAGAGGCATGGATCGGGGTTTTGAAGGGGATCGGCCGCTTCGAGGGACGTTCGTCCCTCAAGACCTGGATCTTCCGGATCCTGCTGAACAAAGCCAATACGCGCGCCGCCCGCGAGGCCGGAAGCATCCCCTTCTCGGCGCTGGACTGGGGCGACCCCGACGCCGACGAGCCGTCCGTCGATGCCGATCGCTTTCTCGGCCCGGACAGCGAGTGGGCCGGACACTGGGCCTCGACTCCCAAACGGTTCGAAGACCTTCCGGAAGAGCGCCTGCTCGCTGGCGAGACACTCGGTTGCATCGCCGGGGCGCTGGCAACGCTGCCGCGAACGCAGCGTGCCGTCGTCACGATGCGCGACGTGGAAGGCTGGAGCTCGGAGGACGTCTGTGAGGCTCTCGACCTGAGCGCGTCGAATCAGCGTGTCCTGCTGCACCGCGGACGCTCGAAGATCAGAGCCGCGCTCGAGGCACACCTCGCACAGGGCTAGCTCGTTCGCATCAGGCCTGAAGCGCGGTCAGGACGCCGACGCCGACGACGATCGAGGC
>WNGA01016897.1_pt1 | contig 19295 bp, 15 predicted proteins | sample 5400061 | NCBI WGS metagenome assembly WNGA01 (sample SAMN13153366, study PRJNA577476) | soil metagenome | isolation source: 100 cm soil or saprolite under grassland replicate 2 | place: USA:California | collected 2016-06-15 | reverse complement strand
GGGACCCAGCGGGGCAGCGCGTGGGTGGCGAGCGGCCCGGCCCACAGGACGCCGGCGGTGGCGGCGACGGAGAGCTGGAAGCCGAGCGCGCCGGCCAGCCCCGGGTCCGCGAGCAGGAGCAGCAGGACCGCCAGGCAGAGCGCGCGGCGCCCGCCGGGGCCTCGGCCGGTCGCCACCCCGAGCAGCACCAGCACGGCCATCACCCCGGCCCGGAGCACGCTCGGCTCCCAGCGGGTGAGGACGACCAGCGACGCCACCAGCACGATCCCGACGGCGATCAGGAGCGGGCGTGCCACGCCGACCGCGGCCGCCAGCCACAGGCCGGCGCCGAGCACCACGGCCAGGTTCGCGCCGCTCACCGCCACGAGGTGGCTGAGCCCCGCCGCCCGGAACGCGCCGTCGAGGTCCGGGGGCAGCAGCGAGGTGTCGCCGAGGGCCATGCCGACCAGCAGCCCGGCCCGTTCCGGAGGCAGGCTGGCCACGGCTCGCCGTCTGGCGGCGGCGCGCATCGCCTCGCTCGCCCGCAGCACCGCGGACGCGGGCGGCGCCCGCGCCTCCACCCGGGGATGCCGCAGGACCACGGGCGGCCGGTGGCCGAGGCGGTCGGCCCGGCGCGCCGGGCCCACGCCGGCGCGGAGCCGCAGCCGGTCGCCGACGCCGAGTGGGCCGCCCGCGACCGGCAGCACGACCCCGGCGCGCTCGCGGGTCCGCCAGGTGCGCGCGCCCACCCCGACACGGTCGACCGAGAGCACGACCCAGCGGGCCTGGTGCGGCAGCGGCCGCGGTTCCTCGGCCACGGTTCCGGCCACCTCGACCACCCCCGGCCGTCCCACCCTGGCGAGCAGCAGCCCGCCCCGGACCGCGTCCGCCCGCGCCGACGCCACCGCCGCCCCGGTCGTCCCCAGCGTGGCCAGCACCAGCACGCCCGTCACCACCCCGCGCCGGCCTGGCCTCCCGCCGAGCGGGAAGCGGCCGCGTACCCCGCCAGGCGGGATGCCTCGCGCGCCGCCGGGCAACGGGCGGCCTCGCGCGCCGCCGGGCAACAGGTGGCCTCGCGCGCCGCCGGGCAACGGGCGGCCTCGCGCGCCGCCTGGGTGGAGCCTGGTGCCGCGCCTGGCGGGGCGCGAGCCGCCTCGCCAGGCGGGTGCCGGGCGGCGTGGGGCGCCGAGGCAGACCGTGGCGAGCGCCAGGCTGGACGCGCCGGCGAGGGCGAAGACCAACGCCGGCGGCGCGGGCGCGTAGGTGCCGAGCAGGACGCCGGCGGCGGTGGCGACCGCGAGCGCGACGCCGTCGGGATCGGGGTCGGGCGCGGCGCCGGCCCTCACCCCACCGTCACCAGGTCCTTGAGCTGCTCGAAGCGGCGCTCGCCGATGCCGGGGACCTCGAGCAGCTCGTCGACGGAGGTGAACGGGTGGGCCGACCGGTAGGCGACGATGCGGCCGGCGGTCACCTCTCCCACCCCCGGCAAGGTGTCGAGCTGCTCGGCGGTGGCGGTGTTGAGGTCGAGCGGGCCCGCCGCCTGGCCCCCTGGGACGCCCGCCGGCGGCGCGGCCACGGCCTGCCCGCGAGCCGGGATCCTGACCTGCTCGCCGTCGACCAGCTTGCGGGCCAGGTTGACGGCGTCCAGGTCGGCGCCTGGCGTGGTGCCGCCGGCGGCGCGGACGGCGTCCAGCACCCGGCTGCCGGCCGCCAGCCGCACCAGGCCAGGGCGGCGGACCCGGCCGGCGACGTGCACCGCGACCCGGCCGGTCGCCGCCGGGCCCTGGACGGCCCGCGGCAGGGTCTGGGCCGCGCTCGCCGTGGCGGGACCGTCGACGGGCGCGCCGAGCCGTGGCGCCGCCCGCGCCCAGACGGCGCCGGCGCCGAGCACCGCGGCCAGCGCCAGCACGGCGACGGCGGTCCGCTGGCGGCCGGCACCGGCCAGCAGCGCTCCGAGCCGGGCGCGCACGCCGTCGGGTGGCAGGACGAAGGGGGGCGGGGCGGCCATGGCGGTCCTCCGAGGGAGCGGTGGGATGCGCGGACCCTAGCCCAGCGCGCCGGCCGCCGGCCCGCGTCCGTCCACACCCCCATCCCCGGGATGGCGAGGCCCCCCGGTCGGGCGCGTCAGCGGGCGGTGACGACGTTGACGAGCTTGGGTGGGCTCGCCGAGGGCGGCGCGGACCCGCTCGGAGGCCAGGGCGATCTCCCGGAGGTCGTCCTCGGCGGCGTCGGGGGCGACCTCGACGCGGTCGCGGACCTTGCCGTCGACCTGGAGCACGCAGGTGACCCGCTCGCTGCGGACCAGCTCGGGGTCGAACCCCGGCCAGGCGGCCAGGTGCACCGAGTTCTGGTGGCCGAGGACCCGCCACAGCTCCTCGGTCACGAACGGGGCCAGCGGGGCGAGCAGCAGCACCAGCCGCGCTGCCGCGTCGTGCCGCTCCGCCGCGGTGCCACGGCCCGCCCTGACCGCGTCGGCGAGGCCGTTGGAGAGGACCATCAGCTTGGAGATCGCGGTGTTGAAGCGGAACCGCTCCAGGTCGTCGGTGACCGCCGCGGTGGTGCGGTGGCCCAGCCGGGCCAGCTCCGGGTCGGCGGGGCCGAACGGCTCGGCCAGGGCCGCGTGGACGGCCCGCCACACGCGCTGCACCCAGCGGGCCATGCCCTCCGGTGAGACGTCCGCCCAGTCGACGTCGTCCTCGAACGGGCCGGCGAACAGCATCGTCAGCCGGGCGACGTCGGCGCCGTGCTGGTCGATGATGGCCGCCGGCTCGACCAGGTTGCCGCGCGACTTGCTCATGGCCGCGCCGTGCATCACCACCATGCCCTGGTTGAGCATGGCGGTGAACGGCTCGCGGAAGCCGACCAGGCCCAGGTCGTACAGCACCTTGACGAAGAACCGGCTGTACAGCAGGTGCAGGATGGCGTGCTCGATCCCGCCGGTGTACTGGTGCACCGGCATCCACCTGGCCACCCGCTCGGGGTCGAAGGGCCGCTCGGGGTCCAGCCCCGTGTAGCGCAGGAAGTACCAGGACGAGTCGACGAAGGTGTCCATGGTGTCGGTCTCGCGCCTGGCCTGGCCGCCGCACCTGGGGCAGGCGACGTTCACGAACGCCTCGGAGGTGGCCAGCGGCGACACGCCCTTGGGCTTGAAGTCGGTGACGTCGTCGGGCAGCAGCACCGGGAGCTGGTCGTCGGGGACGGGCACCTCGCCGCAGGCCGGGCAGTGGACGATCGGGATCGGGCAGCCCCAGTAGCGCTGCCGGGAGAGCAGCCAGTCGCGCAGGCGGAAGTTGATCGCGGCGCCGCCGAGGCCGCGCGCCTCCAGGTCGGCGGTGATCCGCGGGATGCCCTGGTCGGTGGCTGGCAGGCCGTCGTAGGGGCCGGAGTTGACCATCACCCCTTCGTGGCTCATCGCCTCGGTCAGGGTGTCGCCGTCCAGCGGCGGGTCGCCCTCGGGCTGCACGACCACCCGGACGGGCAGGCCGTACTTGCGGGCGAAGTCGAGGTCGCGCTGGTCGTGGGCTGGCACCGCCATGATCGCGCCGGTGCCGTACTCCATCAGCACGTAGTCGGCCGCCCAGATGGGGATGTGCTCGCCGTTGACCGGGTTGATCGCGTGCGCGCCGAGGAAGACCCCCTCCTTGTCGCGCTCGGTGGAGAGCCGCTCGATCTCGGTCTCGCGGCCGACCCGCTCCAGGAACCCGCGGAAGGCGGCCTCGTGCTCGGTGCCGGCGACCAGCCGCCCGGCCAGCGGGTGCTCGGGGGCGAGCACGAAGAACGTCGCCCCGAACAGCGTGTCGGGCCGGGTGGTGAACACCCGCACGGTCTCGCCCGTCTCGGCGACCTGGAAGTCGACGTCGGCGCCGGTGGAGCGGCCGATCCAGTTGCGCTGCATCGTCAGCACCTTGTCGCTCCAGCGGTCGGCCAGGTCCTCCATGTCGTCCAGCAGCCGCTGGGCGTAGTCGGTGATCTTGAAGAACCACTGGGTCAGCTCGCGCTTCTCCACCAGCGCGTCGCAGCGCTCGCAGTGGCCGTTGATCACCTGCTCGTTGGCGAGCACGGTCTGGTCGTTGGGGCACCAGTTCACCGGGGAGGCCTTGCGGTAGGCCAGGCCGCGCTCGTAGAAGCGCAGGAACAGCCACTGCGTCCAGCGGTAGTAGTCCGGGTCGCAGGTGTTGAACGCCCGCGACCAGTCGAACGACACGCCCAGCCGGTGGAAGGCGGAGCGCTGCCTGTCGATGTTCTGGAGCGTCCAGGACTTGGGGTGGACGCCGCGCTTGATGGCGGCGTTCTCGGCCGGCAGGCCGAATGCGTCCCAGCCGATCGGGTGCAGGACGTTGTGGCCCTGCATGCGCTTGAGCCTGGCGATCACGTCGCCCCCCGAGAACGCCTCCAGGTGGCCCATGTGGAGGTCCCCCGACGGGTAGGGGAACATGTCCAGGGCGTAGAAGCGCGCGCGGGCGGTATCGCTCTCGTCGGCCTGGTAGAGCGCCTGCTCTTCCCAGGCCGCCGCCCATTTCGGCTCCACCTGTTGGGGGTCGTAACGGTCGGCGTCCACCGTGGGTCTCCTCGAGGTGTGGGGGCATGCGGCAGTGGCAGCGCTGAGCGGCTCGCGACCAGCATAACAGCAGGCCAGCGCGGGGTTTTCCAGGGACGTTGGGGAGTCGTTGGGACAGCGGGGCAATTTGTCCACTGGACAACCGGACCCGACGGGTGCAAAGTTCCCGCCCATACCGTCGAAGTGGAACGAGCCGGACGTAGCTCGCTCGGTGGCGCGAGCGTCGTCCTCCGCCGAGCCGCCACCAGAGGGGAGGCAGAGTGGTAACCGCTCGCAAGCAGGTCGGTGCCCAGAGCACCTACAGCGCCCTACGCAACTGGCAACCGCCAAGGCCGTCCTACGACCAGCTCCGCCAGGCCAGCCAGCCCACGCCTGGCGACCTGGAGGTCCTGCTGCGCACCACCGAGGTCGCGCGCCGGCTCCAGGTCAGCGCCCGCACCGTCCTCGCCTGGGCCCAGGCGGGCAAGCTGCCGAGCATCCTGACCCCGGGCGGCCACCGTCGCTATCCCGCGCAGGGCGTCGAGCAGGTGCTGGCAACGATGACCGCCGCCGGCGAGCCTCGCACCACTCAAGGGCCCAGCCGCTGACCGTCGCAGCCAAGCGGGCCGGCCCTCGGGCCGGCCCGCTGCCATTACCATTGTGCGGGAGCCCCCGGTCCACGACACCGCCCGCGACGGAGGTGATGGCATGGCGGCCCGCTTGACCCTCCCACGGACCGCGGCATGGGTCTGGCATACCGAGCCGCGCTCGATCTTCGGCCTGGAGGCCGTGTTCGTCCGCTGCGCGAGCGGGACCAGCGCCGTCGGCCGCGGCGGGTTCGGCTTCGCCGACAACTACCGGGCGTGGGTGGCGGCGCGCGGCCCGGCGGTCGTCCCCTGGACGTGGTTGGGCCCCCCGGCCAGCGCGGACGGGCCGGCCTGCGCGGACGCGCTGCACGCGGTCGCGCCCGGCCAGCGGATGTACGTCGTCGAGGTCGGCGCCGAGACCCCTGCCGACCAGGTGGCGGCGTTCGCGGCTCGGCTCCGCCAGTGGGAGCCGATCGCGGCCCTGGGGTTCTCGACCTGGCCGACGAGGGTCGAGGCGGAGGGCGCCGGGGTGCCATGGGACGCCTGCGTCGACGCCTTCGACTTCGGCCTCCCGCAGGTGTACGCGAGCTACCAGCGGGAGCTGCTGCTCCGGGCCGACAGCCCGGTGGTGGCCGACATGCTCGGCAAGCCGATCCACGTGGCGGTCTTCCCCGACGCCGACCCGCGCTGGACGGACAGCGCCCGCCTGGCCGTGAAGGAGCACGCCGGGGTCTCCGCCTGGGCCGTCGACCAGTCCAGCTTCGCGAGCTGGCGGCGCCAGCTCGGGGCGCTCGGGGAGGGACGGCTGGGCCTGCCGTCGCCGCCCGCCGAGCCCCCGGCTCGCCCGGCCGAGCGCGAGGTCCCGGAGGCGCCGGCACGGCCCCGCGCGCCCGCCAGCGCCCACGAGACCCTCACCCCCGTCCACTTCGACGAGCCGGGCGAGCAGACGCTGCTCGCCAACCGGATCCTGGCGGTCGTCCAGGCCCGCCTGGACGCCGGCGGCAAGCTGACCGACGATCAGCTGGTGGCCGACATCGAAGCCGTATTGCGGGACCGGTAGGGCGACCCCGCGTGAGGAGGGTGGTCCCCGGGCGGGCGGGGGCTTCGCCCGCCCGGGGACGGCCGGGGCGCGGCCCCGGCCCACCGGGGAACTCCCCCTGGATTCCCCGGACCCTTCGGCCCGGCCCACCGGAGGGAACTTCCTAGGGTTACCCAAACCCCTCAGGATGAACCCTCCGGCCGGGAACCTCTCAATCCGCGATCCGGAGCGCGACGGCGGGGTGGATGCGGGCCGCCTGGCGGGCCGGCCAGGCGGTGGCGGCCAGCGACGCGATCGCGGTGGCAACCACCAGCACGGCGATGGCCAGCCACGGGATCGGGAAGCTGCCGCCCGCCGCCTGCAGCTCGTCGTCGTTGCGGAACAGCAGGTAGGCGGTGACGATCGAGAGGGCGGTGCCGAGCAGGATGCCCTCCAGCGCGACGAAGGAGCTCTCGATGAGGAACGCCCGGCGCACCACCTTGGCCGGGAAGCCGAGCGCCCGCAGCACCCCGACGGTCCGCCGGCGCTCGCGGACGGCCCGGACCATGACCACGCCGAGGCCGGCGACGCCCACGACCAGCCCGAGCGCGAGGAAGCCCTGCATGAGCTGGAAGAAGGAGCGGTTGGCCGCGTAGTTGACCTCGACCATGTGCCGGATGCGGGTGGTGACCAGGCCGTGCGGGAGGAACTCGCCCTGCAGGTCGGCGGCGAGCGTCTCGTCGGAGACGCCGGGCGCGGTGCCGAGCAGCGCCGAGGTCGCCTTGGCGCCGGCGCCGAACTGCTCCCGGAGGCCGTCGGCGGCCATGATCAGCGGGCTGCCGAAGCTGTGCTCCCCGATCCCGTCGAAGGCGGTGTCGTCGGCCAGGATGCCGGCGATCGTCTTCCGCCGCGTCGCGCCGGTGCGGGGGTCGGTGATGGTCATCGTGTCGCCCGGCCGGTAGGTGATCGCCGTGGGGCCGGCGCCGGTGTCGCCGAGATACAGGTCCACGAGCACGTAGCGGGGGTCGGCCATGACGGCCCGCCAGACGGCGCGGTCGTCGCCGAGCCGGTCCAGGCGGGTGCCGAGCCGGAACCGGCCGTGCTCGGCAAGGGCCGGGGTCGCCCCGACCACGGTGGTGTCGATCGGCTTGGCCAGGCCGGGCAGCCCCGTCACGCGGGCCTCGCCGGCCGACAGCGGCGCGACCTCCCGCACCCGGCCGGCGAAGCGGCCTTCGGTGAACCGGCGGGCCGGGTCGGCGACCGGCGCCGACGGGTTGTAGTCGACGCGGATGGCGTAGCCGCCGGAGGCGTCCGCGACCGCGCGGTCCACGGTCGACCCGATGACGCTGCCGAAGACGGTGATGAGCACCAGGGTGAACACCACCAGGCCGTACATGACCAGGATGGCGCCGGTCCGGAAACGCCTGGCCACCGGGTAGGCCATCGCCAGCCTGGTCGCCAGGCCGGCGCCGGACGGACGGCGCAGCAACGGCGACAACGGCCGTAGCAGCAGCTCCTGGTTCTGGGAGACGAGCAGCACGGCCGAGAAGGTCAGCACCACCCCGAGCACGATGAAGGTGGCGGTGGAGCCGTCGTCGAAGATCCTCGGCCGGACGGTGCTGGCGGCGAGCCCCCAGCCGAGCACCGCCAGCGACGCGCCGGTGTACACGGCCCGCCTGGGCAGGACGCGGACCAGCAGCGGGCAGAGGGCGAGCACGGCCACCGCCGGGTAGAGGTAGGTGCCGACGCCCTTGCTGTCGGCGATCGCGACCGCGGCCGCCGCCCCGGACCCGGCCGCCGCCAGGGTGGAGAGGACGACCCAGCGGCGCTTCAGGCGGCGGCCGCCCTCGCCCGGCAGGTCGCGGATGGCCGCGATGATGTTGACCCGGCTGATGCGGATGCTTGTCAGCGCGACGGTCAGGAACGCGATCAGGAAGCCGAGGGCGAAGCCGTTCACCAGGCTCGTCGGGGTGACCTTGAAGACGAGGTCGAGCCCGCCCTCGTCGGGTGAGAAGCTGGCGAAGATCCGCGCCGCGACCTCGACCACGGCGCGGCCGACGGCCAGCCCGGCGGCCACGCCGATCGCTGCCGCGACCAGCGCGTAGACGGCGCCCTCGATCACGAAGCCGCGGACCAGGCGCCCGCGCCGCATGCCGACCGCCCGCAGCATGCCGAGCTCGGGCTTGCGCTCCTCGGCCAGCATCACGAACACGTTCACCAAGAGCAGCACCCCGGCGATGATGGCGAAGCTGCCGACGAACAGGAACAGGGAGCCGAGGCTGTCGCCGGCCACCCTGGCCTCCTCCAGAACCTCCTGCTTGGGCTTGTCGACCGAGGTGCCCTGGTGGGTGAGGGGACCGAGCGCGGCGGTGAGCTTGCCGGCGACCCGGTCGCTGGCGGCGTTGCCGCCCTCGACCCCGCCGGTGTTGGAGACCAGGGTGAGGGTCTCCGGCTCGACCTTGGCGCCGGCGCCGACGGCATCTTCGAGCGCCCCCGGCTGCAGGAAGGCGCTGGCGCCGCCGTAGCCGGCCAGCCCGCGGGTCGGCACCACCCTGGCCACCCGCAGCTCGACCGGCTCGCCGTACAGGTAGAAGGTGAGGCGGTCGCCGGTCCTGGCGCCGAGGGAGCCGGCCAGGTCGTCGTTGAGCACCAGCTCGCCAGGCCCGGGCGGCGGCCCGGCGAGGCCCGCGGCCTCGCGCTCCGCCAGGCGAGCTCCGGCCCCCTCGAAGCGGGTCGCGGCGGCGAAGTCCACCTCGACCACGGTCGCCCGCGGCTCGGCCTTGCGGCCCGCGGCCGTCTGGCCGTCGCCCTTGGCCACCGCCGCCCCGTGCAGGCGGACGGTCAGGAGCCCGTCGACGTCGGGGTCGCCGGCGAGGGGGGCCAGGCGCCGGGCTGCCTCCTCGCCCTGGGCGGGGGTGGGCGAGCTGACCACCTCGTCGATCACACCGAGATGGTCGTAGGCGTTGCGCTTGACGGAGAAGTTGAGGGTGTCGCCGACGATGAAGCTGCCGACGATGATCGCGGTGCCGAGCACCGACCCGGTCACGACCAGGGCGGCCTCGCCGCGCCGGCGGTCGAGCTGGCGCAGGGCGAGGCGGCGCACCAGCGGCCCGCGGAGCGCGATCGCCGCGGTGACGAGCAGGGCGGCGGCCAGCAGGCCGACCAGGGTGGGGGTGAGGTTGGGGTACACGGTCAGCCTCCCACCGGTGCCAGCCGGCGCCGCTCGTCGCCGACCAGCAGGCCGTCGCGCATGCGCACCAGCCGGCCGGCCGACCCGCCGACGGCGGCGTCGTGGGTGACCAGCACGATGGTCTGGCCGTCCTCCCGGTTCAGCTCGTGCAGCAGCGCGATCACCTGGTCGGCCATGTGGGTGTCGAGGTTGCCGGTCGGCTCGTCGGCCCAGACGATCGCGGGCCGGGCGGCCAGCGCCCTGGCGATGGTGACCCGCTGCTGCTCGCCGCCGGAGAGCTGGTTGGGGCGGTGCGCGGTGCGGTGGCCGAGCCCGACCCGCTCGAGCATGCCGACGGCGGCGGCCCGCGCCCGCCTGGCCGGCACGCCGTTGAGCAGCAGGGGCAGCTCGACGTTCTCGGCCGCCGTGAACACCGGGATGAGGTTGAACGCCTGGAAGATGAAGCCCATGGACCTGGCCCGGTGGCTGGTGCGGCGGGCGTCCGGCATCGCGAACAGGTCCTCGCCCTGGACCAGCACCCGGCCGCCGTCGATGTCGTCCAGGCCCGACAGGCAGTTCAGCAGCGTGGTCTTGCCCGACCCGCTCGGGCCCATCACCGCGACCAGCTCGCCCCGGTGGACCTCCAGGTCCAGGCCGGCCAACGCCTCCACCTCGACGCCGCCGGTGCGGTACACCTTCCGAACCCGCTCGGCCACCAGCAGCGGCTCGTGGTGGCGGTCCTCGTTCACGTCCATGGCTCCTCCGAGATGGGGGTCGTCTCGAGAAGCCAGGCTTCACCGTCCGGCCGGCGCGCACCATCCGGGAAGCCCCCTGAAGATCCCCCAGCTAGCCCCAGCCGGGCTCAGGGCCATCCCCCACCGGCATGCTCACGCGGGACGGTCGTAGGCCTGCCCGTGCAGGTCCGGAGGGGTGCCGGGGGGCGCCTCCTCGGCCAGGGGGAGGCGTAGCTCGAAGCGGGCGCCCGCGCCCGGCCTGACCGGCTCGCCGACCAGCAGCTCCCCACCCTGGGCCTGGGCGAGCTGGCGGGCGGGCCGGCGTCCTCCACCGCCAGCACCGCCAGCGCGCCGGCGCGGCTGGCCTCCAGCCGGATGGGGGTGCCGTCGGGGGAGTACTTGGCGGCGTTGTCCAGCAGGTTGCCGAGCACCTGCAACAGCGCCTCCGGGGCGGCCCGCACCGGCAGGGCGGCGTTGGCGTCCAGCATCACGGTGCGTTTCGGGTGCGACACCTTGGCGGCGGCGGCCGCCTGGCCGGCCAGGATGGCGGCGTCCACCGCCGGCCGGTCGCCCTGCTCGGCCCTGGCGTGCTCGAAGCGGGCGGCGAGCAGGAGCTGCTCGATCAGGTCCTTCAGGCGGCTGCCCTGGCGCCCGGCCATCGCGACCAGCTCGTTGCGCTGGGTCGGCGACAGCGCGTCGCCGCGTCCGCTCAGGGTCGCCAGGGCGCCGAGCAGGCCGGCCAGCGGCGTCCGCAGCTCGTGGGAGACGGTCGCCAGCAGGTCGTCCTTGAGCCGGTCGCTCTCCTGGAGCTTCTCGACCAGCTCATGCTCCGCCTGGGCGACGCGGGCCTTCTCGGTGGCCAGCGCCTCGGCCGCCTTCGTCGCCCGCTCGGCGGCCACGCGATGCTCGTCGGCCTCGGCGGCGTCCTTGAGGGCGCGGAACACCGCAAGCTGCGGCAGCATCAGCAGCGGCACCAACGCGGCGCTGTACTCGGCGATGATGAGCAGGACCGGAGCCATGCCGAACACCAGCAGGTACGGCCAGGCCTTTATCCGGACGCCCTCTTTCAGGTCGGTGACGAAGTCACGCCCGTATGCGAGGGCCATGACGACTCCCACGAGGACAAGATTGCCCAGGAAGAAGACGACTGCCGCGGCGGCCAGCGCCGGTAGGTCCCAGGCGGTGAAGGGCCGACCGCCACCGAATGCCTCGTAGACGCCGCCGGCCACCGCCATCAGCAGGCCGTACTGGCCAGCGTTGAACAGCAGCCGCTCGACCGCCACGCGCCGCAGGAGGTCGCCGACGACCAGCCCGACCACCAAGGCGAAGGCGGCTGCGGTCGTGCCCCAGCCGAGCAGGATGGCGAAGGCGAACGCGTCGGCGGTGGTGCTGACCGAGGTGCCCCTGCGGAACAGCACCGGGAAGGACTCGGTGACGGCCACGCAGGCCATCAGCGCCCAGAACACCACCGACCCGGAGGGGATGGCCGGCGCCTCGCGCGCCACCACGAGGAACACGAGCGTCGCCAGCCCCGCCGCCGAGACGGCGAGCACGTAGGTATGCAGAGCGGCCGACGAGCGGTGTTGCGCGACCATCATCGCCCCTCGAGTCCGCAAGTCGGGCAGACCGGCGAGAAGGGCGATAGCACACCATGTCGTGCCCGCCGTGTCGAGTCTCGGCGGGCCGGTCACGCTACCACTTGGTGGGGGCGCCGAGCGCGGCGGCCAAGGCAGCGAGCGAGGCAAGCGCCAACGCTGCGCGAGCCAGGCGGCTCTTGAGGGTAGTCACGACTCCTTCACCTCCTCCCGAGGTGCTGCGCGACCGGGGACCGGGCCGGAGTCGCGGGCCCGACAGGAAATCGAGGAGGGCGAACCCCCCGGTGCGAACCCCGAGTATAAGACGAACACGCAGAACCGGGTTCTCGCGCCGAGCCACTCGGTACGGAGAACCATCCCCAGGCCGCAGCCGGTAGGATGCGCCTCGCGGCAGCCGCCCCTATAGGAGAGGAACGAACGACCATGCGCGCCGACTCCACCCTGGCCTCCTACCTCCGGACCGTCTGCCCCGACGCCGACCTCGGCGCGGTCAGCACCGAGGCGCTCGCGTTCGCGGCCGCCCTCGACACGGTCGGCGACGTCGCGCCCCAGATCGCCGCCTCGATCAGGAGCGAGCTGGCCGACCAGCGCGCCAACCTCAAGCTGATCGCCAGCGAGAACTACGCCTCCCCGGCGGTGCTGCTGGCGATGGGCAACTGGCTCTCCGACAAGTACGCCGAGGGCTCGCCCGGCCACCGCTTCTACGCCGGCTGCGACAACGTCGACGCGATCGAGAGCCACGCCGTCGAGCTGGCCAAGGGCCTGTTCGGCAGCGACCACGCCTACGTCCAGCCCCACAGCGGCATCGACGCCAACCTGGTCGCCTTCTGGGCCATCCTCACCCAGCGGGTGGAGGCGCCGTTCCTGGAGCAGGCCGGCGCCAAGGACCTCGTCTCCCTGCCAGACGCCGACTGGGAGCGGCTGCGGGCCGACCTCGGCAACCAGCGGCTGCTCGGCATGGCCCTGGACGCCGGCGGCCACCTCACCCACGGCTTCCGGCCCAACATCTCCGGCAAGCTGTTCGAGATCGCCCGCTACACCGTCGACCCCGAGACCGGGCTGCTCGACTACGACCAGGTCCGCAAGCAGGCCACCGAGTTCCGGCCGCTGATCCTGCTGGCCGGCTACAGCTCCTACCCCCGCAAGATCAACTTCCGGGTGTTCCGCGAGATCGCCGACGAGGTCGGGGCGGTCTTCATGGTCGACATGGCGCACTTCGCCGGGCTGGTGGCGGGCAAGGTGTTCAGCGGCGACTTCGACCCGGTCGCCCACGCCCACGTGGTCACCACCACCACCCACAAGACGCTGCGCGGCCCGCGGGGCGGGATGGTGCTCTGCACCGGCGAGCTGGCCGCCACCGTCGACCGCGGCTGCCCGCTGGTGCTCGGCGGCCCCCTCGGCCATGTGATGGCGGCCAAGGCGGTGGCGCTCACGGAGGCGGCCCGCCCCGAGTTCGCCGACTACGCGCAGCGGATCGTCGACAACGCCGCCGTCCTCGCCGAGGCCCTGCGGCAGCAGGGGGTCAAGGTCGTCACCGGCGGCACCGACAACCACCTGCTGCTGATCGACGTCCGGCCCTACGGCCTCACCGGCAGGCAGGCGGAGACCGCCCTGCGCGAGGCCGCCATCACCCTCAACCGCAACGTGATCCCGTTCGACCCCAACGGCGCCTGGTACACCAGCGGGCTGCGGCTGGGCACCCCGGCGGTGACCACGCTCGGCATGGGGGCCGACGAGATGCGCGAGGTGGCCTCGATCGTCGGTGGCGTGCTCCAGGCCACCGAGGCCGACAGCGACTCCAAGGCCCGCTACCGGCTGCCGGAGGCCGTCCGCGACCAGGCCCGCGGCCGGGCCCACGACCTCCTGGACCGCCACCCCCTGTACCCGGGGATCGCGCTGTAGCTCGGCCCCGGTGACCGACCGCGTCCTGTCCACCCGCGAGCTCAACCGGGCGCTGCTCGCGCGCCAGCTCCTGCTGGAGCGGTCACCGTTGCCGCTGACGCGCGCGCTCGAGCGGGTCGCCGGGTTGCAGACCCAGTACGCCCCCTCGGCCTACGTGGGCCTCTGGTCGCGCCTGCGCGACTTCCGCCGCGACACGCTGACGACGGCGCTGCAACGGCGGCGCGCCGTGCAGGCGACCCTGATGCGCCAGACGATCCACGTCGTCGCCGCCCGCGACTACCCGCTGCTCGCCGAGGCGATCAGGGAGCCCCGCCGGGCATGGTGGCGCCGCGTCCAGGGGCGGCAGGCCGAGGGCGTCGACATGGACGCGGTCGCGGCGCTGCTGCGCGAGCACCTCGCCGCCGGACCGCGGCGCCAGGCCGAGCTCGCCTCGCTGCTGGCCGCCGGGGGGTTCCCGGCGGTCGCCTGGTCGGGCGCCGGGCTGTGGCTGGACATGATCCGCGTCCCGCCCTCCGGCACCTGGGAGCAGCGGCGCGCCGACCTGTACGGCCTGGCCGACGACTGGCTCGGCGGCTGGAAGGTGACCGAGGCCGAGGGCCTGGAGCACCTGGTCCGCCGCTACCTCGGCGGCTTCGGCCCGGCGTCGGCGCAGGACACGGCGAGCTGGGCGGGGCTGCCGGTGACGACCGTCCGTCCGGCGCTGGAGCGCCTGGGCGTGCGGCGGTTCCGCGACGAGCAGGGCCGGGAGCTGTTCGACCTGCGACGCGCGCCGCTCCCCCACCCGGAGACGCCGGCGCCGGTGCGCTTCCTGCCCACCTGGGACGCGACGCTGCTGGTGCACGCGCGGCGCACCCAGATCCTGCCCGAGCGCTACCGCGGCCTGGTCTTCAGCACCAAGACCCCGCACTCGGTGGGGACGTTCCTGGTCGACGGCGCGGTGGCCGGGTCATGGCGCCACGACCGGGGACGGGTGCGGCTGGAGCCGTTCGGCCCCCTGGACCGCCAGGCGCGAAGCGAGCTGGACCAGGAGGCCGAGCGCCTGGCCGCGTTCCATGCAGACTAGGCTCGCGGCCGGCGGCGCCGGCTTCGGGCCACGCCGGCGGTGACGGCCAGCAACGCCACCACCGCGGCGAGCGCCACGGCCGGCAACGGCCCCGTCCGCGAGCGCGGCGGCGGCGATGGCGGCGTGGCGGGCGGCGGCCGCGTGGTCGCGGCCACGCGGGCTGTCGCCGCCTCCGGGAGCGGCACCCGCCAGATCTCGCTGCCGGCGCCCTCGCTGCCGGCCAGCAGGCTCCTGCCGTCGGGCGAGAACGCGATCGACTCGCCCTGCTGCTGAAGCGGCAGCGGGACGGTGGCGAGCCGCCCGCCCGACGCCTTGTACACATAGGCGGCCCGGTAGTCGCGCAGCACGAGCAGCCGGCCGTCGGGCGAGAACGCCCCGTCGGTGACCAGCGCCGGCACGCGGCGGACCAGGCGCAGCAGGTTCACCCGGTCGCTGCGGAGCTCCGCCGGCGCCTGGTACAGGCTCCCGCCGGCCTCGCCCTTGCTGGCCACGTACAGGCGGTCGCCGCGCGGGTCGACCAGCAGCGCCTCCGCATCGTGGGGCCCGTCGGGGTAGCGCAGGCGGTAGCGCTCCGCGCGCACGGTCGCGTCGCGCAGCCGCGCCGGCTCGGCGACCCGGTAGACGGTCACCGACGGCCACACGCCCAGGTTGTCGCCGATGTCGCCGGCGAACAGCGCCGGCTCGCCCCGGTCGTCGTGGCCCACCGCCATCGCCTCCCAGTCGCGCGCCTGCATGCCGGCGAACCGGAGGATGGCCAGCACGCGGCCGTCGCGGCCGACCGCGAACAGCCGGGCGGCGTCGCCGCTGTCGTTGTGGGTCCACAGCACCCCGCCGTGCCGCCGGCTCGCCGCCAGCCCGCTGGACTCGACAACCCGCGGGTCGTCGATCCGCAGCAGCACCTCGGCCTGCTGCCCCGCCACCGCCCGCGGGGTCAGGCCGAGCGCAACCACGGCAACCACGGCAACCACACCACGTCGTACCATGGTCGAAGCCTACCCGGCCATCCGGCAGACCCCGGGAGTTCACCCAGAGATCCCCGACTCGTCGATGGACGGGCGACTGAAGGTCACCAATACTCAGGTCGAGAGATGAACAGAGCTGGCAAGGACGACCAGCACGGCGACCAGGGGGTCGCGCAGATGCTCACAGGCGCCTGGAGTGCCGTCACCATACGCTGCCACGCGTTGATGTCCCCGTGAGGCGCGCCCTCAGCCTCGTGCTGGTCGCCGCCACGTTCGCCCGCCACGGGCTCGACGTCCAGGTCGACATCGCCGGCTCGCGGGAGATCGCCACCAGGGTCGACCTCGGCAAGTACGACTTCGCCTTCCCCGCCGGCATCCCGGCCGCCGAGCGGATCCGCCGCCAGCGCAAGGTCACCGCCTTCTACCAGCCGTTCTACACGCCCATGGCGGTGGCCACGTTCAAGCCGATCGTGGAGCTGCTGCGGAAGGCGGGCCTGGCCAGCCCGCTGGCCGACGGCTACTGGCGCTTCGACGTGAAGCGCTACCTGGACCTGGTTCGCAAGGAGACCCGCTGGAACCAGCTGCCGGGCAACACCACCTACACGGCCAACAAGTCGGTGCTGGTCGCCTCCACCGACGTGCGCACCTCCAACTCCGCCGCGATGTACCTGGCGATCGCCTCCTATGTCCGCAACGGCGATCGTGTGGTCGAGAACGCCGCCCAGGGCGACCGGGTCGTCGACCAGGTGGCCCCGCTGTTCCTGCGGCAGGGGTTCTGACCTGGTTGCGCCTGCGGGCCTCGGTGATGATCGGCAACCATCAGGGTGAGTGTGCACGCCCGGTCATGGCTGTCGTGGATCCTGGATAGGATTCGATCATGCGTTCGATCAGCGTCCCGTTTGTGCTCGGCCCGCCCTCTGGCGCGCGGGTGCAGACCCGGCTGCGGCCAAGCCAACAGGACGCCGCGGTGCTGGGCATGGTCGGCGAGTACCTGGGCCGGCTGGCGAACAGCGATCTTGCGCGTCGCTGCGCGGTGGGGCCGGGCACCGACGGCCGCACCGACCGCAAGCGCGCCCTGACCGCGGCGTCATCCAGCCGATGGGCGGGGACCATCACGCGGACCAGCAACGACCAGTGGCAGCGGGGTTATCGGAACCTGCTGGACGCCCGGGCTGGTCTTGGCCGGGCGATCCGGGTGGTCCAGCGGCGGCTGGCGGTGCCAGTGGGCCAGCGGGGTAGCGGGACCCGCGGGTATGCCACCCAGAAGGAGCGGTGGGCCAAGCAGCAGCGGCTGCAGCACCTGCGGGCGCGGCTGGCCCGGGTCGAGCGTCGGCTCGAGCAGGGTCGAGTGTCGGTGTGCCGGGGTGGCCGCCGGCCGGCCAAGCTGCGGCATCACATCGATCAGGCGGGCTTGCCAGGGTGGTATTCCCGCTGGCAGGCCGAACGCTGGTTCCTCACCGCCGACGGCGAGGCCGACAAGCGCCTGGGCAACGAGACCATCAGGGTGCACCCCGAGGAGGGATGGCTGGAGCTGAAGCTGCCCGCCCCGCTGGTGCACCTGGCCAACACCCCGCACGGCCGCTATCGGCTGTCGTGCCCGGTGCGGTTCACCCACCGCGGCCAGGAGTGGGCCGCACAGGTGGCCTCCGGGGCAGTGCGGTACGACATTGGCTACCAGCCGGAGCGAGGCCGCTGGTACCTGTCGGCCAGCTGGAGGCGGCCGGCCGCACCAGCGGGCACCGTGCAGCAGGCGGTCGCGGGTGGGGTCCTGGCCGTGGACCTGAACGCCGGGCACCTGGCCTGCTGGCAGGTCGACCCGGACGGCAACCCGGTCGGTGTCGGCGTCGACATCCCGCTGGCGCTGGACGGACAGCCGGCCTCGACCCGCGACGGGTGGCTGCGCGAGGCGATCAGTACCCTGCTGGCGGTCGCTCAACGGCGGGGCTGCGCCGCCATCGGCATCGAAGACCTCGACTTCACCGACGCGCGGCAGACCGGCCGGGAGACCCTTGGTCGAGGGCGGCGCGGCAAGCGCTTCCGCCGGGTGGTCGCGGGCATCCCGACCCGGCAGTTCCGCGATCGGCTGGCCCAGATGGCCGCCAACCGCGGCATCGCGGTGGTGGCCATGGATCCGGGCTGGACCTCCAAATGGGGTGCGGCCTACTGGCAGCGGCCCCTCCAAGCCAAGTATCGCAACAGGGAGATCACCCGGCATCACGCCGCCTGCGTGGTGCTCGGGCGTCGCGCGCTCGGCCTGAAGGCACGGCGGCGGCCAGGTGTGCCCGCACCCCACCGGAGGATGGAAGCCGCCCCCAGCGGGGCTGGTGCGGAGAGCTACCGGCCAGGCCGCGCCGGAGGTCGGGTGCGCGCAGGGCACGACCCGCCCGCAACCCGCCCCGGCAGCCCCATCCAGGCGCACAAGACCGGCAGCGGCGACCGGACCCAGGCTCGCGTCCAGGTGACACAAGACCGTTCGATGTCACCCGTCAGCGCCGACAGACGCTGATGCACGAGGAACGGTTCTCGGAGTACTCCACCCGCTGCGGCAGCAGACCGGCCGCATCCACGACCAGGCCGCCTCCGCCACCATCAATCTCAACCAGCTCAAGACCGCCTTCGCCAACATCTACGCGACCATGGAGGCGGTCGACAGCTACAAGTCCGCGGCCCTGCAGAGCATGCGGGCCACCGTGGACGCGCTGGAGAGCGAGGTCGCCAAGGCCCGCGGCTACCTGAAGCGCGCCAGGGGCTCCCGGCCATCGACGACGGCGGCGTCGCGGGGCTCGGCACCGGCGAGCTGGCCTGCCGGCCGGCCTGGCGGCATGACCAACCCCGCCGCCTCCAACTCCGGCTTCTCGGCGCTGGTCGGCGTCGCCGCCGCGTTCGCCGACACCGGCGACGCCCTGCGGACCAAGGACATCGACGAGCGCGACTTCACCGTGGAGGGCGCCGGCCCGAGCGCGCCAGGCCTGGCCGCCATCCGCGACTACGCCGGTGGCTTGCGGCTCCACGGGGGCACCGCGATCTTCTCGGCCATGCGCCGCGCCTACCGGCGGGCGGTCATCCACGCCGAGGCCGACAAGGGGTCTTCACCTCGATCGTGCTGATGACCGACGGGGAGAACAACCGCGGCATCCCGGTGGAGGAGTTCCTGGCCGGGTTGCGGGCCGTCGCCGAGCCGGCGAGGTCGGTGAAGACCTTCGCCATCCAGTTCGGCGAGGCCGACCCGGCTGAGCTGCAGCGGATCGTGCAGGCGACCGCGGGGGCGCGGTTCGACGCCAACCGGTCCTCGCTGGCCGCCGCGTTCAAGGAGATCCGTGGCTACCAGTAGGCGGCGGCTGCTCCGCTACCTGTACTCGAGCAAGAACCTGGCCGGCAGCGCGGGCGGCCTGGCGGGGCTCGCGCTGTACTTCACCGGCGTGGTCGGCGAGCTGTGGCCGCTGGTGGCCGCCGGCCTCTACGGCGTCGGGGCGCTGGCGACGCCGCCCACCAAGGTGATCGACCTGCGCAGCGGCCTGGATCCCAGCAACCTCAACCGGGCTATGGCCGAGCAGCTCCGGCGCATCCGCGGCCGCGTGCCCGAGGACGTGCTCGCCGCTGTCGGCCGCATCTACGACCAGGTCCGCGAGGTGCTCGACCGCAGGCACGCGCTGCCGCCCGGCTCCCCCGACGCCTTCGTGGTGGAGCGGACCGCCCTCGACTACCTGCCGACCGCGCTGGAGAGCTACCTCAACCTGCCCCGCGGCTAC
>WNGA01014148.1_pt1 | contig 19299 bp, 20 predicted proteins | sample 5400061 | NCBI WGS metagenome assembly WNGA01 (sample SAMN13153366, study PRJNA577476) | soil metagenome | isolation source: 100 cm soil or saprolite under grassland replicate 2 | place: USA:California | collected 2016-06-15 | reverse complement strand
CCCCAGATGCTCAAGCCCATGCGCGACAAACGGCTTGCGCTCAAACGGCGGCTGAGGACTCTTGATAAGAAGGAGCCTTTATACCGACGAATTCTGAACTGGCTCAAACCTGTTGTCGACGGGATCAAGTGGTTAACCGTCGTCTGCTACGGCAGGCTCGGATTTGCTAACTCAAGATTTGGCAGGATTAATGCCCATGAAGCCGTCTCCTATTTCTCAAGAAAAGTGATCACTCGCGCAAAATTGATTGCAGAAGAACTTGGCTTTAATGTGCTTCACCTCTATGTGGATAGTCTATTTGTTACCAAGCCCGATGCAACCCGTGAGGATTATCAGGCTCTAGCGGAGGAGATCGAACGCGCAACTCATCTGCCGATGGATTTTGACGGCACCGTTTATCCTTGGTTTGCATTCCTGGCAACTCGGGCAAATACCAACTTAGGAGTTGCTAATCGCTTCTACGGACTCTCTCCGGATAGTGAACACAAAATTCGAGGCATTGCTTTGCGTCGAAGGGATACTCCGATTTTTATAGCCAACACCCAGATGATGGTCTTGAATATTCTGGCAAAGGAGAGTGATCCCACGAAGCTAACAGACCTTTTGCCTGAAATCTTGGCCGTTTTACAGGAACAGTTAGCTACCTTGAAAGCAGGAGAAGTGCCTCTGGAGGAATTGGTGGTAACGCAGACACTTAGCCGCGAGCCGGAGCGATATAGCGTGCTTTCTCCTTCTGCTGTTGTAGCAAGACAATTACAGGCACTGGGAAAGAGTGTAAAACGAGGACAGTGCATCAGGTTTATCTATATTGCTCCAGCGCCAGGCGTATGGGCTTGGGACGCACCGACATTGCCAAATCCGAAGACCGTTGACCGAATAAGATATAGGGAGTTGTTCATTCGGGCGGTCCAGGAGATACTGCAGCCGCTTGGGGTTACAGAAGCCATTCTGAAAAACTGGCTTATTAGCAAGGCAGGTTATCTTGCGCCGCCGGGCCTGCTCAGATCTACCGATGCAACAAGGTTGGCTTTGCCGCTATTGGCCGAGGTGAAATACTTACGCGTGGATAGTTGATCTGCGCTACACAAAATAGGACCTACACTTTTAACTAGGTTTTGCAGGTTTAGGCAATATCGGCAAGGATACTTGTCGCAGCAAATGATGACAGTTGTTACATTCAAATAATCGAATATGTCGGTATTATATATTCAGGAGTATGAATATGAGCAAACAATCCCTTCCTCAAATTGCAGAAGAAATCTTTGCACCCCTTGGAGTGATTGCGTCGCCCCAACGCATTGCCATCCTGCTCGCAATTGGAAAAAGCGAGGCCTGTGTCTGTCATTTGGAAGCCGCGCTGGGCTGGCGACAGGCGTATATCTCTCAACACCTCATGGCGCTTCGTAAAGCAAATGTTTTGACTGATAGACGTAAAGGTCGCTATGTTTTCTACCAATTGAAAGACCCTTCTCTTTTAGACGTACTTCTAGACTTTGCGCGCCTGAGCGGACTCCCTGCCGAATCTATTTCTGCACTCATCAATACACAGATTAACCCTTCGTGTGAATGTCCGCAGTGTGTGCCTGCTTTTATCTCTGCAACAAATCTGTAAATTATAACGACCCTTATACAATGCTCTCTCACTCATTCCAACAAACGTTTGTGTAGAACCTTGTATTGCATGAACTCAATTTCTTAAGAAGGACAATCATGAGCAACATCATTCCTGTATTAAATACCTTACCTGCTTCCATCGCCCTGGCCGATGTGGAGTTCTTTGACCCGCCAATGTGCTGTCCAACTGGATTATGCGGACCAACCCTCGATCAGACGTTGCTGGATGTGAATGAAATGATCTTCAGCCTCCAACGCGCCAATCTCCGCGTGGAGCGTTACCAGATGACTAGCAACCCCAATGCCTTTTTGGGTAACGTCGAGGTCATGAAACTGGTGCGTGAAAAACAAATGGAAGCTCTGCCGATCACCGTTGTTCACGGCAAGGTGATTAAAGCAGGTGCGTATCCATCGTTGGATGAAATCAACAAAGCTCTGAACGGAGGGGCAAAATGACAAAGTTTATATTCTTCTCTGGCAAGGGTGGCGTGGGCAAGACCAGCATGGCTTGCGCCCACGCGGTGCGTTACGCTGATCAAGGGAAACGTACGCTAATCGTCACTACAGATCCCGCCTCCAATCTAGCGGATGTCTTTGAGCAGGAAATTGGGCATCAAGTCACCGCGATTACAGATGTGCCGAATTTATCCGCGATGGAGATCGACCCAGACCAAGCCACACAGGAATACATTGACCGTGCCATGGCACCCATCCGTGCTGCCTTCCCTCCACAGATTGTCCAGGTGATGGAGGAGCAGATGAGCGGGCCCTGTACGGCAGAGGTAGCCGCCTTTGATCGCTTCACCGATTTTCTGGATGTCCCCTCTGAAAATGGTACGGTTTTCGACATCGTAATTTTCGACACTGCACCCACGGGTCACACTATCCGTTTGCTCGAACTTCCCTCCGAGTGGAGCCAGTCCATTGACGCAGCCAGCGCGGGCAGCGGTCAAACCTGTCTTGGACCTGCGGCTGCTATTCAAGATGCCAAACACAAGTACGAGCGCGCCCTCTCCGCCATGCGGAAATCTGAGCAGACCCGTTTTGTGTTTGTGCTACACCCCGAGGCGATATCCATCAAGGAAACCCGCCGCGCGATCAACGAATTAATCAAACTGGATATCGAAAATTTCAGCCTGATCATCAACGGCATCATCCAACACGAGGCTGCGCGTAATCCACTCTTTGCCGCGCGGGCTGAAATGCAGGCGCGTTACCTGGTGCAAATCGAGCTTGACTTCCCGTATGCCAAAGAAGGCATGACTCTACTTGCAGACGAAATCAAAGGGGTACGGAAATTACGTGAGGTGGGAGAAATTTTCTTCGATGGCAAATCAACCTCACAGGTGAATGAAGCCGTATATGTCCAGTTGCGGGATGAATCATTCGCATCATCTCTTGATCTTGTGCGAGCACAGGTGCAACCGAATGGTCGTAGGCGAACAGTTTTCTTTGCAGGCAAAGGCGGAGTCGGCAAGACGGTTGCGTCGTGCATTACAGCCGTATGGCTGGCGCGGCAAGGACACAAAACTCTGCTATTGACCACCGATCCCGCCGCGCATTTGGGCGATGTGCTGGATTCTCCTGTTGGTGATGAGGTTACAGAAGTAGTTGGCCTTCCGAATCTATGGGCGGTCAATATTGATCCGAAAGCCGCGGCAGAAACGTATAGGAAACGCATCCTCGACGATGCGCGCCAGCGCGGACGCCCGGAATCTGCAATTAAGATGATGGAAGAGGAACTCAACTCGCCCTGTACGGAAGAGATGGCGGCATTTGATAAGTTCATCGAATACGCCTCGCAGGAAGAATGGGACTCTGTGATCTTCGACACCGCACCGACGGGTCACACGTTGCGCCTGCTGGAATTGCCTGTAGACTGGAGCAAACAGATCGACGTGAAGGTTTTTGCCTCAGTGGACGGGACCACCGCGGATGATGTTGCGAAAGAGCGATTTGGAAGAGTCATCGAGATGATGTCTGATCCCGAACAAAGCACGTTTGCGTTTGTGATGTATCCCGAAGGGACGCCCATCCTCGAAGCCTGGCGGGCAACGCAGGAACTTGTCACGGTTGGCGTCCATCCCGGATTGGTAGTCGCCAACATGGTCATTCCACCTGAGCAAACCACGACGCCTTTTGTGCAATCCCGTCGGGTCATGCAGGAAAAATATTTAAAAGAAATTGCGAAACGGTTCAGCGTGCCGCTCGTACAAATCCCTCTGCTGCCAAATGAGATCAAAGGCTTGAAGATGCTGACCAAACTGGGTGAGCAGATGTATGACATGGAAAAAGTGATTGCATGAGCAAGCCAGTTCTTGTTCAAATTGTCGGTGCGCCAGTCGCATGTGCAGAAGGCACGAAGGATTCCTGGCGTGAAGTGTCCAATTGGGTTGCGAGACAATTAAGGGTGCGTTTTGGTGACAGAGTACAAGTGAAATATTACAACCTGTTCGACGTTGATTGTCCACCCATGCCAACGGAAGCGCAGTTACCGCTTGTGTTAATAGAGGGCCAAGTTGTCAGCAGTGGAGGCAAAATCTCCATGCCGCTTCTACGTAAAAATTTGGAAGAGCTTACTGATGTCGAAGTGTTCGAACCTCGTGGATGAATTCAACCATGTAGATGTAAGCTTGGGGTTTCCACGTACGATAAGGAGTTGATTATGGACGATAAAGTATTTGATGATATCGAAATTGCGCCGCCCTCAGTGGTGAAACAGGCTGCCCGCAATTTTGCTGCTGTGCTGGCAGAGATGTCTCAGTTCAAAGCCTTCGAGCAGGCAGCGGATCGGTTCCAGCAGGATCCGGTTGCACAAGAAGCACTATGGGTATATCAGGAAAAACAGACTTCCTGGCGTGCTCTATTGATGCTCAACGCGCTCAGCCCTGAACAACGCACCGAACTGGAAAGTCTGCAAACTGCGTTTATAGGTCAGCCCGTTGTGCAGGAATATCTCAAAGCCCAAACGGAGCTCGCCACCTTGTGTCAAGCGTTAGGCGACAGACTATCTGAATCCATTGGTTTGAACTATGCTGCCGCGTGTGGCGTGAGTTGTTGTGGGTAGGAGAAAACAATGCCAACAATAGTATCCCCTCAGTTGCAGGAAGCCACTCAGTCACTCATTGATAATCTGCTGGCTTCCGAAGCATTCATCCGTTATCAAAATGCCCACAGTCATTTCGAAGCAGATAACGAAGCGTGCACCTTGCTGGAACAACTTACTCAGTTACAAGCCCGTCTGCGCCAAAAGCAGGCGAAGGGCCCTGTAAATCAGGCTGAGATTGATTCCTTGCGCTTACTTCAACAGAGGGTCCAACGCAATTCAGTGATCATCGACTATTCCCAATCCCAGCAGGGAGCCATCAATTTCCTGCGTGAGATCAACGGCGAAATCAGCGAGTTAGTGGGTGTCAATTTTGCTACGTTCGCTAACCACGCCACCTGTTGAAGAAGGTTGTGTTTATACCGCGTTACGATTATTAATGTAAATACGCTTGGTCTGAGTCAGGTTGAGTATCAGATTGCAGCACTGGTTTAAAATATGTAAAATGAGATTGTGAAGTCAGATTGTATCTGAACTAGGAGTATGGCTAAAATCCACTACGCCCGTATCAATGAACATTAAGAAATCGATTTGCCGCCTCACTTTACCAAGGAACTTGGCATTTTCCCCGGCGGTAGATTAAAGGGTAATAATGAGTACAATGCAAACACAGAACTTCTCTATAGAGGTACAGACCTTATCTTTCGAGGATATTTTCAGTCGGTATCATGACCGTATGTATCGCTATATTTTGCGTCTGATGCATCAACCAGATGAAGCTGAAGATCTGACTCAAGAGACCTTTTTGCGCGTTCACAGCGAATTATCCACTTTGCGAAATGAAAGTGCATTGACGTCTTGGCTGTACAGAATCGCTACACACATTTGTTATGATCGATTTCGTCAAGCTTCATATCGTATGGAAAGCCAATCCCTCGAAGACAACCAAGGAGAGCAATCCGATACCTTGGAAGGGCAGATCGAAGATTTCGATGAACTGAAATTGGATCAGGTGATCGATCAACAGGAAATGAGCACCTGCGTACAGGCTTATGTCAGTAGACTGTCTGATGATCATCGCATTGCAATCCTTTTGCATGATCTCCATGGAATGACCTGCCCGGAAATCGCACAAAGACTTGGGTGTTCCTTGGAATTAGTAAAAATCCGCTTGTATCGAGCAAGACAGAAACTCAAGTCGGTGCTTTCAGCAGTATGTGACTTTTCAGTTGATCAGCAGGGGATTTTAGTCTGCGAATCCAAAATTTAGATTTTGTAAACATCCTTTCCAACAATTTTTTCACTTCGCCAGGTGACCTTCCAGCTGCCTGGCGAAGTTGCATTTTGGTTGTATCGTTCGTCCTCTAATTCTCGTCCTTCAGTAAGAGACACAAACACTATCTTGGAAAGGAAAAGGATATGCCTACTCAAAACGATCCATCGACGAAGGATGATAGCCAATACGAGGTTGTTCACATTCGAAAGACAAAAAACGTTTGTTCATTGTGCGAGGATTATGCTCAACGGCACGCGACAAAACCCATTGCGATACTGTCATGCGAGGGCGCTTGCCTGCGTGGGGAGATTGCTCGACAAGCCGCTAATAAAATTTGTTACGGCCTCATGCCGGAAAAGACGGTCCGCATTTGCTTAGGTGGCGCGTTCACGAAAGATACGGGCCAAAGGAGTCTCGTCCGAAATGCTCAACGTGTCGTTGCAGTGGAAGGATGTTTTATACGGTGTGCTTCTCGGATGATGCAGGGCGTTCTGAATGATCTCAAACCGGAGTTGATCATTGCCGATAGCCTCTATGAACTGGACGGAGACCTTTTTGGAGTCGATGAACTTCCTGAGGAGCAGATCAAAGCCCATGCGGAACAAGTTGCTCTTAAGATCACCGAAATGATCCACGCTTGATATCTGACTATTTCCCTTTATGTGAACCAACATCGGCGGAGGCCATTCTCCGCCGATGAAATTAGACTACATACTTCCTTTTTGGAATCTAATAATCTAATTAAAGAAATCAAGACTCTATATGCTATTGGCCGGTACACTCGATTTCCAAGTCTATCCAGTTCCAGTTCGGAGCATCTCGGCATATTCGTGTGGCATCGCACTGGATTCAATGGCCCGGGCCGCGCGTTCCACATCGTAAGGAACGCGCCTGAACGTGACGGTAAGATCACGGTTGTTTGCTTCCAACACCACATAGCAAGCCTGCGGGTTGCCATCTTTTGGCTTGCCCACGCTGCCAGCATTTACCACATGCCGGCCACTGGGAAGAGTCCGATGATAAGGAATATGAGTATGTCCGCAAACGAGAACCTCAGCCTCAGCCATGTCTAACAAGCGCTCAAGAGTGGCATCTGGCCGATCCGCAAATAAATATTCGTTGATCTTGCGCGGACTGCCATGCACAAGTCGAACGCGGAGTCCATCCAACTGCAGAGGAATATCTGAAGGAAGTTGTCGAAGAAAGAGCTTGTTATCAGAACTGGTGTTTTGGTTTGTCCAGGCAATTGAACGTTTGCCAAGTGCTTCAGCCTCTTTGCTGGTGTAAGCACAACCACAATCATCGCTATCATTTCCTACACCTTGGTCATAGTTACCCATGATCGTGGGGATATTCTTTTCTCGAATGATGGAAGTCACTTCATTGGGGAAGGTTCCATAGCCCACCAAGTCACCTAAGCAGTACAGTGGAGAAAGTCCGCGCGCTTCCATGTCAGCTAGAACTGCTTCCAATGCTGGTAGGTTTGCATGAATGTCGCCAAAGATAGTGATGCTTTGCATTTTAATCTCCAGACTGGGGTTGAAGATTTGGGGATGATTGCTCTGGTTGGAGTATTGGTAATCGTACTATTTGATATGTTAAGGCGCCAAAAACCGCGCCGATAATAGGGCCAAGCCAATAGATCCAGTGGTAGGACCAGGCTCCAGCAACTACTGCCGGTCCAAAGGATCGGGCTGGGTTCATGGATGCACCACTGATTGGACCGCCCCACAATGCACCCAAAGCAACGGTTGCTCCAATGGCCAAAGCGGCAAGCGGCGTGGGCACGCGCGGATCCGTTGCGACAGCAGTAATCACAAACATAAGTCCTGCTGTCATCAAAAATTCCAACCCAAGTGATTGAATCGGATCACCTTGTGGTAATGTCGCTCCCAAGTTGGCGGTCGGTCCAAATAACAACCGTAACGTCAACGCACCAAGAATTGCTCCGAGTAATTGAGCGCTCATGTATAGTGGAACTTCGCGCCAGGGGAAACGACGAATGAAGCCTAAAGCCAGAGTGACAGCTGGATTGAAGTGAGCACCTGAAAGGTGGCCAGTGGCGGCGATCATCACAGTGATGATCAGACCAAAGGCGAGTGCAACTCCGACATGGGACAGAGCACCCGTTTGAGAATTAACGACAATTGCGCCGCAGCCTGTCGTAACAAGAGCATAGGTGCCCAAAAGTTCCGCACCCATTCGACGCAGCAGATAAGCCTGTTGGTTCATTATTATTCCTTTTGTCTACGCCCAATCATCAGAAGTAAATATTGGATCCGGTTTGTCAATTCACGGGCCGTGTCTTCAAAACCCTTCTCTTGTGTTTGTTGGCTACCTTCAATAGCAGCTGGATCAGGGAAGCTCCAATGAATTTGCTCGGGGTCACCGGGAAATACTGGACAGACCTCACGTACCCGATCACAGACAGTGATTACATAATCAAAATCCTGGCCCAAGAATTCCTCCAAATGCTTGGCTCGATGCATTCTCAAATCAATACCCCTGCTCGACATGACTTTTATTGCCAATGGGTGAATCGGTGTCGGCTCGCTGCCAGCGCTGAAAACTTCTACTTGATTTCGGCTCAATTCACGTAAAAGGCCTTCAGCCATTTGGGAACGGGCACTATTATGTGTGCAAAGAAATAGGACACGAACGGGTTTCTCGACAAAGGCTTTGGTCTCAGGATCAGGTTGATTACTGGGATTTCCCAATGCGGGATGCAAAACTTGTCCAGTCTCAAAATACATCTGACTGAATTGGTCGAGATTCAAGCTGTAGTAAATATCCCGGCTATCTGCTGAACTACGGCGCTCAGTAACTAGCTTCTTCAGTCGCAGACGCTTGAGGTGGTAGGAAATCAAATTTGGTGGCTGCTTGATTTGCTTCACCAATTCGTTGACCCTATAATCACTTTTGGCTAGAGCCAGAAGGATTCGCCAGCGGATATCGTGTGCCAAAAGCTTGAGAAACCCAAGGGGTTTGGATGTGGTCTGTGCCAAGCTCATTTGTCTCTCCTGGGAAAATATATCAAACTGGTTTGAAATATATTCTAAAATCTCATAAAATGCAAGAGGATGAGAGACGAATGAGCGTCAGAACGGCGGCTTGTATATCTGTCGCAAGATAGTTAAATGGATGAGAAGGGATAGATATCTTTGGCACTTATTAGGATACCCCTGTGATTCCTGTTTTATTCTAGGTAGAAACGACCAAATATAAACTTTTGTCCAAACTATGCTTCTAAGAGCAGCCAATCTATTGTTAAAGTGACAACTTGTACGAAGATTTGTATACAGAAACTCAAGTTTCTATTGACAAAAATCCGTACAAGTTTTACACTCTGAATCGACATTGGGAGAAGGCGCCCAATCCATATAATTTGACCACGTTATATATGGAGGACTAATACATGACAGACATCAACCGATATGCACTTATGTTAGAAGCCCTAAGCGAGCTAAAGACAGAAGTTATCCCTGGTGGGGGACCTCAGACACAGCTTGCTCCATCCTTACCATCTCTAAGTGAAGTTCTGAGCGATTTTGGACCGATGCCGCACGAGGCTCTATTCCTCGGCGTTGCTTCAGATGGATTGCCAGTTCTTCTCAATCTCCATGACCCCGTTCCTGGACCAATTCTTATTCCGGCAGACCCCGGCTCAGGAAAATCTGCTTTTCTACAACTCATCGCCGCAGCCGTAGGCAAGATGCACCAACCTGAGAATGTCCAATTTGCAGTGATAACCAATCATCCTGATGAATGGAACTCGTTGGGAAATATCAGTAACTGCGTCGGTGTATTCAAAATAGGTAGCCAAGGTGCCGCAGACCTTATTCTCTCACTAGCATCATGGGCACACGCCAATAGGACTATCCAACAGTCTGTCCTCCTTATGATCGACGGGCTTGATTCAATGATGGGGCATAATGCGGACATCTGCCGTGGCTCGATCTTTTTCACACCCGCATATTTGGAAAGATCAACAACCCCAAAACTATTTGCATGTTGGATGCAGAGAAGGGTTCTCCTGACTCGCTTGATGCCGGTGTTCAATTCACCCTTCGGGAACGCGATCACTGGCTACGCTTTTGGTTGCCAGCATTGGCAGAGTAGGGGATAACATAAATTTCAAGGCAAGGATTGAGCTTATATACTAAAATTGTTGCACCAAAAATCAGAATGAGACTATTAGGATTGATTCTATTTTCAATGAGTAATAGAATCCAGCGACATGACCACTCCACTGCAAAGGACAAAACTATTTGCGCCGGCCGCCCGGGCTCAGCTCGTAGAACGGCCACGCCTGATGGAGCGCTTGAATGCGATCCAGTCACCAGCCTGTAAAGCAGTGCTCATTTCGGCGCCAGCAGGATCGGGGAAGACCACATTAGTTATCCAGTGGCTGGCTAGCCATGGAGGCGGGCTAACAGCGTGGGTCTCGCTTGATGAGCGGGATAACCAACCTGCACTCTTTTTTGGTTATCTGGTTGCTGCTCTGCAAACGGTTCTGCCTGGAACTGGAAGTGAGGCGCTTGCACTTGTGCAGCTGCCCGGTGCAAACCTGGAAGAGGTCGTGACGCTGCTGGATAATGACCTGGCGGCCGCCCCAAGTCCGTTTTTCCTGGTTCTGGATGATCTCCACACCATTACCAATCCTGCCATTTACGAAGCATTGGCACTCCTTTTGGAAGCCCAGCCGCCTCAAATGCGGCTGCTACTGATCTCCCGGGAGGATCCTCCCTTGCAGTTGGCCCGCCGGCGGGCAAGGGGGCAGTTAGTCGAACTGCGCCAGGATGATTTGCGGTTCACCTTGCCGGAAGCTGTTGCTTTTCTCAATCAAAGCATGGGCTTATACCTTTCGATGGGTCAGATGGAAATCTTGGAAACTCGTACCGAGGGGTGGATCGCCGGGCTGCAATTGGCGGCCTTATCTCTCCAGCACTCACTCGATGTGGACCGGTTCATCAGGGAATTTTCAGGTAGTCATCGATTCATTTTGGATTATCTTATGGAAGAGGTCTTCGCAAACCAGCCGGAAGATGTCCAGCTCTTTTTACTGGAGACCTCCATTCTGGAACGCATGTGTGCAGAGCTGTGTGCAAAAGTCACCGGCAAAAAGACCAGAGAAGCCCAAGAGCTCCTGGAACGACTGGCCAAAGCCAACCTATTTGTCTTTTCGCTAGACGAGGAACGTCACTGGTACCGTTATCACCACCTGTTCAATGACCTGCTTCTCGCCAGATTGCAGAGGGAAGGACCGGAACGATCTACCCTGTTATACCGGAGAGCCTCCGACTGGTATGAGGATAATAGCGATCCGCGCCTCGCCGTTGAATACGCGCTCAAGGCCCAAGATATGTCCCGCGCAGCTGACTTGATCGAACTGCATATTAGGGAACGTTGGCAGACTGTAGATCTGGAATTTATGTACTTTGTTAACCGCCTTCCCATGGAAGTAATCGTTGAGCGACCGTCCTTATGCCTGCAAAGTGCCTGGGTGTATGTCATCAGTGGACAGACAGGGCGTATCCTGCCGTTCGTAGAATCCGCCGAGCAGCAACTGGCAAGAGCTGGCCGCAAGCCCGAGCCTGGTGATGATGCCAACCGGGCTTTTGCGAAAGCCTTACGTGCCTACCTAGCTGATTTTCAAAACCTACCAGTATCACTGGATAATTCGCTGAGCGAGGCTTACGCGGCCATCCCCGAAGGCAACACTGGCATGCGCAACAGTGTAGCTGTAGTGTTAGGGACCATTCATTACATGGAAGGTGATTTTGTCAGTGCGATGCGCTATTATGAAGATGCGCTCGAACGTGACAAGCGCCTCAACGGCACCAATGCGGTCCCCGTTTCTGTGCTTCGCATGGTTTGGGTGCTGCAGAAACAGGGTCGTCTTCGACAGGCATTGGCGCTGGTAACGGAAAACGAAACCTATATACGCCAGCGGGGAAACCGGCGTTTTTATATTGGTGGTGTTCTCAACTTGTTGTGGAGTGAAATTCTTCTGGAGTGGAATCGGCTGGAGGAGGCTAATGTCCAGGTGCAAGAGGGGTTACGTTTGATGGAAGATTGGCCCATTCCCCAAGTTCTTAGTTTGGGTTACAGCCTGTTGGCACGCCTGCAAATAGCGCAAGATGATCTGGCGAGTGCCAAGGCAACTCTGATACGGGCCAACGATCTCCAGCAAAATAACCATTTCCATCCTGAATTTATCTATGCTCTCGAAAAAGCGCAAATACAGTTATGGTCAGCCGGAGAGAACCAGGCGGCTCTGGAAACTTTCGTGCGAGAGACAAGTGCCCGGGCTGAGCTGGAACCCTGTTTCCGGTATGAAACCGGCCAGATCGAGTTATGCCGGGCATGGTTAGCGCTGGGACGTACTGAAGAAGCTGCTGCGTTGTTAGAGCGTTTGTCTGCATCAACAGGCGAACGTCACGGTAGCCGCATCGCCATCCTGACATTGATGACAGTCGCCTATCATGAGGATGCAGCCTTAGCTGAGGCCGCTCTAGATGAAGCTTTACGCCTGGGAAAGCCAGAAGGCAATCTGCGGACTTTCGTGGATGCGGGTGACCCGCTGAGACAAACCTTGAAGGCCTGGTTACAGCATAACCCGAGAGCTAAGGATATCTCTCTGCGAGCTTATGCTCAGCGTGTGTTGCTGGCGTTCGAAGGGCCTGCGAAGATGTCCAAGATAGATGGAGCTACGCAGGATTTGCCCGAGCCATTAAGCAAGCGCGAACAGGAAGTGCTGCAATTGGTGGCAGAGGGACTGACCAACCAGCAGATCGCTGCCCGGCTGGTCATTTCGATCCGTACGGTCAAGAAACACGTAGAAAATATCCATAGCAAGCTGGGGGTAGAGAATCGCACCGGAGCCGTAGCCCGCGGACGCTCCTTGGGATTACTGAATCCCTGAAACCATAAAATAAATCCATATTACGCCCCAAGATACGCCCTTCGGACACTGTGGATCTGCCGACCGGAGGGCTATGATGTATTTAAGCTAAAAAAGGAGATTGACATGAAAGGAAATACGATGAATATCTTTAATAGCGTCATGGTGCCTCTATTTTTGGGCGTGGTGGTGGGGATAGTCTTCGCTGCATTCAACGGCAAGACACTTCCTTTGATTGGCAGCCCGCGCGCCAGTCTGATTGCCTTGTTGATAGTCGGCATGGCAATGTGTGTCAGTGGGATTGGGCAAGTGGGTGCAAGCGGTCGTTGGGCCTCTCCACTGGCGATCGTAGGATATCTGCTTGGTACCACCATCCTGATCATCATCGTCTCGGCTCTTGCTGGTTGGAAGCTGCCCCTGATTGTTGGCGAAACCCAGGCCGTAGCTGCTGTGGGAATCTTGATCGCCATCAAGTACCTGATCGGCACAGCCAGCTTCTTCTTTCACTGGCTATGACCGCCAGCTGGTACGAAATCCGGGTAGAGGAAATCCTCGATAGCCAGTGGTCACAGTGGTTTGAAGGAATGGAAATCTCACCCACCAGTAAAGAAAGCAGCACGTCAGGCACTCTCCTGCGCGGCAGCCTTCCCGACCAGGCAGCTCTGTTCGGGATCTTGAGCAAGGTACGCAGCCTCAATCTGACGCTGATGGAAGTCAAGCGAATAAACCGTTTAGCCACTAATGTTAATGAAGTTGATCTCGATAACCTATAAGGAAAATTATGAAAAATTCACCTGCAAGCAGATTTATCCTGTTCACATTCGTCTTTTCATGGCTGTGCTGGAGCATCGCCATATTCAACGGGCAACCGAGCGCCACCTTCCCAAATATCGTTTTCTTCACACTGGGAGGAAGCGGACCCACACTGCTAGCTCTTGCCTTTGTACTGCGTAGCTTCAATGCAGAGGTACGCCGCGATTTCTGGGCGCGGCTGATCGATCCGCGCCGGATTCGCCCAATCTGGTGGCTGCTATCTCTGCTTGCTATCCCAGTTGTTATTGTGCTAGGCATTGCCTTAGATGTGCTACTCGGTGGCGTACTTCCAGCTATGCCCAATCTCAAACTATTAGCTGCTGACCCAATTAGCATCCCCATCTTCCTTATAATGATGCTGATTGCTGGACCGCTTTCAGAAGAACTGGGATGGCGCGGCTTTGTACTGGAATCCTTCCAACGAACGTGGTCTCCGCTCCGCTCCAGCCTCACGCTGTCTGCCGTATGGTGGGCCTGGCATCTTCCATTGTTTTTTATGCGCGGCACCACGCACTATCATTGGGGCCTGTTCACGCCTATTTTCTGGTTATTTATGATCCAGATATTGCTGCTGACCGTCCTCATGACTCTGGCTTATAACCACAACGGACGCAGTGTACTAGCCGCCATTCTGATCCATTTTTCATACAACCTGATGATCAGTCTGCTGGTGCCAGTTTCCACAGCCGCGTTCGCATTCGCAACCGTTTTTCTCGCAGCACTGGTAATCGTAACCATGAAAATTTTTGGCTGGAAGGAAACTGCCACCGTCGGACTGCCTGCAGCAAAGCCACGAATTAGGCAAATGACAAAGGCATGATCCTAATTCATTAGCCCACTTAATCAAGGAAAATTGAAATGCAACCATCTATTATCGTTATTGCTTCTATTCTCGTTATTCTCGTGCTAATCTATCTTGCCATCTTTCGCCGCTGGCAGCTGCATTGGGGAGCTACAGACCATGAAATCAAACGCTCCATGCCTGGGGATGAGATTGTCAGCCAACCTACCTTCAATGCCACGCGGGCAGTGACGATCCATGTGCCGCCTGAAAATATCTATCCTTGGATCGTTCAAATGGGTGTTACCCGGGCCGGTTGGTATAGCTACGACCTGTTGGATAATTTAGCAAGACCAAGCGCAGAAAGCATCCTATCGGAACATCAAAACATACAAGTTGGCGATGTGATTCCCATGAGCCCAGATGGAAAACAAGGCATGCGGGTTAAAGATTTTAGTAAGAACAAATGGGTGTTGTGGTGGGACAATATAGGCGACAGCACGTGGGTTTGGGAAATCTACCCTGAAGAGGAAACTCGCTTTCGTCTAGTAACACGTGTGCGTGTGAAATATCGATGGTTTTCACCGACAATTCTGTTCAGCCTGCTCATCGAATTCTTCGACATTTGGATGATGCGCAAATGTATGCTTGGCATCAAAAGACGAGCGGAAGCAATGCCGCCTTTCAAAACATTGGTGAAAGGGCAGAAAGAAATGACCCTGTCAATCCGGGTGGACCTCGATCAAGGAGTTGAGCCATGAACAAAGCACCTTCTCGTCCAATCCTAAGCCGTCGTGATTTCATAAAAATCCTGGCTGTTGCTGGCGTAACAACTGCAGGCGGGCATGTCTTGTATACGTATGCCCCATGGCTGAATTATGACCAAGCGACCAGCCATACCTGGAGACCTTTTGAGGTAGGTTCAACTTCTTCGGTACAAATGCGGGAACTAGTCCGTTATGCTACGCTTGCAGCGAATGGACACAACACCCAGCCGTGGAAGTTTGCCATCAAAGAAAATGTTATCGAAATCCACCCGGATTATGCTCGCCATTTATCTGCGGTTGATCCCCATGAGCGCGAACTATGGATCAGCCTGGGCTGCGCGCTGGAGAACTTATTAGTGGCTACTCGTGCTGTCGGATATGCATCTGAAGTGACCTATCCTGATACGGCGGATTTGATTCACATCCGTTTGACGCCCGATACTCCACAGCGCGAGGCGATGTTCGATGCCATTTCGCTGCGACAGAATACCCGATCGGAATATGACGGTCAACCTATTAAGATTGATGATTTGGAGCAGGTGCAAACTATATCTCTGGAACCCGGCGTGGTGCTGCGCTTCGTGCTAAATCCAGCCGATATGGAGACGACGGTAGGGTACGTCAATCAAGGCAATCTAAACCAGTATGCCGATGAAGCGTTCATTGACGAGCTAATTCACTGGCTGCGTTTCAACAAGAGGGAAACTCTGGCCTCATTCGATGGTCTCTACACGCGCTGTTCGGGCAATCCCGAAGTGCCGCGCTGGCTGGGACAGATATTTGTGGCGGGTACTAAACCTGAGCAGCAAGCTGATGCAGATGCCAAGAAATTGCGTAGTTCCCCTGGAGCAGTTGTGGTTGCTTCAGAAGTGGACGATAAAGCCGCATGGGTACGCGCGGGGCAGGTTTATGAACGTTTAGCGCTTAAGATGACATTATTGAATATCAAGTCAGCTTTCCTGAACCAGCCTATTGAAATAGCAAGTGTTCGCGGACAATTCCAGAGTGCCATAGGGCTTGGAAATGCTCTGCCACAGTTATTGGTACGATTTGGCTACGCCGACCCAATGCCGCGTTCGCTTCGTCGCAGTGTCGAACAGGTAATCATATAGCCCGAAGAGTGCTGTCCGTCTTATCTTCATTCTTGGTAAATAGTCTGCTTGCCTAAAACGCAAGATAAGGTCGTTTGAGCAGAAGCAAGACAAGAACTATCACCAAGCTGATGAGAAATCCTATCAACCCGTTTTGCACGACTAGCTGCATATTTCCATCCCAAAACAGAAATAGGATAACCGGGCCCGGTTTCAGCCACAAAGCTTTCAACTGTCCTTTGGTTTTCAGGTTGGTGGGAGCTGCACCAGATATCTATTTGGGCACGTGAAAGCTGGCCGGCTTTTCCACGTCCAGAGGCATACTGAGCATTGGTAGCCTGTGTCTGTTCTAGTGATTTGATGAAGCGCCATATATATCAGTCAGCAAGTGAAGTTAGGACAAAAACCGCAACTGTAAAATATCACGGAAATTTACTGTAATGAAATTCGGACGTTTACTAGCAAACATTATTCATCGGTGGGGGAGGGCAGGTCATAAATATGTCCTTGAGTGGGCTGACCTTCGCCACGCACCAATACCGGCCGGATCCATTTTGACCGTATCTGTGCCCGCTGTTTCCCGTAGGGTTGATGCCGCCAGTGGCCATAATGCCAATGAGCGCGGTGCTCTCGCTGTCTCTCGCCGGCAGAAATAGCCGGGTCCATATTTATCCTGCATTATTGGTGGGTAGCGGTGCAGTTATATCCACTGGTGTTATTCGCGGTTTTTCAAACGTATTTCTATAAGCTTCGTCCAACCTTCTGTCAAACAAGTGTGTGTACCGCTCCGTTGTTTCGGACGAATCATGCCTCGCCAGTTCCTGCGCAAGTTTCAAATCGCGCGTTTCGTAATAAATCATCGTTACATAATAGTGCCTGAGTGAGTGAGGGGTAGTTTTGGCAGGTCTATCCTTCAGCCCACATTTGGATATCCAATCAGCAACTATCGCTCGTCCTGTTGTAGTGGTCATGGGTAGTATCTTTTGTCCGGCTCCCAGATCGTGACGTGCAAAGAGGGGGAGAGACATCAAAGGTTTACCGGTTGCACCATCAAGACGCTGGCGAGAGCTTAGATAGGCATTTAGGTAGTTCATTGTCCTGGTGGAGATACGTATTACTGCTTCCTTATCTCTTTTGCCGCGGATAATTGCTCGTCCGGCATTCCAATCAACTTGTCCCCGAATCATTTTACAAGCTTCGTCGATGCGTAGACCAACTTCAGCCAGGACAAAAATAAGCGCTCGATCTCGAAGGATACGCAACACTTCATCTTCGGATGTGCCGGCAGGAATTGTATAGTTTCCTTCTTTGCGAGCGCGTTTTTTGATCAAACTATTGATACGGATGATAGGGACGTCAGCATAACCTTCTCCCACCAGGAATATAAAGAATTGTCGTAAAGCTGTTAGGTAAGCCTTCTCTGTGGCAACTGAAACGCCCTCTCGTTTGTCTTGAAGGAGGGCTATAAATTCAACGGTCAGAGTATCAAATTCAAGCTTATCAACCGGCGTGTCTATAGACACGTGATGAAGCTCTAAAAGATTTTGAAACTTTGTAAGACCAGTTTTATAAGCTGCGGCCGTTTTGTGGGCATCTTTGGATTCATAAATATCCAAAAATTCTTCTATAGCTGCCTTGATCGTAATTTTTCGAGTTCTCATACTGCTGGCTTTCCGTTTCTCAAGAAACAAGTTTCCTCAAAATCTCTATACCCTCGCCAGTAAGCGATCAAAGATTGGTATTGGACGAATCAACTTCGCCAAGCGGGGCGGCAAAATTGTTTATACAATTCATGTTGCCCGAAATCTTCAAATAACTTTCGGAAGGATCACGGTGTATGCAATTGCCGAGAAAGCAGCGCCAAGAATAATGCTGATCAATTTACCAAGAAGAGGGAGAGCCAGGGCGTCAACTCCACAAGCTGCCATAGACGCCAAGATCAATATCTACCAATATACTTGCAAGAAAATAATAAAGAAGATCCACGAGAGTTGCGATTCAGAAATTTTATTTTTAGGCTTTTGATTGCTCATTGATACGTACTGGCTGACAAGCCTGAAACAAGCAAGTCATCGTATAATTCAGCCTAAAATTTGTTTATACAAATGGTCATCATATTCATAATTATGTAAACCACTCACGAAGTGTACCCAACCTCACCTCCCCTGTCAAGCTGTTAAGTTATCTACGACAAGATGTAATAGAATGACAATATGATATGGATCAAGGTGATGGTTCCCTTGAGAAATCGGCACGCTTCATTATATATAATATATATGGCAATATATATGACACAGAAGACGAGGCACTTCTGAAAACAAATCGCGCCAGCAGATCGCAGACCTGTTTCCCGAAGAACCACACCGCTCCACCATCATGCGCGACGTGAAGATGTTTGGCAAATGCGAAAAGTCTTGAGAAGAATACGCTCTCGAATGTAAGCAAACACTCCCAATGTCCAACAACCCTTCCCCCTCCCTTTTCTGTTCAACAGACCAGAAATCCAGGCGTGGATGTCCATCAACTACACCCCCTGCCCTACTGAACTCCCATGTAAAAATTACCGCGAAGAAGAAAATCCAGGCAAGGTGTGTAAGGCATAAGCGATAAAGTGAGGACGCTTATCTCACGTCGAAGGCGGTCAAGTGTAGTTGGTATGGGCCGCCTTGGGTTGCATTTGAAATCAATGAGCTACAGGTCCTAACTGTGAACCTTGTCCAAAATATAACGACCAGAATGCACCAGCTTTACGTTCCAATTCTTCGGGAGTGCCCACTTCGGCAATCTTGCCGTCCACCAGTACTACAATGGTATTCGCCCTGCGGATCGTGTCATAACGGTGAGTGGTGAACAGAATAATCTTGTCTTGTGCCAAGCGGGTCAGCAGCTCGAAAATTTGCCTCTCACCCACTGGATCGAGACTGGCGCTAGGTTCGTCCAAGATGATGAGCGGCGCATCATGATAGATCAACCGCGCCAAAGCCAAGCGTTGCCATTGTCCGCCTGA
>WNGA01012555.1_pt1 | contig 19310 bp, 16 predicted proteins | sample 5400061 | NCBI WGS metagenome assembly WNGA01 (sample SAMN13153366, study PRJNA577476) | soil metagenome | isolation source: 100 cm soil or saprolite under grassland replicate 2 | place: USA:California | collected 2016-06-15 | reverse complement strand
CCATCAAGAGGATTCCAGACCCTGAAATAATTGCAGAAATAAAACGACAGATTGACAAGAAGATAACAAGGCAGACTCTATACAACATTAGACAGAGAATCAAAAAGGAATCGCACAAGTGGTATAAGACCATGAGAGAGGGCGAGTATGAGTATATCCATGAGTTCAAAGAAAGGATTAATGAAATAATGTCATTGCAGAAGAAACATCACCAGATCATTGACAACAATGAACATAACCCTACAGTGCAACAAGCATCATTAGCAGAACTACATAGGCTGAACATTACCCTTAGTAATTACTTCGACATAGCACCCTACATAATCAATGGCACTACCATATCAAATACGCAACAAACTAAAGCAGCAGCACCAACAGAAGCAAGAGACTTCATCGTCTAGTTTTGATTTCAAGTTACTGCAAAAACCATTTTGGATTTGGGATAAGAAAGAACATCTAGCGTTAGCAAATGAAACTAATGGAGAGTGCTGCTGGAATCATGTTGTAGGTTTACCCACCAAAGACAAGAAAGAATACCCATTATTTGATTATGAGAAAATACTGTTCAATTCTCTATTATTCCCAAATGTCAGCAACCCACTAAACCACGATTTTAAGGATAAGCATTTATGGGTTAAGAAAGCAACGGGTCTAGGCATAACGGAATTCTTTTTAAGAACGATGGCCTGGCTATGCACAAGTGGGAACCCGAGTAGCAACGGCCAGATGTGCATAGTGACAGGCCCCAACATAGACCTAGCAACCAAACTACTTAAACGCCTTAAGCAAATATTTGAGCGAAAACTTGGATTAATCTTTACCAATAAAGAGACAGTCTTAGAACTTAATGGCTGTCAGATAGAAGCCTATCCTTCTAACCATCTAGACTCATACCGTTCTCTGACTAATCCCAGATTCATATTCATAGACGAGGCGGATATGTTCAGGAAGGGAGAACAGGATGAAGTTAGATTTGTCACTGAGCGCTATATCGGTAAATCAGACCCCTACATCGTCATGGTTAGCACACCTAACGCACCTAGCGGATTGTTTGACAGGATAGAGAGGGAACCAGAATCAGAGTGTATATACAAACGCCTTAAGTTAGACTATACTTATGGCATTGGCAAAATCTATACGAAGGAAGAGATAGAGAAGGCCAAGAAGTCTCCTTCATTTGGCAGAGAATACGACCTTCAATATCTCGGGGTAATAGGCAATACATTCCATACACAGGATATCGATAGGGCCATAGAGTTAGGCCAGCGCTATAAGACAGTTAACAAATTCGCACAGAAATCCATGGGAATAGACCCGGGATTTGGTTCTTCACCCTTCGGCATTGTCATACTACAATTCAGTGACGGCGTTCTTCAGGTGTTGTATGCAGATGAATTCGAACGGCCAAGATATGAAGAGATGCTTCACAAGATAGCAGACCTTTACCAAATGTTTACCAATATTAAGAACATATTTGTAGACGCTGCAAATCCTGAATTAATTAGTTCACTGAAGCGGGAGGTTGTGTTTGAAAGGGATAATTGGCAGTATATCCAGGAGAAAATGGCCTATTGCAAGAAGAACAAAGTAGACATTAATAGGTACATGAAAGTTGTCCCAATTCCCTTTAGTACTGAAGGGAGAAGTATGCTAATTCATACGAAAGAACTGTTAGAGTTTGAAACGCCAATAATTGCAATTAATCAAAGATTTGAGAAACTCATTACATCGCTTCGTACTTGTCAGAGTGATGACACAGGTAAGTTAGACAAAGAGGCCACATCCTACGATAATGTCCTTGATGCTTTCAGGTTATCATTGCAAATGTTCAAACTGAAGGAAGAACCAAGGCGTCCTATGCCGCTAACGGTCGGTGAAGATTAACCTGTTAACTAGTATATTGTCTGTCTAAACTAGGATGATGGACTTACTTACCCTTGCCTCTTACTTTGATGCTTTCATTGCTAGAGTGAAGCGCTTATTCCATATCGATAACAAATCAAGTGATCATCAAAGTACAAATACGATGCGGCCTTACATTATGTCATAATTGGTCAGAGCAAAAACCAAAAGAAAAGTAGACCTTGTAAGTTCTCATTCAGGCAATGAAGATAATGATGGACCTTCTTTGATATGTGATAATGAACCAACAGGATTAGCGCAGCCAATGTTATCAACGAGTTCCTCAGAAGGCACATACGACAATCTACCACCGCACACACTACCGTTAAGACTCAGACCAGGCGAGAAACTAATTGAATATGAAGAATATATACCACCAACAGACAGGGATTATGAAGTTTGACAATGAACAGTACAGATACAGATACGCATACGAATCCTATAGCCTTCAGTCTATCTCAGTGCTACTATTGCAAGAGGCTAATGCCAAGAGTTGGAAAGTTTGACGGCTATAATAACACGCTAATGTATCGGCAGTTTATTCCATACACCTCTAACGAACGGCGACAAGTATGGATTTGCAATATCTGCATGGATAAGATGATTTAATCTAGCAATATTTTTTAGTTTCATACTCTCAATCGTTCTTATTAGTAAAATGACTATCACGAGAGAGAAAGAGGAAGAGGAAGACAAATTTGATTTTATGGACGAGAAATGGAAGAAAGAACAAAAGTGTTATGACGACGTTAAAGTTACAGGTAAGGATTGGCATGGTAAGAAGGTAACGATATCGTGGCCTAGAGACACGCCACAGGAACAATTACAGTACGAAGCATGGCTTAATTCTGTCAAAGATCCTGATACAGGTGAGTTTTATCATCAGAGAGACAAGGATGGAAATATCATAAAAGGAACAGGCCCCCAACACATTGTAAAAACTATAGTCAGAGTTAGAACAAGTGATGACAAAGAGCATCTATATTCTAATGGTTATCTCGTAAGTTATAGTGTAACGGGCGACCCTGTCAGGGTGACATGTTCAAATCCTGAAACTTGGAATAGGACAGAATTTGAATACAAGCGTGAATATGACCCAAAAAGCGGTGCGGTAAAATCTAAACCAGTGGGACCGAACCATGTTTATACTGTGTATGAAATGCCCTTTAACCAAGAGAACGTTAAGAAACTATATGATAAAGGAATAACAGCGGAGACACTCAAACTATTACGTCAAACGAGAATGGGTGAGAATGTTGTATTCTGCTTGAAAGATTTAAGGAATAATACAACAAGAGAGGTAAAAGACCCAACCGGAATTGTAACTAAAACGCTAGAACTATTCAGTACGAAATCTTATGAATACCTGTATAATGGTGATTATATCAGTCCACAACAAAAGGCTGAACTAAGACAACGCGCGGTTGATTTAGGTATATTACCACCTGTTCAAGTATCGGGAACAGGGCAAGAGGAAAAACTAGCCAAGCCTAGAACTGGAACTTACACCTAATTTGACTTAGACGCCGCCAGACGTAGATAGCCCGTGAATAAAGGGTAACTTCCTTTTTACTTTCTTCTTTAACCTAGACAATGGTTAATTCTAGTAATTCCCTAACGTATTGAGTTATTTGACATGAGCCGCCCATTACTTTTTGGTTAGGTCCAAGTCTTAACTTGGGTCTGGGTGGAGGAGGACTAACATAACCGCCGCCTAAACACCTACTCAATAACTCTGTAACTGCTGCTGTATCTTCTGCTTGTTTAGTAACTTCAGGTTTTAGTTTTAATCTTAACTTTGCATCCATACTTTAACTACCGCGTGCTATCATATTAAATTTTTATTAAAATCTTAATAACTGCGTTATCATAATAAATGTAAGTCACATGTGCATCCACATCTTAACTATCATGTGCTATCATATTAAATTTTTAATAACCACGTTACCATAATATCAATTGTCTAAAACCAATGTGATGGGTGGGCCAGGGTCAGCCATCCGATAGCCAAGTCTTAACGTAACTGTCCTGGTCCATCGATTAAAATGATCACTACCGATAAATCACGGGTTTACTGTTGTTAAAATAATTCACCTTGTACGTTCAGGACTCATGATACGTATTCCAGCTGCTACTGAGTATGTCAAGTTGATATGCAAAAAATCTAAGCAGAACGTCTATCCCTTAATTCCGTAGTTTCACCCATCTGTTTGTTTCAAGCTTCTCAAGAATCTTGAGGATGAAGAATGCAAGAATACTGAGACGGGCTATAATCTTCTTCCATGGTTCCTTCACGCCCTTTACCTGACCCTGAACGAATTATGTATTAAAATCAATCCTGTCGGGGTCTGGGTCTGATTTTGCAACCGGCGGGAGGTCTATTACTTGATCATGGTCGAATCTACCGAAGTAAGGAACTGTGACATAGATATTAGTTTAGTAGACATTAGTTTGAATTAATAATTAATTAGTTATTTAGTTCAAAAAACCTTATGTTCGATTTTTGTACTTTATTTAGAAATTTGATCACGACATAAAGATGAAAAAATGGACTATAAAATAAGAGTCCTATAAGGACGGCAATTAAAAGAGGGAATCTTAGGAGTTTAGTATGATTTCTATGAGGGAAGATAATTATTAATGATTAGGGGGTCCGAGATATCAAAGATGTTAGTCAATATCTTTATTTTTGAAAATCTAGTATAGATTCATCAGTTGTAGTAGGAAAGGAGATGTCTTATTAACCAGGATGAATCTGTTTCGTGAAGCTAATGTGTCTGCATGGCCTTAAAAATATAAATAATACTATTGCCTTATTTCTTAGCCTTATCTTTATGACCGAACTCGGTAAATCCACACTTACCGCAGGAACTTCTATCCTTATGCTGACCCATGTAAACGCCCTTTCCACATCTCGGGCAATCTCTTTTCTTTCGAACGAGCTTACCTTCGGTTATTTCAAAAAACTTGTAGATCTGAACTTGTCCACGCTTCCTTTTGACTGACATTTCTAACATAGCTCCGTAATATCTGAATAATATCTCCTCATTTTTTTAATTGTTACACTCATTTACCGGGCTTTGACTTTTCCAACAAGGCTTGCTTTGCTTTGATTTTTGCAGCCTTTTCTTCATCAATTATTTTTTTCCTGTCTGCTTTAGGTAGAATTCGCAAGTTTCTAAATCTAGGAACTATATAATTCATCGCTTCTTCGCTTTGATATATGTGGAATTTTGCAATCATGTCATTATTGCCTTGACTACAATTCATATTAATTGGAATTATCTTGCTCGCATCGGTACCATTTCTCTTCGCAATTAATTGGATAGCTTCAACCTTATTCAATATTCCCGCTGCGCCCTTCAAAATTATTCTAATTTCCTTTCGTTGCATCAAATGATTATCGTATTCCTTCAAGACAACTACTTCGGTCTCCAAGGCTTCGTAATTCATTACCATACTCATATAAGGATTTCTTCAGTGGGCCAATCGAATATTGAATTGAACTGTACACACACGCAAAAAACTTGCTTAAAGTATCTAATTAAAAAGCCGTATGTTATTGCATGAGGGCAATAGAGTAATAAGCACGAATACCTAAGGTAAATTATTTACTTCAAAACAAAATAACTAATAGGGCGGGCCCGACGGGCTTCGATCCCGTGACTACTAGCTTCGGAGGCTTATGCTAAATGTTCTAATAGCACCCTTTCCTGACTAGGCGACGGGCCCTAAAGCGTTAAGAATTGTAAATTATTTGTACCTATCTTTTGTTAATTGGATTTCGAGGATAGATTGGGAGAAGGATGGCTTAGATAACCTTATCAACGTACCTTCACATATTTTTAGGGTCGTACTTGTCCTACTACTGCCACCAAACTGGGACCATATTTCCGTAAGTTCTCTAAATCCATGCGTGATACAACCTACTTATTTTACCGCCAATGCGAATGTATTTTTAGACTAAAACATTAAAGGATCCCCCGATGATAATATCTCCCTTGGCTTAACTTGGTTTGCACACGTGAAGATGATTTGAAAAAGATAGAAGGATTCGCAGTAGATATCGATGGGACAATAACCGAAAATGGAAATGGACTAATTCATTTGCCTGCTGCGTCGAAACTTAGATTTCTTTCAAAATCAGGGTACAAAGTAATTTTTGTAACTGGACGATCTTCAGTCGAGGCGTATATTTTGTCGGTATTTTGTGGAACAACTAGAATCGCTGTTGGAGAAAATGGAGGAGCCATTGCGACTGGGCCCGATGAATTTACCATTTTGGCCGATAAAGAATTATGTATGGAAGGATACACTTATCTAAAGGAAAGGATACAAAGCGTCCAGATAAAGCCTGTCTTCCATCGGCTTTCAGAAGTTGTACTTGCAAGAACTTTTGATTTAGATCTAGGAAAATTACTCTTGAATGAGAGTGGTCTTAGCCTCCATCTAACTGATAGCAATTATGCTTATCACATTAATCAGTTAGGTACAGATAAGGCGAGCGGACTAAAAAGAGCATTGAAAATGCTAGATCTAGATCTCAAAGAAATTGCAGCTATCGGCGACAGCGAAACAGACATGTCTCTATTCAATTTGTGTGGGCTTGGGATCGCATTAGGTCATTCGCCGTTATCTGTGAAAAAGAGTGCGACTCATGTTGTTGAAGGAAGATCAGGCAAAGGATTATCTGACGCTATTGACTACATATCACTAAATTATCTCAGAAAAGGAATATGACATTTAAATTATTCACAGACGAAGTTGATTTCGTAATAAAGAAATCTCTCGAACGGATAAGTCAAGGTAACCAAAAATATGATTTACTTGAACCTCCGAGGGTAGAATTTGGCGACATTACTTGTAATGTGGCTTTCATTTTAAGCAAAAAGCTCTTGAGATCGCCATACGAAATAGGATCCCAAATTGTCAAGGAATGGGCTGATTATTGTGGTGAGATGAAACTAGAAACAATTTATGTCAAATCGATAACAGTCCATTCCGCTGGGTACATAAATTTTACAGCAAATTTTGACTCACTTGGTATAGACTTCTTAGACAAACAAACCATGATGTAATAGTGACGAACTATATCGATGACTCTGGCTTACAAGTAGCGGATATAGTTGTCGGGTTTCAATACGCAAAATTTCCGCTAGAGCCAACCGATGAAACCCTCAAATTTGATAAATACTGTGGCGATGAAATTTATGTTAAAGTTAATAACTTATACAAAACTGACTCGTCTCTTTTAAAAATAAGGAGTCTCGTTCTTCGCCAACTGGAGACCAAAGATCACGAAATATCTTCATTTGCTTCGAAAATAACTATGAAAGTTTTGGAATCTCAACTCAAAACATGTTGGAGGGTTAAGTCTCGATACGACCTTTTAGCCTTCGAATCTCATATTCTTCATTCAAGTTTATGGCAGCAGCTTTTTGAAATCCTAAAGTCAAGAGGTATAATAGAGTATAGATCTCAAGGAAAAAACACGGGTTGTTGGGTTTACGTACCTACGTTTGGGTCTGATGAGAAGGTCATTGTGAGAAGTGATGGAACTGCGACGTACATTGCTAAAGATATTTCTTTCGCCGGACTCAAAATGGGCATAGTGAAAGACCCTTTGAAATATTACATTTTTCGTAGTCAATGGGATGACACAGAGTTATGGGCTACCACAATTTCTGATAACAACTCGGATGAGTATAAATTTCCGGTGGTTCATAATCCAGTAGCAAGTAAGTCAATTCAAAGGCATTTTTTTCCAGCAGACTTTGCCATCACACTAATAGACGAGCGCCAAAAAAGGCTTCAGAGTATTATAGCAGAGATACTTGATAAGATAACAATGCGTGGATCTAAGTATCACGGATTGGGCTACGGGACTGTTACGTTGAGTTCAAAAACGGTTAAACAATTAGGTTTGCAAGTAGACGCAAAAGCAGAATCTGTAAGCATGTCTGGAAGGTCTGGATTAGCTGTTAATGCAGACTTTGTGCTCGATCTCCTACATGACAAGGCTAAACAAGCCGCAAAGGACAGAAATCCCTCGCTTTCAGAAATGGAGCTTGACAAAATAGCCAGGGAAATTGCAGTTTCGGCATTACGATATAATTTGCTGAAGTATGATGTTGAAAAAATAGTAAAATTTGATTTAGAGGATTCACTCAGTCTTGACGGGGACTCAGGTCCCTATATTCAATATACTCATGCACGCATATGCAGTTTGATAGAAAAATCGCGGGTTAAAGAATGTGTCGATTACGGAGAATATAACATAAAAACGCAAATACCTGGAGCACTTATTATGAATGAAGAACGAGACCTGCTGAAGCACCTGTCTAGATTTGAAATAGTCGTATCTGAAGCTGTAAAAAATTATGAACCCAAAATTCTCGTAGGCTACCTTCACAAATTAGCAAACCTCTTCAATATTTATTACGAGAAAGTTCCAATCGCAAAAGAACGAGACAGTAGTCAGACATTTTGCCGACCGAACAGATTTCACAAATGAATAACCGCCCTTTAAGACCAGATCCCGATAAATTGTTTGACCTTCAGGATCATCGATCTCTTTCTTGTTCTCAATTAAAACGGTAACGAGGTATTTAGTCACATATCTCGCTTGTGAGGCAATAATTTAATCCTTACATATGGAAATATTAGCCGAATAAGAAAAATAATTCTCCAAGGCACCAATGACTTTACAGGCATTTGTTACTATTCTAGAGATTCCATAGGAACAAATGAAAATAGATTCAGAGGATTTTTGCTATATAATTTAAATCTTCATCTTATACCATGCTTCGCGAGTTAGGTGTATTTTACATGACGTATACTATTTCCAGTATTTATATTACAAGAGAATTCAACTTGATAATCTCCATCCCGTGCAATGCATAGCTGTAAAAAATAGGCTTATTACTAAGAATTTAACGAAAGCTTTAATTACCTAACTGAAAATTGTGGTTGGTTTCGTGAATCATGTAAGTGGTCATGTAGCTCAGCCTGGTTAGAGCGAGGGTTTTGTAAACCCTAGGCCGTGGGTCCAAATCCCACCATGACCTTGTCCTAAAAGCCGAATAGTCTATTGTTTAAATCTGGGCTCTGAACGCACTAGTAATAGTTTCAATTAAAGCGTTCCGTCAAACGCTAAAATCAAAAAAGGACCAAGGAAATTTATGTCTGCCAATAGTGGTTGTAGAAACTCCAAACCTTTTTTTAGGTATGACGCGACAATTATTATGAATCTGCAAATGCCGGAAGTTCAGCAAATAAAGGTGAATAATCATATTTACAGGGTTGCTATGAATGACCAAACCAGAATGTACGCCATGAAGCTAAGAAGGCTATATATGCAAGGATACACTGATGTAGACAGCTTCGATGAGGTCAGCTCCGAGATATCAGCCACATTGAATAACTTGCTAAAATTTGCCTTATCTCCAGAAGTGCTCGAGGAGGATATGGACGGCGCTGTTAAGCAGGTACTTGGCATGTTTGAGAAGAATCAACGAAAGTGAGGGATTTCCATGGCCGCTTCACGCTGTTAGACAATTATTCTAAAATCGAATGATTTTATTCAAACTATTTCGTCATAGCCTGTTTTTGAATCACTGTTGATGAGGTTAATCCTATTTTCCTTCCTATAACTATTATTATCTTCGTCAATAGATTCACTGGAATTTTTAATTAGGTGTGACCACGGGCACTTCTTTGGCGGTTACAATAAGGGTTTTATACTTATAACAAGATTCAGATTGGAGTCAGAAAGCTTATGTCATTTAATACTAAGTGGATTAGGCCCCAAGCCGAAAGCGTAGGTATCAAGATATTGGAGAATATAAAGCCTCAACCGCCCCTTAAACCCCGTATTGAAGAGGCTCAGAAGAAGCTTCTAATCCAGATCAATAAATTGGACAATATATCTGTTAAAATGGACGAGAAAGATCAATTGATTTTTAAGAGAGTGGTTCAGGCTGTACAAAGCCACGAGGCACAATATGCGAAAGTTCTTTCTGCGGAACTAGCGCAGATACGTAAGATGTGTAAGATGGTTAATTCTGCCAGGTTAGCACTTGAACAAATTCATTTGCGCCTTAATACTATAACGGAATTAGGAGATGTCGTTGTTACCTTAAGTCCTGCAATGTCTGTCATTAAAGGCATCCAAAACGGTCTAACCTCTATGATGCCAGAAGCAGATCAATCGCTTTCACAAATATCCGATTTGCTTGGTGGAATATTGGCGGATTCTGCCCAGATACCTGCAGCTGAAATCAATAATAGCAAGGTTATGACTGAAGATTCACTCAAAATTATTGAGGAAGCTACCGCGATAGTTGAACAAAGTATGAAGGAAAAGTTCCCTGATCTTCCGTCAATTGAGCTCGACAATAAAGATCCTGAAGCAAGCTTATACTGACTATTTGTTGTTGTCTCATCCTGAATCGATACATTAATGGTAACAATTCATTATTGAAGCAGTCGTTTGCTACGCAACCCTTCTCACCTCCTTCTTTATCCTGCATATAGTAGCATAGCTATACCCCTTTTCCCTATAAGTTCGAATCATCGATTTCCAGTTTGATAGTCTCCACCTCGCTTGTTCCTTTGTTAACATCTTAGTCTCTCGCTTAACCTTACTTTTCCTTCCTAATAATAGATAGCCCTTTTCTTGTGCGATCTGTCTTTTGTACGCAAACTTCAGACCGGCCAACAAAGATTCTGACCTGAGCTCCACAAGATAATGCTCAATTTCTTTTATCACCAGATCATTAGCTCTTACTTTAAGTACAATTTCCTTTCGCACATAAGGTACTTGCTTAAACAAGCAATAAACCTTGCTAAATTCGAATTCTGCAATATTTTTCTAACATTGAAATCACAATTTCAAATCCTCGAAGACAGGTTCGGAATTACAAAATGCGCTCTACCTTGCACAACAATCCATAAGCAAATGATGAGTACGACTCGTTCCGCTCAAGAATCTAATATTTTGAAAAAAATAACCGCATCTTAACTTTTTCCAATACCTGCAATGCCTTCAATAATTGTACTTTTCTATGCATTGATGTCAAAGATAGTCTAATAACTGAAGACCCTCTTTTCACACTTGGGTATCTCATCGGATAAATAAACACGCCATTTTTTAGAGACATCGCAGCAAATTTTGATGCCGTAGCTTCGTCACCTATCTGAAGAGCTATTATTTGGCTACGAGATTTTCCAATTTCAAATGTATGTCCCTTTAGCCATTTTCTGACGATTTCAATATTTGCAAAGAGTCTTTTTTGGAGAGCTCCGCTCTTTGTAAGACGAATTGCAGCGATAGATGCCCTGCAGAGATGGCTTGGCACCGCAGAAGTAAAAATAAACTGTCGCGACTTATTTATTAGAAATTTCTGAATATCATTTGACGTAGCAACATAGCCACCAAAACAACCTAATCCTTTGCTCAAGCTACTTATATGCACGTCAACTAGGGAATTGACTCTTAAATCTGATGGCGTCCCTCTTCCAGATGGTCCGAAAATAAAGTCTCCGTGGGCGTCATCGACCAATGTCAATGCTTCATGCTCATTCGCTATCTTGCATATTGACTTCAGATCAGAGATCTCTCCCGTGATGCTAAAGACTCCTTCGGTAACTACGATTTTTTTTGAACCCCTATTTTTATTCATTAACTGATCTAAATGTGCCGAATCATTATGTCGGAAAACAAATATTTTTGCCCCACTTAGACGACAACCATCAACAATGCTGGCATGATTTAATTCATCACTAAAAATCATCGTTTGTTTATTGGCAATTGCCGTAAGCGTACCCATTACCGCTGTATAACCACTTGGGAAAACTAGAGATGATTCTGTTCTTCGGTGCTCTGCTAAGCGACGTTCTAGATCTGAAATCTCAGGCGTGTTTCCTGCCACCAATCTAGAACTGCAAGGAGAGACTTCAACGACGCAATGAACAAGTTCCTTAATCACTTTGGGATGTTGTGAAAGTCCTAGATAATCATTGGAGCTTAGATTTATAGTCTTCCTGCCATTGACCATTGCATAAGAATCAAGATTATGGATTATGCGTAATCTTCGATATATAGCGTGGGACTTCAGTGCTCGGAGTTCACTTTTAATGAAGTCCTGTTTGTCTTCCAATTTCTTTGATCATTAGGGAATCTTGACTCATCTCGCTGCCGTCAGTTGTTAAATAACCACCAGAGATTATGCCATTAGCGCCAGCCGTCAAGGCTAGCCTGCCCTTGTCCAAAAAGTGCACTTCTCTACCACCTGCAATCTTCAAAATTGTCTCTGGCATAATAAAGCGCCAGACCGCTATCGTTTTTATTGTTTCTTCAGGAGTTATAGAATTCATTGAGGCCAAGGGTGTGCCCTCTTTTGGTATCAATATATTGATAGGTACCTCATGAGGTTCTAGTTCAGCTATAGAGAATCCAAGTTCAATTCTCTGATGTGTACTCTCCCCCATACCTAGAATACCTCCACAACAAAGCTCAAGACCTGATTCCTTTACAATTCTGGCTGTCTGGATCCTATTATCAAAGTCGTGTGTGCTACAAATCTGGGAGAAGAAACTTTTTGATGCTTCAAGGTTATGATTGTATCGTTTAACTCCTAGGGATTTGAGCTTCTTAGCCTTCTCTAATGTCATAAATCCTAAAGAAACGTTAATGTCTAAATCCACTTCCTTTTTTAAAGCTTCAATGATGCTACAGATTTGGCTGAATTCTTTTTCCGGGGGTGTTCTATATGCACAAACTAAACAAAAACTTGAGGCACCGTCTCTTTCCGCCTGTTTGGCTTTATTAATCACTTCCCGTGAAGATAGCAAACCGTACTTTGTAATTCCAGTCTCATAAAATGAGGACTGCGCGCAAAAAAAACAATCTTCTGGACAGTTCCCAGATTTAGCGTTTAATAATGCCTCCACATCGATTACAAGCCCTTTAAATGATATTGTGATTTCATTTGCCGCCTGTGCAAGAGGAACAATATCCCGAATGTCGATAAGTCTTTCAGCTTCCTCAAAGGTAATACCATTTTCGTCGATAACCTTTTTCATGCATGAAGAAATAAATTCGCGCTCCAGCATCGACTAACTTCCACTGGACCCATACTTATGTTTTGATATATGACTATGAACAAGAAAGTTCCTAACTTCTGTTGGAATAATACAACCAAAGATCTACTTTCTTTTCTTTGCGTAGGACAATAAACAGCATATCATCTGGTATTTACCTGCTAATTGTTATCAAGATTGTCGGTTTCTTACTAGCTGAACTAAGGCACTAAAGCAGGATTGAACATGATTAGATTATTTGGATTTGATTATTTAGTATCAATTAGTCTATCAATGAGAAAATGATTAGAAGTTTTCAAGTGCGGAAATCGTCGATCTTTAAGACAAAAAACCCTGTTTAAAAAACGACCCTTTAATGAACAGTATGTAATGTAGTACCCTAGATCTACTAACTGCTCCATTCCTACTAGACTCTAGAAACCCAAAACCCCCTTTTTAAACTGTTTATATTATTTGACTATCCTATAATTAACTAATCTTTAACTTGATGTAAATTATGCCATTCGCCTTCGGATATTTGCGAGTAAGTACGGAAGAACAGACAGTATTAACCCAACAAATTGCTATCAAGAAGTGGGCATCAGAGAATAGCTACGATATGTTATATTTTTACGAAGACCCCGCCATGAGCGGAAAAATCGCGGCGGTGAACCGACCCGGATTCAAAGCCATGTTGAACATAGTAAAAGAAGAACGGGTTGACGCAATAATAGTCTATGAATTGTCTAGGGTCGGAAGAACCTTCTGGGAAACATTGGATGCTGTCAAAGCTGTCGAACAATACACACCATTGATTTCGTGTTCGCCAAAGGAATCTTTTCTTCAAACAACTGATGCTAGCATCAGAAAACTTATGATAGGTATTCTTACATGGGTTGCTGAAAGGGAGAGGGAAATATTAATTCAGCGTACAAAAGATGGAATGGTAAGGGCAAGACAATTCGGAAAAATGATCGGGAGACCTAAGAAAACCCTAGATAAGGACCAGCTGATTAACCTCCTCTCCCAAGACCTGCCCAAGAATACTATAGCCAAAAAATTAGGGATATCTAAAGCTACGTTTTATAAAGAGCTTCGGAGACTATCAATTGGGTCGGGTACGCCGCAGGCTACTCTGGATTAGTTTAATTATATCCTCATATACCTTTATGACTTGCTTCAGGTCTTTCTTGCTAATAGCTAGAGGTGGTATTATGGGTATTATGTTTCCTAAAGATCGAACGTAAACACCCCGTTTTAATGATTGTTCTGCAATGAACTGCCCTATAGGTTTAGTTCCGATCTTCAATATGGGTTTGCCAGTTTTCATATCCTCAAGCTCAATAGCACCTAACAAACCTTTGTGTCTAATATCCACAACTATATCTATATTCATTAAGGGTTCAAGCAGTTTTCCCAGGTACAAAGAATTTTCTTTTATCTTGTCTAGGAGCTTCAATCGTTTGTAAAGTTCAAGATTTGCCATTGCACAAGCGCATCCGACTGAATGCCCAGCGAAAGTATGACCATGAAAAAGATGTTTATTGTCTAGATATTCTCCAAGGAACGCATTGAAGATCTCCTGAGTTGTTAACGTTACGGCCAAGGGAAAATATCCTCCTGTAAGTGCCTTCGCATAGCAAACTATATCAGGTTTTGATTTTTGTGAAATGTATTCGCAGAAAGCGCCAAGACGACCAAGACCGGTAGCGATTTCGTCGAAGATTACTAGGACTTCATATTTCTTACATAATTCACTTAACTTCTTCTGAAAGCCCTCTGGATATATCCTAACCCCACCAGCCACTTGAGCGCCACTCTCCATCACAAAGGCAGCGGTTACATGAGCGTGTTTTATTAGGGTCTTCTCTATTAATTGAAGACATTGTTCGGATGACAACTCCAAGTGACCATTTCTTTTGTTAGAGTCTGGATGTCTTATTGTTGGAGAAGGGAGGCGTATTATCTTATTCATTAATATTGATTGATAAGGCGAAAAAAAGTGATTTATGTACCCAACGGACATACAAGCAATCGTGTCGCCGTGATAGCCATATTTAAGAGACATAAACTTTGTTTTTTCTGGCCTTCCCAAATTTGTCCAGTACTGTACTGCAATTTTCAGGGAAACTTCTATAGCACACGAACCGTTATCAGTGAAGAATACCTTATGCATTCCATTTGCTATTTTCACGATCCTTTCTGCAAATTTAAGAGAAGGTGTACTCGCTAATCCAAAAATCGAGGAATGTGGGACGAGATCAAGTTGTTTTTTCATTGCAACGATTAACTGTTTCTTGCTATGTCCCCAAACATTGCACCACATATTGCTCATTGAATCAAGAATCTTGTTTCCACGTTCATCAATCATATGAAACCCACTAGCAGAGGCGATTGTTTTAATGCATCTGCCATTCCAATCCATCATTTGTGTATACGGGTGCCACACATATTTCTTATCTATAATATCGTTCCGCAAGTCAAATACACATAGTGATGAAGCACTATTATTACCTTCTTGGTCCACTAATAGATTCGCAATTTTAACCAGTCTTCCTAATCCTGATCTTAATGCTTCATATTAGATTAGTTTAATTAAATTGTTCTTTCATTTTGAATTAAATTTATTAAGAATGATCAAATAAGAAGGAATGTAATGAAAACCAAATTATCAATTATTTTGTTATTAATTTCGTTGGCATTGCTGATAATATATGGTACCGATGTACTTGCATCTAAAAAAGTATCCCAGAACCTAATCAATGAAAGATCCTTTTCTAACGAGACTACATTTTCAACTTCCGGGTTTCTAAAAATGAAGGAATCGATTAGAGGAGGTCTTTTTGGAGGTGGAGCAGTAATTCTATCAGTGTTAGCATTCGCGATATCTTTGCGAGAATGGTCTTGGATAATCGTGATCCTTTTGCTCATTAACGGAGTATTAATTGTGGGCGGAATGACAGGACTTTATATCCAGAGTTTGCAACAAACAACCGTGAATGGTCATTATACAACAGTTTTTGGAACGATGGGATTGGGAATTCTCTTGGTTGCTCTGGGCATAGTGAAGATCTTTGTGCCAAGAAATAGGAAAATGGAAAAACAAACTTAACAGCAAATATCCGATATCGATTTGGGATCATCTAAACTGATCGTGAATCTGAATTACTGTCTTGTACCCGGCCATGAATATTCCCGACTTATATTTCATAATTCGAATTATGAAATATTTACGTTGTAACTAGATTTAATCGATAGGCTAACACAACATTTATTTTGAGTGCTCATTTTTGTTATAGTGCGCCGCTGTAGCTCAGCATGGTAGAGCAAATTCGTAACATCATAGTTATGAAGCTTAGCTGGCTGTTAACCAGTGGGTCATCAGTTCGAGTCTGATCAGCGGCGTTTTTCATTATTCAACTTCAAAGAGACTAAAATCAATTGAGCCGCCGATTTTACTTTATTAAAAGAGCGAACAAGAGAAGATAAATTTAGAATACCTTTATTCCATCTTGACTGTTACTAGATTTGTAGTATTTATTATTAGTTTATTCTGGTGTCATAGAAGGGATGGCCTGGGCAGCACATAAGTTATTAGGATTGATGCAGTTTAGCTCGTGTTAAATCTAAATATTGCAGAATTCGAATTCTGCAATATTAGCCTAGAATAGACATTTTTGACCAAACGAAATTTAAAATTAACCTCACAAATGTTCCGCCTCAGAAGAAGCACTAGGCTTAAAATCGTACTCCTACATTACTTGTCCATTAGATTCGTCACCGCGTGATGCGGTCTATTCGAATTAAATTACGAGAATATCTAAGGCAATTGCGTCAGCAAGTAAATCAAGATGACGGGAAGCTATGATATATCCATTCTTGATTTCGCTGCGGGAAATCCATCTATTTGAAGAGGAAAACAGTCTCTCTTTTCTAATCCTTTTTTCTATTGCTTCAATATCTAGTTCCCTTTCTTGAATTTCTTCAGTTGACGTAAATCTTGTTGTAAGGAGTATCTTTTTAACAAGCACTCGCTTACCAAATCTTTGAGAAAAATCGCGCGCCAATTCGTCTATTTCCAACAGTTTTATTTTTATCTGTGTTCTATTCAGAGCGTCGCGACTTGTTAAAAGCCTATCATCTATAAATCTTTCATACGCCAATCTGATCATAATTCTCATCACGGACTAATAAAATGTTCCTTTGATTTTGAAATTCATATTGGAATTCGTCGTTAGTGTCAACTTTGGTCACCATTGTCAACTATGCGAAATTCATAAAAAGGATAAACATTATTTTTGAACCCACACCGCTCTAAAAGTACAGAATTATTGACGGAAACACCGCTACCTATGACTGATCCGATAAGACGGATTCCACCAATCTCAATTAATGCAAATATATTTTCGACGTTAAGTTCGTTGTGGTAAGATTTAGCATACTCCAAAACTTTACCTTTGGGATCAACCTTGATCATTTCGATATCGCATCGGTAGCAAGTATTACAGAAATAAGTCGGAGGCCAAATTTTGCGATGACATACATTACATATTGGAATCCTTAATTCCCCTTTTTTAAGATAGTAGAAAAAATCCTTCAAAGTTCACTGCCCAGGATGATAATTGCTGCCGAGGAGCCAGCCGCAGCTAAGTTGTGTACCAATCCAAGTCTATGAGGTGTTTGAACTTGCCTACCTTCGGCCTTGCCCATAAGTTGTTCTACAATTTCAACCGTTTGTGCTATTCCTGTAGCACCCAACGGATGGCCAGAGCCCAGAAGTCCACCTCGAGGGTTAATCGCAATGTCACCGTGAGTGACATATTTACCGCCTTCTCCCTTTTCGGCCAAGTCCAAGTCTTCATAAGAAATAATTTCCATTATAGTGAACGCGTCGTGAAGCTCTACTATGTCAAGATCTCTTGGTCTTATTTTTGCCATGTCATAGGCTCTCCTAGCAGCGATTTTTGCTGATTTCAAAGAAGAAAGGTCATCGCTAATTCCTGCAAAACTAGCTGAGCTTACGCAAGTCCCAATTCCCGCAATCCAGACCGGAATATCCGTGAATTCCTTTGCATTATCCTTGTTTGTCATAACTATAGCAGACGCCCCATCGCATACAAAAGAACAATCCAGCAACTTGATTGGATCCACAATTTTCTTTGATCCAAGAACTTCTTCGAGAGTAATTCTGCTTGAATGAAATGCAGCAGGATTTTTCATTGCATTATTACGGTTTTTAACTGCAACCGAAGCCATCTGTTCTTCGGTCGTACCAAACCTGCGCATATGGGATTTAGCGAAAAGTGCTGCCCAATGAACTGGAAAAGGAAATTGTCCTCTGCTTATATCCCACTTTAAGCTCCGGCCTTGCGTGTTTTTCAAGTCGGCGCCTACAACGAGTACTGTACTACACAATCCAGCCTTGATAAACGAATAGCCTGATATGATCGCGTTAGTTCCCGAATTACAAAGGTTATCAATTCTTTGGGAAATGTTTGATTTTATTCCAAGATACTCGCTTAGAATTGTTGAACCATATTGAATATCCGAAGTAGTGGAGAAAAGTACGCAATCAATATCGTCCCTAAGGTGAGGATATTGGTTGAATATGCTTATACAAGGTTCACAGGCAATATCGAGAAGAGAAGTTGATGAATCTTTCCTAAATTTCCCACTTTTAGCGGAAATAACTGCGATTTCAGACAAATGTGGCTAACGATAAGGATTGACTGATAGAATCCTCGGGTTTCCCGACCGGATTAACCTGCATAATTGGTAAAGATATTCCGGTACTAATAAATCGCTTTAGTGATTTTATGCAGTCCTCTTTGCTTCCAAAAATTGTTAGAGAGTTTAACATTTTTTCAGGTATACACTTAGCAGCATCTTCAACACCTTCTCTGTTATACTTGCTTGTTATTAGGGAAACCTCCTTTTTGAAACCATTTTCTGCTAAAAAATGTCTGTAATATTTTCCAACCGCTATGTAGAAGGCAAGAGTCTTTGCTGCCCTGTCTTTTGCCATTTCCCAATCTTGTTCAGAAATTGCAGTAATGAATACACAGCATATTTCAAAATTTCCTGTACCTGATTTCTTGAGGATGGCATTGATGTGCCTAACAGTTTCTTGTAGCTTTAAGAGAGGATGAAGATAAAGGATTACACCATTTGAAATTCTTGTGGCAAGATCAACCATTTGATTGTTTACTGCGCCAAGAAATATAGGAACTTTTATCCCTGTCGGTCGATTCAATATTCTAAAGTTCCTGATCCTAAAGCAATCACCGCAATAATTTACTCTTTGACCAGTCAATATAAGTTTGAAA
>WNGA01005006.1_pt1 | contig 19312 bp, 19 predicted proteins | sample 5400061 | NCBI WGS metagenome assembly WNGA01 (sample SAMN13153366, study PRJNA577476) | soil metagenome | isolation source: 100 cm soil or saprolite under grassland replicate 2 | place: USA:California | collected 2016-06-15 | reverse complement strand
GTGTGACATGGTGACCTTCTGCCTGCTCGCCGAGGAGCTGGGCCGCGGCTCCATGTCGCTGGCCGCCGCCGCCATGATGCAGTCGCTCATGGGGACGCACTTCGTCTTCACGTACGGCACGGAGGCGCAGCGGGAGCGCTACCTCGTCCCCGCGCTCCGCGGGGAGAAGATCGGCACCTTCGCCCTCACCGAGCCGGGCGCCGGCTCCGACCTCGGGAACATGGCCACGGTGGCTCGGCGCGAGGGCGACCACTGGGTGCTCAGCGGCGCGAAGACCTGGGTCACGAGCGCCCCCCTCGCCGACTTCGTGACCGTCGGGGCCAAGACGTCGCCGGAACGCGGGCTCGAGCACATCGCCCTCTTCCTGGTGGACCCGCGGGAGATGCCGGGCGTGGTGATCGGGAAGAAGATCGACAAGGTGTCGGTCCGCGCCTCGGACACCGGCGAGATCACGCTGGACGGCGTGCGGGTGCCGCAGAGCCATCTCCTCGGCGGGGAGACGGGCGGCGTCGAGAAGATCGGCTCCATCCTCTCCGAGATCCGCGTGATGACGGCGGCGCTCTCCGTCGGCCTCGCGCGCGCCGCCTACGACGCGGCGCTCCGCTACGCGCGCGAGCGGGTGGCCTTCGGCAAGCCCATCGTGGAGCACCAGGCCATCGCCTTCAAGCTGGCGGACATGCTGACCGGGATCCACGGCGCCGCCCTCATGACCTACGACGCGGCGGCCGCGCTCGACGGCGGCCGCCCGGTGACGCGGGAGGCCGCCATGGCCAAGCTCGTGGCCTCGGAGACGGCGGTGCGGGTGGCCGACGAGGCGGCGCGCATCTTCGCCTCCTACAGTCTCGCCACCGAGTACCCGGTGCAGCGGTATCTGCGCGACTCGCGCTTCCTCTTGTTCGGCGGCGGGACGAGCGAGATCCTGCGCCTCATCATCGCGCGCGGGCTCTAGAGCGATGATAAGGGCCCATCTGCTTCGTTGGCGCCCTCGGCCGCACGTTCAACGTACAGAGAGTACGCCTCGCGTGCGGCCCTCGGGCGCCGCCTCGCAGCTGGACCCTTCTCATCGCTCTAGCCAGGGGTTCTCGGAGAGGCTCCTGGACTAGACTAGACGAGGAGGCCGTGACATGAGACCGGTCGCGCTGGTCGGCGCGGGGGTGACGAAATTCGGGGTGCGCAAGGCGAGCTATCGCGACCTCATCTGGGAGGCGGGCAAGGCCTGCTTCGACTCGCTGCCGGCGGTGAGGCCCCGCGACCTCGAGGGCCTCGTGGTCGGCAGCGTGATGCCGGAGCGCACGGCGTTCCAGAGCCATATCAGCTCGCTGGCGGCGGAGGCCCTGGGCATCAAACCAAGCACGCTGTCGGCCAGGACCGAGCATATGTGCGCCTCCGGCACCGTGGGCATCCGTTACGCCTACGCCTTCATCGCGGCGGGGCTCGCCGATCTCGTCATGGTGCTGGGCGTGGAGAAGCTCAACCAGCCGGCGACCGAGGAGGCCATCCTCAACATGGGCGCCGGCGTGGATCGCGAATGGGAGGCCTGTCACGGCCTCACGGCGCCGCCGTGCTTCGCGCTGGCCGCCCAGCGCCACATGGCGCAGTACGGGACGACCGAGGAGCAGCTCGCCCTGGTCGGGGTGAAGAACCACACCCACGCCGCGCGGAACCCGACCGCGCACTTCCAGAAGGGCGCCACCCTCGAGCAGGTGCTGGGCTCGCGGATGATCGCCTCGCCCCTGCGCCTGTACATGTGCTCGCCGATCACCGACGGGGCGGCGGCGGTGATCCTGGCCTCCGAGGAGCGGGCGCGGGACCTCACGGATCGGCCGGTCTGGATCCGCGGCACCGGGCAGGCGCTCGACGGCTTCACGCTCTCCTCGCTGCCCGAGGACTACTCGCGCTGGCCGGCGATGAAGCGCGCGGCCGACGCCGCGTATCGCATGGCGGGGATCACGGCGAAGGACGTGCGCCTCGCCGAGGTGCACGACTGCTTCGCCATCGCCGAGGTGATCGCCTACGAGGAGCTCGGCTTCTGCGAGAAGGGCGAAGGAGGCCCCTTCGTCGAGAAGGGGCGGGCCGACTACGGCGGCGACGTCGTCGTGAACCCCCGCGGCGGGCTCATGGGGTGCGGTCACCCGCTCGGCGCCACCGGAGTGGCGCAGGCGGCCGAGGTGTTCGCGCAGCTCCGCGACGAGGCCGGTCCCCGCCAGGTCGCGAACGCGCGGATCGGGCTGACCCACAACAACAGCGGCATGGGCGAGCACGTCGTCATGATCTACGGGCGCGACGCCGCATGACGATGACGTACTTCCGGGCGACGGACCCGTTCCCGCTGCAATCCGCCGAGCAGAACAAGCTCCACGAGTTCTACGAGCGGCTCGGCCAGGGGCGGCTCGCGACGACGGCGTGCGCGCGCTGCGGGCGGACCGCCTGGCCGCCGCGCGGCTTCTGCCCCGAGTGCGCCTCGGACGAGTTCTCCTGGGTGGAGCTGCCCCGCGACGGGACCGTCCATGCCTTCACGGTCCAGGACACGGGCGTGCCCCACGGCTTCGAGGCGCCGCGCGTCTTCGCGATCGTCAAGGTGAGCGAGGCGCGCATCTTCGCGCCCATCGTCGGGCCCCGGGCGACCACGGTCAGAGTGGGCTCGCCCGTGCGGCTTTCGCCGGTGCGGGTGGCCGACGACGCCAGGGGGAGTCCGCGCTACCTGCTCGCCTTCGAGCCGGCGGAGGCGCCCGCGTGAAGCGGCTCAAGGTGCTGGTGGCCAAGCCCGGCCTCGACGGCCACGACCGCGGCGCGAAGGTCGTGGCGCAGGCCCTGCGCGACGCCGGCATGGAAGTCATCTACACCGGCCTCAAGCGGACGCCCGCGGAGGTGGTCGGCGAGGCCATCCAGGAAGACGTGGACGTGATCGGGCTCTCGGTGCTGTCGGGCGCCCACGAGCTGCTGTGCCGCAAGGTGGTGGCCGAGCTCGCCGCCGCCGGCGCCGGCGACATCCGGGTCGCGGTGGGGGGCACGATCCCCGGCCCCGACGTCGAGAAGCTCCTGCAGGCCGGGGCGTGGGCCGTCTTCCCGATGGGCACGCCGCTGCCCGACATCATCAGCGCATTTCGACAGCTCGCCGAAGGGGTGGCGAGCGGACGGGGCTGACCATGGCTGACGCCAAGAACCCGAAGGACGTGGTGCTTCACGCCGGCATCCCGGTGAAGGTGGTCTATGGTCCGGAGGACCTCGAGCGGTTCGATCCGGCCCGCGACCTGGGCGCGCCGGGGGAGTTCCCGTTCACCCGGGGCATCCACCGCGAGATGTACCGGGCCCGGGTGTGGACCATGCGCCAGTACGTCGGCTTCGGCACCCCCCGCGAGAGCAATGCGCGCTTCAAGTACCTGATGGCCCGCGGGCAGGATGCCCTCAACGTCGCCTTCGACCTGCCGACCCAGCTCGGGCTCGACTCCGACGACCCCCGCGCCGAGGGCGAGGTGGGCCGCGTCGGCATGGCCATCGACAGCCTGTCCGACATGGAGGAGGCCTTCGACGGGATCGCCACCGACCGCGTGAGCGTGTCGCTGACCATCAACTCCATGGCGGCGGTCATCCAGGCCATGTACATGGTGGTGGCCGAGAAGCAGGGCGTGGGGTGGGACCGGATCGTCACGACGCCGCAGAACGACATCCTCAAGGAGTTCATCGCGCGCGGCACCTGGGTCTATCCGGTGGAGCCGTCGCTGCGGCTGGTCATCGACCTGGCGGAGTTCTGCGCCCGCCGGGCGCCCCGGGTCAACCCCATCTCGATCTGCGGCTACCACATCCGTGAGGCCGGGTGCACCACCGCCCAGGAGATGGCCTACGGCCTCTCGATCGCGGCCGCCTACACGGAGCTGCTGCGGGCGCGGGGGCTCGCGACCGACGACTTCGCGCCGCGCCTGTCCTTCAACTTCACCTGCTGGGGCAAGCTCTTCGAGGAGGTGGCGAAGTTCCGCGCGGGCCGGCGGATGTACGCGCGGATGATGAAGGAGCGGTTCGGGGCCCGTAACCCGCGCTCCATGATGTTCCGCTCGCTCATCGGCGGCGGCGGGTCCGCGTTCACCGCCGAGGAGCCCGAGAACAACATCGTGCGGGGCGCGTATCTCGCCCTGACGGCGGCGCTGTCGGGCGCCCAGACCATGGCCCTGCCGACGTATGACGAGGCGTACACGATCCCGTCGCCCGAAGCCCAGCTCATCGCGCTCCGCACCATGCAGATCTGCGCGGAGGAGACCGGGGTCGCCGACACGGTGGACCCGCTGGGCGGCTCCTACTACGTCGAGTGGCTGACGAACGAGATGGAGGAGAAGATCCGCGCGGAGATGGAGCACGTGCAGCGCCTGGGCGGGATCGTCGAGGCGGTGAAGTCCGGTGCCCTCCAGGCGGAGGTGGCCCGCCAGGCGTACCTCTTCGAGAAGCGGCTGCTCTCGGGCGAGATCCCCAAGGTGGCCGTCAACCGGCACATCGCCCCCGACGCGGCGCGCGCCCAGCCCGCGCTCGAGCTGTACGCGTTCGACCCGCACGTCTCCGAGGCGCAGGTGGCGAAGCTCCGGCGGCTCCGGGCCGAGCGCGACGGCGCCGCCGTGACGCGCGCGCTCGGGCGCCTCCGCGATGAGGCGCGAGGCCCCGGCAACCTGCTGGAGCCCATCCTGGACGCGGTGCGCGCGTACGCCACGCTCGGCGAGATCGCCGCCACCATGAAAGAAGTGTTCGGCGAGCACAAGGAACCCGTAGGGGTTTAGCGGGAGCGATGATAAGGGCCCATCTGCTTCGTTGGCGCCTATGACGCTCTTCGCCGGCGTTCGCGTGCTCGATCTGTCCCGGATGCTGGCCGGACCCTACGGCGCCATGCTGATGGCGGACCTCGGCGCCGAGGTGATCAAGATCGAGGACCCCGAGGGCGGCGACCCCATGCGGCGGATGGGGCCGCCCTTCCTGCCGGGCGGGGAGAGCGCGTACTTCCTCAGCATCAACCGGAACAAGAAGAGCGTGGCCCTGGACCTCACGCACCCGTCCGGCCGCGAGGTCTTCCTGGACCTGGCGCGCGTGGCCGACGTCGTCTGGGACAACTTCCGGCCCGGCATCCTGGAGCGGCTCGGGTGCCCGCATGCGCGGCTCCATGAGCTCAACCCGCGACTCATCTGCTGCTCGATCTCGGCCTTCGGCCAGGCCGGGCCGTACCGGGACTGGCCCGCCTTCGATCTGGCGCTTCAGGCGATGGGGGGCGGCATGAGCGTCACCGGGGAAGAGGGAGGCGCGCCGGTGAGGATGGGATTGCCCATCGGCGACCTGGCGGGCGGGCTGTTCGGCGCCTTCGCGGTGGCGGGCGCGCTCTACCGGCGGGAGCGCACCGGGCAGGGGACACTCGTGGACCTGTCGCTGCTGGATTGCCAGGTCTCGCTGCTCACCTACCTCGCGCAGTACTTCTGGACCGACGGCAAGGTGCCGGGCCCCATGGGTTCGGGGCACAGCTCGGTGGTGCCGTACCAGGCGCTGCCGGCCGCCGACGGCCACCTGGTGGTCGCCGTGTTCGCCGAGAAGTTCTGGGCTGGCTTCTGCCGGGCCATCGACCGGCCCGACCTCCAGCACGACCCGCGGTTCGACCGCAACGCCGAGCGGGTCGCCAATCGCGCCCTCCTGATCCCGCAACTCGAGGCGCTCTTCCAGACACGGCTCGTCGGCGAATGGCTGGCGCGCTTGCAGCAGGAGGGAGTGCCGGCGGCGCCGATCAACCGGCTCGACCAGGTCCTCGACGATCCGCAAGTGCTCCACCGCCGGATGGTGGTGACGATGGACCATCCGCGCCACGGCCCACTGCCGGCGCTCGGGACCCCCGTCAAGGTGGACGGACGCCTCGGGCTCGAGGTCGAGCCGGCCCCTGCCCTCGGCCAGCACACGGGCGAACTCCTCCGCGGCCTGCTCGGATATCCCGACGAGCGGCTGGCCGCGCTGCGCGACGCGAAGGTGACGGCGTGAGCTTCAGCGTGATCGGCAAGCCGACACGCAAGCGCGACGGACTAGAAAAGGTCACCGGCCGCACCCAGTATCTGCACGATCTCGCCCTGCCGCAGCTGGCCCACGGGGCGATCCTGAGGACTCGCTTCCCCCATGCCCGCATCCTCCGCATCGACACGGGCCGGGCCGAATCCCTCCCCGGCGTCCTCGGCGTCATCACGGCGGCGCGCGTCGAGCAACGCCCGTTCGGGTTCGCCAGGGACCACCTCGCCCTCAAGGGCGGCCCCCGGGATGGGGGCAAGGTGCGCTGCATCCGCGACGAGATCGCCGCGGTGGCGGCGACGAGCGACGCGATCGCCCAGGAGGCGCTCGAGCTCATCACCGTCGAGTACGAGGAGCTGCCGGCCGTGTTCGATCCCGACGCGGCGCTGCGCCCGGGCGCTCCGCTCGTGCACGAGGAGCTCGGGAGCAACCTCGTCGACCTGCGATATCACTTCTCTCACGGCGACGTGGACGAGGCCCTCGCGCGCGCGGCCGTGGTGGTGGAGGGGACCTACCGCCTGAACTACGTGACCACGGCCTGTCTCGGCACCATGGCCGCGATGGCCTCGTGGAACCCCGATGGGACCCTCACCATGTGGAGCACCACCCAGGTGCCGTTCCTCTACCAGCGCGCCCTCGCCGACGCCCTCGGCACCACCGGCGACCGCGTGCGGGTCGTCCAGCCGCCGGTCGGCGGCAACTTCGGCCGCGGGCTCGACCTCTACCCCATCGACATCATCGCCGCGCTGCTCGCGCGCCACGTGGGTCGCCCCGTCAAGATCGCCTTCGAGCGGCTCGAGGAGTTCATCGCCAGCCCGACCCGCGAGCCCTGCGTCATCCGCATGAGGACGGCGGCGGATGGAGCCGGACGGCTCCTCGCCCGCGACGCCCACGTCGTCATCGACAACGGCGCCTATGTCTCCTGGGGCTCGACCACGCCCTACGTGATGCTCGCCACCACCGCCGGGCTCTATCGCTGCCCGGCCGTGCGCTTCGACACCACCATCGTCTACACCAACAATCTCTACTCGGGCTCCATGCGCGGCTACGGCAACCTCGAGAGCACCTTCGCCGTCGAGGCGCAGATGGACGACCTGGCCGAGCGGCTCGGGATGGACCGCGTGGCGATCCGCCGGCTCAACGCGAGCCAGGCGGGGGATGTCAACCCGCAGGGCAGCGTCATCACCTCCTGCGCGATGCGCGAGTGTCTGGACTGGGTGGAGCAGGCGATCGCGCAGCCGCCGGCGCGGCAGCCGCGCCCGGGCGGCAAGCGCGGCGTCGGCTATGCCGCCATGTTCCATGTCGGCGGCGGCGCTCGCGTCTACCGTTCCGACGGCTGCGGCGCCATCGTCAAGCTCGACGACTTCGGCGCGCTCTCGCTGCTGACCGGCGCCAGCGAGATCGGCCAGGGGTCGGAGACGGTGCTCGCCATGATCGTGGCCGAGGAGCTCGGCGTCCCCCTCGAGCGGGTCGCGGTGATCAACAGCGACACGGCCGTCAAGCCCTGGGACGTCGGCGCCCACGCCAGCCGCACCACGTTCGTCGCCGGCAATGCGGCGCTGCTGGCCGCGCGCGAGCTCAAGCAGAAGCTCCTGGCGCTGGCGGCCACGGTCATGGACGAGCGCCCGGAGAACCTCGAGCTGGTGGAGGGGCGGGTGCGCGTCAAGGGGCACCCGGAGCGGAGCCTCCCCTACGAGCGGGTCGTGCGGGCGGGCCATTTCCGCGCCGGCGGGCGGACGCTGGTGGCGGAGGCCTTCTACGATCCGCCCAACGAGATGCTGTCCAAGGACCTGAGGGGCAACGTGTCGGCGGCCTACGGGTTCGCCGCCCAGGCCGTGCTGGTCGAGGTCGACGTGGCCACCGGGAAGGTCGACGTGCTGAAGATCGCCTCCGCGCACGACGTCGGGCGGGCGCTCAATCCGCCGGCGGCGGAAGGGCAGATCCACGGCGGCATTCACATGGGGCTCGGCTACGCGCTGTCCGAGGAGCTGGTGATCCACGAGGGGCGCGTGCTCAACCCGCAGTTCATGGAGTACGCGCTGGTCCCGGCCGGCGACATGCCCGAGGTCGTGATCCGGCTCATCGAGACCGTGGACGAGGCCGGACCCTTCGGCGCCAAGGGGCTGGGCGAGTCGGGCGTGATCCCGGTCGCCGCCGCCGTCGCCAATGCGGTGAAGGACGCGGTCGGCGTGAGGATCACGGAGCTGCCGCTCCGGCCCGAGCGGGTCCACCGCGCGCTCGCCGCCCGCGAATCCGCGAAGGAGTGAGGGTGCCGCTGTTCCAGCCGGCCGTCGAGTCGAGGTCCCGGGACGAGCTGGAGCCGCTGGTCCTCGAGCGCTTGCGGCAGACGCTCGCCCGCTGCCACGAGAATCCGGCGTATGCGCGGCGGCTCGACGGCGCGGAACCCGAGGACGTCCGGTCCACCTCCGACTGGCGGCGGCTCCCGTTTCTCGTGAAGGACGAGCTACGCGACGCCTACCCGTTCGGGCTCGCCTGCTGTCCCCGCGAGAGCGTCCGCCGCGTGCACATGTCCTCCGGGACCACGGGCAACCCGATCGTCAACCCCTACACGCGCGCCGACATCGCCCAGTGGGGAGAAGTCATGGCGCGCTGCTACGCCGCCGCCGGCGTCACCGCGCGGGACGTGGTCCAGATCACCCCGTCGTTCGGCCTGTTCACGGGCGGCTTCGGCTTCCACTACGGAGCCGAGCGGATCAGCGCCATGGTGATCCCCAGCGGCCCGGGGCGCACGGCGCTCCAGCTCAAGCTGATGCAGGACCTGGGCGCCACCGTGCTCGCCGGCATCGCCACCTATCCGCTCCGGCTCATGGAGGTGGCCCGCGAGGAGGCGTTCGACCTCGGCCGGCTCCGCCTGCGCGTCGCCATCCTGGGTTCGGAGATGTGGTCCGACGACCTCCGCGCCCTCATCGAGCGGGCGCTGCGGGTCGAGACCTTCGACATCATCGGCATGACGGAGACGGGCGGGCCCGGGCTCGGCATCGACTGCGCGGCCCATGCCGGCATCCACGTGTGGGAGGACCACTACTACTGCGAGATCGTCGACCCGACCACCGGCCGGCTCGTGCCCGACGGCGAGCAGGGCGAGCTGGTGCTGACCACGCTCACGCGGGAGGGGTTGCCGCTCATCCGCTACCGCACCCGCGATCTCACGCGCATCGTGAGTCGCGCTCCCTGCGTCTGCGGGCGGAGCCATCTGCGCCTGGACCGCCTCCGGGGCCGCACCGACGACATGGTCGTCTTCAAGGGGACCAACTTCTACCCGAGCCAGATCGAGTCGCTCATCCTCCAGCGCCCGGGCGCGGGCCACGAGTACCAGATCCTCCTCGAGCGCGGCCCGGGCGGCGACCGCCTGGCGGTGCTCGTCGAGGCGCGCCCGGAGTTCCAGATGGTCGAGGCCGAGCGCCTCCAGCAGGATATCCGGGCGCGGCTCGACCTCACCGCGGAGGTCCGCGTGCTGAGGGAGGGCGAGATCCCGCGCCCCCAGGGCAAGGCGGTGCGCGTCGTCGACCGCCGCGAGGCGCCGCCGTGAGCGCCCTCGACGCGCTCTTCGCGCCGCGGCGGCTCGCGCTGCTCGGCGTCTCGCGCGACCCTGCCAAGCTCGGCCACGTCCTGCTGCGCAACGTGATCAAGGCCGGTTTCCCCGGCGAGATCCACGTCGTCAACCCAGCCGGCGAGCCCATCCTGGGAGTGCCGACGGCGCCGCGGGTCGGCGATCTCCCGCGGGCTCTCGATCTGGCCCTCGTCAGTCTGCCGCCCGCCGCGGTGCCCGACGCCGTGAAGGATCTCGCGGCGCTGGGGGCGCGCGTGGCGGTGATCCTCACCTCCGGCTTCGGCGAGGTCGATGACCGGGGTGGACAGGCGCAGCAGGGCCTCCTGGACGCGGCCCGCGCGGGCGGGCTCAGGCTGGTCGGGCCCAACTGCATGGGCGTCTACTCGCGCCCCGCGCGGCTCAACGCGACCTATTTCTGGGACCTTCCCGACGTGCCCGGCCACGTCGGGGTGATCTCGCAGAGCGGCGCCTACGGGGGGCTCATCCTCCGGCATCTGGGCGGGCAGGGGATCGGGGTGAGCCGCTTCCTGTCGATCGGCAACCAGGTGGACGTCGACCTCGCCGACGCGCTGGACTATCTGGCTGCGGACGACGAGACGCGCGTCGTCGCCTGTTTCATCGAGGCGGTGAGGGACGGCCGCCGGTTCGTCGAGGCGGCCTCACGGGTGACGGCCGGCAAGCCCATGGTCGTCCTCAAGGCCGGCAGGACCGACGCCGGGCGCCGCGCGGCCGGCTCGCACACGGGCGCGCTGGCGGGAGCGGCGGAAGCCTACCAGGCGGCGTTCAGGCGGGCGGGCGTGCTGGCCTGCGCGGAGACGGAGGAGTTCTTCGATAGCATCCACGCGCTGGTCGCGAGCCCGGCGCGGCCCGAGCGGCCGACGCTGGCGGTGCTCACCGTGTCGGGCGGCCCGTCGGTGATCGCTGCCGACGCCGCGGAGGCGGGCGGCCTCGGGATGCCCGCGACGGCGCCCGAGACCCAGATCGAACTGCGGCGTCTCCTCCCGGCATTCGCCGCTGTCGGGAACCCCGTGGACATGACCCCTCAAGTGAATCCTCAGCATATCCTCGACGCCGCGGCCCTGGTGCTGAGCGACGAGGCGGTGGCCGGTGCCGTCGCCATCAACGTGGGGCTCGACATCCCGGCGTTCGCCGAGGGCCTCGTCGCCGCGGCCCGGGGCGCGAAGAAGCCCCTCGTCGCCTGCGCGGTGGATGTGCCGGGCGTGACGGCGAAGCTGGCGGCGGCGGGCGTGCCCGTGTATCCGACGCCGGAGCGCGCCGTCCGCGCGTACCGCGCTCTCTGGCTGGCCTCCCTGCCCCCGGTGGCCCCCGCGGTTCGGGGGCCGCGCCCGAGTCTGGGCGCCCAGCTCGCCGACAGGCTCGGTGGCGCGCCAGGGGCGCTCGGCTACGAGGCCGCCCGCGGGATCCTGGCCGCCTACGGCGTGCGCTTCTGCCGCGATGCGCTCGCCCATTCCGTGGACGAGGCGGTGGCCGCCGCCGAGGCGCTGGGCTTCCCGATCGTCGTCAAGAGCGCGGGGCCGGACCTGCTCCACAGGACCGAGGCGGGCGCGGTGGCGACCGCCCTGCGGGATCGCGACGCGGTCCGCGCCGCCGCCGAGCGCATCATGCGCCTCGGGCATGGCCCGTTACTGGTCCAGGAGCACGTCGAGCGCGGGATCGAGCTGCTCATCGGCGGACGTCAGGACCCGGCCTTCGGCCCGCTCGTGGTGGTCGGGCTGGGCGGCTTCTTGACGGAAGCGGTGCGGGATGTCTCCACGGCGCTGGCGCCCGTGTCCCTGGAGGAGGCGCGGGCGCTGGTCGGCGAGGGCCTTCGCGCTCGGCTGCTCGCCGGATACCGCGGCGTCCCCGCCGCCAGCGCGGAGCCCGTGGCGCTGGCGCTGGTGGCGGTCGGGGCGCTGCTCGCCGATCATCCCCGCGTGGGCGAGGTCGACGTGAACCCGCTGATCGTCAGGGGAGGCGACGCGGTGGCCGTGGATGCGCTCGTGATCCTGCGCTGACTCAACTTAACATAATGTTCCTTATCAGACATTGGCGTTCCTGTCGACCCAGCCTGCGGGTTGGGACCGTGGGAGAACAGTTGCGTGGTGCGGCTGAGAACGCGCGCTACTGAACGGTTCGGCCTCGCAGGCCGGCGACGCGGTTGCGGAGGTCCTCGGCGTGGCGGCTGTCGGGTACCTCGCGGAGCAGGCGCTGATAGATCTCGAGCGCGACGGCGGGCTTGCCTGCGAGATCCTGGGCGCGCGCCTCGGCCATGAGGGCCTCCTCGTACAGGAAGTCCTTTCGGCCGAGGCCTTTCACCGCCGCCCCGTAGGCCTGGGCGGCATTGGCGTAGTTCTTCTCTGCCTCCCAGGTGTAGCCGATCCCCATCCCGGCCAGGGTCCGCACGCTGCCTGAGGCACCCTTGGCGAGGGCGAGTTCATAGGCGCCGCGGGCCGCCGGGTACTGACCGGCTCCGTATTTGAGATTGCCGAGCTGATAGGCGACTTGAGGAATCGCCGAGAGGCGCGGATGGTCGGCCATCACGGCTTCGAGCGCCTTGATGGCGCTCTCTCGCGTCTGGGCGGTGGCGTCTGGCCCTTGCGCCCTCTGCACGAGCGCGGTCGCGTCGGCCAGCGCCGCGAGCCCGCGGGTTTCCTGCGACCGGTACCAGGTCCAGGCGGCCGCGACCACGAGGGCGACCACGGCCAGCGCCGCCGCCGCCTGGAGCGCGATCCGGACCCACCGCGACTCACGAACCCAGTCCGGGAGGAGCATCATGGCTTGCGATCACCCGCGCCGGCGCGGGTAGCGCCAGGCTCTACCCAGACCTCACCCTTGACGGAGGCGCCATCGGCGGCCGCGAAGCTGCCCGTCTTGAGCGAGCCGGTGAGGACGCCGGTCGGCAGGATCTCAACGCGCGTGGAGGCCGACAGATTGCCGCGCACCGTGCCGCCGATCACGATGGCGAGACCGCTGATATTGGCGTCCACCTCGGCGCCCTCGGCGACGACGACGCGCCCGGTCACGGTGATGTCGCCCTCGAAGCGGCCGGCGATGTGAAAGTCCCCTTCGCCGCTCACCTCGCCGCGGAACGACAGGCGGGCGCCCAGGAGCGCGCCGCTGCGCGCCTCGGGCGGGCGCGGCAGTCGCTCCACGAGACGATCGCCGTCGCCGCTGCTCGCCAGCCCAAGATAGCGCAGGGCGCGATCCAACGCGCTCATGGTCCGGCCCCGCCTCCGCCTGCCGGCCGCGCTCGCGCCCGCTCCCGGTTCAGCGAAGTCGCGGCGGATCGCCGCGCGGCGTCCGCGGGGGCGCCGTCGTGTAGAAATCCGTCGCGTCGTTGTCCGTCTTGCCGCCGACCGGCGTGCCACACTCGCTGCAGGTGTAGTCGTACTTCTTGCCCGTGGGCAGCACCAGGAGCAGTTTCTTGCGCACGGGCGTGGCGCGCCGACAGCGTCCGCAGAAGAGAGTCGTGGCCTCGAAGTCCTTGAAGGTGTCCGTCACGAACGACAGTGTAAGCCGACGGCGGTCGTTTTCTCAAGCCCGAACGTGGCGCCGACGCGGCGACTTGACGGTGCCCGGGAAAGCGGGCTACGGTGGGAAGGTCCCATGCGCCTCGTCCGGTTGCTGATCTGGCTCGCCACGGCCTTCTTCGCCGTGATGCTCTTCCTGCCGCTGGTCCGCCAGATCCTCCGGCGGCTGTTGGAGTCCGGCGGGGCCGGGCTACCCTGACTTCGAGCGCCGGTCAGGCCGGGACCCCAAAGAGGTTCCCGGCGGACCGCCCGCCCCCGCTCCCCTCGCGCGGCTCAGCGGGACGGCTCGTCGGGCCTCCCGAACGGCCCCTGCTCGCCGCCGCCTCCGCTCTTCCTGCCCTTCCGCGTGGTCAACTCCCAGGTCATGAGCCCGACGGTGAGGATGACCAGAATCCAGCCGGCGATGTCGAGGTTCACCAGGAGCCAGCCGACCAGGCTCAGCGCCGCCATGAGCCAGACGACTGCGACATAGCGAGAGATGACCTTCCTCATAACCGCATCGTGACGTCCCAGCACGAAGCCTTCCGCCGTAGGGTTGATCGTTGAACCCCCAGCATAGAACGTCGACCTGCAAAATGCTACTGCTTGGCCCCGTCCGCCCCGTCCGCCCTACACGACCGCGTCGCTATGCAGTGCCCGTGTCCAAACCGGATGCGCGCCGACTTCCCGGCCGCAGTCTAGTCGATTCCGGCCCGGCGGGGAAGCCGGCGATGATTCGCGACAGGCATCCCCCGACGTTGCTCGACGCGGAGGCGTACGTTTTCTTCGGGCGGGAGAAGGCCGCCTACCGGATGGAGGCCGACGCGCCGACGCGCACCCGCGAGGGCGCGTGCTGCACCCGGCTCGGCGACGGAGGCGGGCCGGGATGATAGCCGACCGGCCGGGCCCGGTGAGGGCCCGGCGCGGTCGGTAGGGAGGCGATGCTACTCGTCGTCAAGATCTCGGCGGTCGAAGCCTGCCCCGACAGGTTCGAACCGACGCGTGCGCTCCCGTCGATCCTGGCAGCGCACGCAGGTGGTCACCTCGGGCATGGCCAGGAGCCGCTTGGGCGCGATGGGCTCCTCGCACTCCTCGCAGAGCCCGTACTCGCCGGCGCGCAGGCGCTCGAGCGCCTCGGCGAGCTTGTTGGCGCGTTCCACGAGAAGGCTCCGCATCGCGAAGCTCATCTCGCGGTCCTCGTTGACACCGATGACGTCCACGTCGCCGGCCAGGGGCACATTGTCCCCGTCCGCGCCGGGAAGCTCCTCGACCACTATCGCGCCGCCCGTCTGGCGGATCCGGTTCATCGTGCTGTTCAGCTCCGATTCCAGGCGCTGTCTGATGTCTTCCATGGTTCCCTAATCCTCTCTGGTCAGGGGATCGACCTTGGTGATGGAACCGACCTTGACGCTCAGTCTAGACGCGCGTGAAACGCGAACAATCAGGTAGATTCCGCAAGCGACGCGTGGAAGATCCCCGACCGCCCCTCGGCGGGGGACGGGTAAGAAGCTCGGCGGGAAGCGGACCTACGGAACAGGGCCGGGTGCACTCTCGCCGGTCGGGGGAAGGCTCGCGTCACGGCATCGACGCGTTCGAGCGCCGGCCTTGCCGGCGCGACGGATTCCTTGGGGGAGGTCCGAAGGGGGGCGAAGCGCCCCTCGGAGTGTCCTAAGGCGCGAAGGCGACGCGGCCGAGGAACACCGGGTCTTCCAGCACCCTCCCTGCCCCGCGGACGACGCACGTGAGCGGGTCGTCGCTCAGCATGATCGGCAACTGCGTCTCGCGGTTGAGAAGCCGATCGAGCCCGGGCAGGAGCGCGCCGCCGCCGGCGAACGTGATGCCCTTGTCCACGATGTCGGCGGCGAGCTCGGGGGGCGTCTGCTCGAGGCAGGCGCGCACCGCCTCCACGATCGCGGTGACGGGCTCGCGCAGGGCGTCGCGCACCTCGGCACCGGTCACGACGATGGTCCTGGGCAAGCCGCTCGTGAGGTCGCGTCCCTTCACGGGCACGGGCGCCGCTTCATCGGCCTGCGGATAGGCCGAGCCGAGCGTGAACTTGATCTCCTCGGCGCGCAGCTCACCGATGAGGAGCCCGTGGCTCTTGCGCACGGACAGGGCGATGGCGTCGTTCATGTCGTCGCCGCCGACGCGTAGGGAGGTGGAGTAGACGATCCCGCAGAGCGAGATCACCGCGATCTCGGTGGTGCCGCCGCCCACGTCCACGACCATGTTGGCCCCCGGTTCGGTGACGGGGAGTCCCGCCCCGAGGGCGGCGGCGACCGGCTCCGAGACGAGGTAGACCTTGCTCGCCCCCGCCTGGGTCGCCGACTCCTGCACGGCTCGCCGCTCGACCTGGGTGATGCCCGAGGGCACGCTGATCACGACGCGCGGATGCGCGAGGGTCCGCGCCCGGTGCGCCCGACGGATGAAGTGGTGGAGCATCGCCTCCGTGATGTCGTAGTCGGCGATGACGCCGTGGCGGAGCGGGCGGATCAGCTCGATGGTCGGGGGGGTGCGGCCGAGCATGGCCTTGGCCTTCGTGCCCACCGCGAGGACGGAGCGATCGCTCGAGTGCACGGCCACGATGGACGGCTCGTTGACCACGACGCCCCGTCCCGGCACGTAGACGAGGGTGTTGGCGGTGCCGAGATCCACCGCGAGATCGCTCGGGAAGAGCAGGGCGCGGGCGCGCTGCAGCAGCATGGGCTGTCCTCTTTCGACGAGTCCGTCCGGACCGGGGATCGGGAGGCGGCCCTTGCCCAGGCGCCGGGGCCTGCCCGGAGGGACTTCTCGCAACCCACGTGCCACCACGATGTGGGGGCGCGGGGCCGTCGCCGGCGGCTAATGCGCGCCAGCACGGCCCTGCCGGGCACGGGTGGCAGTCCGCGAATGGGGGCTCGGGGCTGCCGGGCAGGAGTTACACGGCGAGCGTGTAACGTTTACACGATCGTGACGGGTCCGAGCGGAGGCCCGCCGCTTCTCGATCGCTGACGCGGGCCGAGTCAGTTCGTGAGCCAGCCTGCTGGATACCGAGTTCCCGCGGAGCAAGATGCGCTTGACAGCGGCCTCCCCCTCCGGCGATATGTATGGGAGCCTGGATCATCGCGGCAGCATCGGCTGTCCCCCGACGTGGGACGTGAGTGGACCCCGAGGTGCAACGGTAGCCGCCATTCCGACTGGACTCGGCCTGTTACGAGCCCTCGCGGGCGCTCTACGCGCCGGGGTGTTCTTGTTCCGAGGGAGGGCACGCACATGACGGACGGTGCACGGCGTATCACGAGGGCTTTCGCCGGGTGGTCCGTCGCCGCCCTCCTGATCTTCACGGCGAGCGGCGCGGAAGCGGCTGGCGAGCTCGGCCTCATCACGGGAAGCGAGAAGGGCACGTACTACCAGTTCGGGCTCGACCTGCAGCGCCTCGTCAAGCAAGCCGGCATCGATCTCAGCGTGTACCCGTCCAAAGGGTCGATCGAGAACGTCTACGCGGTGTACCAGCGGCCGGCCACGCAGATGGGCATCGTGCAGTCGGACGTCCTCGCCTTCGTGGCGCGCGTTCAGTCCGACGCGGTGCTCAAGCGCATCGCGAAGAAGACCAAGCTGGTCTTCCCCCTGTACAACGAAGAGGTGCACCTGCTCGGCCGTCGCGAAATCACCGACTTCGACGACCTGGCCGACCGGCGGGTCGCCATCGGCCGGGAGGGAAGCGGCACCTACCTCACCGCGCGCCTGCTCTTCAAGGTCTCCGAGGTGACCCCCAGGGAGATGCCGCTCATCGACACCGACCAGGCGCTGGCGGAACTGAAGGCGGGGCGCATCGACGCCATGTTCTACGTGGCCGGCGCCCCCGTGAAGCTCTTCCTGGAGAACGTGTCCGAGGCCGACGGGCTGGCCCTCATCCCGATCACCAACAAGAGCATCACCGAGTTCTATCCCCGGGTCGAGATCCCGGCGAACGTATACCCCGCGCAGTCGACTCCGGTGTCCACCGTGGCGGTGAAGGCCGTCCTGATCTCCTTCGACTTCCGGCGGCGGGATTGCGAGCTGGTGGGCCAGTTCGCCCAGACCATGTCGACCAACCTGGCATGGCTCGTCAAGAACGGACATCCGAAGTGGAAGTCGGTCGACCTGCAGGCGCCCCTCAAGGGGTGGGAGCAGTACGACTGCGTGAGCCAGCGCCTGGGAAAGGGCGGTCGCGCCTCGACGGCGGTCAAGCCATCGGGCGACAACCCGGTCATGGACGCCATCAAGGAAATGCTGAACGAGTGAACGCCGAGTGCGTGTCTCTCCGGTCGGACTCTGGTAGGGCGAGCGAGAAGCCTGTCGGGTCTTCCGACGTGACCGACGTGCGATGACGGCAGGGTCCACGAACGGCCACGACCTCGAAGGCGCAGCTGCCGCCTCCGCCGTCACCCCGGCTGCGGCCGCGGTCGATCCGGCGGGGCCCGACCCGTCGCTCGCCGATCCGACCATCAGCGAGCGGTACCGCGTCATCCAGACGCTGGTCCGGCGACCTCAGGATGCCCTGTACCTGGCGCAACGGCTGGACACCGGCACCCTGCTCGAGCTCAGGATCCTCTCCCCCGGGCGGGGGGCGGACGATGCGCTCCTGCCGGCCTTCCGCGAGCAAGCTGCGCTCGTGGCCAGAGTGGCGAGCCACTGTCCCGGAATCGCGACGGTCTACGAGTGCGAGCGGGTCGCCGGCGGCGCGCTGCTCCTCGCCGCGGAGCACCCGGAGGGGCCGACGCTCCGGGACGTGATCCGGCGCGAAGGGACGCTGAACCTCGAGCGGGCGCTTCATCTGGCCATCCAGATCGCGCGGGCGCTGGAACGGGCCCACAACCTCAGTCTGGTCCATGGTGGGCTACGGCCCGACAACATCGTCCTCGTCGGTCGCGAGGAGACCGTTGTCCTGACACACTTCGGCTTCGACCGGCTCCTCGCGCCCCGTCCGGCGGCCGCATCGGGCCGCGACGCCTCGGTCCCGGAGGACTCCGTCTACCAGGCCCCCGAGCAGGCTTCCGGCCACACCACGGAGCGGAGCGATATCTACGCGTGCGGCGCGATCCTCTACCAGATGCTTGCCGGAACGCCACCGTCCAGTGGCGGGGCATCCTGGCGGTTCGTCGACCCGAGGCCCTTGAGGAAGGGTCGGCCCGATGTCACACGCACCCTGGAGCGCCTCATCATGCAGACGGTGCAGGCAGCTCCGGAGCGGCGCCCGGTGGACATCTCGGTCGTGTGCAACGAGCTGTGGGCGGAGATCAGCCCGCAGGGGCCGCAGAACTTGCCCGGGGGCAGGATCGTCGTTGCCCGCCCGTGGGGGGGCTCGCGAACGAAGCGACTCGTCGCGTCGGGTGGGCTGGCCGTGATCGGCGCGCTCGCGGTGTGGTTCGCTCAAGCCCGTCTGATGACGCCGACATCGGTGCCGTCGGTGCTCGTGCCCCTGTCCGCACCGCGCGCCGCGGCGCCGGGGCCAACCGCGCCCGCCGCTGGACGGATCGGCCCTCTCCAACGGGTGGAGGTTCCGACCACGCGGGCGCCGGCCGGACCTGCGTCACGGTCATCAGGCCCGCCCGTGACCGTGTTGCCAGCGAAGCCGGCCGACCCGGCGGCCTCCGCCCGTAGCGGTGACCGCGACAAGCCGGCCCCGCCGCCTTCGCGAGGCGAGGAGGTCACGAGGGCTCAGCGCCCGAAAGCCCCGGTCGCCTCCCGACCGGAGCCATCGCGCGAGGCGCGCGACCCGGCCGACGATCCCGGCGCCATCATCGATTGGCTGCTCACGGAGGGCGCGGGTCAGCGGCGGTGATCCGCCGGGCGAACGCCCAGAGCGGGTTCGCCCCTTTCGCCTGTAGACCGCGCTGACCCGCCTTCACCGCGCCCGGCTCGGGACGCCATCGGGGCGCCCGTGCGCCGTGACGGAGTAGCCGAGCAGGCGTTCGGCTTGCTCGATGCCGCCTTGAAGGTCGCCGGCGGTGTTCAGCGTGTTCATGTCCACGCCCAGGGCGATGAAGGCCTCGGAGAGTTGCGCGGACAGGCCGGAAGCATGCCCAGCTTGAGCCGTTCCTCGACATAGCTCGGCCCGTACTCTCCCGTGGTCATGCCCTTCAGATGCTCGATCTTCAGGCGGCGCGCGGCCTTCAGCGTCGCGCGGTCGTTCACGAGTGGCGCCGCCTCGTCGACGGCCCTCAGGTAGTCGAAGAACGCTGCGGTGTATTCGGCC
>WNGA01005812.1_pt1 | contig 19318 bp, 18 predicted proteins | sample 5400061 | NCBI WGS metagenome assembly WNGA01 (sample SAMN13153366, study PRJNA577476) | soil metagenome | isolation source: 100 cm soil or saprolite under grassland replicate 2 | place: USA:California | collected 2016-06-15 | reverse complement strand
GTCAGATCGAGGTCCCGGCCCGGGACGTTCGGGCCCCGGTCGACGACCTGCGTCAGGACCTCGCGTCCGTGAAACCGGATGTACACCCTCACGCCGCAAGGGAGCACCGGATGCGCGACGCCCTCGGTGGTCTTCAGGAACGGCTGCCCGCAGGCGGTGCGGCGGTGTCGCGGGGTCGGCCCGTACGGAGCGGCCTTCCCGCTGTAGTAGCCGTTCTCCGTTCCGGGCACGGGCACGGCGCCGGGAACCTTGTCGTGGCTGCCCGCGTCGCGACGCGTGATCGCGAGGGCGGCGATCGCAGCAACGAATGTGATCCCGGCGAGCCAGACGGCGCGCTGGACGAGGGTGGTGCTCACGTTCCGACGGTGTGCAGCACGTCCCCGAATGCGTCGCGGACGAGCCCGTCGAAATCGGGGGGAAGCATCCCGTCCGGGCCCGCGAACTCACGCAGGTACATCAGAAGGTAGGAGCGCTCTTCGTCTCGGGCGACGTCGCCGCCGGCATGCGCACGTGCCGCGCGCTCGAGCTCCCAGAGATTCCATTCGCGCGGCCGGTCATTGGCGGGCGTGAAGGCGACGACGCGCGCCGGCTCGGGTTCGGGCTCGGGTTCGGGTTCCGGCTCGGCTTCCGGCTCCGGCTCCGGTTCAGGGGGCGGTGGCACGACGACGATGCGCGGCGGGGCGGGCTCGGGCTCGGGCGGCGGCTCGACCGGCTTCGGTTCCGGGGGAACGACCACCGGCGGCCGTGCAGGCGGTGGTGCAGTAGGGGCCACTTTCTTCCCCCCTTCCGCCCAGGGCGCCGTCCGGGCGCGGCGCCGCGAGACGCCGATCTCGACGATCGCGACGATGAGCCAGGCGCCGGCCATCGCCACGACGATCCAGGCGGTATCGAGCCGCTCGATCCCCGCGACGACTGCGACGGCGATGATGAATGCGGCCTCGATGAGGAATCGGGGGCCGACGACGGGCACGGAGGGATCCTACGGCTGTTGCTCGTCCTGCGACTCGTCCGCGGGCGCCGAGCGGGCGCTGCCCTGCTGCTTGCCGGAGGATTCCGGTGCGGGCTGATCGGCGGCGCTTTCCTCCGTCTCGGGCGCCGGGGGCGCCGGTGAGAGGGGCGGCGGCGGAGCGGCCATGGCCGCGACCGGTCGCGCCGGCGGCGGCGTCCGGCTCGCCTCGGTTGACTCCTTGGCTGCCTTGACGATCGCCTCCCCCACACCCTTGATCTCGTCGTCGCCCAGGCCGGCGGCGGCGAGCAGCTGCTCGGTCCCGGCTTGCGCGCGGCTGAGGATCGCGGCAGCCTGCGCGCGGGCCCATTCCAGGGTCTGCTCGACCTCGGCTCGTGCCGCGTTGGTCAGCTCGGTCGCCTGGTGCCGCGCCTGCTCGAGCAGCCGGCTGCCCTTCGCCTCGGCCTCGCGCAGCTCCTGCGTGGCGTCGCGGTTCGCGTTCGCGAGGAGCTCGCGTACCTCGTTGCGGACGTTGTTCAGCATCTCCGCGCGCTGGCGCTCGCTCTCCTGGCGGTAGCGCTCGATCTCGGCTTCGCGCTCCTGCTGTTCGCGGCGGCGACGCCGGACCTCTTCCTCGGTCTTCGCCAGCTGGGCCTCCGAGGCCCGCTGGGCGTCGTTCTCGACCGTGTCGGCAAACTCGGCGGCGGAGCGGATGAGATGGAGGGAGTCCATTCGGACCGCATGGCCCGTCGGCTCGACGGACTGAGGGCTCCGGCTCGCGGCCTGCAACACCCGGAGCTGGGCCTGAAGCTGGGCCGAGTGGCGGCGGAAAGCCTCGAAGGCTTCGCGCACTTTGTCGGCGTCGTACCCATCGCCGCGCTTCGGCAGGTCTTCGAGCCGCGGCAGCGCGGTGAGCGACGGTTGCTGTCCCGGTTCCTGTGTGGCCATCTGCGGCTAGCCCTCCTAGGAGAAGTATGCCCGTTTCATCGGCCGGTTCCTGCTTCCGGCTTGAGCGCGATCCCGAGCTCGGCGAGCACGCGGTCGGGAATGGGGGTCGGCGCGCCGGTCAGTGGGTCGGAGCCGCCGGCCGTTTTCGGGAACGCGATCACCTCCCGGATGTTCGACTCTCCGGCGAGCAGCGCCAGGAATCGATCGAGGCCCAGCGCGAAGCCGCCATGCGGTGGCGTGCCCATCCGCAGCGCCTCGAGGAACCACCCGAATTTGGTCTGGGCCTCGTCCTCCGTCATGCCCATAGCGCGGAAGACACGCGCCTGGACGTCCTGGCGGTGGATGCGGATCGAGCCCGAGCCGAGCTCCCAGCCGTTCCAGACCAGGTCGTAGGCGTTGCTCAACGCGTTGCCGGGGTCGCTCTCGATCAGATCCTCGTGGCCCTCGAGGGGGCCGGTGAACGGGTGGTGCACGAACGTCCACTCCCCGGTCTCCTCGTCCAGCTCGAACAAGGGGAAGTCGAGTACCCACAGGAACTCGTCGCGCGTCGTGTCGACGAGGCCGAGCTCCTCTCCGAGCTGGAGGCGCAGCGCCCCGAGGATCCGCTCGACCTTGGCTGGAGTATCGGCGGCGAACAGGACTGTCGAGCCGTGTGGCGCGGCGAATGCCTCGAGCTCGCGCTCGGACAGGAACTTCGCAATCGGCGAGCGAACCTCCCCCGACTCGTCCACGACGAGGTACGCGAGGCCCTTGGCCCCCCACTCCTTTGCGAACTCCTCCAGGCGCTGCAGCTGCGCGCGTGAGAACACGGTCGGCGCGACGAGGAAACGGACGCACTCCGCGTTGGCGAATACGCCGAACTCGGATCCGCGCGTCGGCTCCGTCGCATCCTGGATCTCGAGCTCGAAACGCAGGTCGGGCTTGTCCGAGCCGTATCGGAGCATCGCGTCGGCGTAGGCAAGCCGCGGAAACGGGCGCGGTGGCGGCGTCCGTCCGAGCGCCTCGAAGGAGGCGACCACGACGCGTTCCAGTACGTCGAGGACGTCCTCGCGCGTCGGGAAGGCGAGCTCGAGGTCGAGTTGGCGGAACTCGAACTGCCGGTCGGCGCGCAAATCCTCGTCGCGCCAGCAGGTCGCGATCTGGTAGTAGCGGTCGAGCCCGCTGATCATGAAGACCTGCTTGAACAGCTGCGGCGACTGGGCGAGCGCGAAGAACTTGCCCGGCTGAAGACGAACCGGAACGAGGAAGTCGCGTGCGCCCTCGGGTGTTCCCAGGGTCATCGTCGGCGTCCACACGTCGATGAAGCCCTGTTCTTCCATCGAGCTGCGAATCGCGGAGATGACCGTGGCCGAGAGCCGAACGTTACGCTGCATCCGATCCCGTCGCAGGTCGAGATAGCGGTAGCGGAGCCGCAGCGGCTCCTCCACCCCATCGTCGTCGAGCTGGAAGGGAAGCGGCTCGGAGCGCGCGACGATCTCGAGCTCGTCGACCTGGACCTCGATCGCTCCCGTGGCCAGCGCTGGGTTGACCGCCTCGGGCGTGCGGGCCACGACCTCTCCCCGAGCACGCAGGACGAATTCCGAGCGGATGTCGTGCGCGATCTTCGCCGCCTCGGCCGCGCGTTCCGGATTCACCACGAGCTGCACCACGCCCGAGTGGTCGCGTAGGTCGATGAAGATGAGACCGCCGTGGTCGCGGCGACGGGCGACCCAGCCGGCGACGGCCACTGTTCGGCCGACGTCGTCGGGACGAACCTCGCCGCAGTAGAGGTCGCGCCAGCGCGTCATCCGGAGATCCTGTCCACGATCTCGTCCAGCGGCGCGGTCCAGTCCTTCCTGCCCTGCTCTCGCACCGTCGCCTGACCGCCGTCCACGATTACCGTCCAGCCCGCGCCGAGCCGTCCCGCCTGTGTGATCTGCCCTTTCGGCGACCGGCCGGCGTAGTCCATGTCCGCGTGCAGACCGCGTCGGCGCAGCTCGGCGAGCAGCGGCAGGATCCGCGCCCGGTCCGCGGTCTCTTCGCAGACGAAGAAGACGTCGACGCGTGGCGACTCGGCGTTGCCGGCTCCGATGGAGAGCAGCAGGCGCTCGACGCCGGCTCCGAACCCGATGCCCGGAGTGGGCGCGCCGCCGATTTCCTCGATCAGACCGTCGTAGCGGCCGCCGCCGCAGATCGTGTCCTTCGCACCGATGGCCTCGTCCTTGAACTCGAAGGTCGTCCTCGTGTAGTAGTCCAGCCCGCGCACGAGCGTCGGGGCGAGCTCGTGGCGGACACCGTAAGCCTCGAGGTACTCACGTACACGCGCGAAGTGCTCACGGCAGGCGTCGCAGAGTGACTCGCCGATCTTCGGTGCCCCGGCGAGGACCTGCTGGACGCGCTCGCTCTTGACGTCGAACACGCGCAGCGGCGTCGTCGCGCGCTTCGCACGAGCTTCCTCGTCGAGCTCTTGATCGTGCTCGTCGAGCCAGGCGGTGAGACGCTCGAGGTAGGCGGGGCGACAGTTCCGATCGCCGATCGAGTTCAGCTCGAGCACGTAATCCGCGACGCCCACGCGCCGTAGGAGCTCCTCGTAGAGTTGGATCACCTCCGCGTCGACTGCGGGATCGTCCGTTCCGATCGCCTCGACCGAGAGCTGCCAGTGCTCTCGGTAGCGTCCCCGCTGCGGCCGGTCGTACCGCCACATCGGCCCGATCGTGTAGAGCTTCTGCGGCTGTGGCTCTCGATGGAGTCCGTGCTCGAGGTACGCGCGACAGATCGGCGCCGTCGCTTCCGGACGCAGGGTCAGCGAACGGCCGCCGCGATCCGTAAAGGTGTACGTCTCCTTCTGGACGACGTCGGAGCCTCCCCCGGAGGTGCGCACGATCAGATCCGTGTCCTCGAACGCGGGCGTGTCGATGCGCCGGTAGCCGTACAGCGCACACACCTGCTCCATCTCCCCCTGCACCCATTGCCAGAGCGGCTGCTCGGACGGAAGGATGTCGTGGGTGCCGCGTGGCGCCTCGAAGCGCGTCACGCGCGCAGCTCCGCGAGGAACGGATTCCGTGCGAGCTCGGCGCCGAGGCTCGTCTCGGGGCCGTGACCCGGATACACGATCGTTTCGGGCGGGAAGCGGTCGGCGACCCGGCGGATCGATTCCACGAGCGTGTCCCAGTCCGCGCCGGGAAGATCGGTGCGGCCGACGGAGCCGGCGAAGACGAGATCGCCCGAGAAGAGGCAGCCGTCAGCGTAGTAGGCGAGGTGCGCCGGCGAGTGACCGGGCACGCGCAGCGTTGCGAAGGAGACGCCGGCCAGATCGAGCGTCTCGTCGCCATGCAGCAGCACGTCCGGCGTGTAGGGCAGCAGCCGGATACCCGGCGGGGTGAAGCTGTTGACGTCCTCGAGCAGGACGCGCTCGTCCTCTGCCATGTGCACGGGCGCGCCCGTTGCCTCCGCGAGCTCCGCGACGGCGCCCAGGTGGTCCCAGTGGCCGTGCGTGATCAGGATCGCGGCGCACCGCGTCTTCATGCCGGCGAGCTCGAGTCGGAGCCGTGCGGCGTCGCCGCCCGGATCGATGATGATGGCGTCGGGCGCGCCGCGCTCGGCGCGGACCACGTAGCAATTCGTCCCGATCGGGCCGAGTTCGTAACGGTCGACGACGACGCTCACGGGCGTTTGAGTCTAACGACGGGCCTGCTGCACCTCGGAGGCGCTCGCTTGCGGCGCCGACCAGGAGGACACGCGGGAAGGTAAGACGGACAGGCCGGCTCCGGCGGCACGTCCGTTTAGGATCGTTCCGTGCAGAGCTGGAACCTGCGCGAGATCGAAACGCCGGGCGGTAGCCGCTCGCCCGTCGTCCTTCGGTCGGATTCCGCGGCGCGCGCCGTTCTGGTTGCCCTCGAGCCAGGCCAGCGCCTCGGAGACCATCAGGTCAAGGAGGGAGCGCTCGTTTCGGTCGTCGAAGGCGCGGTCCGCGTCGAGTCAGGCGGGAACACGATCGAAGGCGAGACCGGCAGCTTTTTCTTCTTCGATGCAGACGAGCGCCGTTCGATCTCCACCGACACCGGAGCGCGCATCTTGCTCGTCCTCGCGCCGTGGCCCGGCGAGGGCCACTACCGCGGTGAAGAGAAGTCGCTCTAGCGCGTAGCTAGCGCTTCGGCGTTTCGCGTCCTCCGACGCGCTTGCGGTACATGCGGTACGCGAGCGAGTCCGTGAAGTAGCTGAACGGAATGAAGAAGGCGACCATGATGACGGCAGGGGCGATCTGCTGCTGGACGGGGACGTTGTTGTTGAGCAACATCAGTGCGACGACGAGGATCGGCCCCAGGATGAGCGCGCGGCGCGTGGCGCGGCGCCACGACGGCGGATCGATCGTCCGGCGCGAGCCGGTTCGCTTTGGGGCGCGGCGGCTGTCGCTACGCCGTGCCGGGCTTTCGGACTTGCGGCCGTTCTTGTCCGCACGCAGCTCGACGGGATCAACGGCGACCTCGTTCCCCTCGTCGTCGAGATAGACGTACTCGTAGTCGTGGCGGCGTGCCTTCTGCTGCCGCCGTCGCTGCTTTCTTGTCGGCATGCGGTCTTAGCGTAGCTCCGCCGGGACTCCGAGCAGGAGCACCTTCGCGACGAGGTCGCCACCGAGGTGGTAGGCGAGGTAGCGCCAGTCGGGCGCGTCGAGCAGGACGATGTCGGCCGCATAGCCGGGCACCAGCCGGCCGATCCGGCCAGACCGGCCGAGCACATGTGCGGCGTTGACCGTGCACGCCGCCAGCGCCTCCGCCGGCGAGAGCTTGAGCTGGGTCGCCGCGAGGGAGCAGACCAGCGGCAGGCTCTCGCAGAACGCGCTCCCCGGATTGAAATCCGTGGCGAGGGCGACGATCGCGCCGGCATCGACGAGTGCCCGGGCGGGCGGCATCGGGCGACCGAGGAAGAGCGCGCTCGCAGGCAGCAATACGGCCGCGACGTCGCTCCTTGCAAGCGCTGCGACTCCCGCCTCGCCCGTCGCCTCGAGGTGGTCGATCGACCGTGCGGCAAGCTCGATCGCCAGGGCAACCGCCCCTAGCTCCGTGAACTGATCACCGTGGAGGCGCAAGGTCAGGCCCGCAGCGGCGCACGCGGTCAGGTAACGGCGTGCCTGCTCTGCGTCGAACGCGCCCTGCTCGAGGAAGACGTCGGCGGCCTCAGCGACCTCGGCCGCGGCCGGCAGCACCTCGGCGAGAGCAAAGTCGAGGTAGGCGTCGGCGTCGCCGAACTCGGGCGGGACGGCGTGTGCGCCCAGCCAGGTCGCCACGCCCTCCGTATCGCGGATCGCGCGCAGCGAGGCCAGCTCCGTCTCGCGGTCGAGCCCGTAGCCCGACTTCGACTCGAACGTCGTCGTCCCGGCACGCAGCATCCAGGTGCGATGCCGTCGCACCGCCTGCGTGAGGGTCGCAGCGCCGGCTGCCCGCGTCGCCCGGACGGTCGCCATGATCCCGCCGCCGGCGGCGTGGAGCTCCTCGTAGGTCGCCCCGCCGGCGCGCAGCGCGAACTCCTCCACGCGGTCGCCGGCGAAGCAAGCGTGCGTGTGGCAGTCGACCAGACCTGGGATCGCGCACAGGCCGCCCCCGTCGAGCTCCTCCAGGTCGCCGTCCAGCGGTTTGAGCTCTCGCATGCGGCCGACCGCCGCGATCGAGTCGCCCTCGCAGAGGACGTACGCATCCTCGAGCACCTCCACCTCTCCCAGCGATCGCCCGCGGAGCGGTGTGCCGCTACCCGCCGGGGTGGCGAGCTGCGCGAGATCGCGGACGAGCAGGCGGCGAGCGCCGCCCGCGGACTTCATCCGCGGTCGGAAGGCCGCATCGGCGCCTCGAGCCCGTGCGCCTCTGCCGCGGCCCGTGCCTCCGGGTACCCCGCGTCCAGGTGCCGCATGACGCCGATGCCGGGATCGGTCGTCAGTACGCGCTCGAGACGTTCCGCCGCCTCCTCGGTGCCGTCGGCGACGACCACCATCCCGGCGTGGATCGAGTTGCCGATGCCAACGCCCCCGCCGTGATGCACGCTGACCCATGTCGCGCCGGCCGCGACGTTGAGCAACGCGTTGAGGATCGGCCAATCGGCGATCGCGTCGGAGCCGTCGCGCATCGCCTCCGTCTCCCGATAGGGGGAGGCCACCGAGCCCGAGTCGAGGTGATCCCGCCCGATCGCGATCGGCGCCCTGACCTCGCCGGAACGGACGAGCTCGTTGATCGCCAGTCCGGCACGGGCGCGGTCGCCGTAGCCGAGCCAGCAGATGCGAGCCGGCAGTCCTTGGAAGGCCACCCGCTCGGCCGCGAGGTCGAGCCACCGCTGCAGGAGCGCGTCCTCCGGGAAGAGTTCGCGGAGCACCGCGTCGATCGCCGCGATGTCCGCTGCCTCGCCGGACAGCGCCGCCCACCTGAACGGACCGACGCCGCGACAGAAGAGCGGCCGAATATAGGCCGGGACGAAGCCCGGGTATGAGAACGCCTCGGCTACGCCACCCTCACGGGCCTCACCTCTGAGGTTGTTGCCATAATCGAAAACATAGCTCCCGGCTCGGACGTACTCGAGTAGCGCCTCGACATGCCGGACGATCGACGAGCGCGCGCGTCGCAGGTACTCCTCCGGATCCGACGAGCGCAGCCCCGCCGCGTCGTCCACGGACAAGCCGACCGGGATGTATCCGGTCAGCGGGTCGTGCGCGGCGGTCTGATCGGTCACGAGATCGAACCGCTCGCCGCGCCGTGAGAGCTCGGGTACGACCTCGGCGGCGTTGCCGAGCAATCCAACTGAAAGAGCGCGACGCTCGGACGCCGCTGCGCGGATCCGCCTCAGCGCGTCGTCGAGGGAATCGGTGGCCTCGTCCAGATAGCGCGTCGCAATCCGCCGCTCGATGCGCGCCGGATCGACCTCCACGCAGAGGATTGCCGCGCCGGCCATCGTCCCTGCCAGCGGCTGCGCGCCTCCCATCCCACCGAGTCCCGCGGTCAGGATCGTTCGTCCGGAGAGATCCGACGAACCGAAGTGCGTCTCGCCGGCCGCGGCGAACGTCTGGTACGTGCCCTGGAGAATTCCCTGTGTGCCGATGTAGATCCAGCTTCCCGCCGTCATCTGGCCGAACATCGTCAAGCCGAGCGCCTCCAGGCGTCGGAACTCGTCCCAGGTCGCCCAGTGCGGAACGAGCAGCGAGTTGGCGATCAGAACGCGAGGCGCTCCCGGGTGGGTCCTGAAGACACCGACCGGCTTCCCGCTCTGGACGAGCAGGGTCTCGTCCTCGCCGAGCTCGAGCAGGGAGCGGACGATCGCGCGCAGAGCCTCCGGACTCCGTGCCGCTTTGCCCGAGCCCCCGTACACGATGAGCTCCTCCGGCCGCTCGGCGACCTCCGGATCGAGGTTGTTGAGCAGCATCCGCAGCGGCGCCTCGGTCACCCACGCGCGCGCGTGTAACTCGGTGCCGCGCGGCGCCCGGATGCGCGACAGGTCACCGCAGAGCTCCTCGACGACTGCATCGAGTGGGCGCGTGGTGCTCATCGGCCGATGCGAGCGACGCTCACGCCAGCTCTCCGATCTCGGCCTCGACCGCCGCGATCAGCGATCCGTCGCGGATCGCGCCCGCGACGGCCTCGATGTCCGGCGCGAGCGGCCGATCGTCGCCGAGGTGCGGCGAGAGCGTACGCACGAAGCCGTGTGTTGCCCGGACGCCCTCGCCCGGGTCGAGCGGCGCCAGGAACTCGACCGCCTGAGCCCCGGCGAGCAGCTCGATCGCCAGCGCGCTCTCCGTGTTTGCGAGCACCTGCCACGCCTTGAGACCCGCGGCGTTCCCCATCGAAACGTGATCTTCCTGACCCGCGCTCGTCGGGATCGAGTCGACGCTGGCGGGATGGCACAGCGCCTTGTTCTCGCTGACGAGCGAGGCTGCGACGTACTGCGGAATCATGAAGCCCGAATTGAGCCCGCCGTCAGGGGTGAGGAAGGCGGGAAGCCCGTCTGACAGGTTCGGATTGACGAGCCGTTCCACGCGACGCTCGGAGATGTTCGCCAGCTCCGAGGTCGCCATCGCGAGCGCGTCGAGCGCGAAGGCAAGCGGCTGGCCGTGGAAATTCCCGTTGGAGACCAGCAGCTCGTCCTCGACGAGCACGAGCGGGTTGTCGGTGGCGGCATTGAGCTCGACCGCGACGGTGCCCTCGACGTAGTCGAGCAGGTCGCGCGCGGCACCGTGCACCTGCGGAGCGCAGCGAAGGGAATAGGCGTCCTGCACCTTGTCGCACCACTTGTGCGCCTCGATGATCGCCGAGCCTTCGAGCAGGCGGAGAATGTTCGCCGCGGAGTTCGCCTGCCCGCGGAGCGGGCGCAGGCGGTGGATCTGCGGGAGGAAGCTCGTCCGCGAGCCCTGGAGCGCCTCGAGCGAGAGCGCGCACGCCAGATCGGCCGTCTGCGCGAGCCGGCGGGCCCGGACGACGCCGAGCGCTCCGAAGGCCGCCATGAACTGCGTGCCGTTGATGAGCGACAGCCCTTCCTTGGCTGCAAGCCGCGTGGGCTCGAGCCCGGCTGCGACCAATGCCTCGGCGCCCGACAACAGTTCGCCGTCGTACGAGGCTTCCCCCTCGCCGACCAGCGGCAGGGCGAGATGCGCGAGTGGTGCGAGGTCACCGCTCGCGCCAACCGAGCCCCGGCTCGGCACGTAGGGCAACACGCCGCGGCCGAGGAGCTCCAGGAGGAGCTCGACGGTCTCGATCCGGGCGCCGGAGTTGCCCTTCGCCAGGGCATTCGCACGCAGCAGCATCGCTGCCCGAACGATCTCGGCCGGATACGGATCGCCGACGCCGCACGCATGGCTGCGCAGCAGTCGCAGCTGTAACTCTTCCGTTTGCTCTTCCGGGATCGAACGCGAGACGAAGCGACCGAAGCCCGTGTTGATCCCGTACGTGTGCTCTCGCGTCCCGTGTGCGGCTCGCTCGACGAGCTCGCGGGCTGCGCGCATCTTCGTCCGCGCGTCGTCCGACAGCGCCGCGGCCGCGTCCTCGAACGCGACCGCCCAAACGTCACCGATCCGGAGATCGTCTCCGGTCAGGCGGATCGCAGTCGCCTGAGCCATCGCGCGGTGAGTGTAGTGCCCCTTGCGAGAGTCCGAGGAGGCGGAGCTCGAGGACGTGCGACGCGTCGAAGCCGTCGATACGGAGGATCGCTCCGGCCGCAGCCACGGCGGCGCCCGCGGGCATGAGACCGACGAGCTCCGCGCCGGCGATCTCGGCGCCGCGCGACCGTGCCTCTCGCTCGATGCGCTCGACGATCAGGTGGAGCGCAGCCGCCTCGTAATCCTCAACGTTCATGCTCACCTGCGCACGACCGACGCTCGGGAGTGCGAGACCGAGGGCGCGGACGCCTGGAAAACCACCGCCGGTCTCGCGAACGACGTCGGCGATCTCCCGCGCGATCTCGGCGTCGTCCGTGGCGAGGTTGACGTTGAACGCAATCAGCGGCCGCCGCGCTCCAACCATGACGCCGCCGGCACGTTCGTCGAGTCGAGGCGGACCAAAATCCGGCCGCAGCTCCCCCGTATCGAGCCTCCGCTGAAGCTCGGCTGGACCTCCACGTCGGAAGAACGCGGGGCCGCGCCCCGCTGCCGACTCGCCGTAGAGAAAAACGGGCAGCTCGAGCTCCGAGCCGATCCGATCGGCGAGGCGCAGCGCGCACGCGCATGCCCGCTCCCGATCGGCCGGGTCGAGCGCGACCACAGGAACGACGTCCGCTGCTCCGATCCGCGGGTGCACGCCTTCGTGCCGCCGTAAGTCGACCAGGTCGCGAGCGCATGCGATACCGGAGAGCAGCGCTTCGATGAGCTCCTCGTCACCCCCGACGAGGGTGAAGACCGAGCGGTTGTGGTCCGGATCCGAATGCACGTCGAGGACCTGCACGCGCTGGGAAAGCGCAGCAGCAAGCGAGTCGATCGTTGCTCGATCCCGGCCTTCGGAGAAGTTCGGCACCGACTCGAGCGGCAGCGTCACGCGCGTACTCTAGGAGCCGTGAAGGCGTACTACGATCGCCGCGCGTCGGAGTACGACGACTGGTGGCTGGGCGAAGGTCTGTATGCGGACCGCGACCGCCCCGGCTGGCACGAAGAGCTCCGCGTTCTCGAGGGCGTCATCGCAGAGCTGCCGCCGCTGCGGACGCTCGACATCGCTTGCGGCACCGGCTTCCTGACGAGGCATCTGCGCGGCGACGTCGTCGGTCTCGACGCCAGCGCGCGCATGCTCGACGTCGCACGGGAGCAGGCGCCGAACGCACGCTTCGTCACGGGGGAGGCGCTCGAGCTGCCGTTCGGAGACGGCAGCTTCGACCGCGTCTTCGCGAGCTACTTCTACTGCCATCTCGATGAGCCGGAGCGCGAACGCTTCCTCGCCGAGGCACGCCGCGTCGCCCGTGAGCTCGTGATCGTCGCCTCCACGCGGGGGGAGGGCGACGCCTCCGAGCGCTGGGAGGAGCGCCGGCTCAGGGACGGCTCCCGCTGGACCGTCTTCAAGCGGGTCTTCACGGGAGACGAGCTCGCGCACGAGCTCGGAGGGACCGTCGTCTTCGAGGGCCACTGGTTCATCGTCGTCCGCGCGTGACGCGCAGGCGAAGCTCCTACCGCTCGCTCGCCTCGCTCCAGCGCGACTTGCGCGTCTGCCGCGCCTGCATCGAGGCGGGCTATCCACTCGAATCGTGGCCCGTGCGCAACGAGCGTTTCGACCAGCGGGCGTACATGTATGGACAGGCCCCCGGCATCGTCGAAGGCCAGGAGCGCCGCCCCTGGCGTGGCCGCGCGGGAAAGACCCTGCGGCGCTGGCTCGAGCTGGACGAGGACGCGTTCTACTCGACGTTCTACTGCGCCTCCGTGACGCGCTGCTATCCCGGGCGCGCGCCGTCGGGCCGCGGTGACCGCTCGCCGACCCCGCGGGAGCAGGAGCTCTGCGCGTTCTGGCGCGACTGGGAGCTGCGGATCATCCGGCCGGCCCTGATCGTTCCGGTCGGCGGGCTCGCAATCAAGCGCCTCCTCGGGATCAGCGGGTTGGCGTCCTGCATCGGGTGCCGCTACGAGCGCGAGGGCGCGGCCGTCATCCCGCTCCCGCATCCGTCCGGCGCCAGTGGCTGGCTGAACGCACCGGCGAACAGGGTGCTGACGGCACGTGCAGCCGCCCTCGTGCGCGACGAGCTGGCACACCTCGGCGGCTAGATTTTAAGGGTGGAAGAGCAGAACCGACCGCCGTATCGGCGCACGTTCGCGCGCCTGCTCGGATTCCTCAAGCCCTACAGGCTCTCGCTGATCGTCTCGATCGTGCTGGCGGTGGCCTCACAGGCGGCCCAGATCGCGCTCATCTGGGTGACGAAGCACGTGATCGACAGTGCGCTGGCGCCCCGCGACTCGCACAAGCTGTGGCTCTTCGTCTGGGTGATCCTGGCGCTGGGCCTCATCCGCGCAGTGCTGATGTCCGGCCGGAGGCTGATCTCGGGAAAGCAGGCCCTCGCCGTCGAGATGGACATGCGCCAGGGCCTCTACGCCCACCTCGTCCGGCTCTCGTTTGGGTTCTACGACCGGCACCAGACGGGCCAGCTGATGTCGCGCGCGACGGTCGACCTGCAGGGCGTCCGGTTCTTCCTCGGCTACGGGTTGATCTTCTTCTTCCAGAACGTCCTGACGGTGGTGTCCGTGACCGCCGTCCTCTTTGTCTTCGAGTGGCGGCTCGCGCTGATCGCACTCGCCATCACGCCCGTGCTCGTCGTCCTGGCGTATCGCTACAGCCACGTCGCCCATCCAACCCTGCGAGACGTGCAGCAGAAGCTCGCGGACGTCGCGACCGTTGCGGAGGAGAACATCGTCGGCGTCCACGTCGTCAAGTCGTTTGCGCAGGAGCCACAGGAGCACGCGAAGTTCAACAACCGCTCGGAGGCAGTCTTCTCGCAGACCATCAAGGCGAATCGCCAGCGTGCGCTCTACGTGCCGCTGATCTCGTGGGTGCCGCTCGTGGCGCAGGGCGCGGTCCTGCTCGTCGGCGCGCGGATGGTCACGAGCGGTTCTCTCACCGTCGGCGGATTCGTCGCGTTCAACCTCTACCTGGGGATGCTCGTGATGCCGCTGCGATCGCTCGGCATGTGGGTCGGCCAGGCGCAGCGGGCGACCGCGTCGGGCGAGCGGATCTTCCAGATCATGGACGAGCCGGAGGAGATCGCGGACCGGGCCGAGGCCGTCGAGCTGCCCGAGGGTGGCGGCGACCTCCGCTTCGAGGGCGTGGGCTTCGAGTACATGCCAGGGCGTCCGGTACTGGAGGAGATCGACCTCGACGTGCCCGCCGGCCGCACGATCGCGCTGATCGGCCACACCGGCTCCGGGAAGACGACGCTGACCTCCCTCGTGCCGCGGTTCTACGACGTCAGCGCCGGCCGCATCCTGATCGACGGTGTCGACGTGCGTGACGTCACGTTGCGGTCGCTGCGCGCTGCGATCGGCGTCATCTCGCAGGATCCATTCCTGTTTTCGGCGACGGTGCGTGACAACATCACATTCGGCGCGTCGGAGCTCGGCGACGAAGAGGTCGAGCAGATCGCCCGCCTCGCGCAGGCGCACGAGTTCGTCGCACGGCTCCCGCAGGGGTACGACACGGTCATCGGCGAGCGCGGGATCACGCTGTCGGGGGGGCAGCGCCAGCGACTTGCGATCGCGCGGGCGATCGCCGTCGATCCGCGCATCCTCATCCTCGACGACGCGACCGCCTCGGTCGATGCGTCGACGGAAGCGCGCATCCGGGTCGGCCTTCGCACGGCGATGCGCGGACGGACGACGCTGATCATCGCGCATCGGCTGTCGACGATCTCGCTGGCGGACGAGATCGTCGTCCTCGATGCCGGTCGGATCGCGGCACGCGGCTCGCACGACCAGCTGCTCGAGACGAGCGCCGTCTATCGCGACATCTACGAGCACGGCTTGCTCGAGCGGCAATTCGCGGACGCCGTCGAGGAGCGCGCGTCGGTGGAGGAAGTGGCGTGAGCCGCAGGCTCATGCTGGGGAAAGGCACGGGAAACCGGGAGGTTTCTCGCCCGGTAATCCTCGCGCCCCGCGGCGATCTCAGCGGCGCGGGGCGCGAGGCGATCCCCGAAGAAGGGGCTCGCGGGGGAACATGGTTCCCCCGCGGGAGCGACCCGCAGGGGAGCGACGCGTGAGAGTCTGGCAGCCGGGGGGCCACCTCACGCAGCAACGCGGCGCCGAGGTTGACGACTGGTCGTGGCGCCGAACGCGTCGCCGCCTCGCGACGCTGGCGCGGCTGACGGCGCCGTACAAGGTGCGGACCATCCTTTCGGTCTTCTCGCTGCTGGCTGCTACCGCGACGGCCCTCGCCCCTCCCTTCCTCTCGAAGTACGCCGTCGACGACGGAATCCGGCAACACGACCTCGAAAAGCTCTGGTGGATCGTTGGCGCCTTCCTGCTCGCCGGGCTGGCGAACTGGGGGATGAGCTACGTCCAAACGTATCTCACCGGCTGGGTGGGCGAGCGGATCCTGGCCGACTTGCGGAACAAGCTGTTCGGCCACCTGCAGCGCCTCTCGCTCGGCTTCTACGAGCGCAATCGGGCCGGCGTCATCATCAGCCGGCTGACGAACGACGTCGAGGCGCTCGACCAGCTCGTCACGGACGGTGTCACGAGCCTTGTGCAGAACACCCTGACGCTCCTCGGGACGGCGATCCTGCTGTTCGTACTCGACTGGCGGCTCGCCCTCGCCACCCTGGCGGTGATTCCGCTCATGAGCATCGCGACCGTGATCTTCCGCGTCCGATCGTCGCGCGCGTATCGAGCGGTCCGTGAGCGGCTCGGCCTCGTGACCGCGACGCTCGCCGAGGACATCGCCGGCATGCGCATGGTCCAGGCGTTCACGCGCGAGGAGCGCAACATCCGGAACTTCCGCGACGTCAGCGAGCGCTACCGCGACTCGAACATGGAGACGGTCGTGCTGAACGGGCTCTACTTCCCGTTCGTCGACCTGCTCTCGTCGATCGCGCTCGCAGTCGTGCTCGGCTACGGGGGTCACCTCTACTTCGAGGGCAGCGTCACGATCGGAACGCTGTTCGCCTTCATGCTGTACGTCCAGAACTTCTTCGACCCGGTGCAGCAGCTGTCGCAGCTCTACAACACCTTCCTGTCCGCGACCGCCGCGCTCGACAAGATCATGGACGTCCTCGACGAGGAGCCCGAGGTTCTGGATGCCGGCCACGCCAAACCCCTGCCGGGGGTGGAGGGACACGTCCGGTTCGAGAGCGTGCGCTTCAGCTACGGGGGCGGCCCTGAGGTCCTCCACGGCCTCGATCTCGACATTCCACCCGGAACGACCGTGGCACTCGTCGGCCACACCGGCGCGGGGAAGTCGACGATCGCGAAGCTGCTCGCACGCTTCTACGACCCGACCGCGGGGCGGATCACGATCGACGGCTACGACCTCCGGGACGTCAGTCAAGCCTCCCTACGACGGCAACTCGGGATCGTCCCGCAGGAGGGGTTCCTCTTCGCCGGAACCGTGACCGAGAACATCGCATTCGGCCGGCCGGACGCCGCGTCGGAAGACGTCGTCCGGGCGGCGCGGACCGTCGGTGCCCACGACTTCATCCTGCGGCTGGAGGACGGCTACGAGACGCAGCTTCAGGAGCGTGGCTCGCGCCTGTCGCTCGGCCAGCGGCAGCTCGTCGCGCTCGCGCGGGCGCTGCTCGCCGATCCGCGGATCCTCATCCTCGACGAGGCGACCTCGTCGGTCGACATCGGCACCGAGCAGAAGATCGAGCGCGCGCTGCGGCTCTTGCTCGCGGGCCGCACGGCGTTCATCATCGCGCACCGGCTGTCGACGATCCGCGACGCCGACCTGATCGTCGTGCTCGAGCACGGCCGGATTGTCGAGCAGGGCTCACACGACGAACTACTGGCTCACCGTGGTCTCTATACCTCCCTCTACGGCGACTGGGCCGCCGACGTGGCCTAATACAGCCGTGGCTCTCGACAAGGAGACCGAAGATCGCATCGACCAGCCGGTCTCGGAGGAGGCCGAACGCGAGACACGCCTCACTCCGACGGAGGCTGTTGCACAGATGCGTATCAACGTCCCCGTCCGCGGTAACCGCAAGCTGCGGCGCCTGCTCGAGCGAGTCAACGACGACACGCAGCTGAAGGCGTGGTGGCACGCGGCGAACGTCAACGCCGTCGCGCGGATGCACATCAACGACCACTCGTGGGTGCACATCCAGATCGTCGCCAACATCGGGCTCAAGCTCGTCCGGCAGCTGACGAAGCATCACGTCGAGCCGTCCCTCGTCCGCGACTACGGATACGAGAACGACGATTCCGAGGTGGTCGTCTTCCTCGGCGCGCTCACGCACTGCATCGGGATGGCCGTCCACCGCGAGGGCCACGAGGACTTCAGCCTCTTCCTCGCCGAGCCGAAGCTGCGTCAGCTACTGAACGGGATCTACGAGGAGCCCGACCTCACCGTGATCGTCTCCGAGGTGCTGCAGGCGATCACGAGCCATCGCGACTACGGGAAGCCGCTGACCCTCGAGGCGGGCATCGTGCGCGTCGCCGACGCGCTCGACATGGAGCAGGGCCGGTCGCGCATCCCGTTCGCGCGCGGCTCGATCTCGATCCACTCGCTCAGCGCCGCGGCGATCGAGGACGTCGCGATCAAGGACGGGGAGGAACGCCCGATCCTGATCGAGATCACGATGAACAACTCGTCCGGCATCTACTGAACAACTCGTCCGGCATCTACCAGGTGGACAGCCTGTTGAAGGCGAAGCTGCAAGGCTCGGGTCTCGAGCCGTACGTCGAGGTGGTTGCGCACATCGACACGGAGGCCGAGAAGCGCCTCGTGCCGATCTATCGCCTGGAGACGTGACGAACGTAGAGAGATGAGGCGGCTGGCTGTCCTTCTCGCCGGCGCCGTAGCGATCGTCATGTCGACGTACGGGGCTGCGAACGGCGCCGGCGCGAGGTCGCGCGCGGAGCTGACCTTCACCCGAGTGAGCGGAGAGAGTTACTCGGTCTGGATCGCGAACGCCGACGGATCCGCGGCGCGGAAGTTTGCGATACGTGCGTACGGCGGGAGTCTCGCGTCGAACGGAGGTTGGCTCGCGTATTCGCGTCAAGACTCCTACAAGTCAGGTCTGGTCTCGCTGTACGTCGTCAGCGTGTTCGGAGGGAAGTCCCGTCGGATCGGCGATGTCCGCGGCAAGCGGTGGTCGCCGGGTGGGGCCAAGCTCGCAATCATCGATGCCGCCGGCCTATCTATCGTCGATCCTGCATCCGGAACGCGGCGCCGGCTCGTGCACGACCGTCAGCTGACGCAGATCAGCTTCTCGCCAGACGGCCGTGCAGTCGCGTACGCCCGCTCTAACGGCCGCGCTGGCGCCGAATTTCGAAGCGACATCTTCGTCGTCAGGCTTTCGGACGGCGTCATCACCCGGCTGACGCACGAAGGACACAGTGCAAGCCCGCTCTGGGGGCCGGAGTGGATCGTCTACCAGCGGCTCCGATGGGCAGGCGGCCTCGCTCCACAGGGGAGGCTCTGGCTGATGCGCCCCGACGGCAGCGAAAAGCGAATGTTCGCCCGCGGCGCCGAGGTTCTACGAGACAGATTTCCCGTATTCGGCCTCGACCCGCTGGCGCTGTCCGATGACGGCCGCCACCTCCTCGCGTGCCAAGCCTTTGAATTCGGCTGCCCGCGCGTGACCTTCACGGTTCCCGGAGGGAAGAGGTACGGATTTCCCGAGCTCCGAGAGCTCGAGCGAAAGCAAGGAGCGACACCAGTAGATCTCTCCGGCGACGGAGCCCGAGTCCTCCTCGACGTCGGCAGCCCTCACGACGACCGCCACCACGGCATCTACGAGATTCCTTTTGCAGGCGGCAGGTTGCGGCTCATCGCGGACAATGCGATCGAGGCAGAGTGGCGACGCTGATCAAACGGTCTGACGCGTGACGTAAAAGCATGCCGCCGAGCGCGGCCTTGCCGTGCTCGGAGGCTACGGCAACGGATCGAGACGACAACCGCCGAAGATCATCATGGCCGCGAAGCGGCCGGATCTTCGGCGGCAAAGGCGCATACGGGATTCGAACGTGGCTGCAAATCAGCCCTTTTTCTCCTCTGAGGTGGCACCCAGGTAGGCACTGTCCGGTCACGGCCGAGGCTGTTCAGCGCGTTTCGGAACGCACCGCGGACAGACTCGCGTAACAAGCAGGGCGCGGTCCGCGTAGTCCTTAGCTGCGTCAGCGGGCGTGTCGCCGAGCCCGCTGGCCTCCTCGATGTGTGCGCGCGTGCCGCGGAACCGCGCACACTCCTCGTCCGCATGAACCGTCGCCTGCCAGGGTCGCTCCTCAGTTGGATTGTTGGAACGCACGAACAACGGATACCGCTTCGTGCTTGGGCCAAAGGTCACTGCAGAAGTGTG
>WNGA01009734.1_pt1 | contig 19322 bp, 27 predicted proteins | sample 5400061 | NCBI WGS metagenome assembly WNGA01 (sample SAMN13153366, study PRJNA577476) | soil metagenome | isolation source: 100 cm soil or saprolite under grassland replicate 2 | place: USA:California | collected 2016-06-15 | reverse complement strand
CGGACACAGAGCTGGATGAGCATGTTCAACGCGCTTGAGCGGATACGTCAAGCGGGGATGAAGGATGGGAGTGAACGTTGTTATCATTCTTACTCTTCTGCCAGCATTGGCGTTATTACCCAAGGCAAGAGCCGGATGCAGTAATTCTGCACGTCCGGATCCGTGCGGGGGGCCGCCCGCGAGGGCGGTTCCTACCGCGACATATTCGGATTTCGGATTTTGTTTCACTGGTGTCCCTTCGACTCAGCTCAGGACAAGCTTGGCGCGCTAACTTTGTCGAAGCCGTTCGGTTGAACATTTGAAAGGTAAGATTCTAGACAGATGCCTCAGATCGAGCTCCGCAACATCACTCTTGAATATGACTCCGTCGACAATCCGGTGACGGCGCTTCAAGATGTTAGCTTTAGCGTCGAGCCGTCAGAATTCTTGTGCGTTGTCGGTCAGAGCGGCTGTGGTAAAACGACGATGCTCAACATTGCCGCCGGGTTTCTTGAGCCCACGAAAGGAGCGATCCTGATCGGTGGTAAGGCCGTGACCGGTAAAGGGCTTGACCGCGGCGTCGTGTTTCAGGACTTTGCCCAACTCTTTCCCTGGAGAACCGCTCAGCGCAATGTGGAGTTCGGTCTGGAGATGAAAGGGCTTCCAAAGGAAGAGAGGGAGGAGATTGCCCTGCGATTTCTCCGGCTCGTGAATCTCGAGAAATTTGCGCGATCGTATCCGCACGAGCTCTCCGGTGGGATGCAGCAGCGCGTTGCCATCGCCCGCGCCCTTGCATACAATCCGGCGGTCCTGCTGATGGACGAGCCCTTTGCGGCCCTCGATGCGCTGACTCGCGAAGAGATGCAGCGTTTTTTGGTGGATGTCTGGAGAGAGACCAAGAAAACGGTGATCTACGTGACTCACAACGTGGCTGAGGCGGTATACCTGGCAGACCGCGTCATCATCTTTTCGCCGCACCCGGGAACAGTGAAGGCTCAAGTCAAGATTGCGCTACCGAGACCGCGGGACACCTTGAGTGTCGAGTTTCTCGAGTATCAGAAGGAAATCGTTCACCACATCGTCGGACGCAACTGACTTTCGATTTTGGATTTCGGATCAAGGGAATCGGAAAAACTGTGTCTCGCGCAAAGGCGCAAAGGCCGCCAAGATTCGGAGAACTAAGTAGAAGTCTTTCTTTGCGTGCTTGGCGTCTTGGCGCGACAAACTTTTTTTGTCAGTACGGTCGGGAGCATAAAATGGTAGAGATAAATTCTCACATTCGAGAGTGTAAGAATCCAAAATGAAGAAACCACACTGCGGAAGCAAGTGAAGATTCACAACCTGAAGCACATCGGACATCTCGATCTCCCGGGTGGCGGGCAGGTTTCGGTCAAAGACCGGATCGCATACATAGGACACATGGAACCGCCGATCGGCACGTCGATCGTGGATGTCGCCAATCCGAGGGCACCCAGGATTCTGGCGCAGCTAGAGGTTCCCTCCAATACCCACTCTCATAAGGCCCGAGTGACAGATCATCTTCTGGTAGTAAACTATGAGCGCTGCAGAACCACGCCGGAAGTCATGCGTCCGGGATTTAAAATCCTGGATGTTTCATCGCCGTCCAACCCAAGAGAAATCGCCTTCGTCGAGACCGGCGGAATCGGGGTTCATCGGTTCGATCTCGATTCGCGTTACGCCTATATCTCGACAGAGCTGGAAGGCTACATTGGCGCTATCACGGTCGTCTATGACCTGGCCGATCCGGCGAAGGCTAAAGAAGTCGGGCGATGGTGGCAGCCGGGTCAGTGGACCGCAGGCGGCGAGCGACCCAACTGGCAGAGAGACGACCACCGCACGCACCATCCACTGCGATGGGAAAACCGCCTCTACATTGGCTGCTGGTTGGGCGGTTTCGCGATCGTCGACGCGACGGACATGGCGCGACTAAAGACGATCTCTATGTTCGATTGGAGCCCACCCTATTTGGCGCCCACGCATACGGCGCTGCGCATCCCGTTCAAGATTCGCGGCCGGGACTTTCTAGTGGTTACCGACGAGCACACCACCGACGACCGCTACACGGACCCGTCGCCTTTCATGTGGATCGTGGACATCACTGACGAGCAGCACCCGATACCGGTGTCCAATTACGTTGTGCCTGAGAGCGCGGTGGAAAATCGCGCGGGGCGATTCGGCTGCCACCAACCACAGGAGCAGGTGTACGATACCATCCTTGGGGTCACTTGGTTCAGCGGCGGCTTGCGGCTCGTGGATATTGCAGACCCTTACCGGCCTGTGGAAGTGGGATATTTTGTCCCGGATCCGGCCGCTGGCTATCGTTCGGCTCAGAGCAATGATGTCTTCTACGACGGCAATGGGCTCCTCTACGTCATCGATCGCCACAACGGCCTGGATATCCTGGAGCGCATGAGGTGATTTTAGATTTTCGATTGCCGATTTTAGATTAAAGAAAAAACCAGAGATGAGATATTTGTATTCGCTCTTGGATTCTCAATCCGAGAATCGAGAATCTAAAATCAAAAATTGAAAGGGGATAAACAAATGGAGCGGAGAGCGTTAACGCGGCGTGAGTTCCTGATCCTTTCCAGTAGCGGTCTCGTAACAGCCAGTGCTCTTGGGCCTAAAGCTCTCTTTGCCCAGAGCACCACCATTCGCCAGGGTTATCAGACCAACATTTGGGGGATGCCCACCTATTATTTGCTCCGTTCGGGCGCACTTGAGAAGCGCGGGCTCAAGTTCGAGGAGTTCGCCGTTCCCTCGGGGAATCTCACCATGCAGCAGATGGTGGCCCGACAGGTCGATCTCGGAACCTACGCAGGACAATCTTTTGTGACCGGCCATGACAAGGGCGGGCTCGTGGCGATCGCACAAATCGAAAGAGTAGGAAAGACCGCGCGCGTGATGGCGCGGAAGGAGTTGAAGATCACCAAGGTTGCTGACCTCAAAGGATTGAAGGTCGGCAATCAAGTGGGCTCTTCCACCGGCAATACTTTTGTCGACATTATCGCGCCACGCGCCGGGCTCAAGAAGGAAGACTACCAGGAGGTTAAGATGGACGTGAACGAGATGGTGGCCGCCGCAGCCGCCAAATCGATCGACGCGTTTGTCTCAGTCGATCCTTACTGCACGATCGCCGAGGCCGAAGGAATCGCCACGACGGTGGTGAGCCTGTACGATTACGATCCGATGCCGGTCTTCATGGCCGCGACTCCTGAGTTTGTCGACAAGAACCCACAGCTCGTCATCGAATATCTGCGCGCGTGGCTCGACGTCGGAAAGGAGCTGAAGCAAAATCCCCGAAAAGCGGGAGATGTCATTTTCGGCTTCTTCACATCCAAGGGCTATACGATGAGCCGCGAAACGTTCAGCAAGGCGATGGCGAACGTCGAGGTGGACGTCGGTTTCCCCACGGACGTGCGTCCCTACCTGCAACAGATCGCGGAAGGACTTTTGAAAGAAAAAAAGATAAACGCTGTTCCAGACTGGAACAAAGCACTGCGCACTGAGTTCATGGCGAAGGCGCGCGGGTGACCTCGGGCGTCAGCCTATAAAATATACGGGAGTAGCCGTCGATAGGCACAACATCAGTCGAGCTTTAAACGCTGCTGAATTTGCTCTGATGCGCGACCTTCTGGAGCTTGCGGTTCCACCTGGAAATCGGCTTGAGCGGCTAAGGGGAAATCGAGTCGGCCAACACAGCATTCGAATCAATGAGCAGTATCGCGTGTGCTTTCACTGGGAGAATGGATATGCGGATCAAGTCGAAATCGCGGACTACCACTGAGCGGCGTCCACAACGTGGCAAATCGTCACAGTTTCCTTTGGTGCGGCGGCTGCCTACCAAGAGGCCCCCGACGCATCCTGGAGAGATGCTGCTCGAAGAGTTTCTCAAGCCCCTTGGAATAAGTCAGTCTGCCTTTGCGGTGCGGCTTGGGATCTCCTTTCCCCGCCTAAATGAAATTATTCGGGGTAAGCGCGGTGTCACATCTGATACAGCGCTGCGACTGGCGCACGTCCTAGGGATGTCGGCAGACTTTTGGCTTGGATTGCAGCAGGATTGGGAGCTGTGGCATGCCTTACGGAGTAAGAAAGCCGTAGCAATCGCTCGGCTTGAGCCACTTCGTCACGTAAGTTGAAACGATGCCTAACCAGCCCCTAGAGATTGCCGCTCCTCGCGTCGCGCAACTCAGCCGTCGACGTTAGGTCTCGTACATGTATGGAAATCGGCATCCTCCTCACTATCACAGCCGCGTTACCGATTGCTTGGTTTAAGGAAAGGGGAAGGAAAGGGGTCAAATCTTTTGTTGACAGTCAACAAAAGATTTGACCAGGTTTGTCAGTCGCGATCCTTGACAACAAACAACAAAAGACTTGACCCCTAACGCGCTCCAAAAGACTTGACCCCTGACGCGCTCATAAGTCTCATCAAGGGCGGTCCCCATCCTAATGCCGCTCGGGTTTTCATCAATTGGTTTCTCTGGCGCAAGGAACAGACGACCCTGCAAAAGTCCAACGATCTTTACGGAGAGCTTTCTCCTAACTCTCGTAGAACGGATATTCCCAAGGATATGCTTCCTCCGGAAAACAGGTTGGTCGAAGGAAGAAAGTACTTGGACGTGGCTGGCGCTGAGTTTACTGACATGACCCCAATTTTTAAGCTCGCAAAGGAGATCATGCAGGCGCGAGAGCAAAAGTGAGGATCGGGCATCGCGGCTGTCTAAGGAAGCCTCGCCACTCCCAACTCAGACGCTAAGCGTTGCAGATCTCTGAACAACGTGTCGTTCATCGGCACGCCTGCGGCGCTCCGCTCCAACCATGTGGAATGGCTCTGCTCGCCCGGGAGGCGGATGCGCTCAACGTCGGGCATCCGCTTCGAATTCCTCATCTCGCGGATCACTTCATCGACGTTGCGCTTAAACGCTTCAACAAGCGAGAAGCGCGAGACATCAAGCGCGACAATTACTTGCCCGGTATTCGTCGGCGTCTTGTCGTCTTTGTTGAAGTCGATCACGTCGCGACCGAATGCGGCACCGTTCAACGTGCCGGCAAGCAAGCCGAAGACGAGCGCGAGGCCATAGCCCTTGTAACCGCCGATAGGAAGCAGGAAGCCTTGTTCAGCTCGTCGCGGGTCAGTCAACGGTTTGCCGAACGCGTCGATCATCCAGCCTTCAGGCATCAGCTCGCCTCGTTGAGCTTTGGTCTTCACTTTGCCGTACGCCGCCACGCTAGTGGCGATATCGAGAACAATCGGCGGTTCTTTGAAAGCCGGAATCGCGAAGGCGATCGGATTCGTACTCAGAAGCAGTTCGACTCCACCCCAAGGAGGCATGTGATTGGCGCTGCCGACCGCTATGTAGATCCCGATCATGTTGCGCTCGAGCGGCATCATAGCGTAGAGCGCCGCCGGCCCTGCGTGGTTGCTCCGTCGAACGCCGACCCAGCTCACTCCAGCGCGTTCGGCTTTGTCCATCGCGACCTGCGCCGCAAAGCGCATCACCAGGTGCCCCATGCCGTTATCGCCATCGACCAGAGCCGTCGCCTCTGTTTCTTGGACGACATGAATGTTCGGCCGCAGATTCATCCCGCCGGCTCTAATGCGCCGGACGTATTGCGGCAGGCGGAAAATGCCGTGACCGTCAGAGCCGCGCAGATCGGCCAGGATCATAAGCCGCGCGACCTGTTCAGCATCTGCGGTAGGTAACCCGACGGCTGTGAGAGCGCGCGCAACGAAGGCTTCGAGATCGCGTGACTGAAATCGGCGATCGGTTGGAGTTTGGGTCATGATCTTGAAACTGTTCAAATCGTTCAATCGCTCGCTACGCGATCTCGGTTCAACCGCCGCGCTGCGCGCGGCTCCGTTCAAAACGTGTTGAACAGTTTGAACGTATTGAACGGTTGGACCGCTCGCGCCCCCTATTTCCCTTTCGGAGGCAGCGCACCAACGAGGTCACGATCGGAAAGGTGAGCCACGGTTTCGCCGGTCTCGGTAAAGGTTCGGGTCACTTCGCTGCTCGTGTAAATCCACATGATCGTGAGGTGCGAGGTCCCGACATTTACAAATCGATGTGGCTTATCCGCAGGGACAAGCGTCGTATCAAAGGGATGCAAACGGTGTCGCTGTCCGTCGACCTCCGCTTCGGCCTCTCCTTCGAGAATGGTTACCTGCTCATCACAGTTGTGAGAGTGCAGCGGAACCTTCGCGCCAGCCGGGAAGCGGGTCAAGCCGGTCGTGATGTGCTTGGCGCCGATCTCTTTAGTGACGAGGGGAATGGTCTCTATGCCATTGCCGCGCTCGATTACCGGTAACGAATCGATTCTCAGAATGTGTGCTTCTGCCATGGCAAGTATCTCCTCATGAAAAATGCCGCCTTTGGTTGTGAATCTAACAGCGGCTTTGAGCGTCCGTCAAGGTAGACAATCTACCCACCTTGCAGTAATGAGGAATGCAAAACCGCCCGCGACCATAGGAGGGAGAAAAATGGCTTTTTACAAGATTGCAGAGATGCAAAAGAATCGCGCTACGGCAAACCCGCAACAGTTCGTGCAGTCTGCCGTTGGCGAATTTATGAAGGCGGGAATCGTGACCAAACCGGACGAAGAAGGCCCGCCGCTCCACATGCATCCCAACGAGGAGCAATTCACTTTGGTGCTCGAGGGGAAGCTTCACTTCGTCCTTGGTGACGAAGAGCGGATCTGCGAGGCGGGAGACTTGATCCACATCCCGCGCTTTACCAACCACAGAAGCCGGGCCATAGGCGGGCCGGCAGTTTTCTTCACCGTGAAAAGCCCCGCTGGAGACGGCGACTTGGATCAGGACTACAACCGGGCTGAGGGCGCCGAAGAAGCGGAGAAACGCTTCCAAGAAGCGAAGAAAAAAAGTTTCTAAGCAACTCCTACAGGGAACTCTTGAAGGCCTCCATAATCTGCTGATTGGTCAGCGGCCATCCGATAGAGGCTGCCATGAGTCGGAGGGCGAAGCGATGCATCTCCTCTCCATCCATGGAATCCACGGCGTCCGATGCGATGACAACCCGAAAGTCGCGGTTAGTGGCCTCGAAAGCGGTACAGAGGACGCAGGTTGTCGTGTTGATGCCGGCAAGGATCACGGTGTCGATGCCGATACGACGCAGCACAAACTCGAGGTCCGTTGCATAGAAGGCGCTGTAGCGCTTCTTCCCTCTGACGACGAGATCGCCTTCTGCATAGAGCGGCGCGATGATTTCTGTCCCATGACTTCCGGCGAGGTTGTGGCGGAGAATCCCCTTCCTCGCTTTGGTCGGATCATCGTGAATTGCTTTCCAAAAGGGATTGGCTGCGATCTCCCCAGACTCTCGGTATCCGGTCACCACGTGGATGATGCGGACGCCGATGGCGCGAAGCTCGTGGAAGAGTTTCGCGGCTTGCGCGATCACCGGACCGCAGCGTTCAGCAGCTAAAGGCAGCGTCGCCACCGAACGGTCCAGATGGCCTCGATGCATGTCGACGGCTACGACCGCTGTGGAGTGAGCCTGAAGTCTCATGCTTCCTCCATGCACCCCTTTTTTATTTCATTGGGTGGAATTTCCCTGAGCCTACTGTGTTAAAGCTATTTTGCGCCCTCTAAAAGTCTGTCATTCCCGAATGCTCCTATCGGGAATCCAGACGAAACTATGACTGGACCCCCGATAAAAACCTTCGGGGGTGACGACTTTAGGATAAATTCTCATAAATGTTTTTTGATACTCTGTCAGCTTGCTGTGAAGAGATTCATCTCAATCAACTTCATCGGTCGAGAACTTCTGGGTTGACGGGGATCGGGGCGGCTCGCCCTTGAGAGCCCGCGCCACCTCTTCGGCCGCTTTGGTCTGCAGTTCAATCACCGACTCACGCGAATAAAAGGCCAGATGTGGAGTGAGAATAATGTTCGGCGCTTGCCGCAGCAGGTGATCTGCTGGCGGTGGCTCAACGCTGAGCACATCAAGAGCGGCGCCACCTAACCGGTCTTCTTTCAACGCCACAGCGAGAGCTTGCTCGTCGACGATGCCACCCCGCGATGTGTTGATGAGGAACGCGGTTGGCTTCATCCGCGCCAGCTCGCGCTCACCGATCAGGTTGCGCGTCTCTGGCGAAAGCGGCACGTGAATCGAAATCGCATCTGCCTCAGCAAGGAGCCTTTCAAAGTTGACGGCTTCCGCTCCATGAGGAGCGATCGCGGCGGGTTCGAGATAAGGATCATAGACAATCACCTTCATTCCCAGAGGCTGTACCTTCGATGCCAGCGCTTTGGCGATTTTGCCGAATCCAAGCAGGCCCAGCGTCTGGCCGCGCAGCCGGCGAATTCCTGCATGAGCGACGACGTCCCAGGCTCCGGCCTTCACGGCACGATCAGCGGTAACAATCTGGCGCGCGAGCGCCAAAAGCAAGGTTAGCGCGTGATCCGAGACTTCATCGACACAGTAGTCCGGGACATTGGTCACCAGAATTCGGGCTTTGCTTGCTGCGGCCAAGTCCACGTTGTCAACGCCAATTCCATAGCGCGCGATGATCTTGCAGCGATTGAGATTCTCGATGACGCGCGCAGTCATCTTTGCGTAACAATTCAGGACACCATCCGCTTCTCGAGTCAGCGCGATGATCTCCTCCTCAGAGCGGCACTGTTGCGGACGCAAATCCACACTCAGCGGCGCCAGCACCCGTTGCTCAGGTTCCAGAGAAGGGAAGACATAATCCGTGATCGCTACGATAAAGCTCATGCTATCCTCCCATGTTTCGCGCGCCAAGGCGCTACCGAATCAAATCCGAAATCCGAAGCTCGAAATCCGAAAACAAGCGAGGGTCGAGGGTTGGATGTCGAGGGGAAAATCCCGGTAGTGTACTAATTTGAATTCCAAGCTAATCAATCGACAAATAACAAGGCTAGAATACCGAGTAGTCGACACCATCCGAACAATTTGTTGCTAATTTCCCATCCCCTTGTGGCGTCATCTCTACGAAACACTGTATAGACTTGGTAACCGGCAAAAATCCAAACCAATGAAAAAAGTATGATCGCTTCAAATCGAGCCATCTTATAAATCGCCTATCGTTTGCCTACAAATTTCATTTCCCTATCGCCTGCCTCAACGTCTCGCGAACTCTTGGCCGTTAAAAACGGCTCGGGAAAACCAAATTAGGACACTACCAAAATCCCTCGTTCCTTGACAGGATTTGCTGCAAATTTGCTCCGTTCAAACGGTTTGAGCGGCTTGAACTGCTGGAACGTTTTGATCTTCTAGTCTCTGCCGCATCAGCGATCGGCGAATTCAAAAGCGTCGTGGGAATCCGATTGGAGGTGCATTCCCTCGATCCCCGCTGATTGTACTTCGCCGCTCACCAGGTGAAGCTTGTTGCCGATAACCGCACCCGCTAAACCGTGACGCGGGACCGGCATGCGTGGGAGGATCGCCCAACTGTTGGTTGCAGGATGGTATGCCTCCAGCGCGCGAAAGGCGGCCATCATGCTGTCATCCTGGAACTCTCCACCGGCTACGTAAACCCTATCCCTGTAGGTCCCCGAGGCTACCGCGCTCCGCGCGCTGGGCATCCTCGCTCGAGACGGACCCCAGGTGTCAGTTGTCGGATCATATTCCTCGACCACGTTAGTGTTAGTTAGTGGCGACGCTGATGAAACCGGCGCCGGTGCGGCCACCGATCACGTAGAGTTTGCCGTTGACCACGCCTATGCCGGCGTGATTTCGTGCCGTGGGCATCGGCGTTCGCGCTCTCCAACTGTTGGTTGCTGGGTCGTACTCTTCCACGGTCCCAATTGTAATGTGCGGTCTGGCTGGGTGGACAATGGACTCCTTCGCGCCCGGTGCAGTAGTAACTCCTCCGATAACGTAGATCTTGCCTCCAACCGCCGCGGCGACCGGTGATCCGCGTTTCGTCGGCATGGGTGCCAGCGCCTTCCAGTTATCCGCGGCCGGGTCGTACTCCCAAACGTTATCGATAGGGACCCAAGCCGGTGGGCCGGACTGAGGGGGAATGAAGCCACCGAAAGCATAGACCTTGCCGTTCAGTTCGGTTACCGCCACGTGATGAGAAGAGAAGCGCCATCGGCTTCTTCTTTGTCCATTGATTCGCCGCAGGATCGTACTCATAAACGAGCCCTCTAGGTTTCCAACCAGGTGCGAGCCCTCCCATGACATACATCTTGCCACCGGCGGCCACCCCGAATAACTCTTCGGCTGGGTCCGGAAACGGCGCGAGTTTTACCCACTTCCCGCTTACCTGCGCGTCAACATCCGGCGCCATTAGACCTACGATTATTGAGATTGCGAGACTCATTGTAAGTAGTTTCATCGCGCCCCTCCTGTACAATTGGTTGAGCGATTTATTTTGAAACCGTATCGGATTTGCCTCCCGTGACTTCGGTGTCAGATCCCGGTTGCACGATCTTAGAAAATTTACGGCTCAGAGCCCAGCGAAAAACAGGCGAGAGTAACATCAACAGAGCCAGCGCCATCAGGACGGCTGCAATTGGGCGCTCGAAAAAGACTCCGAGGTTTCCCCGGGAGTAGATCAAAGAGCGCCGCAGCGAGGCCTCGAGTTGAGGGCCGAGAATCATGGCGAGAACCAAAGGCGCCGGCTCAAAATTGCACTTGCGCATCAGGTACCCGAACGCGCCGAAGGCGACGGTTGTCCCCACATCGAAAACGCTGTTGTTCACGCTATAGGCGCCGATGATGACAAATACCAGGATGAGCGGCGCCAGCAGCGGATACGGAGCGCGAAGAAGCTTCACCCAGAGCCCGATCAGGGGCAGGTTTAAAACCAGCAGCATAACGTTACCGATATACATGGACGCAACCAGCCCCCAGAAGACATCTGGTTTCTCTGTGACCAGCAGCGGACCGGGTCTTACGCCGTGGATCAGCAGCGCTGCAAAGATCATCGCGATCGACGCATTTCCCGGGATTCCCAACGTCAGCAGCGGGATGAACGAGCCGGTTGCCGCGCTGTTATTCGCTGCTTCAGGCGCCGCCACTCCTTCGATGGCGCCCTTGCCGAAGCGCTCCGGGTGCCTGCTGAGCTTTTTCTCGAGCGCGTACGAGATGAACGACGAGATGATCGCTCCGCCGCCGGGCAGAACGCCGACGAAGAATCCCAGCAATGATCCTCGTGCGATCGGCGCGGCCGAGGCGCGCCATTCCTCCCGGTTCGGTAGGAGCCCGCGAATCTTTGTCTGAAAGACTTCAGCCTTGATGGTTTGTTCGACATTCACGAGGACCTCGCCAATTCCGAACAGCCCCATGGCGACGAGAATGAACTCAAACCCTTCGCTGAGCTTGAACACTCCGTAGGTGAATCGCTGGGTTCCCATGATCGGATCGAGTCCGACCGTTCCGAGCAGGAGCCCGAGGCAAGCCATCATCAAGCCTCGCGCCATTGAAGCCCCGGCTAAGTAGCCGACCATAGTGAGTCCGAGAACGAGGAGTGCAAAGTTCTCCGGAGGCCCAAACTTGATCGCGAATGCGGCAAGCGGCGGGGCCAAGAGAATTAGACCGAAGATACTGAGCGTCCCGGCGATGAAAGACCCGAACGCCGAAATAGCGAGCGCCGCGCCGGCTCGTCCCTGGCGCGCCATCTGATAACCATCCAGACAAGTGACCACCGATGCAGCCTCTCCGGGGATATTCAACAAGATCGAAGTCGTCGAACCGCCATACATAGCGCCGTAGAAAATTCCAGCGAGCAGAATAACCGCGGAGGTGGCCGGAATCCCATAGGTCACAGGCAACAGCAGGGCGATCGTCGCAGGCGGACCGAGACCGGGCAGGACGCCGATGGCCGTTCCGATAAATGATCCCAAAAAACAGTAGAGAAGATTGATCGGTGTCAGCGCGACGGCAAAACCGGTCGCGAGGTTGTTGAGGATATCCATGCTTTTGTAGTTACCAATCTATCCTTGGGGCGGGCGTTTGCGACTCCTGTTCAAATCGTTCCATCGCTTCGCTCCGTTCAACCGCTTCGCTCAGTTTCAGCCGTTTTGAACGACTTGAACATTTTGAACGGTTTGAACCATGACAACATCTAGAGCGGTCCTCGCGGCAGCGGGACGCTCAGCCAAACAGCAAACACGACATACGAACCGACTGCGGTAATCACCGCCATGGCGAGGGCGACGGTCCACCGTTGGGGATCCAGCGTGCGCAACATGAACAGGACGAGAAGAAATGTACAGATTAGATAGCCGAGCGGATCGAGCAGAAAGGTATAAGCACAAAGGACAACCAGGAGCAAAGCTACTTTCGCGATTCGACCTGAGCCTTCTCCAGCCGTGCGCGAGCCCGTCAGCGCTTGAACCATCAGGACCAGCGCCAGCAACATGATCAGGACACTTGTCCACCAAGGGAAAAAACCCGGTGCGGGGCTGTGGATCGTGCCGAACGCGAGCTTTGATGACTCGAACATCGCCGCGGCGCTAAGCGCCAGGGCCACAGCTGCCACAATCGCGTCGCGCCGGCCCATCGTCTGCAAAGCTACTTTTGCGCGCCAGCCACGACCTTGGCGAACCCGTCCCATTCCTGCCGCCAGGTGGTATCGAACTCTTTCCCACCCTGGAAGTGAATCTCGTCGCCGAGCTGCTTAATGAGTGCCTGGAACGAGCTGTCCCCCGTCATGCCCTTGAACGCTGCTTCCAGCTTCTCAACGATCGGTTGGGGAATTCCCTTGGGGGCGAGTACCGATCGCCATTGGGTGAACAGGACATCAACGCCCTCGGAACGTTGGGCAGATCACGAAGCCGCCGCGTATCGCTGACTGCCAGGGCGCGCATTTTTCCGGCGCCAATCTGGGGAAGCAGCTGAGCCGTGAATAGAAAGCTACCGTCGGCGTTACCACCCAGCACCGCGAGCAACGCCGGTCCGCCGCCGTCAAACGGGATGTTGTTGTACTCGACTCCGGCAGCGCGAGCGACCATGCGCATGGGAAAATCCGCCGCTCCCCAAGTTCCCGTGTTAGCGAAATTGAACTTCCCCGGATTCTTTTTCATGTAGTCAACCACCTCGCGGAACGTTTTCCACGGCGCTTCGGCTCGAACCGAGAAGATAGCCGGGCTATAATTGATTCGCGCGATCGAAGTAAAATGATCCGGGCCGATCGGCGCCTTCTGGACGAGGGCAAAGATGGTGTTTGGACCGCTGCCACCGAGCATCAGTGTGTAGCCATCGGGCTTTGCCCTGATGACTGCCTGCGAACCGACGGCTCCTCCTCCGCCCGGCTTCAGCATCACCAACATCGGCTGGCCGAGATACTGATGAGCAACGCTTGCTAGTGCCCGGGCCGTCAGATCGTGAGAGCCGCCGGCCGCGTACGGGATGACAAGCTCGATCGGTTTGGTCGGAAACTCCTGTGCAGCGGCAACGGCTCCAGAAATAAGAATCACTAGCGATGCAAAGAGCACTGCCTTCTTAAGTCCGAGCATAGGGCCTCCTTGATCTTCCGTCGGCTTAGCCGGTTACGATGTTTTTACAGCTTATAATCTCGACCTCACTGTCCACTGCTGTAGCCTCGTGCTCTGTGTTCGGTGGAACGAGCGCTGCTTCTCCTGGTCCAAGGATGCGCTCCTCCTTCCTATGCGGACGCGAAACTTGCCAGAGAGTACATTGATCACTTGTTCCTCGGGGTGTTTGTGCGGCCTCGAGCCAGTTCCAGCAGCGAAACGGTAACGCCCGACTTCGATCTCCCCGCCTTTGATCGTGGGTCCTTCGGCCGCTGAGTACTGCGGGCTGATAGCGCTCCTGTCCATTTCCGTCCAGTTATAAAATGGCATGGTCGCTCCTTTTCGGCTGGATGGTTCCGTTTTCAATCGGCATTGCTGAGAGCGCTCCGCGCGTGAAGATGTTCTAGGAATGATGCGAACGGTGGGTAACCTACTATATCTCGCTCGGGAAGCGCAATACGTTTTCGGCCGCACATACGGGCTCCTTGATCGACGTAGGCATCTGGCGTAGTGTGCCGCCGTGATCGTCAATCGACAGTCGCTCGATCGTTCTGAGGAGAGATAAAAAATGGCGAGTCGCAAGATCAATGTTGGGATCATCGGCACGGGATGGATCGGCGAGATTCGAGCGAAAGTCTGCGCCAACCATCCTTTGATCGAGAGCGTACACCTTGCCGAGATCGATCCCGCAAAGCTCGCACGAATTGGGGAAGAGACCAGAGCGAAGACAGCGACCACAGATTATCGCGAGCTGCTTCGCCGGGATGATATCGACGCGATCTTCGTGTGCAGCACGCCGGAGACCACGCATTATCCGATCACTAAAGACAGCCTCCTCGCGCGCAAGCACACCTTTCTGGAAAAGCCGATGGGACTTGCTTTGAAAGAGGCGGACGAGATGATGGCGCTGGCAAAAAAAGACAGCCTCAAATTCACGATCGGCTACACACAGCGGTTCAACCCGAAATACGCTTACGTGAAGCAGTGCTTGGAAAACGGCACTCTCGGACGGCCAGTTACGGCGCTGGTCAGCCGTAATGTCTCTCGATCCATCGGTAACAAGATCGGCGGGCGCATTCGGCTCTCACCGGCCGTGATGGAGGCGACGCACGATATTGACTTCATTCTCTGGTGCTTAGAAGGCACCAAGCCGGTGCGGGTCTATTCCGAAGTCGTCTATCGCATTATGGAACAAACCCACGGTGTGCCCGACTGCCAGTGGATCATCGTGACGATGGAGGACGGCACGGTGTTCACCATCGGCGCGGGATGGGCGCTGCCGCCGGGCTATCCTCATTTCTCCACGACAACCATCGAGTTCGTCGCGACAGAAGGCGCACTTCTCATCGACGATACCCATCGCGATGTCGTGCTCAACACGATGCAACGCGGAATGGTCTTCCCGCTCTCGACGATGCCTGGCGAGCAAGTGGCACACGTCTATCAGGGTCCGATGGAGGCGGAAACGATTCACTTTATCGAGGCCGTGGCACTCGACCTTCCCGTGCTGGTAACTCCCGAGCAGGCGCGGCAGGTGATGGAAGTGACCTTAGCCGCCGACCTTTCAGCCGAGCGCCATCAACCCGTGAGTCTTCCGTTGGAATCCTGAGGCAGCTCATCCGGAGTTTGCTGAGGATCGGTGAGCAGAGAAGGTTCGGGCTCATGGATTCACGCCGTCAAATATTTTTCCGTGCAAGCATAAAGCTGAATTGCTCGGCAAGAAGCGAACCGAGGGAGGTGCCCTGTGAGGAAGATTGCTTGGGCGTTGCTCACTGTTCTTGTTCTACACGCGTCAGCCTTAGCAGCTGATAAGATCAGGATCGGATTTCCAGACCTCGCCGCCCCATTTGTCCCCCTCGCCATAGGAGATAAGAGAGGTTTCTTTCAGGAGGAGGGGCTTCAAGGGGAGTTCATCAGGATCAACCCCGCGATAGCTTTTCAGGCGCTGGTCGGCGGCGAGATCGACTACTATACGGTACTTGGCCCTGCTGCCGCCGCGGCGATTCGAGGTGTCCCGGTGAAACTCGTGGCTGCTTACGTTCCGGTAGCTCCCACTGCGTTGATCGCCCGCCCAGAAATAAAGTCCGTCCCCGAATTGAAGGGTAAAACGATCGGCGTCAACGCCTATGGCGGCGCTCTTGAAGCGATGGCGCGGCTGATGCTCAAGCATTTCGCTATCGACCCCGACAGGGAGGTTAAATTTCTCGCCACCGGGCCACTCGACTCTCGCTTTGGCGCCATGAAGCAAGGATTGACTCATGCCACATTAGGCTCGCCGCCAATAGATTTTCTCGGCAAGAAGTTAGGCTTTGTAGTTCTGACCCGAGCGCACGAGTTGTTTAGTTTTCCGGTTAGCGGTTTGATCGCCAGCGCGAAGAAACTCAAAGAGCGGCCGGATGAGATCAAGCGGGCGATCAAAGCGGGCATCAAGGCCAATCGCTATATTCGTCAAAACCGTGACGGCACGCTGCCGGTCATGGCGGAGTGGCTAAAGATCGATAAAGAGATGGCGGCGGCTACCTATGAATCCTCGGTGAAAACCTTTAGTGAGGATTTAAATCTCCCTGACAACGGGCTGCGGCTTCTGATCGACGAGGCGAAGCGGGTGGCTAAGGTGAACCGTGAAGTGTCTCTCAGCGAAGTAGCGGATCTCTCGATTCTCAGGGAGGCCCAGAAGGATCTTGGGATTAAGGGGAGGTAAAGATCAAACAAGTGTAACGCAATTGGGAGAGAGGAGGATCTTAAAATGGACTTTTTTGATCGCCCACAAACGTTGCTCGAAGATCTCCATGGTATCGTTTGCTAGAGGAGCGGAAGCTGCCGGCTCAGAGACGAGTTTCGGCGACTAGCGCAAAGCCATCTAAACAGGCATTACGAGATCTGTGATCGTGAGTTAAAAGTTCGATGGCGCCTCATTTTGATTTCACTTCATAGAGCTTGTCCAGTGCTTTTTGAAGTTGAGCCATCACTTTTCGCTGCTCCTCCGCAAGCTTTTTGCTCTCTTTTATGAGCTGACGGCTGGTTTTAATTAGTTTTTTTAGATCTCTGGTTTGTTCGTTCATGTTCGTAACTCGATAGTTTTGAAGTTTATTACAGCGGCCTTTTATAGAGGATTACGAGAGTGTTTTTGCCTTTTTGTTAGCCGCTACGCACAGCCGGTCGATCTCGAAATCGATTCCGTCGATCCGGCAGCCGAGCGCGTACAGCAGCTTGTAGAGAATCAAGAGATTCTCCATCGGTTTCCCGTCGACGAGGGCGCGCGCCCACTCCTCGATCGGCTTCTTAAACTCGTCTAAAGCGCTGCTCATTTGTACCTCTCTGTGCTTTTCTAAGGCTTCCGGATATCCGGTAGAGCAAGCGACGGACCGATATATAATCCGCCACGAACGGGCGTAAATGGCGCGGGAGTTATCTAGAGTTTTACCGTGGCAGGCGTAACAACACCCGGTACGATACGTGAGTGAGGAAGGCCGGGTGATTTTGTCCGCATGTGCGACTATCTCCACAGACCGTCGCCGCATTGGTGAACGAGCCGATGAAACCAGCATGACATGCTGAACGTGGCTACCGGAAAGCGGTTGGGTCGCCGATGCTCATTCAGAACCAGTTGATTACAAGAATGTGATGGGTTAGCGCCTCGACTATCACTCCAACAGCAAGCTGTACCACTACAACAAGGATTGATGACACCGCAGCTTTCTGCATTTCGCACCTCGTTTTGAGCGTGTTATCTATCACGCAGGCAGTAGTAGAGAGAAGTGAGATTTACGACGGAAGGCGACAGGTATTCGTACATGTCACGATGACAGATTGTCTTGACGGAGGATTCAATCCAATTCCGGGGGGTAAAATAAGCATAGTGAGAAACGAATGTAGTGTTGTTTCTCCGAGCGCAAGCGACTGTCAACTCTCTACTTAGGCTGTAATCGTGTGTTTCCCGCGCAAAGTGAACGTTCAGAGATGAGGCCGTTAAGATTAGCGAGTCAGTCCACGTAGGCGTTTTATGCTCCCGCGCATTTTGAAAACGCGGTCGAGAACTTTTACATGAACTACGGCAAATATCCAACCGAACAACGCTATTCCAATCGAAATTGCCGTTTGCGATAAGGTGCCCTCGATCTTTACCAATGTATGACAGTACCACCACTGTAGTCCGGTCCGTCCTGCGGCCCTGCTCGATATCCGCCAGACCCACCGGCATTGAATTCCGCCTCGTCCCAGACCCCATGACACGCGCCGCAACCCTCTGGTTGAAAGAGGCAAATCGCCCTATATAAGCGCTGGTGGTTTTATCGGGCATTTCACATCTGAGCAATATAGGGGTTTTTTAGCCACTCAGTCAGCTTTGGCTTACTTTTAACTCACTGGCCCCCGCGTTGCTTTTCCATGCCTGAAACCAGGCGCGGCACGGGAGGAGCAAACGACTTGTCCTTTTTCTACATTGTTTTTGGGATTGTTTTGATAACGACGGGAATTTTATTGGTGGGTAGCGACATCTCGGAGCGTAACAGTGGTAAGGCAAAACAAATCCTGAGAAAAGCAAAATGCGATCAACGGCGCATCTGTCCCAGTTGCAACAGCCGGGACGTAAGAAGATCTCATCGTGTGACCTTGTTCGAAAAGGTTCTTAGCATGCTTTCACTTTGGCCATTTCGTTGCATGGTTTGTAACCACCGGTTTTGGAAAAAGAATGGCAACCAGGCGATCACCGGCTAGCGCGCCATGGCAAAGAATATTCTCGTAGTGGAAGACAATGACGACTTGCGACAGATTTTCGCGTCGTTCATACGGTTTTCTGGCTACCAAGTATTAGAAGCGGGGAGCGGCAGTGGAGCAATCGAAAAAGCGGCTTTCGCTAAACCTAATCTTATCCTCTTGGACCTAACTCTTCCCGATATGAATGGTATCGATGTGGCCCGTGCGATCAAAAAACACTCGGTGACAGCCGATATCCCTATCATTGCTTGCAGCGCCTATCGTAGCGGGGGAGAGATGGAAGAAGCACTCCGCGCAGGAATTGTCGATTACTTGGAAAAGCCGATTTCCGCCGCCCTTATCAAAGCAAAGATAGAAGAATTTATTCTGCCGTAGATGTTCAATCTCACGTCGATTACAGATCGACGCCTCAATTTGATTTCACAGAGGAATGCTTTGAAGGAGAAATCAATTTAGATGAAATGGCTGAAAGACAGCCACTGGCAAGGAAAGCGCCGCCGGCGAATTTTGTTGATCTTGCACTGCTTCAAGAAATTGAACAGAGCGGTTTTTCAAGCAGCTCTGGAAAAACTAGTTATGCGTCATCGTGATGTTGGAGTTTCGGTTTAGGACCGCTCATCGCGGTGAGATAAATAACGTTAGCGCCGAAGCCGACGACCTTTGCTTTACCTGAGCCGAAGCAGGTGCGGCAGGTCTTAGTGCAGTTTGTTCTTGCCCTGACGCCATTTTCTAGGCGAGAAGTCGGCATCGACAGTCTGCTATCCTAAAAGCTTGGTTCGCCGCCGCGGACGTTGAGTATTCTGGAGTTTTGAAAGTGCCGTAAGGATATTAACTGGATGGCGCATCAATTGAGGTTCGTGCTCCAGCGCGATTAACTCCATTGGCGTAAGTGTTCGTGTCACCAAACTCACACGCCCATCCTGATCCGTAGTTTTGACAATAAGTATGGAACCGATCTGAGTAACCGCATTTGGAATTCCGCTAAGTGAGTTTATCAAATTCGCGACCGCTTCGGCCTCGGTTTTATCGACGATTGCCTGGCTTTCTTGCAAGCTCTTGAGCTCTATCGCTCGCTCTATTTTTTGAAGGCGTACCACTACTTCAGGTTCAGCAAGTGCCTCTTTGCTTTTTCCTATAAAAC
>WNGA01007853.1_pt1 | contig 19330 bp, 16 predicted proteins | sample 5400061 | NCBI WGS metagenome assembly WNGA01 (sample SAMN13153366, study PRJNA577476) | soil metagenome | isolation source: 100 cm soil or saprolite under grassland replicate 2 | place: USA:California | collected 2016-06-15 | reverse complement strand
AGCTGCGCGGCAGGGCTTGCAGCCCCAGCACCCTGCTCTTCGCTCCGGGGTCGACCACGCCCGGAACTGAGCCTACTCCGCACGGAAGAAAGCCGGAAGATGCCGCGAGGTCCTTGACTCTTTCATCCGTCGAGTGCAGGCGCCGGCGGTGCTCCATCGGGAAGTGCAGGTGGGCGAGCACGTCTTCGGAGGCGTCTTCCAGGAGCTCGGACGCCCCATATCCGCCATTCGACGAAGGTTAGTGCAACCCGCTGCCGGGCAGTCTGCGCGGGCGTAACTAGGCGTTCCCCTCCTTCCGCGCTTTCAGCCCCCCAGGACCCGGATCATCTGTCGACGATGCAGCCGCATCCCTTTAGCTCAGCACCTTGACCAGCTCCGTGTAGCCGGTCTCGCTCTTGAAGAAGGTTGGTGCGTTGTATGTCACGTCCCGCGCCTTCTTCGCCTCTACATAGGTGTCGATTCTCGTGATCATGTCCACATACCAGTCCTCAAGGTTGGCTTCCGCTTCTGTCTTGAAGGACTCGAGGTAGGTTGGATCCTCAACGCGCTCAGAGTCGAAATGCAGCCTGTAAAGCAGTCCAAGCAGGAAATGGTCCGCTTGAGGGAGCCATTCAAGGCGTCTGCCAAGTTGCGCGGCGTAGTCGGTGATTCTCCGGCGACGCTTCCTGATCTGGTCGAACAGCCCAGTGGCGAGGACCAGCTTTTGACCGGTCATCTTGCCGAAGACGTCTGAGTATCTGCCTCGCTCCGCCTTCTCCAGGAACAGGTAGGTAACGTTCTTCTTCGCGATGACCGGGATCTGTGAGTAGAAGGAGGCACACGCTTGAGCTGCGATGGCAGCTCGATCCTCTTCTCCTGCCAGGTCTCCCCGAGGGCAGCGATGCGTGCTTCGGTCGTCGGGTAGGCTGCTCTGAAGTCTCCCCGTCGCCGCTCGTAGAAGTAGCCAAGGCGCTCCAGTTCCTCAGCCAGAGCCTTCTGTAGTGGATCTCCTCCAACGAGATCCGCCGACTTCACCGCGTTCTGGCTGTTGGTGAACTGAGTCACCCTTTCAACGAACGCGGGATCTGCGCGCTCGATCACTTTGATGAGAACCTCCGCGTCCTGGCGGAGAGTTCCGAGGGCCCGAGCCCTGTGAAGTCCAGTTGCCGTCTGACAACCGTTTACGATTTGGGCGTTTGCGAGTCTGATTCGCTTGGATTCGCGAGCGCCTCGGTATGAGATGTCATCACAGACCACCGTGAGGCCGTTGTTGTAGAAGAGGAAGTTAGCTGCTTCGTCTGGACTGGAAGCAGTAGCCAGGATGCCCTGGTTGATCTTGACGTTACCGAGGTAGTTGCGAACGTTGATCTCGAAGATAGCGTCGCCGTGCGTCTCGACGACATCGGCGACCTGGTCGGCGCTCACTGAACCAACGACAGTTCGAGTGCCAGCAACCGAGCGCTCATACGGAGTCTCTGCCAGCTCCAAGTCCAATTGATTCGATGTAGTCGCTCGGAGCGACCGCTCGAAGAGCTGCACCAGACGGCTCAGGTCGAGGACCTCAACGGCGAAGGTCTGCTTGAATTTGTTGAACTTCTCGTTGAACTTGGTGATCTCTGCTACGCCGTTGTCCTCTGGCGGGGCACAGGTACAAGCGATCAGGACATCGACAACCGGGAAAGTCTCGACGAATTGCTGACGGAACTCGTGAGCCTTGGCCACGAAGGCGACGTTGTCCACGTCGTCGAGGTCGTCGAGGTCGTCGTTGAGGAGCCAGTCCACCCCATTGAGAGTCTTCTCGATCTCGTTGGCAGGGAAGCTGGCATTGTGGTTCTCGCGAAGCTTCGTCTGCACAACAGCCAGTGCCTCGCCGTCCTCGGGAACCAGAAGGGCATCAAGTCCTTTGTCATCCGATCCGTCGACGACAGACTCGACGGCCTCGTCCTCTGTAACTCCCAGGTACTGAATGAGCAGCCAGGCCGGGAACGCCCTCTGAACAGTAAGCAGCTCCGGATGATCCTCCAGCAACCAAGACAGTCGCTCTTGCAGGGCTCTGACGGCGAACTCCGCGTCCATCCGTTGAGTCTAGACGCATGGACCTTGGGCAGGGCTGCGGACTGCACGGCGTTCGGGTTCGGCTGGAGCGGCGCGGGGCCGGCCGGGTTCCTGCAGAGCCGCGCCGCCCGGATCGAGCGGAAGGGCCGGAGCAACCGGCGTCCCACCTGATCTGCGGGGCCGACGTGGTCGGCGTCCGAGTGTCCGGGTTCCTGGAAGCGGGGGGGGTGCCTCCGGTCCTACGGGTGTCCGCCTTCTGCGACTACGCGGAGGCGAGTGTCGAACGACGGATCGCCGTGTCCGGGTTCCTGCACAGCCGCGCCGCCCGCCACCCCAGCCCATCACGTGCAGGACGGCCTCCTCCCCCTCAAACAGACCGTCCGTCACCTTCTCGAGCCGCGGACAACGTTCCTCGTGCGTAGATTCACCGCGCGGGTGGGCGACGGGCTATCAGCCCGATCGTTCGTGACAGGCCCGGATACAGGCTTGACCGACGGGAACGCCGCTCCCACGATGGATGCCGTGGGTCGGCAGTCACATGACGAGCTGGCGTGGACTGATCGCATTCCATCGCCCGGAGGATGGACTCCACCCTCCGGGGTAAAGCCCGGTTGGGCGTGGCTCCCGCCAAGCGGTGCATCCCCCCGCCTGGAGGCGATGCCGATGTGGGTGAGGCTCTGGTACTGGACTCCTTTCATCGACCGGTGGGCATACGTGTGGATGTGGGATCACGGCGGGTTGTGGGTCGAACCGCCGGGTAGTGCCCCACCGCGCGAGGATGCGAGTGTTCGCGAACCGATCCGACCTACGCCTCCGGCGCGCAATGCGTCCGTAGCGAAGCATCTTCCCGGCACCTCCTGACTGGCGCGCAGAGGAGACGCACCTCGACTGAGGTGCCATTCACCATCTCGATCGGCCGATCGCGACGGTTCGTGGCAGATGCGGGGCCAATGCGGGGCCAATGCGGGGCCAATGCGGGGCCAATGCGGGGTGGGCCGGGCGGGATTCGAACCCGCGGCACGAGGGTTAAAAGCCCCCTGCTCTGACCTCTGAGCTACCGGCCCTGCCGGGAGTCTACGGTGGGAACTTGGCCTGCTTCCTGGCCGTCCAAGGGCCGACCAGGAAGGAGGCCTCTCTCGATGAAGGCCAAGATGTCATGGGCCGCGGCCGGCTTGGTGCTCGGGCTCGTCGTCGCCATCACGCTCCCCTCGCTTGCCCAGTCCTCGTCCCCCTCGCCCGGGACCGGCGGCTCCGGCAGGACGGTCACGGTGACCGGCTCTGCCACGATCCGCACTACCCCCGACGAGGCGGTCGTCGCGCTCGGTGTCCAGACCCAGGCCCCGACCGCACAGGGAGCCCTTCAGCAGAACGCATCGAGGATGAACGGCGTGATGAAGGCGATCCTCGGTGACGGGGTGAAGGCGGCCGACATCGCCACGGCGTGGGTGAACCTGTACCCCAACGTCGACAGCGGCGGGACGGCCATCGTGTCGTACACAGCCCAGAACCAGGTCAACATCACCGTGCGCGACCTGTCGAACGTCGGCTCGATCATCGATGACGCGGTGAGCGCAGGGGCGAACCTCTCGAACGGCATCCAGTTCCAGCTCTCCGACCAGAACCAGGGCGTGGAGCGGGCGCTGGAGGAGTCCGTCGCCAACGCACGAGCCAAAGCCACGGCGCTGGCTTCCGCCAGCGACGTCTCGCTCGGCTCCGTCCTCACGATCACCGAGGGCACGACGCCGCAGTTTCCGCCGATCCCGCTCGCCGCCGACGCCGGCAGGGTGGAGGCCTCGACCCCGATCTCCCCCTCGACGCTGGAGACACAAGTGACCGTGACCGTGGTCTGGTCCCTCGTCTAGCGCGGGGGGCGCCGGTACCGGTTGGTGATGGGCATCCGGCGGTCGCGGCCGAACGCCTTTGGCGTGATCTTGACCCCCGGGGGAGCCTGCCGCCGCTTGTACTCGGCCCCGTCGATCCAGCCCACCACCCGATCGACGAGATCGCGGTCGAACCCGGCGGCCACGATGTCCTCCGGAGAACGGTCCTCTTCGACGTACGCTTCGATGATCGGGTCGAGCTGGTCGTACGGGGGCAACGTGTCCGTGTCCATCTGGTTCGGCCGGAGCTCCGCCGAGGGCGGCTTGTCGATGACCCGTTGTGGGATGGGCGGCGCTCCGCCCTGCGCGTTCCGCCACTCGACCAGCTCGTACACGAGGGTCTTCGGCACGTCCTTGATGGGGGCGAACCCGCCGGCCATGTCGCCGTACAGCGTCGAGTAGCCCACCGCGTACTCGCTCTTGTTCCCCGTCGCCAGGACCATCGCGCCGAACTTGTTGGACATCGCCATCAACAGGTTGCCGCGGATCCGGGCCTGGAGGTTCTCCTCGGCGACGCCCTCGGTCGTGTCCCGGAACGGGTCCTCCAGCGCCGCCAGGTAGGACTTGAAGATCTCGTCGATCCGGATCTCCTCGATCCGGATCCCCAGGCGCCGCGCAAGTTCCAGCGCGTCCTCCACGCTCTGGGCCGAGGAGTACGGCGACGGCATGGTCATGGCCCGCACCGCCTGCGCGCAGTACGGCGACGGCATGGTCATGGCCCGCACCGCCTGCGCGCCGAGCCCGTCCGACGCGATGGTGGCGGTCAGCGCCGAGTCGATCCCACCCGACAACCCCACCAGCACCTCGGTGAAGCCGTTCTTCCGCACGTAGTCTCCCATCCCGAGGACCAGCGCCCGATACACCTCTTCCGGCCCCTCTGGCCATCGGCGGCCCTCACCCTCAGCAGCAGCGGCCCACTGGCCGTCCTCGAGCCCCCGTAGGTCCACGACCAGGAGGTCCTCCTCGAACATCGCGGCACGGTGGGCCAGCTCCCCCCGTGGGGAGACGACCATGCTGCCGCCGTCGAAGACCAGCTCGTCCTGTCCGCCGACGGCGTTCACGTACACGATCCAGGCGCCGGTCTCCCGGGCCCGATCCCGGCAGATGTCGAGGCGTTCGGCAATCTTGTGACGGTGGTACGGCGAACCGTTGATGTTCAGCACCAGCGGCACGTGGCGCCGGGCGTATTCGTCGAACGGCGGTCCGGGCGCCCATGCGTCCTCGCACACCGAGATGCCGAGATCCGAGGAGGCGATCCGGACGGTGCACCCGACCAGGCCCGGTACGAAGTACCGCTTCTCGTCGAAGACCCCGTAGTTCGGCAGCTTCACCTTGTGGTAGCGAGCCTCGATGTCCCCGCCGCCCAGGAGCGCCGCGGCGTTGTGGATCCCTGCGTCGCTCCGGTCAACGAATCCGGTGATCACGCTGCACCCGCCGGCCGACCGCCGCGCCAGCTCCCCCAGCGCCTCCAGGTTGTCGTCGACGAACGTCTGCCGAAGCACGAGATCCTCAGGCGGGTAGCCAGTGATCGCGAGCTCCGGGAAGCAGATCAGGTCGGCCCCCGCCTCCGTGGCCCGGCCCGCCCAGGCCGACATGGTGTCGACGTTCCCCTCGAGATCACCGACCGTCGTGTTGATCTGACCGAGTGCGATGCGAACCATGGAGAGAGCGTAGCCCGGTCAGCGAGGTGGTGAACGCCTGCTCGAGGCCGCTACTCCATGCCGCCGATGTCCAGGTTGTACGCCTCCCAGACCAGGTCCGCACCCTGCTGTCGATGCTTCACGATCTTGCCGAGCAGCCGTTGGGCGTCGTCCCGTGCATCGTCCACCGGCCAGCCAGGGCCGATGGCGGTCGACTGCAGGCGCTCGATGAGCTCGGCGGTCCCCGTTCGAAGGGCCGGATGCTCGGCTCGGAGCCGGTCGACCTGCGACGACAGTCTGGGTGCCCGGTGAAGGATCTCCTCGTACAGCCCCTCGGGCCGCTCGGTGACCTCGATGTGCTCGCCGATCGAGTCGAGGAGGATGTTCAACCGTTTGACGACGTCGCTGGCCCAGGTGTCCAGCCGGCCGGCGGCGGGGCTGGAAATGGCCCGCTCAACGTCGACCAGCGCATGATGCAGGTCCGCGCGCCGACGAGCCGCCTCCTCGAATGCCGGGGTCGGCTCCCGCTCCTCCGCCATCTCCCTCCTCTGCCCAACTATAGGGAGGTGTCCGCCCCCGACTGTACTGCGACTCAACGGACGCTCCTCGAGGCATGATCTCCGAAGCGCTGCGGCTAGCGCTGTCCAAGGGTCGTCGCAGGCTGTAGATCCTGGAGGAGCTTCTGCGCCCGCTGAGCTGACACGACGTTACCCTTTCGCTCGTAGAGTTCGTGGGCTTCTGCGATGGCCAGGGCGGCCCTTCCCGGCTTCCCGGCCAATCGGAGGACCTCGGCGAGATCCATCAGCGTGTCGCCCTGTACGTTCAGGTCGTCGGTGGTGCGGACGAGGTCGAGCGCCTCCCGGACCAGCGTCTCCGCGCGTGGCGCCTCTCCGCTCTCCACGACGAGCTTCCCGGAGACGCGCCGCCACGACACCTGCGAGGCGATGTCGTCGGCAGCCGCGAGGTTCCGGCACACCTCCGCGTACCGCGCGGCTTCGTCGTTACGCCCCTGTCGGTAGAGCGCTTCAGCGAGGTCCCCCGCCACGGTCGAGATGTAGTTATGCTCGCCCATCCCCTCCAGTGTCGCGTAAGCGTCGATGAGCTGCCGCTCGGCGGCCACGGCGTCGTCGGCGAGCAGTTCGATCATGCCGGCATCCAGCGCGGAGATCGCGCTCAGGCGCTTCCACCCGAGCTCGTCCAGGAGGGCGCGGCATCGGCGGTAGCGCTCCCGTGCGCGGTCGAAGAACCCTTGCATCGCGTCCAGTTGCGCCAGCACGGCGAGCGTGTGCGCCTCGACCTTGCGGTCGGAGCCGGCCGAGGCAAGGATCTCCTCGCAACGCCGGATCGCTTCGTTCGCCGGGGTGGGTCCGTACCGCGCGCACATCGCGAGCCACGGCAGGGCCCGCATCTCCATCACACGGTCCCCCGCCGCTCGCGCCGCGTCGATGAGGTGTCGCGCCGCCCGTTCGCCCTCCTCGAAGTGGCCGGCCGACCCGTGCACGAACCACAGCAGGCGCCGTGCGCGCGCCAGGCCGAGGTGCGATCCGAGCGGCTCGAGCGCGCGGATCGCGAGCTCGGCCTGCTCGACGAGGTCCTGCTCGGAGCCCTCGCCCTCGTTCAGGTGTCGCATCTCGAGCCTCACCAGCCGAGCGGAGATCGCGATCGCCTCGTCGCCGACGGCGGCGGCCTCCTCGCCGGCCCGTGCGATCGCGGCGGCCGCCTGCTTCTGGGCGCCCTCTTCGAAGAACGCCTCTCCGGCGAGCATGAACAGCTCGGGACGGCGGGCGTCTCCCGGCGCGAGCACCGCGGCGGCGCGGTTGAGCAGCGTCGAGGCTGCCGAGACATCGCCCCGCGCGAGCGCGCGCCTCCCGGCGGAAGCCAGGTACCCACCGGCCCGGGTTCCGACGCTGCGCGTGTGGTCGTCGATCGGCCCCAGCTGGGCCCGGATCAGGAAGGCCTGCTCCAGGTGGTACCCGCGGATCTCCTCGTACTCCATGACTCGGTCCGAGGCCACTTGCTCCAACCAGTCCACGAATCGTTCGTGCAGGTCCGCCCGCGTGCGCTTGAGCAGTCCGTGGTACGCGGCGTCGCGGATCAGGATGTGGACGAAGCGGAACGTCTCCTGGCCCGCGAAGGTAGATTCCTCCGGCGCGATCAGCTCCTTGGTGGCGAGCTTCTGCAATCCCGGAAGGACGTACGGCCGGACCGCCTCGGGGGACAGGGCCTCGACGGCGCCTCGGAAGAACACCTGTCCCACCACGGAGCCGCGGTCGATCACGATGCGCTCGGTGCCGCTCAGTCGATCCAGACGTGCGGAGAGCAGCGCGGAGATCGATGGCGGGATCTGGAGCGTGACGTCCTCCGACGTCAGCACCCAACCGGCGTCGCCGCGGTGGACCAGGATGCCGTCGTCGATCAGCATCGAGAGCATCTGCTCCACGAACAGCGGGTTGCCCTGCGCGGCGTCGACGATCCGCGCTCGGATCCGCTCGTCCAGCCATGTCGTGCCGAGCAGGTTCTCGATGACGGTCGAGCTCTCGCCGATGGTCAGCGGCTCGAGCACGATCGGCCTCAGGTTGTCGCGCTCCAGGATCCACTCCGCGTGCTCCTCCACGAGCTCGGGCCGCGACGAGCAGAGGAGCACGATGGGGGCTCTGCCGTTCTCGGCGACGTTCCTGACCAGCTCGAGGAACGTGGCCTGGGCCCAGTGGATATCGTCGATCAGGACGACGGCAGGCTTCGAGGCGGCCACGTGCTCCAAGAGCCGTCGCGTCGCCCACGTGATCTCGTCGACCGGGAAGGCAGCGTCGGTGAGCCCGATCGCGGCCGAGATGCGGTCGGCAACGTCGAGTGCCTCGGGGCCCACGAGCGAGGAGACCTTGTCGCGGGCTTGCTCCAGCATGTCGTCGTCCCCGATGCCGGCTGCTTCGCGCGTGATCTCGCTCAGGGGCCAGTAGGTGATGCCGTCGCCGTAAGAGAGGCATCGCCCTTTGAGTGTGGTGACCCGCCCCTCGACGCGCGACAGGAACTCCTGAAGGAGGCGCGACTTCCCCACACCGGCCGGTCCGAATACCGTCACGAGCTGAGCGCGCCGCTCCCGCTCCGCGGTGTCGAGGGCCTGCATCAGCCTCGCCAGCTCGTCCGCGCGACCGACCATCGGCGAGTCGAGTCGTCGGGCCACGCCCTCGCCGAGCCTCACCGAGCGCAGCAGGTAGGCGGACGCGCGTTCGGCCTTGCCCTTCAGCTCGAGCGGCTCGACGGGCTCGACGTCCACGGCGTCCTTGACCAGCCGGTAGGTCGACTCGCCGATGAGGATCTCGAGCGCGGGGGCCGCCTGCTCAAGGCGCGCGGCGGTGTTCACGGTGTCGCCGGTGACGAGGCGCTGGCCGGCGGACACGTCGCCAGCGACAACCTCGCCTGTGTTCACGCCGGTCCGGTTCTCCAGCCGGACGCCCCAGCCCGCCTCCAGGCGCTCGTTGACCCGCTCGAGGGCGAGCTTCATCTCGAAGGCGGCGCGCACGGCGCGGACGGCGTCGTCCTCGTGCAGGCGGGGGAGGCCGAAGACGGCCATAATCGCGTCCCCGATGTACTTTTCCACGGTGCCGCCGTGCCGTTCGAGCACGGCGCGCATCTCATTGAAGTACACGTTCAGGACCTCGCGGAGCGATTCTGAATCGAGCCGCTCACCAAGGGTCGTCGACCCCTTGAGGTCGCTGAAAACGACCGTGACGGTCTTGCGGACTTCGTGGGCCACCTCGTCCGGGGCCAGCTTGGTGCCGCAGATTCCGCACAGCCGGAACCGGTCCGGGTTCTCCTCGCCGCAGTTCGGGCAAACCTGCACCGGCCGAGTCTACGGGGTTGCCTGGCCGGGCACTAGACCGGTCGGCTCCGTCCGGCGAGTCATCGCCGGACGGGCCGGGGTGAACGTCTATGGGTGCCGCCCTACCAGTGCCTCGGGTCGCCGCCTGTCTTCGTGATGGCGGTTTCGATGATGGCGCCACCGTTACTGTTCACCGAGACCATACAGAAGACCCTGATCGTCGAGGTGCAGTCTGGGAACAGGAAGACCAGCTGGTCGCCGACCGCGCTGATAGGACTGTCGTTCCAGGTGTGTTGGATATCTGTGCCTAGCGGGACGGCGCCGCAGATGCGGTAGTTGGGGTTCCCCCGCGCCTCGACGAGCTTTCGCCACGCCTTGTCGATCCGGAGCGTCAGCATCACGGTGCCGCCACCTTGGTACGCCTGCTCGGTCGTGGACACGGCCGCCGCGTGGAAGAAGGGGTCGACGAACGTGCCTGTGCTGCAGCCCCGTCTGGTGTCGCCGGTGGGTGGGTACGGCTGGTCGCCGCCGACGAGCAGCACCGCGGGGTCCGCCGTCGAGTTCGGGAACGACGCGTCGAGCAGGCGGGTGCCGTTGGGGGCGTAGGACCCGCTGCACGTGTCGTTCGCCTCACAGAAGTCGTTCACGATCCTGAAGGGGTTCGAGTACGGCCACCCGGACGACGCGATGTCTAGGCTCTGTGCCTGGAGGACCAAGCGACCGGGTCGGTCGACCGCGAGGTTCGGGAAGACGGCGACCCCGTTCACGGCACGGACGCTGTTGCCCGAGAGCGTCGCGCCGGAAGAGTTGATCGTGGTCACCAACGTCACGAGCCCTCGGAACGAGGGGTTGACGATGTTGGACGAGTTGACCGCCGCCACGGTGACGGGGGGCCCGCTGCCGTCGAAGGCCGAACCATCGATGTTCGGCACGGGATTCACGGCGTTGTCGGCCGGCTGGACCGTGAAGACCAGGGTACAACACGACTCGGCGGCCGCGGGGGCGATCGAGAATAGCGAAGCGAGCACGAACGACGCCGTCAGGCCGGCGAGCCATCCGAGCGTGGACTGGGGGGAACCTCGGCGCATCTGCCTCTCCTCTCAGCAAAGCCCGGCGTCGCCGACGGGCAACACCGGGCCATCGTTTTCCGCAAGGGGGAGAGAATGACGCACCGGATGGGGGACCGTCAACGCAAAACTACTCCTTTTGTCGTAAATCCTCCGGGTATCCCCCATCGGAGGGATGGAATGCGAACGGACGTTCGAGTCAACGGCATGCTGCTACAGGATCGGGAAGTAGCGCTCCAACTCGTACGGCGTCACTTGTGAGCGGTACCCATCCCACTCCTCGCGCTTATTGCGCAGCAGGAACTCGAGCACATGCTCGCCCAGGCCTTCCCGGAGCACCTTGGACTCCGAGGCCAGCCCGATGGCCTCGTACAGATCCTCCGGCAGGGATCTGATGCCGGCGGCCCTGCGCTCCTCGACGGTCATCATGTAGATGTTGTTGGAGGCTTCCGGCGGGAGCTCGTACTCGCCCTCGATGCCTGCCAGGCCCGCTGAGAGCATCGCCGCGAACGCCAGGTAGGGGTTGCAGGCTGGGTCGGGCGATCGGTACTCGATGCGGGTCGCCTCCTCCTTGCCCTGCTTGTGCAGGGGCACCCGGACCAGGGCCGAGCGGTTCCGGCGGGCCCAACAGACGTAGACCGGCGCCTCGTACCCCGGAACCAGGCGCTTGTAGGAGTTCACCCACTGGTTGGTGGCGAGCGTGATCTCCGGGGCATGCTCCAGGATGCCGGCGATGTACCGCTTCGCCACCGTGGACAGGTGATACTCGTCGGTGGCATCGAAGAACGCGTTGCGATCGCCCTCGAACAGGGACTGGTGTGTGTGCATCCCGCTTCCGTTCACGCCCTTGACCGGCTTGGGCATGAACGTCGCGTAGATCCCGAACTCCTGCGCGACCTCCTTCACCGTGAGCCGGTACGTCATCACGTTGTCGGCCATGGTCAGCGCATCGGCGTACCGAAGGTCGATCTCGTGCTGCGACGGTGCCACCTCGTGGTGCACGTACTCCACCGGGATGCCCATAGCTTCGAGGTACGCGACGGTTCGCTTCCGCCAGTCGGTGGCCACGTCGAGGGGGGTCTCGTCGAAGTAGCTTGCCTGGTCGAGGAACTTCGGATCGTCGAGGCTCCGAAAGTAGAAGTACTCGAGCTCGGGCCCGACGTAGAACGTGAAGCCGAGGTCCGCCGCCCGCTTGAGCTGCTGCTTCAAGACGTACCGGGGGTCACCCTCAAAGGGTGAGCCGTCCGGGTCGAACACATCGCAGAACATCCGAGCCACCTGGGCCTCGGTCTTCCACGGGATGAGCTGGAAGGTCGAGGGGTCCGGCACCGCCACCATGTCGGATTCCTCGATGCGGGAGAAGCCGTCGATGGACGAGCCGTCGAAGCCCAACCCTTCCGAGAACGCCGCCTCGAGCTCCTGCGACGTGATGGTGAAGGCCTTGAGGAATCCGAGGACGTCCGTGAACCATAGCCGAACGAACCGGATGCCACGCTCCTCGATGGTGCGTAAGACGTACTCGGCCTCCGCGGTGAGGGCCATGGGTCCGAGGCTACCTCGCCAGGCCCTCATGCCTGTTACGGCGCCGTTAACTCTTGGCCTTCGGCGCCCCGTCCCGGAGTACGCTGGGCTGCGTGAACCCAGAAAGGGAGCTTCGGATGCGGGCGATCGCGGTGGCCGGTTGGATCGTGATCGTCGGCCTGCTACTGGCCTGGCAGGGCCTGGCCCTCGCCTCCTCGCCGCCGTGGCCGACGATGTCGGACATCTTCCGAACCTTCATGCGGCCGTTGCTGGGACGCGTCGTCCTGTTCGGGCTGTGGCTGTGGCTTGGGTGGCATCTGTTCATCCGGGGCTGGCGATTCTTCCTCCGAGGCTGAACGATGATCCTGCGCAGGATCGTCATCCCGCTCATCTCCGCGTACGCCCTGTTCGTCTTCATGGCACTGTCCACCCTGCGGAGGCCGAGCGCGCACCGAACCGAGGTCGAGCCAGCGGGGTGGCGCAGCGCGCTTCGGTATCTGGCCACGACGGTCGGCGGCGGCTACCTGTTCTTCCTGCTCGTCGTCCTGACGTTCCACGTCGTCATCGCCGGACAGCACGGGGTCCTGGCCGGCGCGGCGAGAGGCGGCGGCTTCCTCGCGTTCGTCGTTGCGGCGCCGGCGTTCCTCCTTTCGATGTGGTGGTCGTCCCGACGGTGAATCGGGAAGCGGGATGGTGAGCCCGGAGGCGATGGGCCGGACGCTGGCCGAGGCCCCCGATCCCGAGCTTGCCCGTGTCGCCATCTCCCGGGTGGGTGAGGACCAACGAGCCCGCCAGGTGCTGGCCCGGGAGGACGTGTTTCCCATAGCTTCCCGTCTACTGGGGTTCTCCACGGCCGCCGCCGATTTCCTGGTTCGGCATCCCGAGGAGACGCGGACGCTGATCGACGTGCGAGCGCGGAGCCGCGAGGAGCTCGACGACGAGCTGGCGGCCGAGGCCTCGACGCTGGGCCCGACAGACGGCCTCCGCCGCTTCCGGCGTCGGGCCATGATGCGACTTGCCGCCCGCGACCTCGCGGGCGCGCCGGTCGAGGGTGTCATGGCCGAGATCAGCGCCGTGGCCGAGGCGTGCCTTTCGCTAGCGTGCCGGACCGTTGCCCCGGAAGGACTCGCGGTGGTGGGCCTGGGCAAGCTCGGAGGGGCCGAGCTCAACTACGCCTCAGACGTCGACGTGCTCTTCGTGACCGAGGGAGGCGGGGGAGGGCGAGAGACGGAGCGGCACGACCGGGCCGAGCGAGAGGCAGCGGAGATCATCCGCCTGCTCTCCGAGGCAACGGCCGAGGGCATCGTGCTCCGGATCGATACGACGCTTCGTCCCGGGGGCCGGGGAGGGGCGCTCACTCGATCGCTTGCCGCGATGCGTGAGTACTACGAATCGAAGGCGATGACCTGGGAACGGCAGGCCTTGATCAAGGCCCGGCCGGTGGCCGGCGACCTCGAGCTGGGGCAGGCCTTCGTGGAGATGGTCACCCCGTTCGTCTATCGCCAGGAGCTTCCCCCGCAGGCTATCGACGAGGTTCGCCGGGTGAAGGTCCGCCTGGAGGAGTACGTGCGAGCCCGGGGCAAGACGGGAACCGAGGTCAAGCGGGGGTGGGGGGGTATCCGCGACGTGGAGTTCGCCGTCCAGCTCCTCCAGATCGTCCACGGCCGTCGGGACGAACGGCTCCGACAGCCGAACACCCTGCGCGCCCTCTCCGTCCTGGCCGGCGAGGGGTACGTCGCCGAGGACGACGCTGAGGCCCTGGCCGGCGCGTACCGGTTCCTACGAAGTCTGGAGCATCGCCTGCAGATGGTCCGCGACCTCCAGACCCACGAGCTCCCCGCCGACCGGGTATCGCTTGCTCGGCTGGCTCGCTCGCTCGATCTGGACGGACCGGACGAGCTGAAGGCCGAGTACGGCCGGCAGACCTCACTCGTTCGGGGGTTGCACGAGCGATTGTTCTACCGGCCCCTGCTCGAGGCCTTTGCCGGGCCGGCGGTGCCTCGGCCGGGTGTCGATCGCGCAGCCACCGAGGAACTGCTGGCGGGGCTGGGGTTCCGCCAGCCGAGCGCCGCGTACATGGTGCTCGGTAGCGTGATGGATCCGTCCACGCGCGTGGGAAAGGTCCTGACCCACGTGTTCCCCGTCATGGCGCCGGCGCTGGCCCTGGCCTCGAATCCGGATGCCGCGCTCGTTCGACTGGAGCGGGTGGCCGAGGCCATGACCGCCACCGGCGAACGAAGGCTCCCGGACACACTCGTTTCCGACCCCGGCGCGGCGAAGCGGCTGGCCCATGCCGTCTCCGCCAGCTCCTTCGCCACCGACCTTCTAGTGGCCCGGCCCCAGCGGGTCGCGGCATTGGCCGGCGGAGGCGGGGTCGTCGACGCGGAGGCGGTGCTCGTCGAGGTCGTCGGACGGTACGCGGCTCGTGAGCTCGAACCGCGGGACACCGGACGCGTCCTGACGACGGTGGCCGATCGGGTCGTGCACGAGGCATTGGAGGCGGCAGGGGCCGACCTTCCCTTCGCCGTGATCGGCTTGGGGAAGCTGGGGGCCGAGGAGCTGAACTTCGCCTCCGACCTCGATCTCGTGTTCGTCTACGAAGGGGAGGGACCAGGGGACCTTCGGCGGGCGGGGGAGATCTCAGAGCGTGTGCTCCAGTGGATCCGCGACGGCGGGTGGGAACCGGATGCCGGCCTCCGGCCGGAGGGCCGCTCAGGGCCCCTCGCGCGCTCGTTCGCCGCGTACCTCGAGTACCTGGAGCGATACGCGGAGACCTGGGAGTTCCAGTCGCTCCTGCGGGCCAGGTTCGTCGCGGGCGACGAGGGCCTGGGGCGACGGTTCTGCTCGTTCGCCGAGGATCTTGCGTACCCGGAGTACCTCTCGCTCGACCGGTCGGGCGAGATCCTCCGGATGCGCGAACGGATCGAGCGAGAGCGTGTTCGACCGGCCGACGCGGCACGGTTCCACTTCAAGCTGGGGTATGGGTCGCTGGCCGACGTGCAGTTCGCCGTGGAGCTTTCGCTGATGCGCCACGGGGGGCGGCACCCGGAGGTCCGGACGCCCCGAACCTTCGAGGCCATCGAGAAGCTGGCCGCGGCCCGGCTGATGGAGGACAGCGTGGCCCGCGAGTTGGGTGAGGCCTTCGTGTTCCTGTCGGATGTGAAGAACGCGCTGGAGGTGGACCGCAGGGTGCATGCGGAAGCGGTCCCGGCATCGGTGGAGGAGCAGACGGCCCTGGCCCGCCGGCTGGGCTACGAGGAGTACCCGCGACAGAGCTTCCTGGACGACTACCGGCGGATCACGCGCAGGGCCCGGCACGCCATGCAGCGCGTGTTCTCCCAAGGGTTCGAGGCCGAGGACTGATTTCCTCGTGACCAGAGCGAGAGCCGGCCCGAAGGTCGGCTCTCGCGGATCTCAGCTCTGACCAGGGTCACAGGTCGTAGTAGAGGGCGAACTCGTGCGGGTGCGGGCGCAGGCGGACGGCATCGAGCTCGTTCGTCCGCTTGTACTCGATCCAGGTGTCGATCACGTCCTGGGTGAACACCCCGCCCTCCAACAGCCACTGGTGGTCGGCCTCGAGCGCGTCGAGCACCTCCTCGAGCGATCCCGGCACCTGCTTGACCATGGCCTTGTCCTCCGGCGGCAGGTCGTACAGGTCCTTGTCGATCGGCTCGGGTGGCTCGATCTTGTTCTTGATGCCGTCGAGACCCGCCTGGAGCTGGGCCGCGAACGACAGGTACGGGTTGCACGAGGGGTCCGGGGTCCGGAACTCCAGGCGCTTGGCCGCCGGCGTCTTGTAGTAGACGGGGATCCGGACGCACGCCGATCGGTTCCGCTGCGAGTAGACGAGGTTGATCGGCGCCTCGTATCCGGGCACGAGCCTGCGGTAGGAGTTGGTGGTCGGCGCGGCGAAGGCCAGCAGCGACGGCGCGTGGGTCAACAGCCCACCTATGTACCACCTCGCGGTGTCGCTGATCCCGGCGTAGCCGACCTCGTCCCAGAACAGGTTCTCGTCGTTCCGCCACAGGCTCTGGTGGGTGTGCATGCCCGAGCCGTTGTCCATGAACAACGGCTTCGGCATGAACGTGACGGTCTTGCCCGCGGCGAGGGCCGTGTTCTTGACCACGTACTTGTACTTCATGACCTTGTCGGCCATCCGAAGCATCGTGTCGTACCGCATGTCGATCTCGGCCTGCCCGGCTGTGCCGACCTCGTGGTGGTGGACCTCGACCTCCACGCCGACCTTCTGGAGGTTCAGGACCATCTCGCTTCGCAGGTCTTGGTAGTGATCCATCGGCGGGACGGGGAAGTAGCCCTCCTTGTACCTCGGCTTGTACCCGAGGTTCTTGCCGCCTTCCTCAGCGCCAGAGTTCCACACGCCCTCGACCGCATCGATGAAGTAGTAGCCCTCGTGCTGGTTCTGGTCGAACCGGATCGAGTCGAAGATGTAGAACTCACATTCCGGTCCCCAGTAGGAGATGTCGGCGATGCCGCTCTGCTTCAGGTACAGCTCGGCCTTCCGTGCGATCGAGCGCGGGTCGCGCGTGTAGGTCTCGCCGGTGATCGGATCCCGGACGAAGCAGTGGATGGCCAGCGTGGAGTGCTTGGTGAACGGGTCGAGGTACGCAGCGTCCGGGTCGGGCACGAGGAGCATGTCCGACTCCTGGATCTCCTGGAACCCGCGGATCGAGGAACCGTCGAACCCGTACCCGTCCTCGAACCCAGCCTCGGACAGCTCGGCGATGGGGATGGAGAAGTGCTGCATCAGCCCCGGCAGGTCGCAGAACCGCAGATCGACGATCTCGGCTCCCGCGTCCTTGGCCAGGGAGAGTACATCTTTCGGCGTGGTCACCGCGCCTTCCCCCTTCCGTCTCGTGGATGGACCAAGGGTAGGGGCCAACCGGCGCGAGGAGGTTTCCGCCGCGTAAACAGTTCGTTACGGCAGGGCCGTGCGAGCCTCCGGCGGCATCTCCACCATCGGGTCCCAGTCGCGGAGGAGCTCGGCCATTTTGACCAGGATGGCGGCGCCTCCCGCCAGCTCCACGAGGCGGCCGACCGGGGTCTTGAAGAACGGATGGCGAACGATCAGGGGAACGCTGACGATGAGCAACCGGGCGGCGAGGGATCGCAGGAACCGACCCTGCGGGGTGGCCAGCCACTTCCGCACCTCGTCGACCCCGTCGTCGACGGCCGACTCCAGCTCATGACCCCACCGCCGGAAGTCTCGCTTGGACGGCGGCCTCGATCTCATCGCAGGGAACGTTCCCGCCGGCCGAGCGGCGAAACCTCCGAGCGGGACATCCGATGCGCGGCGAGCCGTCAGAGATCGGCGGCCCGGTAGCCCACGCCGCGGACCGTCTCGATAAGAGCCTCGTGCTCGGGACCGAGCTTGGAGCGCAGCCGGCGGACGTGGACGTCCACCGTCCGCGTCCCGCCGTAGAAGTTGTATCCCCAGACCTCGCGAAGCAGGGCCGGACGGGTGAACACCCGGCCCGGCCGCGACGCGAGGTACCGGAGCAGCTCGAACTCCTTGTACGTGAGATCCAGGCCCCGGCCTGCCACGGTTACCTCGTAGGTGTCTGTGTCGAGGGTCAGCCGCCCCAGGCGAACCGTGCTCCCGTCACCAGTCCCCGCCCGCCGCCTGAGCATCGAGAGCCGGACCCGGATCTCGGCTTCAGGGGCAGAGGGGTACACGACCTCGTCGGCCACCTGGTCCCAGGCGAACCGCTCCAGATCCCGCCGCTCCACGACGGCTACGGCGGGGGTCCGCCCCCCCGCCTCCCTGAGGGCCCGGAGCACGGCGTGCCCCTGGCCCGGATTCTCCGCCGCGTCCACCAGGACGAGCTCGGGCGAGAGATCCAGGGCATCGGCGAGAGACGCCACGGCGAGCGGTTCCGACTTCACGTCGAGGCCGACGGAGCCGAGTGCGGGAAGGACGTCGTCGGGAAAACGATCGGACAGGAGGACGATGGCGGCCATGACCAGCCGAGGGTAACAGGGCGCGTGACCACGGTACCCTGGCGACGATGGCCACTGTGAGCGTGCGCCTCTTCGCGGCCCTTCGGGAGCTGGCCGGCGACTCCCGCGTGCAGGCGGAGGGCCGCACCGTGGGTGAGGTCGTCGCTTCGCTGTCTGAGCGGTACGGCGAACGCTTTGCCAGCGTGGCCCGGGCCGGCTCGGTGGTGGTGGACGGCGAACGCGCCTCCGAGGCTCGGCCGCTAGCCGGCGGCGAGGAAGTTGCGCTTCTCCCGCCCGTCTCGGGTGGGAGTCTGAGCGGCACCCCGCTCTCGACTGTCATACTCACCTCCGCATGCGCCGGTTCGACCGCGTCCTGCTGATCGTGAACCCGGTGGCCCGGACGGTGTCCCGGCCCACCATGGCCGTCATCGAGAAGGCGCTGTCGGCCGACTTCAAGCTGGAGGTTCTGGAGACCGCAGAGCGCGGTCACGCCACCGAGGTTGCCGCGCAGGCCGCACTCGACGGCCTCGATCTGGTCGTCGTGTTCTCTGGTGACGGGACGATCAACGAGGTGGTCAACGGGCTCGCCGGAACGGATGCGGTCCTCGGCGTCATCCCGGGGGGCGCGACGAACATCCTCGCTCAGGCGCTCGGCATGCCGCTCGACCCGGTGGAGGCGACCGGCGTGCTGATCGCTCGAGCCCTCGACGGGCAGGCTCGCAAGCTCACCCTGGGCGTGGCCGACGATAGGTATTTCGGAGTGAACTGCGGCGCCGGGGTCGACGCTGCGGCCATGGCCCGCCTGGACTCGAAGTTCCCCAAGACCAAGAAGGCCTTCGAGCGTGCGGCATTCCGGGCCGTGGCCCGGGAAGTGATCGCGAGATATGCGGGCCGGTTCCCCGATCTCACGGTGAGCGTTGACGGTGACGAGCCGGTGCCGGCCATCTCGGTGCTGATCGGGCGGACCGACCCGTACACCTACTACAAGGGCCGTGGGGTCCGGGTCACCCCGCAAGCGTCCTTGGAGGAAGGACTCGACGTCCTGTCCGCTCGCACGCTTCCACGTCGCAGGGTGCTACGGATCGCGTGGCAGATGTTCGGCTCCGCCCGCCACGTCAAGGGGCGCGACATGGACTACCGCCACGATGCCTCGCACGTGGAGGTGACGTCGGAGCGGCCGTTCCCGGTCCAGGTCGATGGCGACGTCATGGGCGATCGGACGGTGCTCTCGGTCGGCCTGGCCCGAGACGCGCTCTGGGTCGTGGCCTAGTTGTCGTTCCCACCGACGTTGTCACAGCCGACTGAACGGAGGTCGACCTCCCAGCGCGGTATGGGGTCGGCGACAATTGTAGGAGCTGAGCCATCCGGGGAGGGCCCGAAGGCGCTGCTGGTTTGACGTGTAGAGCCGTC
>WNGA01004995.1_pt1 | contig 19331 bp, 20 predicted proteins | sample 5400061 | NCBI WGS metagenome assembly WNGA01 (sample SAMN13153366, study PRJNA577476) | soil metagenome | isolation source: 100 cm soil or saprolite under grassland replicate 2 | place: USA:California | collected 2016-06-15 | reverse complement strand
TTCCAGCAGCTCCTCCAGCTCCGCCTGCGAGGCGAACGTCGCGTGGTGATCGAGCTCGACGTTCGTGACGACGGCGATCTCGGGCCGGAGCTCGGCGACGCTGCGGTCGGACTCGTCGCCCTCGACGACGAGCCATCCTTTGCCCGTCCCCGCGTTGCCTCCCAGCTGAGGGATCTCCCCGCCGATCAGGAACGCCGGATCGCGGCCGAGCCGCTCGAGGCAGAAGGCGATCATCCCCGCGGTCGTCGTCTTCCCGTGCGCGCCGGTTACGACGACGGAGCGCCGGAGCGAGACGAGCTCCGCGAGGAGCTCGGCCCGTGGCTTGCCGGGAAAGGAGTAGGCGCTCGAGACCACAACCTCCCAGCCCTCGGGAGGCTCCGGCTCGTCCGAGATCGAAACGGCGATGCCGGCGGCGCGAACGTGCTCGAGGTACGGGGTCTCCTTGCGGTCCCAGCCGGCCGCCTCGGCCCCCCACGCGCGCGCCAGCACCGCATACGCGCTCATCCCCGCCCCGCCGATCCCGACGAAGAAGATCCGCCGGCCGTCAAGCGCGGGCAAGTGCGATCAGCTCCTCCGCGATCACGGCGGCCGCGTCGGGGCGCGCGAGCGAGCGCATCGCGCTCGCCATCTGCTCGCGCCGCCGTCCGTCTCCCAGCAGCGATCGCACCAGCTCTGGCATGCGCCCGAGCTCGAGCTCGGGGACGACGACGGCCCCGCCGCCGCGCTCGAAGTAGCGGGCGTTCTTGGTCTGGTGGTCGGCGGTCACGTTCGGTGAGGGGACGAGGACGGCCGGCTTCCCGGCCGCCGCGACCTCCCAGACCGAGCCGCCGGCGCGCGCGACGACGAGATCGCAGGCGGCAAGCGCGGCCGAGAAGTCATCCGTCCAGGGAAGGAGCACGTAGTCGCTGCGGGAGACCCGGCGCCGCAGTTCGTCCTCGTAGCGCTCGCCACAGAGGTGGAGGACCGCGGGACCGGCCGCACCGAAGGCCTCCACGACGGCGTCGTTCAGTGCCTGAGCGCCCTGGGAGCCGCCGAACACGAGCAGCACGGGGCCCCGGTCGGGCAGGCCGAACCGGCGGCGCCCCTCCTCGGCGCTCACCGCCTCCGCGCGCCTGACCGGCCGGCCGACGACGCGGTACTTGGCGCCGCCCCGCCCCTCGAGCGGATAGGCGAGGAAGACCCGGCGCGCGAACGGCGCGGCCAGTCGGTTCGCCAGCCCGAGGTGCGCGTCCGCCTCCATCAGCGCAGAGGGGACGCGATGGAGCCAGGCGGAGTACACCATCGGCCCCGACACGTACCCGCCTCCGCCGAGGACGATGTCGGGCTTGCGCCGGGCGATGATCCGGCCGCAGGCGACGGGGGCGCGACCTGCCTGCACGAGCGAGCCGAGCAGCCGCACGCCGGGCCGCCTGGGGAAGCCCGAGATGCTGAAGGCGTCGAAGTCGAAGCCGGCCTCAGGCGCCAGCCGCGCTTCGACGCGATCGGGCGACCCGGCGAAGGTCACGCTCACGCCGCGTTCCCGCAGCGCTTCGCCCACCGCCAGCGACGGCTGCACGTGGCCGGCCGTCCCCCCGGCTGCGATCAGGCACGCGAGCTTCTCTTTCTGCTCCACGGTTGAAGCCGATGTTAAGGAGGATGCCGACGGACGCGAGCGCGACCACGAGATTCGAGCCCCCGTAGGAGACGAACGGGAGCGGGATTCCGGTCAGCGGAGCGAGTCCGAGGACGGCGGCCAGGTTGACGGCCGCCTGCGCGCAGATCAGCGTCACGAGGCCTGCGGCGAGGGTCTTGCCGAACGGGTCGCGGCACCGCAGCGCGATCCCGAGCCCGACATAGGCGAAGGAGGCGTAGGCGGCGATCACGGCCATCGAGCCGAGGAGGCCGAGCTCCTCGCCGATGACGGCGAAGATCATGTCCGTGTGCGCTTCGGGGAGGTAGAAGATCTTCTGCACGCCCTGCCCGAGGCCGGCTCCGAAGAAGCCGCCGGAGCCGAGCCCGATCATCGCCTGGACGGTCTGGAATCCGGCGCCCTGCGAGTCGTGCCAGGGATTGAGGAAGCTGAAGATCCGCGCGCGCCGGTACGGCTCGAACCACGCGGCGGCGACCCCGAGGAAGGTCACGATCGTCCCTCCGGCGAGCAGGGTGCGAATCGGAGTCCCCGCCACGGCGAGCATGCCGGCCAGCATCAGCACGAGGGCGATCGCGGTTCCCAGGTCCGGCTCTGCCAGCAGCAGGACGCAGAAGATCCCGACCAAGAGGCCGATCGGCCGCGCGAGCTGGCGCAGGCTCTGTGGCGCCCCGCGGCGGCTGAGGAACCAGGCAGCCCAGACGGCGAGCGCGATCTTCGCGAGCTCGGAAGGCTGGAACACGATCGGGCCGAAGGAGATCCACCGGCGCGCGCCGTTGACGACGCTGCCGAGGACGAGAACGGCGATGCAGAGGCCGAGGCTCCCCAGCACGAGCAGGGGCGCCAGCTTCTTCAGCTTCCGGTAGTCGATCCGGGAGAAGACGGCCATCAGCACGAGACCGATTACGGCGTAGATGCCCTGCCGCTTCAGATAGGAGCTCGGATCGCCGTGCTCGATCGCGGCCGGGGCCGAGGTCGCGCTGTAGACCATCACGAGCCCGAAGGCGACGAGAGCCAGCGTGATCAGGATCAGGAGGTGGGAGTCGAGCTGGCCGCGTTTCACCGGAGCGCCTCTACGAGGCGACGGAATGTGTCGCCGCGCTGCTCAAAGTTTCGGAACTGGTCGTAGCTCGCGCACGCCGGCGAGAGGAGGACGATCTCGCCGGGCACCGCCGCAGCGGCGGCGGCCCGAACGGCGGTCTCGAGGTCGCCGCTCGACTCGTACGGGACGTCCACCTGCTCGAGCGCGGCGCCGATCTCCCCGGCGGTCTCGCCGATCAGGTAGGCCCGTCCCCGGCCCCGGAGAGCCCGCGCGAGCTCGTCGAAGCGCTCGCCCTTGCGGGACCCGCCGAGGATGACGTGCAGCGGCTCCTCGTAGGCTGCGATCGCGCGCCTCGCGGCGGCGGTGTTCGTCGCCTTCGAGTCGTTGACGTAGTGAACGCCGTCGATCTCGGCCACCGGCTCGAGCCGATGGGCGACACCTGGGAAGGTCTCGAGCGCCTCGGCGATGGGGTCGTCGGGGATGCCGGCGGCGCGCGCCGCGGCCGTCGCCGCCGCGGCGTTTTCACGGTTGTGCGCGCCGGGGATGAGCGGCTCGGCCGGGAGCGGATCGTCGGCGCCGAACTCGATCCCGTCGAGGTCGATTCCGCGCGGCACGATCCTCACACCGGCGCGCTCGAAGATCCGCAGCTTGGCGTCGCGGTAAGCGTCGAAGCTCGGATGCCGGTCGAGATGATCCGGCTCGAGGTTGAGCAGGACCGCGACGTCGCAGGCGAGGGTGTGCACGTCCTCGAGCTGGAAGCTCGACAGCTCGCACACGATCCAGGTACTCGGGTCGACGTCCCCCGCGACCTCGCTCAGCGGACGGTGCTCGTTCCCGGCCAGCGCTGCCTCTTGGCCGGCGGCGGAGAAGATCGCCCCGAGCAGCCGGACCGTCGTGGTCTTCCCCTTCGTGCCCGTCACTCCGATGATCGGGTTGCCCGGAAGCAGGCGGTAGCCGAGCTCGATCTCGCTCCAGACGGGGATCCCCAGCGAGCGCGCACCCGCAACGGGCGGCGCTCCGCCGGGAACGCCCGGGCTCTTCACCACAACGTCGACCTCCTGCAGCAGCTCGTCCTCCTCGGTGCCGAGCAGGACTTCGACACCGGACCCGGCAAGCCTGCCGCCCTCGAGATCGGCCGAGCGGTCGGCCGCCCGGACCTCGATTCCGCGCGCTGCCAGGGCGAGAGCCGCGGCCTGTCCCGACTCCCCCAGGCCGACGACGAGCGCCCTACGGATGGAAGTCCAAGTAGTACTGATAGTAGATCCCGAAGGCGGCCGCTCCAAGGATGGCGGCGACGATCCAGAAGCGGACCATGATCTTCGTCTCGGACCACGCCTTCATCTCGAAGTGGTGGTGGATCGGGGCCATCAGGAACACACGCTTGCCCCAGAACTTGAACGTGAACACCTGCAGGATGACCGAGAGCGCCTCGATCAGGAAGATGCCCCCGACGACGAGCAGGAGCACCTCGACCTTGGAGAAGACGGCGAACGCGCCCAGCGCGCCTCCGATCGCCATCGACCCGGTGTCTCCCATGAAGACCTCGGCCGGGAACGCGTTGAACCACAGGAACCCGATCGACGCGCCGACGAGCGCGCCGCCGAGGATCGCCAGGTCGAGCGACCTGGGATCTCCGCTCCCGGTTCGGATGTACGTGAGCACGTTGATGGCCGTGAACGAGACGAGCGCGATGATCCCGGTGCCCGCCGCGAGGCCGTCGATCCCGTCCGTCAGGTTGACGCCGTTCGCGGCCCCGGCGACGACGAGGAAGATCAAGAGGTACCAGAACCACCAGAGGTTCGGACGGACGTTCAGGATCGGGATGTAGACGGAGGTCTTGAAGTGCTCGTCGTGGACGGCGAAGCCGATCCCGACCGTGATCGCGGCGAGGAGGAGGAGCTTCCAGCGCCCGGAGAGGCCGAGCGAGCGCCGGTGGGTGAGCTTGATGAAGTCGTCGATGAAGCCGATGCCGGCGCAGGCGAGCGTGACGCCGAAGACGGTCAGCGCTGGGAGCGTGTACTTGCTGAGCGTGAGGAAGGCCGTCGAGGCGGCGATCATGATCAGGAGACCGCCCATCACCGGCGTCCCCTGCTTGACGACGTGGTGCTCGGGACCCTCCTCCCGGATCTGCTGGCCGAACTCGTTGCGGCGCAGGAAGGCGATGAACCGCGGCCCGAGCAGGATCGAGATGATCATGGCGATGATGGCGGCGAGGAGGACTCGAACCATCGTTCGTGGCTACGCGTTCACCAGGGCCAGGGCATCGGCGACGGACTCGAGCTCGAGCGCACGCGCTCCCTTGATCAGCACGCAGTCGCCGGGCCTCAGCTGGTCGCGGACGACCGTCAGAGCCTCGTCGCGCGTCGCGACCCAGAGCCCGCCGTAGGCCTTCGCCCTCGGGCCGACCGCCACGAGCACGTCGACCTCGGTCTCGCGCGCGGCGGCGGCGACCTCCTCGTGCCCGGCGTCGGAGTAGTCGCCGAGCTCGGCCATCTCGCCCAGCACTGCAACCGTCCGCCGGCCATTCGCCCGCTCGCGCAGATGCTCGAGCGCGGCCCGCATCGAGATCGGGTTCGCGTTCCAGGCGTCGTTGATGAGGAGACCGCCGCCCGGGAGCTCGACCTCCTGGTTGCGCCAGCCGACGAACTCGACCTCGAGCCGGTCCGGGAGGTCGAGGCCGAGGGCGCGGGCCGCCGCGAGCGCGCAGAGCGCGTTCGCGGCGAGATGTCGCGCCGTGAAGCTGACCTCGATCTCGCCGAGCGTCGTCCGCAGGAGCGGCGGCTCGAACGACTCGACGCGGACGTCCTCCCCGACGCGGACGACTTCCAGGTCGTCCCGTTCGACGGCGAACGCCGCCGGGACGATCGCCGTGCCGCCCAACGGCAGCGCGGCGATCAGCTCGCCCTTGGCCCGGATGACGCCCTCGAGCGTCCCGACCTTCTCCAGATGGACCGGGCCGACCGCGACGACGACCCCGATCTCCGGCTTGGTCAGATCCGCCAGGTCGGCGATCTGGCCGAAGCCGCGCATCGCCAGCTCGACGATGCAGACCTCGGTGTCGTGCTCGAGCCGGCAGAGCGTGAGCGGCACCCCCAGCTCGTTGTTGAAGCTCCGCTCCGCGGCGACCGTCCGCCGCTGGGCGCCGGCGATCGCCGCCAGGATGTCCTTCGTCGTCGTCTTCCCGTACGAGCCCGTGATCGCGACGACGCGGGCGTCGGAGCGCTCCCGCACGGCTGCGCCGAGCGCGGCGAGCGCCGCCAGGGCATCGTCGGGGACGAGCGTCGCCGCGGCTCCCCGCGCGAGCGCGTCGGCGCAGAAGTCGCCGCCGCGGCCGACCGCGACGAACAGGTCGCCGCGGGTGACCTTCCGCGAGTCGATCTTGACCCCGGTGACGTGGTCGGCCGACGGATCGGCATCGAGGCGGCCGGGGCACAGCCGCGCGATCTCTCTCATCTGCAGGGGAATCACGTCTCAGCCTTCACTCGCAGGCGTCGAAGCGCCTCGCGCGCCACCTCTCGGTCGTCAAAGGGAATCTTTCGGTCGCGGAACTCCTGTCCCTGCTCGTGGCCCTTGCCCGCGACCACGACGACGTCGCCCGGCTCGGCGGCCTCGACGGCGCGCTCGATCGCCGCGCGGCGGTCCGGCTCGACCTCGACACCCGGGCCGGCCCCGGCGACGATCTCGTCGATGATCGCGATCGGCTCCTCGCTGCGCGGATTGTCCGAGGTGACGATCGCGACGTCGGCTGCCTCGGCCGCGATCCTGCCCATCACCGGCCGCTTGCCACGGTCGCGGTCGCCGCCGCAGCCGAAGACGCACACAATCCGGCCCGTCGTGAGCTCGCGGGCGGCACGAAGGACGTTCTCGAGCGAGTCCGGAGTGTGCGCGTAGTCGACCAGGACGGCGAAGGGCTGTCCCTCGTCCACCGCCTCGAACCGGCCGGGCACGCCGTCGACAGCAGCGACGCCCTGGACGATCGCCTCGTCGGGAAGCCCGAGCAGGCGGCCGGCCGCGACCGTCCCGAGCACGTTCTCGACGTTGAACCTCCCGCGCAGCCTCGTTTGCAGCTCGAGGCCGCCGGCGGCGAAGCGAGCGCCCTCGGGGCCGAGCTCGAGCTGCTCCGGCCGTAGCTCCGCATCCTCGGTCAGCCCGAAGCTGAGCGGTGCGCGGCCCAGGGCGCGCAGCTCTTCGGCGAGCCGGCGGCCGAACGGGTCTCCGACGTTCACGGCGGCGGGTGGGGGCTCCGGCTCGACGAACAGCCGCCGCTTGGCGTCGAAGTAGCGCTCGAGCGTTCCGTGGAAGTCGAGGTGATCCAGCGTCAGGTTCGTGAACACGAGCGCGTCGAAGCGGACGCGGTCGAGCCGGCGAAGCTCCGAGCCGTGCGAGGTCGCCTCGATCGCGCAGCTGCGGTCGCCGCGGTCGAGCATCTCCCGGAACGTACGCTGGAGGTCGACCGCCTCCGGCGTCGTGCGGACTGCCGGGCGCCGCTCGCCTCCGACGCGACTCTCGATCGTGCCGATCAGGCCCGGCCGCAGACCCGCGGTCTCGAGGACGGCGTGCAGCAGGAAGGCCGTCGTGGTCTTGCCGTTCGTCCCGGTCACTCCGGCGACGACGAGCTGCTCTGTGGGGCGGCCGAAGAACTCGTCCGCCGCGACCGCCATCGCCGCGCGCGCGTCCGCAACGACGAGCTGCGGCACGGAGAGCCGGAGCGGCCGCTCGACGACGAGGGCGACCGCGCCCCGTTCGACTGCCTCGGGAGCGAAGTCGTGGCCGTCGGCGCGCGCGCCGGGCACGCAGAAGAAGAGGGCGCCGGGGGTGACGGCGCGAGCGTCGTAGGCGAGGTCGCGTACCTGCACCGCAGCCCGGTGGAGGACGTCAGACGGTGCGAGGGCGGCGATGAGACCCTTGAGGTTCATCGCAGCCCGAGTCTACAGAGGCAACCTGCCGTTCCCGACCTGATCCAGGCCCTTTCACACCAGACCTTGACGGATCAACTTTGCCGCCTCAGCAGCCAAAACTGGGAAAGTGGGCGGCCTCCGACTCGACGTGTGGCAGGGACGCCGTCCTCGAGGTGTCGCTTCACGTTCGCCTCCGATGCGGTCATTCAAGTACTTAGAGAGGCGGGCTGCGAGCTCCCGATGATGGAGATCCATGCGGCTGTGGAGACTCTGCTCGGTGAAGCAGTCTCGCGATCCTCTGTGAAGAGCTACTTGGCCAGAAGGATCCACCGTCGTCGCCCAGTCATCGAGCACGTCGCCCACGGCCGATACCGGCTGATCGTCTGACCCGCTGAATCCGGAGTTGAACCTAACCGGACAGCTCTCGAATCCACGCCCGGTCTGTCCGAATGCTGCTCATATGGGTCCGGCCATCGGTTATCTCCTCCGCGTTGCGTCGGCCACAACGCGGGCATACGTCGTCAAAACAGCAGCTACCATGGACCCGAACATGGCACGGCGCGTCAGGATCGTCATGCTTTCGCTTGCGGTGGCAAGCGTGTTCAGCGGGAGTTTGAACGCGGCCTTGTGGGTCGGAACGGGGCATCGGCACGGATGGGCGGTCGACAAGCAGTCGGAGAATCCGCGCCGCTGCGTCCCCCGGCAATACCCTTTTGTGGCTGCGGTGTGTGCCACCGACGACGGCGGCAAACACTGGCGGCCGATCTTTGTGGCCAACATCGCGATTCCGAGCAAGTACGAGACTTCTGATTACGGATGCTGCCTGGTCAACATCATCCGGCTGCGCCACTGGTCGCTCCGAGAAGGGTCGGTTACGGTCTACGGGTTATTCAGCGGCCACGACGTCGAGTTACCGCCTCCATTCACGCAGACGTTTTGGACACCTGATGCAGGGCACCACTGGTACCCGTCCTATCCGAAGCGATCATGCTCACCAGGCCACTGGCGAAGTTGGCCCAAGAATCCTCCGGGCGCGCCGCGCTGGCCCGCGCACCGCGCGAAGATCTGCGTTCCTTAGCCCGAATAGCAAAGGTTGAGCGTATACGTATCGCCGCCGTCGAGCCTCGCGAACCAATCGATCCAGGCGGGCACGCCACTGCCGCCACGCCACGCGTGAAATGAGACGGTGAGATTCTCGCGCCCAATCCAATGTGCAATCTCCCATCCTTTGACTCGGGTGAGATCGCGCGAGCTTATGGCGTCCGGGACGATTGCATACGGGGTCCGCTCGGGCCAATCACCGCCGAGAACGCGACCTGCCCAGTAGCCAGCGTCCGGCAGTCGTCTGCTGTTCGCGGCATTAGCCCAGGCTTCGTAGCCTGTACTCGACCAACTCATGTTCGAGCCGTAGGCACGTAGGTACTTATTTCCCGCGCCGGCTGGTTGGATCTTGATGAGACCGCGGTCCGGATTCCCGAGGGCAGCCCGAAGGAGGGTGTTGTCTCCCGCCTCAGGAGTGTACGTGTACTGCAGACAGGTTCCAAGGCTCCCACTGGGTGACCAGGCGTGTGGCCCGGAGAGGTTCAAAAGGTCCGATCCTCTGAGAACGCTGAACCAGTTCCAGTTCCTGAAGGTGGCGACCACTTTGGGTTCCTTGATATAGATGATCCCCGGGCCGCTCGGATTCGCGAGAAGCATGATGTACGTACACACGCCCCACGTGAAGAAGACGTAGTCATACCAGACTTTGAACAGGTTCCCACCCCGATCGCCAAACTGCACAGAGAGTCCGAGCCGCCACGTGCCGTCACTCGCATATGAGTAGTGGTCTCCGACCCCGATTACACCTGCCATCTCTGCTTTCCATGGGGCCGGACTGCCCGAGGCGCTCCATGGATAGCCGAACCGCAGTCGTTTGCTCGAGACTGAGTAGAGCCCGCCAGGATCATGCTGAACCCCTCCAATGTCGTAGAGCCTGAGAACGTGTGCGCCAAACATGCCCAGGCCACCTGAGTCGCCACCGTTGCCGTCGTCGACACCGAGCGGCTCTGTGCCGCCATCGACTCTGTTTGCGTATACGGCCCACGGGGCGTACTTGAGGTCATCGGCTACATCAACCATTCCCGGCGTCGTATGCTTGACGATGTACCCGGGGCCTGCGTAGCCGGGCCCAAGTCCCGACAGGTTCAGGCCTAGGCCATTTCCGATGATGAACGAACCGATGTCGTTGACGACGTACCAATAGCTATTGAACTGGCCGGGAGTTCCTATTGGGTAAACACTTAGGGCGATGGCCTATTCCTCAATGGGTCCGGTGATCAGTGGCTCTCCGATATCAGGCCGCACGATCCCAGTTTCCAAGGGACGTCCCATGCCGATGCCAGCCTCTCCAGGGCTCTCGTGATCCTCAAGGGGAGTGGCACCCGAGTGGGGTGCGGCCAGATGCGACTCTACAAGGGCTGAAACGACTTCTTGAACCGCGGTATCGCGATGGTCCTCGATGAAGTCACGGACGGCAGTCACCAGAAAGCTCAGGCGTTCATGTCTAGACATACGGCGAACGCTGTCCCGCAGTGAGTCTTCCGACGCCATCTGCTTAGCCTATCGAAGAGCTTTGCGAGGAGGACCGCAGATGCATAGCCGACTCGCGGCTCCCAATCTGGACTGTGCTGCCGAGTGTTGCGCCGATTACAACAAGTAGAGCATGCAGGAGTCACACTTCCGCCACGTTTCCGTTTCCCATCTGTGACGATTTCCCGAGTAGCATCAAGGGGGTAGGGCGCGTTACCGCCCCGGGGAACTGTTTCCCGCGTGCGGGCGCGTCTACCTAGTGGACGGCCGTCTTCGGCGCGTCCGGCGGCACTTCCAGGTACTGGAGGTCGAACTTGGCGATTTCCTGGAACACCGGCGCCGCGACCATCCCGCCGTAGATCGCACCGCGCGGCTCGTCCACGGTGACGAGGATCACGAGCCGCGGCTTGCTCGCCGGGACGAAGCCGACGAACGACGCGATGTACTTCGAGCTGGAATATCCGCCGCCCCCCGGAATCGGCTTGGCCGCCGTGCCGGTCTTGCCGGCGACCTGGTAACCGGGAATCTCGGCCAGCGTCCCGGTGCCTTCGATCACCACGTCCCTCAGCATCTGCGTCAACTCGGCGGCGATCCGCTTCGACACGATCCGGCGGCGCTCGACGCTCGGCCGCGTGGCCCCGATCCGGTCGACGAGATGAGGCTGCACCCACAACCCGTGGTTCGCGATCGCCGCGTACGCCGAGGCCATCTGGACGGGCGTGACCGCGACCCCGTGCCCGATCGGGACGTTGCCGATCGTCGAGCCCGACCACTCGTCGGGCGGGACCACGATCCCGGCGCTCTCGCCGGGAAAATCGATCCCCGTCTTGTGGCCGAAGCCGAAGCGGGAGATCCAGTACGCGACTCCCTTGGCCTGCCGGGTCAGGATCTGGGCCAGCGTGATCGCCCCGACGTTCGAGGAGTGGGACAGGATCTGCGCGACCGAGTACGTGACCGTCCCCCTCGGCTCGGCGTCGTGGATCCACCGGTCCGAGACGTGTATCTGATACGGGAGGGTGAACCTCGTCCACGGAGAGACGAGACCCTCGGCCAGGACTCCGGCGACCGTGACGAGCTTGAAGGTGGAGCCCGGCTCGTACGTGTCCGTGACCGTCCGGTTGCGCTGGACCTGCTCGGGCGCGGTCGGGTAGCGGTTGGCGTCGAAGCCGGGAGCGTTCGCCATCGCAAGGATCGACCCGTCGCGGGGATCCATCACGATCGCTGTCGCGTCTCTTGCGTGCCAGGTCTTGATCGCCTTCTGCAACGCGGTCTCCGTGGTGGCCTGAATCCTCTGGTCGAGTGTCAGATGGACGTCGCTCCCGTCGCGCTCGGGCGTCGAGCCGACGATGTCGATCGCCCGGCCGAACGGGTCCTTCACGATCGTCTGCTCCCCCGCCCGCCCGGCGAGCTCGTGGTCGAGCTGGAGCTCGATCCCAGCCAGTCCGCGATTGTCGACGCCCGCGTAGCCGACCACGGACGCCCCCTCGCGCGCGTGCGGATACGCCCGGCGCTCCTCGGGATAGAACCCGAGCCCCGCGAACTTGCGGTGTGCAAGCCGCGCGGCCGCCACCGGGTCGGCCTGACGGGCGACGTACACGAACCCCTTCGAGCGATCGGTGATCTCGTGGTAGAGCTTGTCGGGATCGAGCCCGAACGCGTGCCCAGCGGCGACGGCGACCGCCTGCGGCCTCGTGACCTGCCGCGGGTTGGCGTAGACCGTCGTCGCCTGCTCGCCGATCGCCAGCTGCACGCCGGTGCGGTCGAAGATCGTCCCGCGGTGGGGCGGGATCTTGACGGCCTCACGGTGCTGGCCCGCCGCGAGCCTGCCCAGCGACTGGGCGCGAACGCCCTGCAGCCACATCGCCCGCGCCAGCGTGATCGCGAACACGAGCGTGAAGAAAAGGAGGAGCAGACGAATGCGCCGGTTGGGGAGCCGCGCGCCCATGGTGCCTCAGCGGTCGAGCGTGATGTATCTGGTCGTGTCCGACCGCGCCGGCACGAGGCCGAGCTGTGTCCGCGCGAGCAACTGGATCCGCTCGGTTGCCGCCGCGCTCGACAGCTGCGACGAGAGCGCCGAGTTCTGCGCGATCAGGCTGACCTTCGTCCGGCCGAGCTTGTCGTACTTCACGTTCAGGCGGAGAACGGCCACGTTCAGCGCGACGACTCCCGCCAGGAGCACGGCCACGATCACGATCCAGAGCACGCCGCCGGTGACGCGGGAGCGCGGACGCGCCCTCCGTACCGGCCTCGAGCGCGCCGGTACCGCAGGAGCGGCGGTCTCGACCGACGCGGCAGCCGTCGACGCGGCCATCAGACCTTCACCGCCGCCCGGAGCCTGGCCGAGGCCGCGCGTGGATTCGCCGCCAGCTCGCGCGGCCCCGGGCGGACCGGACGTCTCGTCAGCTCCCGGACGACCGGCTCATGGCCGCAGGTGCAGATCGGGAAGTCGGGTGGACAGATACAGCCGCGGGCCTGGTCGCGAAGGAACCGCTTCACGATCCGGTCCTCGAGCGAGTGGAAGCTGATCACCGCGAGCCGGCCGCCGGGCCGCAGCATCCGCACCGCATCCGGCAGCGCCGACTCGAGCGCCTCCAGCTCGTCGTTGACGGCGATCCGCAGCGCCTGGAAGACACGCCTGGCGGGGTGGCCCGCGCCGAAGCGGGCGGGAGTGGGAATCGCGCCCTTGATGACGTCCACGAGCTCGCCGGTGCGCGCAATCGGGTGCTTGCTGCGCTCGCGCCCGATCGCCCGTGCGATCTGGGTTGCATAGCGTTCCTCGCCATAGCGGCGGAAGATCGTCGCGAGCTCGCGCTCGTCGGCCTCGTTGACCAGCTCGCGCGCCGAGCGCTCGACGGAAGGATCCATCCGCATGTCGAGCGGTGCGTCGGAAGCGTAGGAGAAACCCCGTTCGGGACGGTCGAGCTGCATGCTCGAGACTCCGAGATCGAGCAGGATCGCGTCCGCGCTGACGCCGTTGTCGGCGAGCTGCTTCAGGACGACGGCGAAGTTGCCGCGCAGCAGGCGCGCCTGCACTCCTGCCCGCCGCCGGAAGCGCTCGAAGTGCGGGCGAACGGCTGGATCGAGATCGACCGCGATCAGCTTTCCTCGACCGCCCAGGTCCTCGGCCAGCACCTCGGCGTGGCCACCCGCGCCGAACGTGCAGTCGACGACGGTCTCGCCCGGCCGGACGGCGAGCAGCTCCCGGACCTCGGCGGCGAGGACGGGAAGATGATCAGTGACGCGCGGCTGCGAGGCGTTCGGCAACATCCTCAGCACTCCCCTCGATCTCTTTCAGCTGCGCCCGCCAGGTGGAGCGGTCCCAGATCTCTAGGTGGTCGTTGACTCCCGCCACGACGACGTCGCGCTTGAGCCGCGCGTGCCGCGCGAGCGCGGGCGGCAGCGTCACTCTGCCCTGCTTGTCCAGCTCGGTCTCCGACGCGCCGGAAAAGAAGAACCTTTGAATCCTCCGGCTGTCGGGGCTCAGCGGGTTCAACGACGCGAGCTGCGACTGGACGAGGTCCGTCCACTCTTCGCGGGTATAGGCGTACAAGCACTGGTCCATCCCCCGCGTCAGGACGATTCCGCCCTTGAAGACCTCGCGGAAACGGGACGGAAGCGTGATCCGCCCCTTGTCGTCGACCGTGTGCTCGAATTCTCCTAGAAGCATCGTCTTGCGCCATCCACTGTCCTCCACTTTGCGCCACTGTAGCCCATTTTCCTCCACGGCGCAACACGAACGCGCCACCGAGCAGGAGGCGCGTCAGGGACTGAGGGAACCGCCGTAGGCGCCTCGCCGCGTCAGCGCGAGCGCCCCGCAGCGGGCTGCGAGCTCGAGTGCGTCGGCGGCGCGCAAGCCTTTGCCGAGCGCGTAGGTAAGCCCCGCGGCGAACGAGTCGCCGGAGCCGTACGCATCCAGGATCGGGCCCGGGATTGCGGCAACCGCGTACTCGTGCTCGTCTCCCCCCGACTCGCTGAACACACCGCCGGCGGCGCCTGCGGTCGACACCACCAGGCGCGGAGGTGGATCGAGGCTGCCCGGCGCGTAGCGCTCGCCGGGATCGCCGGCGCTGTGCACGAGCGCGTCGAGCTCGACCGCGGCCTCGAGGAGCGTGGGCAGCTCGCGCGCGGTCGCAACCAGCACCCGCGCCGTCCGCGCGGCCCGCAGCGCCTCCGCGTCGCCACCCGTGAAGTAGACCGCGTCCCCGTCCGCGAGCTCCTCCCAGGGCAGGTCGTCGTCCCGCCGCGGGACCAGCTTGTGGCTGAGCAGCGTGATCGTCCGCTCGCCCGTCGCGTCGACGAACGTGACCGCGCGGCGCTGCGGCTCCGGGCGGAAGGCCGCCTCGACCCGAACGCCGAGCCGCGCAAGCTCGTCCTGCGAGCGGCGGCCGAGCTCGTCGTCGCCGAGCGCCGTCAGGAACGAGCACTCGCCGGCGAGCGCGGCCAGCACACAAGCGGAGACCGCCCCGCCACCGGCGGGCTCCGCCCAGGCCTCTTGCGCGTGAGTGATGTCGCCGGCGGACGGAAGCCGCTCGACGCGGACGAAATCGACCCATTCCACGTGCCCGACGACCGCGACCCGCATGCCGCAGTCTCACATCTGGGCACGCTCGTCCGTTTCAACGGATGATGAGAGTCGTGCGCATCCCGCCGTTCGAGTCCCTCTATCTGGAGCACCGCGACGAGCTCTACGGCTTCCTCGTCCGGCGGCTCGGGCGCGAGCGTGCGGAGGACGCGTTCCAGGAGACGTTCCTGCGCGCGCTCCGCGGCTATCCCAAGCTCCGGCACGGGCGCCATCTGCGGGCGTGGCTGTACACGATCGCCGCGCGGGTGGCCGCGGACGAGCACCGCCGGCGTCCGCCCACCACCCCGCCCGCGCCCGAAGCCGTCCCGGACACGCGACCGGAATATGCCGAGCTCGAGCACCTCGCGGACGAGCTTCCGGCCACCGAACGCGCCGCGGTCGTCTTGCGCTACGGCTACGACCTGTCCTACGCCGACATCGGCGCGGCGCTCGGATCGAGCGAGCAGGCAGCCCGCCAGGCCGCCTCCGCCGGAGTCCGGCGCCTGCGCAAAAGGAGGATCGAAATCCGATGACCGTTTCCCCCCAACTCGACGCCCGCTTCCGCGACGCCGCCGCCGCAGAAGGGCTGCTGGACGTCGCCTACGACGTCACCGACTCCCCGATCGGCCCGCTGCTGGTCGCGGCCTCGGAGCGCGGCCTTTGCCGCATCTCGTTCGACCCCGACCCCGAACGCGAGCTCGAATCGCTCAGCCGCTCGTTCGGAGCGCGCGTCCTGCGATCGCCCAAGCCGGTCGATCCGGTCAAGCGCCAGCTGGACGAGTACTTCGAGGGCAACCGGACGAGCTTCGACCTCGAGACCGACGTCGAGCGCCTGACGTCCTTCAACCGGCGAGTGCTCGAAGCGCTCGCGCGCGTCCCGTACGGGACGCTGACGACCTACGGAACGCTCGCCGGCGAGGCCGGCCGGCCCCGCGCCGCCCGCACGGTCGGGATGGTCATGAACCGGAACCCGATCCCGATCGTCCTCCCGTGCCATCGGGTCGTCGGGTCGACCGGCAGCCTCGTCGGCTACGCCGGAGGGCTCGAGCGCAAGGAGACCCTGCTCCGGCTCGAAGGCGCGCTCGTGTAGGAGAGGCCGGCCGCCCCTTCGGGGACGGCCGGCCGAAGTCGACTACTTGCCGAAGTGGACGTGGAACGTGGCGACCGGGCGCTTCTTCCCGCTGTTGATGATGGTCGCGCAGTCGCTGTTCGTGACCAGGGCCCAAGCCTGCGCCGACGACGCCGCGCTGACGTCGAGGGCGGTCGTTGCGTCGATCGTCGTGCCGTCTGCCTCGCCGTAGAGGTATCCCTCACTTCCGTCCGACTTTCCGAACTGGGCGATCGGGATGGCCTGGACGAGAGCGCAGTTCTCGACGGCCCTCAGCTCCTTCTGAAGGTTCGTGACCTTCTTCGACAGCGCCGCGAACTGCTTGGGCGTGACAGCCTGCTCGCCGGCCGGAGCGGCAACGGCGTAGATCGCTCCCGCAAGCAGACCGGCCGCGATCAGTACGACGAAATACTTCATCGAAACTCCCCTTTCTCTGGACGTGACCTCGAAGCCATGCGGTCATATCACAGTGGCAGGGCCTTTTCTACGCGTCGACGAGCTTGTAGCCCACCCCCCATACGTTGACGACGTAGTCACCGCCGCCGTTGGCGGAGTTGAGCTTTCGGCGCAGGCGCGAGGCGTGGGAGTCGATCGTCCTCGTCCGGCCGATAGAACGGAAGCCCCAGACGTCCCGGAGCAGCTCCTCCTTGGTGAACACGCGCGCCGGCTCGGACGCCAGCCGGACGAGCAGCTCGTACTCGCGCCCGGCCAGCGACACGGACTCTTCGCCGACGGTGACACGGCGCGTGCGCCGATCGACGACGAGCTCCCCGGCCTCGAGCCGGTCGGCCGCGGGCGGCGAGGAGCGCCGCAGGACGGCGCGGATCCGCGCCAGCAGCTCCTCGTAGAAGAACGGCCGCGGGACATAGTCGTCGCAACCGCGCTCGAAGGCGCGGACGCGGTCGACCGCGTCGGCGGCGAGGTCGCCGAGCACGATCACGGGGACCTGGCGGTCCCAGGACCGGCCCGGCTCTCCCTCGCGGATGCGGCGGCAGACGTCGAGGCCGGAGGAGTCCGGCAGCGCCGAGTCGACGAGAACGAGATCCGGCCGGACCCGCTCGGCGAGCTCGAGCACCTCTCCCCCGCGCCCGGTTCCGAGCACCTCGAAGCCGTCGTTGGAGAGGTGGCGCTCCAGGTAGCCGCGCGTCTCCGGCTCGGGCTCGGCGAGGACGAGTGCGAGTGCGTTGGTCATGGAGGCGACGCTACCGACGCCAGCGCTGCCTGCCTAGATGTCCTTTGAGGCGAGTTCGTGACGGAAGATCGACAGCCCGTGCGCCCGACTAGCCGTGTGCGGAGCCGACCTTGTAAGCGGCGTGGCTTAGAAATGCTCTGGCGCGGAGACGCCATGCATCGCTCTAAATTGCCGCAATCGTCCAGCTGGCTCGAAACGCAGGCTCGTCCAGACACCACCCGTCCGTCATCCAGCTGGCACAAACCCACGAGAGGAACGACGAGAGAAATGCATTGCCGCGATAAGTGACGGGCACGAGCTCGTCAACCATCGGCGCACACTCAACGGACAGCGTGGCACCGGCCGTCCCGGCAGGAATCTGCCACGACCACTGCGGCGATTCCGGATAAAACCACCAATGGCCCGCGTCGCCGAATCCGAGCGGCTGTGGTGGGCCCCCGGCGCGCGGTGATACTGAGGCGGTACAGAAATGGATCTTCGGGTCGAAGCCGCCACCGTACTCGCCGACCCACGACCCGACCCACGAGGCCCGTACGCCAACGAACGTATTGCCGGCCACGGGGGAACCCTCGAGTGCGGAAAACTGAAGCACCATCCTCCCGACGGCATTCGGGTAGAACGTGCCTTTGATCGGGTTTGGGGCTGAGACGCCAGATGAGGAAGAGGATGCGGATGGAAGCAGGTCGCCATCGGGGGCCCATCTGGCGGAGACTGGACCGGCAGTTGCGAGCGCGACAATCGCTCCGAGGGCGATCACCAGCGACTTTCGTGAGTTAAATGAACGCTTCTTCGTCATCTTGATCCCCCCAAGCGGAGCTAGCTGCTCGGCCCGGTAACCCTCAGGCTCGTAGAACTCAGCTGAGTGACATGGTAGTTACCGTCGTCGGCATACGTCAGGCCGGACGCGGCTGGGTCGGTGCTCGTGAACGTCGCCGAGACCGAAGGACAATAGGTGGTGTTCGGATAAACCGTCACTCCGAATTCGCGGGTCTTCGATCCCACCACACTGAGAAACTGTGACTTCAACACGCGACTCCCGTCGTACGCCTCCCAGGCTCCGCTGACGGAATTGTAGCGCAGCTCGAGATTCGGAGCGGTCGTAAAGTTGTCGGCCGTGCTGTCGAAAGTCCCCGAGCTATCGTGAGAACGGCCAATAACCTTCATGACGCCCTGGTCAGTAGGGGTCCGTTTGACGTGGATTTGGATGTAATTCCCGCTGTTGTCACTAAGCCGCAGATACGCCTCGTAATAGTCAGAGGAGGAGGTACTGAATGGGGTTTCGGTGGCTACGTTCGCATACACGTGCCTAGTCTGGTCGATCGAAGTCGCATACGCGTGAGGCTCATTAAGCCCATCGCAAGGAGGGATCAGCGGTCTAAAAGGCGGCGCGTACGTCGCGGCTAGAGGCGCGCCACCGTCCGCCTTCGCCGTTGGAGCGACCAGTACGACGACGCATACGAACAAAAATACGATCCGGGACTTTGTCATTCTCCCCTCCAGATCGTCCCCTCCAGATCACCTCGCGAGATCATCCTCGCCCCCACGGTCGCGAACTGGTTCTTCCTTCCAGAAAACGCGAACCCTCAACATCCCTAAAGTGTTCGACCATCGTAGCAAGCGAAATCAGCCTCACCAGGACCCAAGGGAACAGTCGGAGTGTGAGCCCGCTCCTAGTCAGGATCTTGCGCATCCGACTACCTGAGCTCTAGCCGCGTCCCGATCCGACCTCGGCCTGAATCCGCCGCGTAGAACTGCCGCATCTCCTCGAGCGTCTTCGGCTCGTAGTCGCCCGCGTGTCCCGCCTGCCCGAACTGGGTCATCCGCTCGACGTAGACGGCCTTCATTGCCTCCCGCGCCGGCTTCAGGTAGGAGCGCGGATCGAACTCGCCGGCGTCCCCGGCCAGCGCTTTCCGGACCGCCCCGGTCATCGCGAGGCGCGCGTCGGTGTCGACGTTGATCTTGCGCACGCCGTGCCGAATCCCGAGCTGGATCTCCTCGACGGGGACGCCCCACGTCGGGCGGATCTCGCCGCCGTAGGCGTTGATCGTGTCCACGAGCTCCTTTGGGACGGACGAGGAGCCGTGCATGACCAGGTGCGTGTCCGGCAGCCGCTCGTGGATCTCCTGGATCAGGTTCATCGCCAGCACGTCTCCGGTCGGAGGCTTGGAGAACTTGTAGGCGCCGTGACTCGTCCCGATCGCGACCGCGAGCGCGTCGATCCCCGTCAGGCGGACGAAGTCCACCGCCTGCTCGGGGTCGGTGAGGTGAACCTCCCCGGAGCCGTGGCCGTCCTCGATGCCGCCGAGCGTCCCGAGCTCGCCTTCGACGGTGA
>WNGA01005522.1_pt1 | contig 19333 bp, 18 predicted proteins | sample 5400061 | NCBI WGS metagenome assembly WNGA01 (sample SAMN13153366, study PRJNA577476) | soil metagenome | isolation source: 100 cm soil or saprolite under grassland replicate 2 | place: USA:California | collected 2016-06-15 | reverse complement strand
TTGAAGAAGCCGACAGGGGGCGTCGCCGCGCTTGCCCGATGTCCCACATCGCGCGGCGCGCGGCTCCTGCCCTGTCGGCTTCTTGAACCGGCGCAGGCCACATCGAGTGTGAGAAATGCGGGCTAGCGCGGCCCGTGTGCCGTCGCCGGTGGTTGCACTTTCATCCCGCGCGTAACCCAACATTCCGGCCGCGCCGTCGTGGTGAATGTTGGGTTACGCGCGGTCCAATCGCATCGATCTTGCCCGAAGCGCCGGTGGTCCGCGCTAACCCAACCTACCGACCACCGGCCACTCACACCGTCGCCACGCGACCGAGATACGCCGCGACGACGCGCGCGTCCTGCAGGACGTCGCCCGGCGCGCCTTCGGCGAGCGTGCGCCCGTAATCGAGCACGTGGATGCGGTCGGCAAGGTCGGCGACCATCTGCATGTCGTGCTCGATCCAGATCATGGTGATGCCGAGCTCGTGCTTGATGCGCAGGATGAAGCGCGCGAGGTCCTCGCGCTCGTCGCGATTGAGCCCGGCGGACGGTTCGTCGAGCATGAGCAGCCTCGGCTCGAGCGCGAGCGCGCGGGCGAAGCCCACGATCTTCTGGATGCCGAACGGCAGTCCGGCGACCGGCGCATGGCGATAGCGCTCGAGCTCGACGAATTCGATGATGCCTTCGACCGCCGCGCGGTGGCTCAGCTCCTCGCGGCGCACGCTGGCTAAGAACAGCATCTCGGCGAGCGCATGGGTGCGGATGCGCGGGTGGCGGGCGGTCATCAGGTTTTCCAGCACGGTCATCTGCGCGAACAGTTCGCCGTGCTGGAACGTGCGGGCGAGACCGCGCCGCGCGATCTCGTGCGGCGCCCGTCCGGCGATGTCCTCGCCGGCGAAGGCGATCCTTCCTGCGCCGCGATAGATGCCGCTGATGCAGTTGAGCACGCTGGTCTTGCCGGCGCCGTTCGGCCCGACCAGGGCGAACAGCTCGCCCGGCCGGGTGGCGAACGACACGTCCTCGAGGACGCTCAGGCCCCCGAAGCGCAGCGTGAGGCGCTCGACGGCGAGATCAGCCATACCACCTCCGGCTGCGGCGATACGTTCTCCATGACGTAACCGTAGTCGGCGACGTCGAGCGCGACCGCGGCGCTCTGCTCGACCATCAGGATCGTCATGCCGAGCTCGCGGCGGATGTCGAGGAGCCGCCGCACCAGATCGTCGACGATGACCGGGGCGAGGCCGAGCGAGAGCTCGTCCACCAGCAGGAGGTCGGGCCGGCACACGGTGGCGCTTGCGAGCGCCAGCATCTGCCGCTCGCCGCCGGACAGGAGGCCGCCGATGCGGCTCCGCAATTCGCCGAGGCGGGGAAAGAACTGGTAGGTGAGCTCCTCGGTCCGCCGGCGCTCGGCCGCGCCGGCCCGGCGCGCGAGCGGCGCGATCAGATTCTCGTGAACCGTCAGGTTGGGGAACACCTTGTCGCGCTCGGGGACAAGCACGATGCCGCGCCGGGTGATCTCGTACGGCGGCCGGTTCTCGATCCGCTCGCCCTTGTGGATGATGGCGCCTTCGCTCACGCGCGCGTCGTCGATGCCGAGAAACCCGGAGATCGCACGCAAGGTCGTGGTCTTGCCGGCGCCGTTGGTTCCCAGGATCGCGACGATCTGGCCCGCATCCACGTGAAGCGAGATGCCCTGCACCGCGGTGACGGCGCGGTGGTAGACGACTTCGAGCTTCTCGACTGCAAGCAGCGCCGTCATCGCGGCGACCCCCGGTGCCGGAACGGCCACAGCAGGAAATAGCTCTGCAGCCGGCGCCAGATGCCGACCAGCCCGAGCGGCTCGAAAATCAGGAACAGGATCATCACGGCGCCGAACGCCGCCGCGTTGACGGCGAACAGCTCGCCCGCATACCGCTGCGCGCCCGGCAGCGCGAGCAAGGCCGCCTCGATGAGGTAGGGAAAGATCGTGACGAACACGGCGCCGAGCAGCGCGCCGAGCAGCGAGCCCATGCCGCCGATGATGATCATCGCCACGTATTGAATGGTGAGAAAGAGCGAGAACGCCTCGACCGACACGAAGCCGCGGTAGTACGCGAACAGCGCGCCGGCGAGCGCGGTCAGGGCCGAGCTGATGACGAAGGCGGTGAGCTTATAGCCGGCGATGCTGATGCCCAGCGCCTCGGCCACCGTCTCGTGCGCGCGGATCGCCCGCCACGCGCGGCCGGTGCGGCTGCGCAGCAGGTTGAGTGAGATCAGGAGCGTCGCCGCCGCCGCCGTCAGCAGGATGAAGTACCAGTGCCGGCCGCTGGTGACGGCGAAGCCGCCGATCTGCGGCGGGTCGATGACGACCCCGGTGGAGTAGCCGCGCTTGGTCTCGTATTCGGCGCCGAGATAGACCACGACGAAGTGCAGCGCGAGCGTGCTCACCGCCAGATAGAGCCCGCGCAGCCGCAGCGACGGCAGGCCGAAGACGACGCCGAGAACGGCGCCGGCCAAGGTTGCGGCCGGAAGCGTCACCCAGAACGGCGCGTTCACCTCGCGATAGAGGATACCGACCGTGAAGGCGCCGGCGGCCAGCAGCCCGGCGTGGCCGAGCGAAATCTGGCCGGCGTAGCCGGTCAGCAGCATCAGCGAGAGCGATCCGATCGCCGCCAAGAACACCTGGCACGCAAGATCGAGCTGGAACGGCGAGGCGAGAACCGGAAAGCCGAGCAGGACGAGGACGAAAACGCCGAGACTGACGCGCTCCAGCCGGGTCCCGACGAGGGCGAGATCCTGCCCGTAGTCGGTGCGGAAGTAACCGCTCGCGCGCGGCTCTCTAGCCCTAGACACGGTCGAGCTCCTCGCGCGTGCCGAACAGGCCCCAGGGGCGCGCGATCAGCATGGCGATCAGGACGAGGAACGGGACCACGTCGGACAGCAGCGGATCGACGTAGTGGATGAGCAGCACCTCGGCGCCCGCCACGATCAGCGATCCGGCCAGCGCCCCAATGAGGCTGTCGAGCCCGCCCACCAGCGCGGCCGGGAACGCCTTGAGCCCGATCACGGCCATGGTGCTGTCGAGACCGGAATCGAGCGCGATCAGCATTCCGGCGATCGAGCCGGTGAAGGTGGAGAGGCCCCAGGCCAGGGCGTAGATCGCATGCAGGTTGATGCCGCGCTGGGCCGCGAGCAGCGGGTTCTGGCCGGCCGCGCGCATGCGCACGCCCCAGCGGCCGAAGCGCAGGAATGCGAACAGCGCGCCGTAGACGAGCGCGGTCGCGAGCACGAGCAGCGCCGCGCAGGTGGAAATCCGCGCCCCGCCGGGCAGCACGATCGGAGGGTTGGAAAAGCCGAGCGTGGCAAGCGGATATTGCTGCTGCGCGGTCCAGAACAGCACCACCAGCCCGCGCAGCAGGATGCCGAGCGCAATGGTCGTGAGCACGGCGGCGAGCACCATCTCGCCGGTCATCTTCCGCATCAGGAACGCGTAGACGAGAACCCCGACCGCAAGGCTCAGCACCAGCGCCGCGGCGAGCGCAGTCAGCGGGTGGCGGGCGAACAGCGACGCGGTCGCGAGCAGCAGGTAGGCGCCCAGCATCATCAGCTCGCCGTGCGCCAGGTTCAGCACGCGGCTGACGCGATAGATCAGCACGTAGCCGCACGCGATCAGCGCATAGATCGCCGCGAGCACCACGATGTTGACGGCGAGCTGCACGGGTTCGCGAGCCTTTCATCGATAAGCTCAAAAGTGTCGGACTTGACGCATAGGCCCGTTGCGCACGAGACCCCCACCCTATCCCTCCCCCTTTCCGGGGGAGGGAAGAGCGAGCCGCACATGCGGAGTTTGGGCCTCAGGGTAAAAACGCGCGGCTTGCTCCATACCTCCCCCTGAAAGGGGGAGAGCCTGCCCCGGACTTGATCCGGGGTCGGCGCGAAGCGCCGGGTGGGGGTCAACTCACTTCACGTCATAGGCAACCCAATCCTTGGTGGCCTGGGCGACCGCCGATTTCGCCGCATCCCAGTGGTACACGCGGTAATACTGGCGGGTGCGGAAATGGTTGTCCTTGGTCCACTCGAGCGGACCGCCGCGCAGGCCCTTGGTGTCCACCTTCAGGCTTTCCAACGCGGTGCGGACCTTGGCGGGATCGGCCGGCCAGCCGGCGGTCTTCAGCGCCGCCTCGATGACGAGACCGCCGATCCAGCCTTCGGTGATGCGCTCGGGCGGGTAGCTGACGTTTGCCTTTTTGCCCGCATCGACGATCTCCCGGTGAATCGGCAATCCCTCCTGCGACAGCGAGTTCGCGCCGATCACGTAGAACCTTTGGTCCTTCAGCCGTACCAGCTCGCTCTCGGCTTCGAGGTGCCCCCAGGCGATGTAGTCGCCGTCCCAGCCCAGCTTGCGCAGCGCCTCGAACGTCTTCACCTGCGTGACCCACGGCGCCCAGGAAAACACCCAGTTCGGGTTTGCATCCTTCAGCTTGGTGGCGAACGGCGTGTAGTCCGGCGTCGGCGGCGGGATCACCTCTTTGTCGACCGGCGTCATGCCCAGCGTCTTCGACTGCTCCTCGGCATAGTCGATCTCGCCGCGCGAGATCGGGATCGCCATGGCGGCAAAGCCGATGCGCACCGGCTCCTTGGCCGTCTCCTTGATCCAGGCGAGCGTGGCGCGGCTGTCATAGCCGCTGCCAAAGGCGGTGGTGCAGAACTGCAGCGGATCGGCGGGAGGATGCACGTCCTTCGGACAGACCGCGCCGACGAACAGCAGCGGCACCTGCGCGCGCTTGGTTTCCGCGACGACCGGGGCGTAAGTCGAGGACAGGCTCGCATTGATCAGCAGGACCACGTTGTCCTGGGTCAACAGCTTCTTGGCGTTGGCGGCCGCCTTCGAAGGCTCGCCCTGGTCGTCCTGCAGCACCAGCCGGATCTGCTTGCCGTTGACGCCGCCGGCCGCATTGAGCTTGTCCACGTAGAGCCGCAGCCCGTCGACCGACGGCGCGTTGGTGCCGGCCGCCGGTCCGGTCATCGCCCCGGTCACGCCGACCACGTAGGCGTCCTGGGCAGCGGCCGGCAACGCCAGGGCGGCCGCCATCGCGGCGCCGATGAAACCACGTGCGATCATCGCTCTTCCTCCCTCTGTTTTCACGAAACCGTCGCGCGCAGCGTATCGCCGGCAGCGGCGGCAACCAACCGCTGTTCGGACTCATCGTACATCGAATCGATCAGGCTTTTGAATCGCTCGTACATGAATTGCCGCTTCACCTTTCGGGTCGGCGTCACCGGCTCGCCTTCCTCCTCCGGGTCGAGGGCCTTGGGCAGGATGCGGAAGGACTTGATCTGCTCGGGCCGGGCGAGCTGCCCATTGGCCTTCTCGATCTCGGCCGCGATCAACGCCACGACCTCATGGTGGCCGGCGAGGTTGGTGAAGCCCGTATAGGAGACGTCGTGGGCGCGCGCCCAATCGGCGACGGTGTCGAAATCGATCTCGATCAGGGCGATGAGATAGTTGCGGCCGTGGCCGAACACCACGGCTTCGGACAGGTAGGGGCTCGAGCGCAGGATGTTCTCGATGAACGCCGGCGAGATGGTCTTGCCGCCCGACGTGACCAGGAAATCGCGCGCCCGGTCGACGATCTTCAGGCGGCCGTCGTGCCATTCCCCCACGTCGCCGGTGTGCAGCCACGCCTGCTCGTCGATGACCTGCCGCGTTGCTTCCGGATTGCCCCAGTAGCCGTCGAACACATCCGGGCCGTGCACCAGAATCTCGCCGCTGTCGGCGAGCCTGACCTCCCAACCGCGCACCACCGTTCCGACGTTGCCGGGCTTGGGGAACCGATCGGCCTGACCGCTGATGAAGGCGCCGGCGGTTTCGGTCTGGCCGTACGCTTCCACCAGGTTCACCCCCCACACCTGCCACAGCGCCGCCGTTTCCGGCGGAAGCGATGCGCCGCCCGAAAGGATCAGCTCGATCTGGTCAAGGCCGAGCTTGCCGAGGATGCGGCCGAACGCGACCGCGCGCGCGAGCGCCTGCAGCATGCGCGTCTGCGCGCCGGCTCGCTTGTCCCAGCGCCGGCGCGCGCAATCGCGCCCGATGCGCATGGCGACGTCGTAAACCGCGCGCTTGGCAGGCGACGTATTGCCCATATCGACCAGCACCTGGGCGGCGAACTTCTGCATGTAGCGCGGGACCGTGAACAGCACGGTGGGCGCGACCTCGAACAACGTCCGCGGCAGATCGTCGATGTGCTCGCCGAAGTGCGGGACCACGCGCGAGATCAGCGGCAGCGTGATCGCCGCGTCGCGTCCGAAGATGTGGCACAGAGGAAGAAAGATCACCGTGCGGTGATCCGACTGCGCCAAGGTCGGGTAGTGGTCGACGATGGTATTGGCGGCCGCCAGGTGCTTGCCGTGGGAAATCAAGGCCCCTTTGGGATTGCCGGTGGTGCCCGACGTGTAGACGATGAACGCAGGATCGCGCGGATCGAGCGCCGACGCCATGTCCGTCAAGGCGCCGAGCCGGTCCCCGTCGGGAGCCAGCTCGTTCACCGCGGCGAGCGCTTTCAGCTTGGGATGGCCGTAGCCGAACATCGCCGAGTCGTCGATCACCACGATCCATTCGAGCTGCGGCAGCCGGTCGACGATGGGCAGTATCTTGTCGACGTATTCCTGGTTCTCGGCGACGAAGATCGTCGCGCCGCCGTCCGCCATCTGATATTCGAGCTCGGAGATCGATGCGGTCGGATAGACGCCGTAGGTGATCGCGCCGGCGGCCTGCGCGGCGAGATCGCAGATCATCCATTTCTCGCAGGCGTCGCCCATGATGGCGACCCGCTCGCCGCGGTTAAGGCCGAGCGCGCGGAAACCGAGCGCGCAGCGCCCGACCAGCATGGCGTAGGCGCGCCAAGTCCGTTCGCGATAGAGCCCGCGGTGCTTGGAGCGGAAGGCGACCGCGTCGGGCTTGGCGCGCGCGTGCTCGGCGAGGAGTTGCGGCGCCGTCTTGCCCCGCAACTTTTCGAACACGGTCGCATCATCGATCATGATATGGAACGGCGCGCTTGTTGTGATGCCCGTATCGCTGACGCTATTGTCCCGATTCCGAAGTTCGCAAACACCCTCGGCACACTCTCGTGCGAACTTCGGAATCAAAGGGACAATAGCAACTCTATGATTCTAGTGCCCCTTTTGAACCCGAAGTTCGCAATCGGACTCGAGGCACGGGTTTGCGAACTTCGGGTTCGGGGCACTAGAATTCCATAATCCGCCGATCAAGCACAGCGGCTCGCGTGGAGAAGAATCTTGAGTGCTCGCCCGACCGGACGCCCGCCGTTTCGCGCCGACCATATCGGCAGCCTGTTGCGCCCGCCGGCGCTGCGCCAGGCCTTCAAGCGCCGGGCGGCGGGTGAAATCGACGACACTGCGTTCGCGCGCATCCAGGACGACTGCATCCGCGCGGCGGTGCGCATGCAGGAGGAGGCCGGCCTGGCGGTGGCCACCGACGGGGAGTTTCGCCGCGCGTCCTATTGGGAGCGCTTCGTGGAACGGATCGAGGGCTTCGGGCTTCGTCCCGCCGTCCTCACCTTTCGCGACGATCATGGGCATGAAGTCGGATTCATGGTGCCCTATGCGACCGGCAAGGTGCGGCGATCGCAGCCGATCGCGGTCGACGAGTTCGCCTTCCTGCGCGACGCCACGCAGGCGACGCCGAAGGTCACGCTGCCGTCTCCTTCGACCTTGCATTTCTACCGCCACACCGACTATTCGGACCCGGCCGCCTATACCGATCTGGAGGAATTCTTCGCCGACGTCGCCGAGGTTTTCGCGCAGGAGGTCGCCGCGCTGGCCGAGGCCGGCTGCCGCTACGTCCAGATCGACGAGGTGGCGATTGCGCTCCTGTGCGACCCCACCATCCGCGCCAAGGTCGCGGACACCGGCAGCGATCCCGACCGGCTGGTCGATCTCTATATCGGGGCGATCAACCGGGCGGTCGCCGGGCGACCGCCCGACATGGTGGTCGGCGTGCACATGTGCCGCGGCAACTACCGCGGCCACTATCTCGGCGCCGGCGGCTATGAGTCGGTCGCCGAGCGGTTCTTCGCCGGCACCGACGTCGATCACTTCCTCCTGGAATACGACACGCCGCGCGCGGGCGACTTTCGGCCGCTGCGGTTCGTGCCGGACCGCAAGGGCGTCGTCCTCGGCCTCGTCAGCAGCAAGACGCCGGCGCTGGAGAGCCTGGACACGCTGAAACGTCGCGTCGAAGAAGCGACCCGCACGATCGATCTTGCCCGGCTCGCCGTCAGCCCGCAATGCGGTTTCGCCTCGAGCGTCGCCGGAAATCCTCTCACCGAGCGGGACGAGCGCGCGAAGCTTGCGCTGGTGGTCGCGGCGGCGCGTGCCATTTGGCCGTAGCCCACCGACATTGGGCACTGACTCAGTCCCGTCACCCTGAGGAGCGCGCGAAGCGGGCGTCTCGAAGGGCGACGGCCTGTGCGGGGCCGATCATCCTTCGAGGGCCGCTACGCGGCCACCTCAGGATGACGGTCAACGTAAGAGCCGCTGGTGTCAATTCGCCTGCTTGCGCAGGTCGCGCACGCGCACAGCCTTGCCCTGCGAGCGCGGCACCTCGCCCGGCGACTTGACGGCGACGCTGCAGGTCACGCCGATCAGCGACTTGATGTGGTGACCGACCTCCGCGGCCTTAGCGTTGCGATCCGCTTCCGCCATCGGCGCATCGGGCGCAAGCTCGACCTCGACCGTAACGTCGTCGAGCGCGCCCGCACGCGTCAGCACGATCTGGTAGTGCGGCGACAACCCCGGCAAGCCGACCAGGACCGCCTCCAGCTGCGAGGGATAAACATTGACGCCGCGGACGATGAGCATGTCGTCGCTGCGGCCGGTGACCCGCATGATGCGGACGTGGGTGCGGCCGCAGGCGCACGGCTCGTCGCTCAGCCGCGTGATGTCCCGCGTGCGATAGCGGATCATCGGCAACGCCTCCTTGGTGAGGGTGGTGATGACCAGCTCGCCGGTCTCCCCCATCGGCAGCGCCTCCAATGTCTCGGGATCGATGATCTCGAACAGGAAGTGGTCCTCCCAGCCATGCAGGCCGGCCTGCGCCACGTGGCATTCGTTGGCGACGCCCGGCCCCAGGATTTCCGACAGGCCGTAGAGGTCGATCGCCTTGATCCCCATGCGCTCCTGCAGGTCGCGGCGCATGGCCTCGCTCCACGGCTCGGCGCCGAACAGACCGATGCGCAACGGCGTCTGCCGCAGATCGACCCCCATCCCTTGCGCGACCTCTGCAATATTGATCGCGTAGGACGGCGTCGCGCACAGCACGCGGGCGCCGAAGTCCTTGAGCAGCGCCACCTGGCGCTCGGTCCCGCCGCCCGACATCGGCACCACCGTGCAGCCGAGCCGCTCGGCGCCGTAATGGGCGCCGAGTCCGCCGGTGAACAGACCGTAGCCGAAGGCGTTGTGGACGATGTCGCCCGGCCGCGCGCCGGCGCAGGCGAGCGAGCGCGCCATCAGGTCCGACCAGCCGTCGAGGTCGCGCTTGCTGTAGCCGACCACGGTCGGCTTGCCGGTCGTGCCCGACGAGGCATGGACGCGCAGGAGTTGCTCGCGCGGCACCGCGAACATGCCGAACGGATAGTTGTCGCGCAGGTCGGTCTTGAGCGTGAACGGAAACCGCGTGATGTCGGCGAGGGTCTTCAGGTGCGCCGGCTTGACGCCCGCGGCGTCGAACGCCTTGCGGAAATGCGCCACGTTCTCGTAAGCCAGCCGCAACGTCGCCTGCAGACGCGCCGTCTGCAGGCGGGCGAGCTCGGTGCGCGGCATGGTCTCGGCGCCGCGATCGAACATGTAGACGTCGGTAGCGTGGACCGCGTTCCGTGTGCTCATGGCAAAGCCGAGGCAACGTTATATGAGAAGGGCTGCGCGAAGGAATAATACGATGCGGACGGACAAGGGCCAGTCGATTCCGGACATCGCCGCGGCCGGACTGGACAGCGGCGAGGTAGCGGCGTGGCTCAAAGCGGAGCCTGGCGCCACGGGCGATTTTGCCGCGGACCGCCACAGGTTCGGCGGCTATTGGCAGAAATCGGCGCGCCTGATCGCGCGGTTGCCGCAACCGCAGCGCCGCGACGAGCGCGAGCGCGTCGCCGCGCGGGCCGTTCAGGAGAGGGCGCGCGCCGCGCGCGTCCGCTTTCTGGCGGCCCATGGCGACACCGTCTATGACGCGCTGACGAGCGGCCGCTCGCGCTTCGTGCGGGTCGAGCATCTGGTCATGGAGGCGGCGCGGGTGGTGCCGGGCCTGGTGCCGGACCCGCAGGACATCGCGGCCGAAAGGAGCCTCCTGCAAAAGGAAAAAAGCGGCCTCGAGATCGACCACGGGCTCCTGCTCGCCGCCATCCTGCGCAGCGAGCCGTCGGGACGGCATCTCTGTCACGGGATGCTGCTGCCGCGGCCCGAAGCCGAGGCGCTGCTGCCGCAATTTGTCCGGGACGGCGTCGTCGCGCGAGCCGGCGCGTCGATCCGGCGGCATGGCAAGGCCGCCGTCGTGACCTTGTCGAACCCGCGCTTCCTCAACGCGGAAGACGAGACGACCCTCGACGGGACGGAAATCTGCGTCGACCTCGCGCTGCTCGACCGCGCGACCGAGGTCGCGATCCTGCGCGGCGGCGCGATCGAGCACCCCAAGTACGTCGGGCGGCGCGTGTTCGGCGCGGGCATCAATCTCACTCACCTCTACCGCGGCCGGATTCCCTTCGTCTGGTATCTCCAGCGCGATCTCGGCTTCGTCAACAAGCTCTACCGCGGTCTTGCCTTTGTGGACGATGCGCCGCCGGACGAGTTCGGGGGCGAGACGATCGAGAAGCCGTGGATCGCGGCGGTCGAAACCTTCGCCATCGGCGGCCATTGCCAGATCCTGCTGGCGGTCGACTACGTGGTCGCCGAGCGCACCGCCTTCCTGACGCTGCCGGCGCGCAAGGAAGGCATCATCCCCGGCGCCGCCGACATGCGCCTGCCGCGGTTTACCGGCGACCGGATCGCCCGCCAGGCGATCCAGTACGAGCGGCGGTTCGATTGCGCCAGCCCGGACGCGCGGCTCATTTGCGATGAGATCGTCGAGGCCGGTGCGATGGACGCAAGCCTCGAACGGGTCGTGACCGAGTTGACCAGTTCAGGGGTCGTCAGCGCGGCCAGCAACCGGCGGGCGATCCGCGTGGCCCAGGAGCCGCTCGACACGTTCCGCGCCTATTTCGCCGTCTACGCGCGCGAACAGGCCTTCTGCCACTTCAGCCCGGCCTTGATCTCCAACCTCGAGCGTTACTGGAACGCGCATGAGCGGAAGCTGTGATCGTTGTCTGCGTCATCGCTTGTCCTGCGAGGATGGCATTCGCAGGCAGCGACGCTTGCTTCACCTCTCCCCATCGGGGAGAGGTCGCCCGCCAAAGCCGAGCGGAGTGAGGCGAAGGCGGGCGGGTGAGGGGGAACCGGACGCTCGGTAGGCTCGAACCCCCTCACCCCGACCCTCTCCCCGACGGGGAGAGGGAGTCGCGCCGAGTTCTGGATTTCGTCAGTGCCTAACGCCGACGAGCATAACCTCATGCAGACGGTTTTGCAGCATCGCGTTTGGCCGCCTTCGCCTTCAGCCGCTCGACGGTCTTGGCCTTGTCCACCACGAACCGCGTATGGGTGCCGGCGCTGATCGGCTCCAACTCGTCCTTGGCCGACACCTCGAACGTGATCTTGCGCCGGTCGACGGCGGCGACCGTCACCGAGATTTCCACGTTCATGCCGGGAAGCGTCGGCGCCAGGTGGCGCAGCGAAATCTCCATGCCCACGGAATCCTCGCCCGGATCGGCGTGTTCGAGAATGAGATCGCGGCAGGCGTGCTCGATGTCGCGGATAAGGCTCGGCGTGCTGTAGACGCGGCCCTCCTCGCCCATGAAGCCGATGGTGCGGTCGCGGTCGATGGCGATGCGTTTGACCTGCGAAACTCCCGGCCGGAGGCTTTCCTTCATTGGTATCTCCCTGAACCGTGCCGTCGCGTACGGCGTGGAGGTCAATCTCCCTCCACGTCGCCGGGTGCGAACACATAGGTCGCGTTGCAAAACTCGCACGTCACCGAGATGACGCCGTTCTCGACCATGTGGTCGCGGTCGTCGCGCGAGAAGCTGCGCAGCATGGAGGCGACGCCGTCCCGGGAGCAGGAGCATTCGGCGCCCACCGCGATGCTGCGGAACACGCGAACCCCGCGCTCGTGGAACAGGCGATAGAGCAGCCGCTCGCTCGACAAGGCGGGATCGATCAGCTCGATATCCTCGACGGTGGCGATAAGCGAGCGGCCCTCGACCCAGGCGTCGTCCTCGGGCACCACGTGCGGGGCCGTGCCCTCCGGCGCGTCGCCGGGATCGAGATCGGCCTGGCGCATGCGCTCGGGCGACTTGGGAAGGAACTGCAGCAGGATTCCGCCGGCGCGCCAGCGATGCCGGACGCCGTCGCCGCCCATGTGGAATTCCTCGGCGACGGCGAGCCGCACGCGGGTCGGGATCTGTTCGGAGCGGCGGAAATACTCGTGTGCGGCCGCTTCGAGGCCGCCGCCTTGGACGGCAACCAGCCCCTGATAACGGCTCATCTCGGGGCCCCGGTCGATGGTCATGGCGAGATGGCCGGTACCCATGAGCGCGCCGCCCGAAGCTTCGCCGGCGGCGATCGCAGCGGCGACGCGCGCCTTGTCGAAGCGCGCGCACGCGCGCAAACGGCCGGGGGTGGTGAAATCGACGACCAGCATGCGTACCGGACCGTCGGTCTGGGTCTGCAGGATGAACTTGCCGTCGAACTTGAGCGATGAGCCGAGCAGGGCGGTGAGCACGATCGCCTCGCCGAGCAGCTTGGCGACCGGCGCCGGATAATCGTGGCGCGAGAGCATCTCGTCGACCGCGGGGCCGAGCCGCACCACCCGGCCGCGCAGATCGAGCGCCGCCACTTCGAACGGCTGGATCGTGTCGTCGGCGGAGGTCGCCGCGGGCGCGCGGGTCGGGATCGCGATATCGCTCATCGTGCGTCCGCCTGAAGGCACCAGGCAAGGATGCCTCTTTGCGCATGAAGCCGGTTCTCGGCCTCGTCGAACACCACCGATTGCGGCCCGTCGATCACCTCGTCCGTGACCTCCGCGCCGCGATGCGCGGGAAGGCAATGCATGAACAGGGCATCGGGCTTGGCTCTCGCCATCAGGCGGGCATCGACCTGATAGGGCTTCAGCAGATTGTGGCGGCGCTTTCCATCCTTGTCGCCCATCGAGACCCAGGTATCGGTGACCACGCAATCGGCGCCGGCCACTGCCGCTTCCGGGTCGGTCCCGACCACGATGGCGGCGCCGGACGCCTTGATCCATTCGAGCAGCGGCTTCTTCGGCGCGAGCGGCGCCGGCGTCGCGACGCTGAGGCGGAACTCGAAGCGTTGGGCGGCGTGCATCCACGAGGTGAGAACGTTGTTGGCATCGCCGGTCCACGCCACGGTCCTGCCGCGGATCGGGCCGCGAGCCTCTTCGTACGTCATCACGTCGGCCATGACCTGGCACGGGTGGGAGAGGCTGGTCAGCCCGTTGATCACCGGCACCGTCGCATGGCGGGCGAACTCGACGAGCGCCTCGTGATCGAGCATCCGGATCACAACCGCATCGATATAGCGCGACAGCACCCGCGCGGTATCCGCAACCGTCTCGCCGCGTCCGAGCTGCATGTCCTGGGTGGTCAGCACCATGCTCTCGCCGCCGAGCTGGCGCATGGCGACGTCGAAGGACACCCGGGTGCGGGTCGAGGGCCGGTCGAAGATCATCACCAGGGTCTTGCCGGCGAGCGGCTTGTCGGCGACCCAGCCGCTTCTCTTCACCCGCTCCTTCAACGTGCGGCTCGCCTCGATGATCCCGCGCAGCTCCTGCGCCGGGACGTCGATCAGGTCGAGGAAATGGCGCACACCGTTCCCGCTCACTGCGCCGCCTCCGCCTTCTCGCTTTTTGCGAGCCGTTCTTCGATCCGCGTCGCGGCGTGGTCGATGCGCGTCACGGCTTCGGCGATCTCGGCTTCACCGACCACCAGCGGCGGCAGGAACCGGACCACGTTTTCGCCGGCGGCCACGCTCAGGAGCTTCTCGGCGCGCAAGGCATCGACCAGGTCGGCGGCCGGCACGAGCGCGCGCACGCCGATCAGGAAGCCTTCGCCGCGCAGCTCGGCGATGACCGCGGGATGCCGGTCCTTGACCTCGGCGAGGCGCTGCTTGAACAAGAGCGCCGTCTGCCGCACCCGGTCGAGGAAGCCGGGCGCGAGAACGACGTCGAGCACCGCATTGCCGGCCGCCATGGCGAGCGGGTTGCCGCCGAAGGTGGAACCATGGGTGCCGGCGGTCATGCCCTTCGCCGCCTCCGCGGTGGCGAGGCAGGCGCCGAGCGGAAAGCCGCCGCCCAGACCCTTGGCGAGCGCCATGACGTCGGGCGTGACGCCGACCTTGCGATAGGCGAACAGGTGGCCGGTCCGGCCGATGCCGGTCTGCACCTCGTCGAAGATCAACAAGAGATCGTGCGCGTCGCAAATCTGGCGCATGTCCTTCAGGAACTGGGTGGACGGCGTGCGTATGCCGCCTTCCCCCTGGACCGGCTCGATCAGGATCGCGGCGGTCTCGGCGCCGATAAGGCGCTTGACGGCGGCCGCGTCGTTGAGCGGCAGCTGATCGAAGCCGTCGACCACGGGCCCGAACCCGTCGAGATGCTTCTTCTGGCCGCCAGCCGCCAGGGTCGCGAGCGTCCGCCCATGGAACGCGCCCTCGAACGTGATGATGCGGTAGCGCTCGGGCCGGCCGTTCGCCGCGTGGTATTTGCGCGCGATCTTGATCGCGCACTCCATCGCTTCGGCGCCGGAATTACCGAAGAACACCGTGTCGGCGAAGCTTCCCGCACACAGCCGCTCGGCCAGCCGCTCGCCCTCGGGGATGCGGTAGAGGTTGGAGACGTGCCAGACCTTCTTCGCTTGCTCGGTGAGTGCGGCGACGAGATGCGGATGCGCGTGGCCGAGCACGTTCACCGCGACCCCGGCGGCGAAATCGAGGTAGCGCTCGCCGTCGGGTGCCACCAGCCACGCGCCTTCGCCGCGCTCGAACGCGAGGTCGGCGCGCGCATAGGTGGGCATGAGGTGCGACGTCACCTGAGGAACCATCCCTTGGAGTAACGCATTGAAATGAATCGTGCCGCCTCGCCGGGGCGGCACGATGATCGCATTCTATTGCAGGGCCTTGTCGTGTCAACACGACCCTCGACTCCCAATTGCCGCAGTGCGGGGGACATTACTGGGGAAAACACGGATCGGACTCTCCCGACTCTTGCGCAGGAGTCGCGCCATATTGTAGCTTCATGACCGTCGAATACGACATCTCGTGCGGCGGACTGTATCCGAGTTCATGACTGTGTGACGGGTGGGGGTCGGGCGGCCCGGTGGTCGTCAGGCAGCGTGGAGGGATTCTGTTTGCAGCTTGGTCGGCCGCACGCTGTTGCCAAGGAGATGGAATCCATGAATCTGACCGGCGAGCGGAAAGACGTCAGTTGGACCGACGAGCGGGTCGAGCTTCTCAAGAAGCTGTGGTCGGACGGCCTATCGGCGAGCCAGATCGCGGGCGAGCTGGGCGGCATCACGCGCAACGCGGTGATCGGAAAAGTGCATCGCCTCGGCCTGTCGGGACGCGCCAAAGCCCCGTCCTCGTCGGCGCCGCGTCAGCGGAAAGCGCGTCCGCCGTCGCACATGCTGCGCATGGCGCGGCCGGCCATGCGCGGCAACACCGCGCTCGCCCGCCATGCGCTCGCGGTCTACGAGCTCGAGCCGGAGCCGGAACAGCAGCCGATCGAGAACATCATTCCGATCGGCCAGCGCTGCTCGCTGTTGGAGCTCACCGATGCGACCTGCCGCTGGCCGATCGGCGATCCCGGCACCAGCGAATTCTTCTTCTGCGGCGGCAAGCCGATCGGCGAACTCCCCTACTGCGCCTACCACGCGCGCATGGCCTACCAGCCGATCACCGATCGGCGCCGCGACCGGCGGCCGGTGCGGATGTAGGGGTCGGACTCAAGCGGGGGTGAGGAACCGCTCGTTGAGCGAATAGCCGGAGCTGCGCACGGTGCGGATCGGGTCGATCTCGCGCCCGCGGTTCAAGGCCTTGCGCAACCGGCCGACATGGACGTCCACGGTGCGTTCGTCGATGTAGACGTCGCGGCCCCAGACGCCGTCGAGCAGCTGCTCGCGCGAGAACACCCGGCCGGGGCTCTGCATCAGGAACTCGAGCAGGCGGAATTCGGTGGGCCCGAGCGGAATCTCGCGGCCCGCGCGCGACACCCGCCGCTTCTCGCGGTCGAGCTCGATGTCGCCGGCGGTCAGCACCGCAGCGATCCGCTCCGGGCTCGCGCGCCGGAGCAAGGCGCCGATGCGGGCGATCAGCTCGGGCAAGGAGAACGGCTTGACGATATAATCGTCGGCCCCGGTGGCAAGGCCGCGCACGCGCTCGCCCTCCTCGCCGCGCGCGGTGAGCATGATGACGGGAAGCCGCGCGGTCGGCGCGCGCGCGCGCAGACGCCGGCACAATTCGATCCCGGAAAGGCCGGGCAGCATCCAGTCGAGCACCACGAGGTCGGGCGGGCTCTCGCTGATCTTGATCTCGGCCTCGTCGCCGCGCACGGCGGTCTCGACCGTGTAGCCCTCCGCTTCGAGGTTGTAGCGGAGCAGCATGGTCAACGGCTCTTCGTCCTCGACGATCAGGATACGGGCGTTCATGACATTGCCTCCTCGGACCCCGTTTACATGCGCATCGGCACCGGCGCGATGTTGGTCGTGTCGCCCTTCGGCCGCTCGTCCGTGAGCGCACGCCCCTCCACCATGTAGTGGACGGTCTCGGCGATATTGGTGGCGTGGTCGCCCATGCGCTCGATGTTCTTGGCGCAGAACAAGAGGTGCGTGCAGAACGTGATGTTGCGCGGGTCTTCCATCATATAGGTGAGCAGCTCGCGGAACAGCGAAGTGTACATGGCGTCGATGCCTTCGTCTCCGCGCCAGACCGCGACCGCCTTGGCAACGTCCCGCTGCGCGTAACTGTCGAGCACGTCCTTGAGCTGCTCGAGAACGAGATCGGAGATGTGCTCGACCCCGCGGATCAGTTTTTGCGGCGGGAAATCGCCGTTCAGGGCGACCACCCGCTTGGCGATGTTCTTTGCCAGATCGCCGATGCGCTCGAGATCGTTGGACACCCGCAAGGCGGCGACGATCTCGCGCAGGTCGACCGCCATCGGCTGGCGCCTGGCGATCGTGAGGATCGCCTTCTCCTCGATTTCGCGCTGCAACGCATCGATCGTGACATCCGCGGCCATCACGCGCTGGGCGAGAGCCGTGTCGCGCTTGGCGAGCGCATCGACCGCGTCGGCGATCTCTTTTTCCGCAAGGCCGCCCATCTCGGCGACCTTGCGGGCGAGCTCCTGCAAGTCGGCGTCGAACGCCTTGGTGGTGTGTTCGGACATCATGCCCTATCCTCGCGGCTTCATCAGCCTGGCCGCAACGTCAGCCGAAGCGGCCGGTAATGTAATCCTGCGTGCGCCGGTCGCTCGGCATCGTGAACATCTTGCTGGTGGTGCCGAACTCGATCAGCTCGCCCAGATACATGAAGGCGGTGAAGTCCGACACCCGTGCGGCCTGCTGCATGTTGTGGGTCACGATCACGATCGTGTAGTCGTCCTTGAGCTCGTCGATCAGCTCTTCGATCTTGGCGGTCGAGATCGGGTCGAGCGCCGAGCACGGCTCGTCGAGCAGGATGACCTCCGGACTGACCGCCACCGTACGGGCGATGCACAGGCGCTGCTGCTGCCCGCCGGACAGGCTGAGCCCATTGGCCGAAAGCTTGTCCTTGACCTCGTCCCACAGAGCGGCGCGGCGAAGCGCCGTCTCGACCCGCTCACCCAGCTCAGCCCGCGACAGGCGCTCGTAGAGCCTGATCCCGAAGGCGATGTTCTCGTAGATCGTCATCGGGAACGGCGTCGGCTTCTGGAACACCATGCCGATGCGCGCGCGCAGCAGATTGACGTCCTGCCGGTCCGAGAGGATGTCCTCGCCGTCGAGCAGAACCTCGCCTTTGGCGCGCTGATTGGGATAGAGATCGTACATCCGGTTGAGCACGCGCAAGAGCGTCGACTTGCCGCAACCGGACGGTCCGATGAAGGATGTGACCTTGTTCTGGTAGAGCGCGAGGCTGATCGCCTTCAGCGCTTTGGCGTCGCCGTAAAGAAAGTCGAGATTGCGGATGGATACCTTCTCCGCAAGGCCGATCGTGTCGACAGGCGCGTGGCTTGCCGACGGGGTAGCAATCGAAGGGACATTCATAACGTTTTTCTCTGGGCAGCGAGCACACGCGCCACGATGCTGAGCGCGAGCACCGCCGAGGTAATGATCAGCGCGCCGGTCCAGGCGAGTTGTTGCCACTCCTTATAGGGGCTGAGCGCGAACTGGAAGATGACGGCGGGAAGACTCGCCATCGGCGCATTGAGGTCGAGGCTCCAGAACTGGTTGTTGAGCGCGGTGAACAGGAGCGGCGCGGTCTCGCCGCTGATGCGCGCGACGGCGAGCAAAACCCCCGTCAACATGCCTGCTTGGGCCGCGCGGTAGGCCACCCGGGCGATCACCACCGCCCGCGGCATTCCGAGCGCGGCCGCCGCTTCGCGCAGCTCCTTCGGCACCAGCAGCAGCATGTTCTCGGTCGTGCGCACCACGACCGGGATCACGATGACCGAAAGCGCCACCGCGCCGGCCAGTCCGGAGAAATGCCCCATCGGCGCGACCATCACTTCATAGATGAAGAGCCCGACCACGATCGAGGGCGCGCTCAACAGGATGTCGTTGATGAACCGCACCACGCTGGTCAGCCGGTCGTAGCGGCCGTACTCCGCCATGTAGGTGCCGGCCAGGATGCCGATCGGCGTGCCGATGAGAACCGCAAGCCCGGTCAGGATCAGGCTGCCCATGATCGGATTGAGCAGGCCGCCGTCGGACCCCGGCGGCGGCGTCATCTCGGTGAAGACGGTGAGCGACAGACCGCTGAATCCTTCCCAAAGCAGAACGCCCAGGATCAGCACCAGCCAGCCCAGGCCGAACAGGGTCGCGGCCAGCGAAAGCCCCAAGGCGATGCCGTTGCGGCGCCGGCGTCTGGCATAGAGAGCGTTGCCCCGCATCATGGTCAGCTCCCGACGCGCTGCTCGAGCCGGAGCAGCAGGTAGCGGGAAGCGGCGAGCACGATGAACGTGATGAGAAACAGGATCAGGCCGAGCGCGATCAGCGAGGAGGTATAGA